>JACCDY010120812.1_pt1 | contig 83755 bp, 83 predicted proteins | sample 7446391 | NCBI WGS metagenome assembly JACCDY01 (sample SAMN15323451, study PRJNA562643) | freshwater metagenome | isolation source: river surface water | place: USA:Blue River Watershed | collected 2017-08-18
GCACCTCCCATCGCGGCCCACATCGCACCAGAGAAAGCCAAGACCGCTGCGCTCGGCCGCCGTGAATCAAAGGTCTATGAGGATGTCATTAACCAAGGACGAACCTCATTCCTATCGGCCCCGACGATTCAAGGGATGCTGGAAGGCGGCGTACCCATCATGATCGACGGCGTCTGCCTGGGTGCCGTGGGCGTCTCTGCAGTGAAGTCGTCCGAAGATGCCCAGATCGCGAAAGCAGGGATTGCTGCGCTCTAAGTAAGAAAGTCACGCACCACCCGGATCTGATCCGCATGCATCAGACTGGGAGCGTGGCCTACCCCTTCAAGGGTCACGAGTGACGCACGCGGACCCCGCTGCGTCATCTCCTCTGCAGTCTCGGCCGACAGGAGATCGCTCAGCGCGCCTCGCAAGAGTAACGTCGGGCAGCGAATCGCATCGTAGAGCTCCCAGAGCAAGAGATCCGCGGGAGGGGTCTGGTCCTTGCCAAAGGCACCATAGGCCTCGCGAAAGGGCTGGGCGATTGCTGGATCATAGTGCGTGCGAAACCCCTGAGTACCAGGAATGGGGCGCAGCACGCGATCCACAATCAATGTCCACTCTGACTCCGAGTGCGGACCAAATCCCGCAAAGACGCTGCGTAGTGCCGTGCTAGCCTCGGCGTAGGAGGTAAACTCCGTCGTTGTCCCAAGATAGCGACTGATCCGTGCGAGGGCATCACCACTTAAGGTGGCCCCAACATCATTGAGCACCATGCGCAGAATCGGCGACTGCGGGAGCGCGGCGAGCGCCATCCCAATGAGCCCGCCCATAGACGTTCCCACCCAGCGCACCTTGGATAGACCCAGCGCGGTGATAAGCGCCATCATGTCCATGGCATATTGGGGAACTGCATAGCGCGACGGATTTTGCAGCCAATCCGAACGGCCACGCCCCACGACATCAGGAAGAATGACGCGATAACGGTCCGTTAGCGCATCCGCCAGTTCACAGAAATCATCACTAATGCGAGTGAGTCCATGGACACAGATCACGACGTCGGGGTTACTCGGATCGCCCCAGTCCTGGTAGACCATGTTGTGCGCCCCTTCCGGGGTCTGACAACGAACCACGCCTTGCCTTGCCATAAACGACCCTTCGCCTAAAATCTTTATGATGTCGATAAAAATATCCTAACATTCAAAGGAAAATGAATATGGCGAACAATGGATCACTTCAAGGACGCGTGGCGCTCGTCACGGGATCCACTAGTGGCATCGGGCTAGGAATCGCAGAGACGCTCGCCAGCCAGGGCGCCGACATTATGCTCAACGGCTTCGGGGATCCGCAGCAGATCGCGTCGCTGACCCAGTCGCTTGCCTCACAACATGGGGTGCGTGTGCACTATCACCCTGCCGATATGAGCAAACCGAATGAGATCGAGGACCTTATTCGGTCTACCGAATCGACACTGGGACGCTGCGACATTCTCGTCAATAACGCGGGAATTCAGCATGTGGCCCCGGTCGAGAGTTTTCCTGTGGATCGCTGGGACGCGATCATCGCGATCAACCTCTCATCCGCGTTTCACACGATTCGCTGCGCACTCCCCGGAATGAAGCAGCGCGGATTCGGTCGGATCATCAATATCGCCTCAGTCCACGGCCTGGTCGGATCGGTCCAGAAATCCGCCTACGTCGCCGCAAAACACGGTGTTCTCGGGCTCACAAAGGTGGTCGCACTAGAAACTGCACAGACGCCCGTCACCTGTAATGCGATCTGTCCGGGCTGGGTGCTCACACCACTGGTTCAGAAGCAGGTCGATGCGCGCGCGCAGGCAAAGTCGCTGACAAATGATGATGCAAAGCGCGAGCTGCTCATGGAAAAACAGCCCTCCGGGGAATTTGTCACGCCAGAACAGCTTGGGCAGCTCGCACTCTTTCTGTGCTCCCCTGCCGCCACACAGATCCGTGGCGCGGCGTGGAATATGGATGGCGGCTGGGCCGCACAGTAACCAAACGACGATCAACGCTTATTGATCCCGAGAGCGAATCTGTTCCTCAAATACGGGCCAGCTCTCGGAGGACGGCATCTGATCCCAGTCGGGATCTGGCAGTTCATCGAACACCTTGCGTAACTGGTGGCCCCAGTTGCCACGGATCAAATTGAAATACTGATTGTCCTGTGTGATCGTCACGAATCGCGATACCGACAGGCTGTCTCGAGAATAGAGCAGTAGATCGAGCGGCAGCCCAACAGAAATATTGGATCGCAGTGTGGAGTCCATAGAAATCAGCGCGCACTTAGCGGCGACATCCAGAGGTGTCTCCGGTCGGATCAATCGGTCGATGATCGGCTTGCCGTATTTGAACTCACCGATCTGAAAGTATGGGCTCTCAGCATGGGCTTCGATAAAGTTTCCTGCAGAGTAAATGTTGAACAAACGACAGTCTTCGCCCTTGATCTGTCCACCCAGAATGAAGTTGCAGTTGAAATCGATCCCAAAGCTAGCAAGAGAGGCGCCATCTCGCCGATGCACTTCCCGGATCGCCTCGCCCACCAGCGCAGCCGCTCTCGCCATGGAGTTCACCGTCCAGAGCGTCTCCGACCCCATGGCATCCGTTAAGACCAGACGAACCGCCTGTGTCACGGCAAGATTTCCCGAACTCATCAGCACCATGACCCGATCGCCTGGCCGTTCAAATACTGTCATCTTTCGGTAGGTCGAGACATGATCAACACCAGCATTTGTTCGGCTATCCGAGAGAAACACAAGACCCGCATTCAGGCGCATGGCCACACAGTAAGTCATAAGAAAAACCGCTCCTTATCGAAACCAGAGAAGAACATGCGCCTATCGAGGAGCGCCGCCAAGGTAATCGTAACTGACACGAACACCGAGCGCATATGTCTGAGCCAGAAAATGGGTCAGAAAAGCATGAATCTCTTGCTCGAAACGATCATCGATTCGGAGATACTGAAGATCCGCCCGTAATCGGCCTGCAATCCGCTCCGTTTCACCGCCAGGATCGCTCCGCACCGCAGAGAGATTCGCACAGACCTCGTTCAGACACGCCAATAGTGAACGGGGCATGTCGGCACGCTGAATCAGCAGTTCAGCAACGCGTCGCGGCGTAATGGCGTCTCGATAGACCCGACGATAGGTCTCTAGGGCGGAGACCGAGCGAAGCACGGATGCCCAGTAGTAGTAATCAGAACGGTCCTCAACGACCAAGGTGGACTGTTCCCCGCCTTGTCCATCAGTGACCTGGGCACTGAATCGGGCGTCCAAGATACGCGCGGTACTATCTGCTCGCTCGATGAAGGTTCCGAGTCGCATAAAATGAAATGCTTCGTCCTTAAGCATCGTTCCAATCATGATGCCCCGAAACAGATGAGAACGGTGCTTCACCCAATCAAAGAGATCCGTCGCATCGTGACGCCAGCGTTCACCCTGCAAAAGCCCCTGCAGCTCGAGCCAGGTCGCATTCACCGTCTCCCAGACTTCGGTGTTAATCGCGCCACGAACGATCCGACAGTTCTCTCTCGCTGCTGACAGGCAACTCACAATACTCGACGGATTTTCCGCATCAGCAACCAGACTCCGAAGCGTCTGTTCATAGTTCGCCCCTTCCACAACGAACGTACTCGGCAAGAGCGCGGCCTGGCGTTGCACATCCAGGAGACGGGCCGTGTTTTCGGCTCTCTCAATATATCGAGCCATCCAGAAGAGACTATCGGCGGTGCGACTTAACATGGCGGTCACCCTATGAATCCGCCTGAAGGACCCAGGTGTCTTTCGTACCGCCGCCCTGGGATGAGTTGACCACCAATGAGCCCTCTTTCAATGCAACACGGGTCAGCCCGCCTGGAACGATAGAGATCTGCTGACCCGATAGTACAAAGGGGCGGAGGTCAATATGACGTGGTGCAATCCCGGCATCGACGTAAGTTGGACAGGTGGACAACGCCAGTGTGGGCTGCGCAATGTAGCCTTCCGGATTACGCATGATCAAGCGACGAAACGCGTCGATCTCGTCTCGCGTTGCCGCGGGGCCCACCAACATGCCATAGCCTCCAGCACCGTGCGTTTCCTTCACCACTAATTCATGCAGGTGATCCAGAACATACGCGAGATCATCAGGCTTTCGAAGCATAAAGGTCGGCACATTCGAGAGAATGGGCGGTTCACCTAGGTAGAACCGAATCATGTCGGGAACATACGGATATATAGACTTATCGTCAGCAATGCCCGTCCCCGGTGCATTACACACGGTCACCTTCCCTGCCCTCACCACCGCCATCAGCCCCGGGACGCCGAGCGTTGAATTAGCGCGAAAGACGGCAGGGTCTAGAAAGTCATCATCAATACGCCGATAGATCACATCGACTCGCTTTGGACCCCGGGTTGTGCGCATCATGACGCGGCCATCGACCACCATCAGATCCTGACCCTCCACGAGTTCCACCCCCATCTGCTGGGCAAGAAACGCATGCTCAAAATATGCCGAGTTGTAGATTCCCGGCGTCATCACCACGACGGTAGGATCATCTACCCCGATGGGTGCAACGGAACGCAGGTGCGTTAACAGCATGTCAGGATAATGCTCAACCGGCGCCACCGGTATCTTTGCAAACAGCTCCGGAAACAGCCGCATCATGACTTTGCGATCCTCGATCATGTAAGAGACACCCGAGGGCACACGCAGGTTATCTTCCAGCACATAGAATTCGCCCTTGCCTGCGCGAACGATGTCTATCCCGCTGATATGTGCGTAGACATCTCTTGGAACGGCGACGCCTTTCATCTCCGGACGAAACTGGGCATTGCGCAGAATCAGATTCGCCGGAATAACGCCTGCTCGAATGATGTCCTGATCATGATAGACGTCATGAATAAAACGATTTAACGCCTTCACGCGCTGGCGCAGCCCCGCGTCAAGGGTGGCCCACTCCGCTGCGGGCAGAATCCGAGGGATGAGGTCAAAAGGAATGAGTCGCTCGGTGCCGGCCTCATCGCCGTAGACATTAAACGTAATTCCAACGCGACGAAAGAACAGGTCAGCCTCACGTCTGGCCTGCGCAATCTTGTCCGCCGGCTGCGCACGAAGCCACTCCCAGTAGGGCGCACAGTGTGCCTTCGCCGTCACGTGCGCGCCGTAACCAAGCCCAGGTCCTGCAGGTCCTGGTGAAAGCATTTCATCGACAAAATTGGGCGGGGTGAGTTTTGGCATTGGTTCTCTTAGTAAGCAGAGAACGTGCCAGGTTAGGTCTGCTATCGCGGCAGGTGCCAATATCGACGATGGTCCTGCCAGAAATCTCGGGTAACTAGGCGCCCTTCATGCCAGGAGAGGTCGATGGCACCTTGCAAATCCGTTCTCAATACCTTGACCTGATCGCCAAGGGTGTCCTGAATTCTTGATAAGGTTTCAGGATGTGGATGTCCAAACTGATTGCGAAATCCCGACTGAACAAGGACCGACGTTGGCGCAACCGCCCTCAGAAATGCCTCTGTCAGCGCGTGGCGGTTTCCATGATGAGGCGCAGTGACCAATTGTGATGCAAGCCGCGCACCAGATAAGTGCGTTGAGGCCGGATCTTCGGGATCAAACAGACGCGTAAATGACCCCACAATCGAACGCTCAACCTTCGGGGTAATGTCGCCTGTCAGTAGCAGACTGTTCCCAAAGGCATCCTCCACCCGCAGAACGCAGGAGTCTGTGTTGCCATCCCCTGAGAGCACCGTGGGGTGCAGCACCTGGAACTGAACACCATCCCAGGTCCAGTGATCTCCCGCCAGACAAGTGAGCATTCTTGGAAATGAGGTCGCCCCCTTATCGCGAAGTGCGGACATGGCAGCGTTGGGATCCGGTGACTGGATGGCATCCACCATCGACAGTGCGATCAGCGTCGGTGCCCCACCGGAGTGATCCTGATCCAGATGAGACAAAACGAGACGATCAAGACGATTCACGGCAAAACGGCGTAGTGTCGGCAAGACAAATCGTGCTCCGGCATCTCCGGCACCAAAGCTTGGACCTGCGTCATAGAGCAGCGTATGCGCGCGGGTACGAATGAGAACACTCGACCCCTGACCCACATCAATCATCGTAAGTCTCATCTCGCCGGGTGCAACCGCGGCAGGGAATCCACTCCACAAGAACAGCAGACCAGACCATCCGAGATGTCGAAGTCGCCGATATCGAAGTGGGATCGGAAATCGGCCGAAGACCAGCACCATCCCCGCGGCCGCCAACACGGTTGGCCAAAGCCCCGGGGATGGCCAGTCCAACACCGCGAAAGGCCGCTGAGATATCCAGACCAACCAATCAAATAGCCATGACTGTATTGCTGCCGCAAGGGTAAGTGCCAACGTTGAGGACAGGAAGAATGCTTCTAACGTTCCCGCCATCGCCAACGGCGTCACCAGATAACTCACCAGCGGAATCGCAACGGCATTCGACGGAAGACTGACGAGTACGATCTGCTGAAAGAGATACGCTGTAATCGGTAACAGACCAAAGGTGATGGCTACCTGGGCGAGCCCTGCTGCGCGCAGCGTCGCCCAGATCCGTTGCAGGCCACTTGGATTGGAGGTATCACTCGGCGTCCTGCCCTGTTCACCGAGAGCAAACAAAAACCCGACTGCAAGAAACGACAGCCAAAACCCGGGCGCCAAGACGGCCATCGGGTCGGGCACCACGATGACAAGTAACGCCAACGACAGTACCGACCAATGACGGGTGCGCAGACCAAGAATTCTGGCGAGCCCAAACACGGCAACCATCCACGCAGTCCGTTGTGCGGGAACGGCAAACCCAGCCAGCAACGCATAACCAAATGCGCCGATGATGGCGCTCATCGCGGCAGCCGACTGAACCGGCACCCAGACCCCAAGCGTCAGCGGCCATCGGCAACACCATCGCCAGATCACTCCGCCAATCAGCCCTGCAAGCGCTGCAAACATCGTGACATGGAGGCCAGAGATGCTCATCAGGTGCGCCACCCCTGTTCGCTGAAAAACAGCCCAGTCCGCCGCGGAAATCGCTCGCTGATCACCAACCACCAGCGCACTCAGCACCTGTCGTGACGGATGCTCGGGAAGCGCTTGGTCAATCTTTCGACGAATAGCATCGCGAAGTAGATCAATCCGAGACCGAAACGATGTGTCTTCCCCAAGATAGAACGGTCGTGGAACCCGACTGCCCAACTGAACCGATGCCGTGAAGAACAGACGGTTTTCGAGCATCCAAGCTTCATAGTCAAACCCCCCTGGGTTCAGACTTCCCACAGGCACTCGTAATCGCGCAACAAACTGCCATCGCTGACCTGGCTTTAGATCACTTGGCGCAGGATGGTCACGGCTATCAAACCAAGTGACCACCCCCCGCGATGGCACCTCCGCCACCGAGCGGTCAAACGAGACCCCCTCGATTGGAGACGCGCGCTGCACATCCACCTCAAATCGCCAGCTGCGATCATGACGAGTTGGTAGATCCCGAATGACCACCTCGAGTAAAAATACTTCTCGATCAAGCGACGAGGAAAGCCGTTCTGCGATACGACCATGGGCAACCCAGGTCGCGAGACCCGCCATAGCGAGCGCCACCATCACCAGCCCCGCTAATAACCGTAGACCCTCGGATATCCGCCGCATCAAAACGGTAGCGCATGCACGTCTCGATGCGGCCCACTGCGAGATCAGCAAGATCGCTGCGGGAGCGGCCGCCCAGGCAAAGAACGTTGAAGCGCTACCTAGACTTGACTGAAGCTGAACCCAAGAGACCCCCGCGAGCGTACCTAGTGCGACGACGGGCGTGAACACGCAAGCCCTGGCAGGACGCGGCAGACGTTATCCCCGGTCGCTCGGATGACCTCATCGGCGGTCAGACCACGCAGGGCCGCGAGATGCTCAGCGATCGGCCGTGTCTCAGCGGGCTCATTCGCCTGACCTCGCGCACGCCAAGCCGGCGCAATATCCGGTGAGTCCGTCTCCAAGACAATCGACGAGAGTGGCAACGACTGTGCAAGTCGCCGAATCTGCTTGGCCCGCGTAAAAGTCATGGCGCCACCAAATCCTAGGCATATCCCTTGGGCAATAAAGGCATTGGCCTGTACATCGCTGCCATTAAAGGCATGGGCGATTCCCCGGCGAATACCGAACTGTCGAAGACCCTTAGCGACTTGATCTTGGGCCTTTCGAACGTGAAGAATCACTGGCAGATCGAAACGACGTGCCAGGGCACATTGGGCTAGAAAGAAGCGATTCATTTTTTCTCGGTTCAAACCCGGCACATAATGATCAAGCCCGATCTCTCCCACCGCGACAAGTTTGGGATCGTGCCGGCTGCGGTCCAGCGCATTTTCAAGTGTGGCCAAGGCGGTGTCTGCTAGCCCTTCGACATACATCGGATGGATTCCCAGGGCATAGAAGACAGCCGAATGTCGTGCCGCGAGCTGCCTGACCCGCTCAAAATTCTCAGGACTGACCGCGGGAACCACCACAGCATCAACACCCGCCGCCTGCGCGCGGGCAACAGCACCCTCAATTCCCCCGTCAACTTCGGGCGAATTCAGGTAATCCAAGTGGCAGTGACTATCAATCAGCATGGCTAGAATGGCGATCTATGGCGAGAAAAATTCTCAAACGAATTCTGCCCGACCGGGCAACGCTTGAACAACACAAGATGCTCAAGGCGCTGGGCCCATGGCTACTGCACCCCGGGGTCTGGACGTTACATCGAAAAAGTGTCGCTGGCGGCGTCGCTGCTGGACTCTTCTGTGGGCTCTTTCCCGCCCCATTCCAGATGTTCGGTGCGGCACTGGCCTCGTTTCTATTTCACTGGAACCTCCCCGTCGCCATTCTGACGACGCTTTACACCAACCCAGTCACGATGATTCCGCTGTATCTCGTCGGCCTTAAGATCGGCATCGTCGTACTCAACACATTCATGTCAACGACGGATGAGAACGGCCATCTGGTAGCAACGGCTTTCCCCCCGCCCCCCGACTTCAACTTTGCAACCCCAATTGACTCATTCATGTCCCTCGTAAACTGGGGTTTAGGCATGGGGTGGCCTTTAGTCGTTGGCGTGTTTATCTTGGCAACAGGCCTTGCCATAACAGGCTACCTGCTTACCCGAATCGGCTGGAATCTCTGGATTCGACTAGAAGTCGCCAAGCGCCGTAAGCGGCCCCGACCCTAACTGGCTGACTCGGAGCGCGCCAATAGATCTTCCCAGCGCAACATCGCCTGCTGGATCTGTTCCTGGATCTGTTGAAACTCCTCTTGAATCGCCACAAGCTCTCCAGCACGCGTTGTGTAGAGTGAAGGATCTCCCAGCGCTCGCTCAAGCTCGGCCTGCCTCGCCTCGAGGACATCAATCTTGTCGGGCAAACCGTCAAGCTCTCGACGCTCCTTCGTCGAAAGCTGATGAACTGACTTAGCCGGCGGTGTTGGTTTAGACACGACGGACTCGCGTTTTGCGCGCGGTGTCGATGCGGGGGCAGACTCGGCAGCGACCCGTGCACGCCAGGTCTCCCAGTCTTGATACCCCCCCTCAAACTCGCGCCACACGCCATTCCCCTCATAGGCAATCAGGCTTGTGACCACGTTATCGATAAAGGCACGGTCATGGCTCACCAGAAAAACTGTTGCGGTGGTCTGCTGCAGCAGTTCCTCTAAAAGGTCCAGCGTCTCAATATCTAAATCGTTGGTAGGCTCGTCCAAGACCAAGACGTTCGCCGGCTTCGCAAATAACCTAGCCAAGAAAAGCCGATTTCGTTCGCCACCGGACAGCGAACGTACCGGAGATGCCGCCCGCTCAGGCGCGAAGAGAAAATCCCCTAGGTAGCTCTTCACATGTTTGCGCGTGCCTGCAATCTCAATCCACTCACTCCCCGGACTGATGAAGTCCTCTAGCGTGGCATCAAGATCAACGCCTTCGCGCATCTGATCAAAGTAGGCGATCTCTATCTTGGATCCCAACGTGATCTTTCCAGCATCGGGGGCCAGGTCCCCGAGAATCAGTTTTAACAGGGTGGTCTTCCCTGCACCGTTAGGACCAATCAGTCCTACCTTATCGCCTCGCAGAATCGTGGCGCTAAAGTCTCGTACCACGGGGTGGTCATATGACTTACTCACGGACTCAAGATTGGCCACGATCTTGCCGCTTCGTGCCGCAGCAGCGAGCTCTAGTTTGACCTTCCCGATCTGCTCACGTCGTGCCTGCCTTGCCGCACGAAGTGCTTCAAGTCGCGCAATCCGGCCCACACTGCGCGTTCGCCTGGCCTCGACACCCTTACGGATCCAGACCTCTTCCTGTGCCAACAGCTTGTCTTCACGCGCATTCGCTAACGCCTCAGCGGAGAGCTCCTGCTCTTTGGTTCTCTGATACGTCAAGAAATCGCCCGGATAGAGCCGAAGCTGTCCGCGATCGAGCTCAAGAATATGCGTGCAGACCGCATTCAAAAAGGCACGATCATGAGTAATAAAAATGATCGCTCCAGAAAACTCGTTTAAGAGTCCCTCAAGCCAACGGATCGAATCAATGTCAAGATGGTTCGTAGGCTCATCCAGTAAGAGCACATCCGGTAACGCCACCAGCGACTGGGCAAGCGCCACACGCTTCTTCAGCCCCCCGGATAGAGATCCAACGCGTCGATCGCCATCCAAGTGAAGACGATCCAGCGTTTCCGCCACCCGCTGCTCCCAGGTCCAGCCGCCAATTGCTTCAAGGCTAACCTGTACCTGGTGCAGTCGCTCCAGACGAACAGGATCAGGATCCTCTGCGGCGAGGGACTCGTATTCCTGCCGCAGGCGACGCGCCTGGTCAACGCCATGCGATACGGCCGCAAAGACTGATTCATCAGCATCTAGGATGGGCTCTTGCGCGACATAAGCAATGCGCAGTTCACGCTGGAGCTGCAGATGCCCGTCATCCAGTCGCTCGATGCCCGCGAGAATTTTCAGAAGCGAAGACTTGCCCGTGCCGTTTCGTCCGATCAGCCCAATACGCTGACCACTCTCGAGCGACATCGAACAGCCAGCCAAGAGATCGACGTGACCAAATGCCAGCCGGGCATCGGAGAGAACAATCAGCGCCATGCAGGATTAGAGACTGAGCGTTCGATCACAGCGTGCCGCAAGATCGAGATCATGGGTCACCACGATTAACCCGGATTTCGATTCCCGAACCCGCTCAAGCAATAGATCAAAAACCTTCGCGGCGGTCCCACGATCAAGATTTCCCGTCGGTTCATCGGCAAGCACGCACTGAGGCTCTCCCACGAGTGCCCGTGCAATCGCGACCCGCTGACGTTCACCCCCCGAGAGCATCCCAGGCGTGTGTGTCAGCCGATCACCCAGACCTACCCGTTGGAGCATCTCTGTTGCACGACCGCGTGCGACCGCCTCTGGTACACGACGAATCCATAACGGCATCGCGACATTTTCAAGGCCGGTAAATTCCGGCAGCAGGTGATGAAACTGATAGACAAAGCCAAACGCCTCATTGCGCAAGGCCGTCCGCTCTTCATCGGACATCGCGTAAAGCGATCGTCCATTGACCAACACCTGTCCCTCAGTCGGCGAATCGAGCCCCCCAAGAATATGCAGCAGGGTACTCTTCCCTGCCCCCGAGGCTCCCACCACGGCAAGCACCTCACCGATATTGAGATGCACATCAATCTGCGACAGGGCAACGACCTCTCCTTCCCCATCGCCATAGACCATCTTGAGGCCGCGGGCGTCTAGCAGCTTATTCATAGCGCAACGCCTCCGCAGGCTCAAGCCGGGAAGCCTTCCAGCTCGGATAGATCGTGGCCAACAGAGACAGCAAAAAGGCAATCAAGCCAATCTGCCAGACATCGGCTGCCCGCAGGTCAGATGGCAGTCGATCGATGAAATAGATTCCTTTGGGCAGCACCTGAAATCCAGAGAGATGCTCAATCGCCGCCATGACCTGGTCAATATTGCTCGCAATGACCACGCCGGATAAAAGCCCAATCACCACGCCGAGACAGCCAAGCCACGCGCCCTGCACGACGAAAATCGTCATGATGCTGCGACGTTGGGCACCCAGCGTCCGCAGAATCGCAATATCACTTCGCTTATCCGTGACCGTCATCACCAGCATCGAGACGAGATTGAATGCCGCCACCGCAATGATCAGGGTCAGGATGATGAACATCATCCGCTTTTCCACTTGTACCGCAGCGAACCAGTTACGATTCTCGTAAGACCAGTCTCTGACGACTGCCGACGGCGGCAGCGCAGGGGCAAGCGCCTTGGCCACAACGGGAGCACGCTGCATATCCGCAAGTTTCAGACGAAGCCCAGTGACCGCCTGGTCTCTAAAAAAGACCTCTGCGTCCTGGGCGTGAACGAGCGCCAGGTTACTGTCGTATTCAAAATGCCCAGAGGCAAACACACCAGCAACGGTAAATTCACGCAGCCGCGGGGTTACGCCGGTTGGCGATGCGACGCCATCGGCCGCAATTAGCACCACAGTGTCACCAAGCCGAGCACCAAGATTCCCTGCAAGTTCGCGACCGAGAATGATGCGGTAGGTCTTCGGCGCAAGCGATGAGAGGCTCCCCGACATCAGACGCGCAAGCGACTCACTCACGTCTGGCTCTTGGGCAGGATCAATCCCCCGAACCAGGATGCCCTTCATCTGACCTTCACGTGAGGCCATGGCCTGGGCCATCACAAATGGCGCAGACGCTTTGACCTCTGGATGCGTCTTCACGATCGGCACGAGCGACGGCACTGCAGAAAGTCCCTGCCCAGGGAGCAAGATCTCTACATGAGACAACACGCCGAGCATTCGATCGCGGACTTCTTTCTGAAACCCGTTCATGACCGACAGTACGACGATTAACGCCGCAACCCCCAGGGCGATCCCTGCGGTGGCAAGACCGGAAATGAACGAAATAAACCGGTTTCGGCTGCGCTGACCGCCCGAGGCCGCTTTCTTCCCCGACTTTGCGTAGCGACCTGCGCGCGTATAGCGTAGGCCAATGAGAATCTCATAAGGCAACATGGCGCGAGTTTGCCATACTAGGCCCCCATGGACGACCCACAGCACCTGACAAAGAAGCCGCACCCCAAGGCCGGCCAGCCCCACACACCCATGACACGGGTCATGCTCAGGACCGCCCCGCCGCATGCGACACAGACGCTCATCGACGCAGGGGTTCACCCCCTAATGGCACGGCTTTATGCGGCAAGAGGCGTCTACTCGCCAGACGAACTCCACGAAGGGCTTGACGGTCTGCTCCCCCCGAACGAGATGCGAAGCATCGGCGAAGCGGCATCTGCCTTGGCAACAGCGATCGAGGCAGGAGAGCGACTCCTGATCGTTGCCGACTTTGATGCCGACGGGGCGACCGCTTGTGCGGTAGGACTTCGAGGCCTAAAGCGCTTTGGCGCGCAGGTTGATTTTCTGGTGCCGGATCGATTTGCATTTGGCTATGGTCTTACCCCAGCGCTCGTCGATCACGCCATGGCGATCTTTGCCGATGCACCGCCCGACTGGATTGTGACCGTCGATAATGGCGTCTCAAGTCATGCGGGTGTCGAGCGCGCCCATCATCACGGCGTGCAGGTCCTGATTACCGATCACCACCTACCGGGAAAGACACTGCCCCAGGCCCTCATGGTCAACCCTAACCAGCCGGGCTGTACCTTTAAAAGCAAACACCTTGCGGGCGTTGGGGTGATGTTCTATGTCCTGCTCGCGCTTCGGGCACATTGTCGAGATGAGCGCCAGTGGCCTGCCGATCGTATTCCTCGATTAGACGATCTTCTTCCCATCGTGGCACTCGGTACTGTTGCAGACGTTGTGCGGCTTGATGCCAATAATCGCCGCCTGGTCTCCCAGGGACTCGCGCGAATTCGGAAGGGGAATACCTTTCCGGGACTGCTTTCTCTGTTCGAGGTCGCAGGCCAGGAGGCAAGAACCGCCACGGCGACCACACTTGGATTTTCGATTGGACCCCGTTTAAATGCTGCCGGACGACTCAGCGACATGAGTATTGGCATTCGGTGTCTGATTGAAGATGATCCAACGGAAGCGCATCGCCTGGCAGAGACCCTTGATCGACTAAACCGTGAACGCCGAGAGCTGGAGTCGTCGGCCCAAGAAGAAGCCGTCGTTCAGGCGATTGACCAGCTTCAGACGAGTCGATTGGTTGCTGAACATCAACGGGTGCTGGTCCTTCATGAGCAGCATTGGCATCAAGGCATCATCGGACTCATCGCAAGCCGTCTGAAAGAGCGCTTCTTTCTTCCCACTTTTGCTTTTGCGAACGATGGCGACTCCGGCAGGCTCAAAGGCTCTGCACGCTCTATCCCTGGGCTTCATGTTCGTGATCTACTGGAGCGAATCGACACAGAAAATCCTGGGTTACTCATTGCATTTGGCGGTCATGCGATGGCCGCAGGGCTAACCCTGGCAGCCAAAGACTTTGATCAGTTTCGACAGTGTCTTCTCAGCGCCATCGATACTTTTGCAGAGCCGAGCCTATTTGATCGAGCGCTTGAAACAGATGGTCCATTAGAGGCGGAGCTCACTCGGCTGGATGTGGCCGAGCTGATCGGACAACAGGTCTGGGGCCAAGGATTTCCCGCCCCGGTATTCATGAATCAGTTCAGGGTCTTAGCGCAACGGCGACTAAAAGAAAAGCACCTCAAACTGACGCTTGCGCACGAGGGCGCACCCCATGGACAGTCGCGACCGATCGAGGCTATCTGGTTTAACGCCCCACAAGATCTGCCCGATCGGGCAAGACTGGCCTATCGCCTTGCCGTCAACCGCTATCAGGGCACCTCCACTGTGCAATTAGAGATCGTCGAGCTAGCGTAAAATCGAGCTTTTTCGACGGAACCCTCATGGAAGCGGAACGCATTAACCAGATCGAGTCAGCCCTAAACACGCAGCGTCGTCGCGTGGACGAACTTCGGGGGTTTCTTTGACTTTGATGCGAAATCTGCCCGTCTTGCCGAGGTCAACAGACTCGTAGAGGATCCGGCCCTCTGGGACGACCCCAAACGCGCCCAGGAAATTGGCCGCGAAAAAAAATCCCTTGAATCAGTCGTCGAGGTCATCAGTCGCCTCACCAAGCGGATTGATGAGTCACTTGAGCTCATGGAGATGGCCCGAGCCGAATCTGACGATGACACCTTTGTTGCGGTGGAGGAAGACTCCCAATCGATTGAAGCGGAACTCGGTGGGCTCGAGTTTCGTCGGATGTTCTCCAATCCGGCAGATCCCCTGAACTGCTTTCTCGACATCCAGGCCGGCGCCGGTGGCACCGAAGCCTGCGACTGGGCATCCATTCTCCTTCGCCAGTATCTGCGCTATGCCGAGCGAAAAGGCTTCAAAGCCGAACTTCTGGAAGAATCTGCGGGCGATGTCGCCGGAATCAAATCCGCAACGATTAAGATCACCGGCGATTACGCCTTTGGATTTCTTCGTACTGAGACTGGCGTGCACCGCCTGGTCAGAAAATCGCCCTTTGATTCGAGTGGCGGGCGGCACACGTCGTTTGCCTCGGTCTTTGTCTATCCTGAAGTCGATGACTCGATCGACATCGAGATCAACCCTGCCGATGTTCGAACGGATACCTTCCGTGCCTCTGGCGCAGGGGGGCAGCACATCAACAAAACCGACTCCGCCGTCCGACTCACCCACATCCCCACTGGAATCGTTGTGCAGTGTCAGAACGATCGGTCACAGCATCGAAACCGAGACGAGGCCTGGGCGATGTTGCGATCACGGCTATATGAACATGAAATGCGCAAGCGCATGGAGCAGCAGCAAAAGCTGGAAGATAGTAAAACCGATGTCGGCTGGGGCCATCAGATTCGAAGCTATGTGCTCGATCAGTCACGAATTAAAGACCTGCGAACCAGTGTCGAGATCTCTAACACCCAGCGCGTCCTGGATGGAGATCTAGACGCATTTATTGAGGCCAGCCTGAAACAGGGAATCTAAGATGACCAGCCCACACCTGCCAAAACCCGAAGACTCGATCGAACACTCCGGTTTCGATGAGAACCAGATCATGGCTGAACGCCGCGCTAAGCTGGAGGCAATCCGAAAACAGGGTGCACCAGCGTTCCCCAACGATGCCCACCCTGCACATCGGGCCCAGCCCCTGCAGGCGCGCTACGAGCAACACACGCGTGAGCAGCTAGAGTCCGAGCACGTTGAAGTGAGCATCTCCGGACGAATGATGCTCAAACGCGTTCAAGGAAAGGCGAGTTTTGCCACATTGCAAGACGCCACAGGACGACTGCAGATCTACCTCAACGACGAAGGCGTTGGCGTTGAGCAGCACGAGTCCTTTAAGCACTGGGATCTGGGCGATATCGTCTACGCCGAAGGGGTGCTCTTTAAGACCATGAAGGGTGAGCTCTCGGTTCGCTGTCGTTCGGTCAAGCTACTCGCCAAGTCGTTACGCCCCCTGCCCGATAAGTTTCACGGGCTTCATGACACGGAGACCCGATACCGTCAGCGCTATGTCGATCTGATCGTCAACCCCACGTCGAGGGAAGTCTTTCTGGCACGATCAAAAACGCTGTCATCGATTCGGCACTTTATGAATGACAACGCGTTCCTAGAAGTGGAGACCCCTATGCTCCATCAGATTCCGGGTGGCGCGGCGGCCAAACCGTTTATCACCCACCACAATGCATTAGATCAGCAGATGTTTCTGCGGATTGCGCCCGAGCTCTTCCTAAAGCGATTGGTGGTCGGGGGGTTTGAGCGAGTCTACGAGATCAATCGAAACTTCCGTAACGAAGGACTAAGCCCGCGCCATAACCCTGAGTTCACCATGATGGAGTTCTATGCGGCCTACACCGACTACCAGTGGCTGATGGATTTCACTGAGAATGTGATTCGGCATGCAGCGCGATCGGCTACCGGCGCCGATGTGGTGACTTATCAAGGCCGACCCATCGATTTCTCGAAGAAATTTGAACGACTCACGATCACGCAGGCAATTCAAAAGCACGCCCCGGAATACACCGCGGAGCGACTCAATGATCGTGACGAGCTTAAGGCAGCCCTCAAGGCCCACCGTGTCGATATCAACGCTCCTAATCTTCGTCATGCGGGTGTCGGGGCCCTTCAGCTGGCGCTATTTGAGGAGGTCGCTGAAAGCAAACTCTGGGACCCGACCTTCATCATTGATTATCCAGTGGAGGTATCACCGCTTGCGCGCGCTTCGGACCAGCGGCCAGACGTCACGGAACGGTTTGAACTCTTTATCACGGGACGCGAGATTGCTAACGGTTTTTCCGAGCTCAATGATCCAGAGGACCAGGCGGCTCGGTTTCACATGCAGGTCGCCGCAAAAGACGCCGGTGATGAAGAGGCGATGTATTTCGATGCAGACTATATTCGTGCGCTGGAATACGGCATGCCCCCCGCCGGCGGCTGTGGCATTGGAATCGACCGCTTGGTGATGCTGCTGACGGATAGCCCCAGCATCCGAGACGTCATCCTATTTCCTGCCCTTCGGCGAGAGGACTAGTCGTCGCGCTCGTCAATCCACTGCATCTGAATCGCCTCGAGAATTTTTTCATTCGAGCGATTCGGATCATCATCGAACCCCGGTAGTGCCATCACCCATTTATGGAGATCGGTAAATCGAATCGTCTTCGGATCGATCTCAGGGTGCTGCTCTGTCAGCGCAATGGCAATATCAAAGGTGTCGGTCCACTTCATCAGTGATGCTCACGGGCGTAGTTGATGGTGTAACGAGGAAGCTCTACCGTCAGGTCCTTGTTCTGAACGGCAACCTGACAGGACAGTCGTGATAGCGGGGTCAACCCCCAGGCACGATCCAACAAGTCGTCCTCGTCTTCCTCTGACGGGGGCAGCGACTGAAAGCCCTCTTTAATGACGACATGACAAGTGGTACACGCCCGTGACATCTCACAGGCATGCTCAATCTCAACCCCATGGGCCAGTAGTGCACGGCAAAGATTTTCTCCGGGCTGCACCTGAAACTCTGTGCCCTCTGGACAGATCTCGGGATGGGGCAGCACCTTAATACTCGGCATTTTTTAATACTCCTGTAATCGACTGACCAGCAAGCGCCCGCTGCACCGCACGGTCCATGCGACGTGCCGCGAATGGATCACTCACCTCCGATAGTGCCTTCGTCCGCGCACGCAGCAGGTCAAGATCCTGTCCGCCACACGTCGTGCGTAAGAGATCGATCGACTGATCGATCTGGTGACGCTCGTCTGGCGCTAACAGATCGCCATCTTCGGCCAGAGCTGCACTGGTCGCTTCGAGCAGTCGCTGGGCGTCGACCTGTGCCTCACGCAACGCCCGTACGGCCATATCTTCTTTTGCCGATGAAAAAGCATCTTTCAGCATATCGGCAATCTGTCCATCGCTCAGTCCATACGAAGGTTTGACGGTCACCGCGGCGGTGACACCCGAACTCTTTTCTTGCGCGGTCACTGACAATAGCCCATCGGCATCCACCTGAAAGGTCACCTGAATCCTTGCAGCTCCCGCGACCATCGGAGGAAATCCGCGCAACTCAAATGACGCGAGCGAGCGGCACTCGCTCACAAGCTCACGCTCACCCTGCACCACATGAATCGCCATCGCGGTCTGACCATCTTTAAATGTGGTGAACTCTTGTGCCTGGGAAACCGGAATCGGTGTATTCCGAGAAATGATGCGCTCGGTCAGCCCCCCCATCGTCTCAAGACCAAGAGATAAGGGAAGCACATCCAAGAGCAGCCAGTCATCGCCCCCGGACTTGTTCCCTGCAAGAAGGTCCGCCTGCGATGCTGCACCAATCGCAACCACCTCATCAGGATCCAGACTGGTAAGGGGTGGGACCCCAAAAAAATGTTCGACGGCCTGTCGAATACACGGCATCCGCGTACTTCCTCCGACGAGCACCACACCCTTCAGACCTGCCGGCGTTACACGCGCGTCATGCAACACCCGCTGGACAACATGAAGCGTCTTTGACACGAGATCCTCGGTGATCTGATCGAACTGCTCCCGGGAAATCTCAGCCCGATAAGGCTGCCCTCGATCTGAGACCCACTCGGCCGAAATCACGGCGGTGGCAGTCGGCAGATCGGTCAGGGCTTCTTTTTGACGTCGTGCAAGACGGAGTAGCCGCCGCTTCTCTGTGGCAGACAGCGCTTCAAAACGGCCGCTCATCCCCCACTGGCGCAGCCAGTCACTCGCGAGACGATGATCAAAATCATCCCCGCCCAATAAAGTGTCACCGCCGGTGGCGACCACCTCGAAGACCCCTTTGGTGAGACGCAGCACCGAGATATCAAAGGTGCCGCCCCCAAGGTCATAGATGGCATAAACCCCTTCAGCACCTGAATCAAGCCCGTACGCCAGCGCTGCCGCCGTCGGTTCATTGATCAGCCGCAGAACGTTCAGACCGGCAAGACGCGCCGCATCTTTCGTGGCCTGTCGCTGGGCATCATCGAAATAAGCGGGCACGGTAATCACCGCCCCCGCGAGATCATCGGCCGCGCCGAGCCCAAACGCCGCCTTCGCCCGATCGCTGAGCACCTTCAAAATCTCTGCCGACACCGACACTGGCGATACTGGACCCGCCGCCGTTTGGATCTGCACCATCCCAGTATCGCTATCACCGATGAGTTGATAAGGCGACTGCATCGCCTCGGCCTCCTGCCGGCCTCGACCCATGAACCGCTTGACGGAGACGATCGTATTGCAGGGGTCTTCTGCTGCCGCCTCAAGTGCCGCATCGCCCACCGCGATCACCCCGGATTCGGCGTAACGCACCGCAGATGGCAAGAGCACACGTCCCTGCTCATCCTTGAGCACTTCGACACTGCCGCTTCGAACAGCGGCGACCAAGGAATGCGTTGTGCCCAGATCAATACCGATCGCGATGCGTCGCGCGTGCGGTTCTGGCGACTGACCAGGTTCAGAAATCTGAAGCAGCGCCATCCGTTAACCTTCTCTGTTGATCGCGGACCTGGCCGCTAAATTTAGACAAAAACATTAACCGTCGAATCTCATCGGCTGCACGCTCGGCATCGGCGGGCGATTTGTCGAGCAGATGCTCAATGAGCAGCTCGGATTCCGTCATCGCAGCGGCAACTTCCTGATCCAGCTGAGAGAGCGCTTCGAGATCTCTGGCGGCAGCAGCATCGTCTAGCGATTCGCGCCACTCCATTTGCTGGACAAGAAAATCCGAGGGCATACTTGTATTTCGCTCCGCATCGACCGTAACTCCATACAACCCACAGAGATAGGTGGCGCGACGAATGGGATCTTTTAAGGTGTCATGCGCATCATTGACCTGGGTTGCCCGCTGCAACGCCATGAGCCGCTGTGACTCGGGTGCGCTGACATAACGATCGGGATGCACCGCCCCCTGAACGACCTTCCAGGCACGCTCGAGCGCAGTAAGATCCAGCGCAAAGCGAACGGGAAGTCCGAACAAAGAAAAATGATTCTTCTCGGGAATGATTCCCGAGACCTTTGGCTCCGCCGTCACCCGTTAGACCTTAAATGATTCGCCGCAGCCGCACTCGCTCTTGACGTTAGGGTTGTTGAACTTGAACCCTTCGTTCAAGCCTTCGCGAGCGTAATCCAGTTCTGTGCCGTCGATATAAGGGAGGCTCTTCGGGTCGACGACAACTTTCACCCCATGACTCTCAAAGGTCATGTCTTCGTCAGCGGCTGCATCAACAAACTCCAGCTTGTACGCCAACCCAGAGCAGCCCGTGGTCTTGACCCCAAGTCGAACGCCAAGACCCTTGCCGCGCTTCTGAATAAACTGGGCCACATGCTGGGCGGCTCTTTCAGTCAGGGTTACCGCCATGATCACTCTGCCTCAGGCAGCCTGAGGCTGCGTCGCGGCAGAAGCACCATGCTTTGCCTTGTAGTCATCGATCGCTGCCTTGATCGCATCTTCCGCAAGAATGGAGCAGTGAATCTTCACCGGGGGCAGCGCCAACTCTTCCGCAATCTGGGTGTTCTTGATCGCCATCGCCTGATCCAAGGTCTTCCCTTTTACCCATTCGGTCACCAGAGAGGAGGATGCAATCGCAGAACCACAACCGTAGGTCTTAAACTTTGCATCTTCAATAATGCCCTGCTCATTGACCTTGATCTGCAGCTTCATCACGTCACCACATGCCGGGGCGCCCACCATGCCGGTACCGACACCAGGATCCGCTTTATCAAATGCCCCCACGTTGCGTGGATGCTCATAATGGTCGATCACTTTTTCACTGTATGCCATTTTTCTCTCCCAACTTCGACAACTGTTTCAACAACAAATCGATTCAAACCCTTTGCCGCTTTATCTACACGAGGGCTAATGGGCGGCCCACTGCACGGTATTCAGGTCCACCCCTTCATTCACCATTTCCCAGAGCGGAGACATCTCGCGAAGCTTCGCAACCTTGTCCTTCAACAGCGCCACTGTGAAATCAATATCTTCTTCCGTGGTAAACCGACCCACTGAAAAACGGATCGACGAGTGCGCCAACTCGTCAGATCGGCCGAGTGCCCGAAGCACGTACGATGGCTCAAGACTCGCTGAGGTGCAGGCAGAGCCGGAGGACACCGCCACGTCCTTGATCCCCATGAGCAAAGACTCGCCCTCGACATAGTTAAAACTGACGTTCAGGTTGTGGGGAACACGATGTTCGAGATCGCCGTTCAGGTAGACAGCTTCCATTTCAGATAGTCCGCTCCAGAGTCGATCGCGCAGCGCACGGATTCGCTCGTTCTCGGTGGCCATTTCCTCTTTCGCCAAACGGAACGCTTCTCCCATGCCAACGATCTGATGTGTCGGTAATGTGCCAGAGCGCATACCACGCTCATGGCCGCCACCATGGATCTGCGCCTCAAGGCGAATCCGGGGTTTACGGCGCACAAACAAGGCCCCCACGCCTTTTGGACCATAGGTCTTGTGCGCGGAAAAAGACATCAGATCGACCTGCAGCGAACTGAGGTCAATCGCCACCTTACCGGTGGCCTGTGCGCTGTCGACATGGAAGATGATGCCTTTGGAACGACAGAGGGCTCCGATCTTGGGAATATCCTGGATCACCCCGATTTCGTTATTGACATACATCACTGACATAAGAATCGTGTCAGGACGAATCGCCTGCTCAAGTACTGAGAAATCAATCAGCCCGTTCTCTTGGACATCCAGATAAGTGACCTCAAAGCCCTCTCGCTCAAGCTCGCGACAGGTATCTAAAGTGGCCTTATGTTCGGTCTTCACTGTAATGAGGTGACGACCCTTCTCTTTGTAAAAGTGCGCAGCGCCCTTTAACGCCAGGTTGATCGACTCGGTCGCACCCGACGTCCAGACAATCTCTTTCGCATCGCAGTTCACAAGCGCCGCGACATCAGCGCGCGCCGCTTCGACTGCCTCTTCGGCACGCCAGCCATAGGCATGACTTCGGGACGCAGGGTTTCCAAAGTCTTCCCGAAGAAAGGGCAACATCGCATCGACCACCCGAGGATCAATCGGGGTCGTTGCGGAGTAATCAAGGTAGACCGGCTTTTTCATGCATTACTCCTTCGATCACCCTTACGCAGCGGTCGTGTCTGACACGAGTCGTGGCTCTTGAAACATGACATGACGGCGCACGGTCACCGGCTCCGGAGCAGGCTGATGCCGCTTACCGCGCTGCTCTTCGACCAGGTCGTGCAGCGACACGGAGTCCAGAAAGTCCACCATATGGCGGTTCAGGCTGGCCCAGAGTTCGTGGGTCATACACTGGCCATCGTCATGACAGTTTTGCTTGCCACCACACTGGGTGGCATCCAATGGCTCATCGACCGCATAAATGATGTCCGCCACGGTGATGTCCTTGGCACTGCGGGCCAGTTTGTAGCCCCCACCAGGACCACGCATGGACTCCACCAGCTCATGGCGACGCAGGCGGCCAAAGAGCTGCTCGAGATAAGACAGGGAAATCTTCTGGCGTTGGCTGATCGCCGCCAATGTCACTGGGCCCTTCTCCTGGCGGAGCCCCAGATCGATCATCGCGGTCACGGCAAAACGGCCTTTGGTCGTCAGTCGCATTCGAACCTCCAAAATAATTGAGTGATTTAGTCGGGAGTTTATCTTACCCAACGGATTTGCTCAAGTATTCGGGAAATAAAAACCCCACGACTGTCCAGAACAGGACGGGGCCGCGGGGTTCGATCCGAGGGGCGCGCCAAGGGCCCCCTCTCGGAGCCCCGGAGCGGTCGCCGGACGCGATGTCTTAGGCGGCGGCCACCATCGTCGCGCGACGACGGACAACCTCCATCAGCCCATTACAGGCGTCTTCGATGTAATCAAGGGCCACTTCAAATCCCTGAGGACCGCCGTGATAAGGGTCATTAATCGTGGCAGCCTCAAACTCGGTGGCAAAACGCATCAGCAGCTGTAGCTTGTGCTGCAGACCGCGAGGACACATCCGCTGCAACAGGGCCAGGTTCTCCCAGTCCATCGCCAGGATGTAGTCGTAGTCAGAGAAATCCGACAGCTCAATCTTGCGCGCGGTCGTCTGCGTCAGGTCATAGCCCCGCTTGGCCGCCGAGTTCACGGCACGCTGATCAGGCGGCTCTCCCACATGGAAGTCGTGAGTCCCCGCGGAGTCACTGACGACAAAGTCTTGAAGATTTGCAGCCTTCACCAGCGACTGAAATACCCCCTGTGCGGTGGGAGAGCGACAGATGTTGCCCATACAGACAAAGAGGATCTTTGTCTTCATGCCAATGGGCACATCCGTTTTCTTCGCCGGACGGTTCAGTTTGGGTTTCACCGACGGGAGTGCCGAATCAAACGGCGTGGTTTCAAAGTTTTCTGCTTCAGTTGTTGAGTCAAATGTGGTCATACCAATACCTTTTCAATAGAGTCGTGCAACTTGTCTACCCCAAACACTTCTTCTTTTAATTGGGCCAACTGATCTCTCAGCCGAGCCGCTTTTTCAAATTCAAGATTTCTCGCGTGTTCCAACATCGCCTTTTCAAGCGCTGCAATTGCCTTGGCCGCCTCTTTGGGCGACCGCGCAAGAACCGGTTCGTCCGCGCCCGGTGATGCAGTCAACGCCGGACTCTGCGGATCAATCACGCCATCGATCAGGTCACGAATCTGCTTCGTCACCCCGCGCGGGGTAATCCCACGCTCCTGATTAAAGGCAATCTGCCTCTGACGACGACGTTCAGTCTCCCCGATCGCACGTCGCATGGAATCGGTCATTCGATCGGCATACAAAATCGCGCGGCCGTTCAGGTTTCGCGCCGCACGACCAATGGTCTGAATCAGACTGCGCTCAGAGCGCAGAAAACCTTCTTTGTCCGCATCGAGGATGGCCACGAGCGAGACCTCTGGGATATCGATTCCTTCCCGCAACAGGTTAATGCCCACCAGCACATGGAAGGTCCCCAGCCGCAGGTCGCGCAGAATCTCGACCCGCTCCACCGTATCAATATCCGAGTGAAGGTAGCGAACCTTGACACCGTTGTCCGCGAGATAGTCCGTGAGGTCTTCGGCCATGCGCTTGGTCAACGTCGTAACCAGCACCCGCTCATCCTTTGCCACCCGCAGCTTGATCTCGCCCAGCAGATCATCCACCTGAGACCCCGCGGGACGCACCTCCACCTCGGGGTCCACTAGACCCGTCGGCCGGACCACCTGTTCGACGATCGCTCCAGCAGAACGCTCAAGCTCATACGCCGAGGGCGTTGCAGAGACGAACACCGCCTGACGCATCTTGGGCTCGAACTCTTCAAACTTCAACGGCCGGTTATCCAAGGCCGACGGCAGACGAAATCCGTAGTCCACCAGCGTTTGTTTACGAGAGCGGTCGCCGCGATACATCCCACCGAGCTGGCCCACCGTCACGTGGCTCTCATCGATAAAGATCAGCGCATCCGAGGGCAGATAGTCCACCAGTGTCGGCGGAGGATCCCCCGGCTGTGCGCCCGACAGATGGCGGGTGTAGTTCTCAATCCCTTTACAGAAACCGAGCTCAGCCAGCATTTCAAGATCAAACCGAGTGCGCTGTTCAATCCGCTGCGCCTCGACCAGCTTATTCTGGTCGACAAACCACTTTGCCCGCTCACGCAGTTCCTCTTTGATCGTCTCCACTGCACGCAGGACTACTTCACGAGGAGTGACGTAATGCGACGAGGGGTAGACGGCAAACCGGGGGATCTTTTGCCGAATGCGGCCCGTCAGCGGGTCAAACAGCTGAAGCGACTCAATCTCGTCATCGAAGAGCTCAATCCGCAGCGCCAGCTCGGCGTGTTCCGCCGGGAAGATGTCAATCGTGTCTCCCCGGACACGGAAGTGACCGCGGGAGAACTCAATGTCATTGCGCTGGTACTGCATCCGTACCAGTTGAGCAATCAGGTCACGCTGGCTCAGTCGGTCGCCCTGCCGAACGATCAGCACCATCTGGTGATAGTCCGAAGGATTGCCGATACCGTAGATACACGAAACAGAGGCCACGATCACCGTGTCGCGCCGCTCAAGCAAAGACTTCGTGGCGGATAGGCGCATCTGCTCGATGTGCTCATTGATCGCCGAGTCCTTCTCTATGAAAAGATCCCGCTGAGGAACATAGGCCTCGGGCTGGTAGTAGTCGTAATAAGAGACGAAGTACTCCACCGCATTCGACGGAAAGAACTCCCGCATCTCGGAGTAGAGCTGCGCCGCCAAGGTCTTGTTCGGCGCAAGCACGAGCGCCGGACGCCCGAGTCGAGCAATCACGTTCGCCATTGTGAAGGTCTTGCCTGAACCCGTGACCCCGAGCAGCGTTTGAAACGACAGGCCGTCTTCCACCCCTTGCACCAGGCGAGCAATCGCCTCCGGTTGATCCCCTGCGGGTTCAAACGGCAAGGCCAGTGCAAATGGACTCCCAGGGAACTGGATCACCCCGGGGTTTTCACGGACTCCCATGCTAGACTTTCGGATAAGGTTTTTTGATCAACCGAGTTTTGTGCAATCGCGCATTTTCGCCTGTTAAGCCCTGAATTTCCACATCTTTTTCTTCTGCGAACCCCTTGACAAAAGGGTTTTGACCAACCTCCTCCCCCTGCTATGACTACACCCGTATCCGCCCTGTTTTCTTCCGTTGAAATGGCGCCTAAGGACCCCATCCTGGGCCTGACCGAGACCTATCTTGCGGACACCAGAGCCGAGAAAGTAAATCTTGGCGTCGGCGTTTACTACGACGATAACGGCAAGTTACCGTTACTTAGGGCCGTAAAGAAGGCAGAAGAGGAAAGAATCAAGAAGGGACTCCCCCGAGGCTACCAGCCAATCGACGGACCAGCCGCCTACAACAAGGCGGTACAGGCGTTGCTCTTTGGGGCAGATAGCGACTCGGTTAAATCGGGACGTATCATCACCATGGACACCCTCGGCGGCACAGGAGGCCTGAAGGTCGGTGCTGACTACCTTCAGAAGCTGCTGCCCAAGAGCAAGGTCGCGATCAGCGACCCCACCTGGGAAAACCACCGGGGGGTGTTCGAGAGCGCCGGTTTCCCTGTCGAAACTTATACCTACTACGACCCCACCACCAACGGCCTGAACTTCAAAGGCATGTTGGCGAGCCTACAGGCGATGCCCGCTGGAACAATTGTTCTGCTCCACGCCTGCTGCCACAACCCCACGGGAGTCGATCTAAGCCCTGCGCAGTGGGAAGAGATCGTCGCGCTCTGCAGTGAGAAGAGTTTCGTGCCCTTCTTGGATTTGGCCTACCAAGGGTTTGGCGATGGCATCGCCCAAGACGCGCTGGCCGTGCAGCTCTTTGCCAAGTCAGGCATGCCGTTCCTGGTCGCAAGTTCGTTTTCCAAGTCGTTCTCGCTCTATGGCGAACGCGTCGGCGCCCTGTCCGTTGTGACCCGCAATGCCGATGAGGCGGCGCGCGTGTTGAGCCAGGTGAAACGCGTCATCCGAACCAACTACTCTAACCCCCCCACCCATGGCGGCGCCATCGTGGCAGACGTGCTCACCACGCCTGAGCTTCGCCAGTTATGGGAAGACGAGCTTGCGGAAATGCGTGACCGAATTCGCAAAATGCGCCTGGAGTTCGTTGCGAAGCTGAAGGCTCTGAATGTCGGCCGCGACTTTAGCTTTGTGACCCAGCAGCGCGGCATGTTTAGCTACTCGGGATTGAATCCCTCCCAAGTCGATCGCCTCCGCGAAGAGTTTGCAATCTATGCGATCAATTCAGGCCGAATCTGCGTCGCCGCCTTGAACTCAGGGAACATCGATCGCGTCGCGAAGGCGGTCGCCGCGGTCCTCTGAACAAGTTGTCCCAGGTAATAACCTAGCGTTATGCCTTAAGGACTTCCCCCGAGTGACCTCGGGGGACAGATCCACGCACAATCTCCCTATCTCTGGGAGACCTCATGACCACACCGCTTCAGGCAAAGGGCTCGACACGCCATGCCTGACTCTCTAAAAATCGCTGTCTGCGACGACTGGGAGCAGGCCGCACTCGACTGTGCCGACTGGACCGAGTTACAACAGCTTGCGCAGGTTCACTTTTTTAATACGTCGTTCGAATCAGAAGCGGCTGCCGCACAGATACTTAAAGACTTCGACGCAATCTGTCTAATGCGCGAGCGAATGGCTTTCCCAAAGTCGTTGATTGATCAACTGCCCCGCTTAAAGCGACTGATCTTCTCTGGCCAGCGTAACCTGGTCGTGGATATCGAGCACGCCACCCAAAAAGGGATCGAGGTCTCAGGCACCCCCGGTGGTCCGAACAAGGCGTCCACTGCTGAACACACATGGTCGCTCATCCTGGCAGCGACGCGTCGCGTGGCGACCTCGATGAACGGCACGCAGGCAGGCCATTGGCGTGGCGATCCCCAAGGCGAGCCTTATCGACTTCCTGAAACGTTGGAGGGAGACCGTCTCGGCATTATCGGTCTGGGGGATATCGGCCAGCGCGTGGCGCGAATTGGTCAGGCGATGGGCATGGAGGTTGTGGCCTGGAGCCAGAACCTAACTGATGAAAAAGCTGCGGCCGCAGGCGTTCGCCGTGTCGAGAAAAACGAACTGCTCGCCACCGCGAAAGTCGTGTCACTCCACCTCGTACTCTCCGAGCGAACCAAGCGAATCATCGGCACCACCGAATATTCACTAATGCGCCGGGACTCCTTGCTCGTCAACACGTCACGTTCTGGATTGATGGATGTCGATGCCTTAATTCCCGCGCTCGACTCGGGTCGACCGATGATGGCTGCAGTAGATGTCTTCGATCATGAGCCCGTTCAAAAAGGTGATCCCTTCTTCAACCACCCCAAGATTGTCGCAACACCCCACCTTGGATTTGTCTCTGTGCCAGTCTTCGAAGCGTTCTATCGGACGATGGTTCAGGATCTGACCAAGTGGGTCAAGGCACAACCCGCGCGCTAAAAAACTCGCACGCTTAGCGTTGAGTCTGAGGTACCGGGGGGTGATCCTCGGGCTCGACACCGAGTGCGATCAAAAATCGCGAGACCATGTTGTAAGCGGCAATCGTTCCCACGAGTTCCACCACCTGCGTGCTTCCCAGTGCCGCGTGCAAGCGCTGCATTAAGTGTTCGGAAACTTGAATATCTCTGGTCATCTGAACCGTCAGCAGAATCGCATCTTGTTCGACCTGTGAAAACATCGATAAGTCTCCTGCCAGATCATCGATGCGGCGCAGGGCTTCAACCTGTTCCTGAGTACCGCCGGCGGCGATGAGCTCAGGGGCATGATGGAAGAACTCATACTCAGCGCCATTGAGCACCGCTACGCCGCACATTGCAATCTCTCGAAGCTTGGGGGAGAGCGACAGGTTTCGGCGAACCTCCCCCAAGAACGCGTTCCAACCCCGGGCGTAAGGCACGCTGTTTAAGAGCATGCGATCCAGATTAATCAGGTGTCCACCACGACGGGCACGAATCGCCCCGACAAGATCAGCAGGCTCGGCTAGGTCTGCGGGCACGTAAGGGACAGCGGGAACTGGTTTTATCGTCATGATCACTATTCTACTGAGCCCGTGCAGCGAAGGGGCATCTTGGTGTAGAATCCATGCGCTTTCCTCGATAGCTCAGTTGGTAGAGCACCGGACTGTTAATCCGTAGGTCCCTGGTTCGAGCCCAGGTCGGGGAGCCACCTCTTCAAAGCCCAGCGCCGCTGGGCTTTTTGCATATTTCACCTCCTCAAGGGTTGACCTGAGTCAAGCGGATCGATGTCCAATGAAGCGGACAATTGCGCCTGATCACGTCCCCATCACGACATCATGAAGCACGACCCTATTCACCAGACCCCGCCACAACTCCCCCCGCAACAGATCAGTGTTGATGTTCTGAATGAAAAATATCTAAAAGGGAATGAGCAACACGCAGACGAGGTCTTCGTGCGTGTCGCGCGTGCCTTAGCATCCGTCGAACGCCCTGAGCGTCGGGCTGAGATTGAGGCGATGTTCCTCGACAATATGCGCCAAGGGGCCATCGGCGCTGGTCGTATCATGAGCGCAGCCGGCGCAGGAATTCAGGCCACCCTGATCAATTGCTTTGTACAACCGGTCGGGGACTGCATCCAAGGTACGGATGACGAAGGCTTTCCAGGGATTTATGAAGCCTTGCGGGAATCCGCCGAGACCATGCGCCGCGGCGGCGGCGTCGGCTACGACTTCTCACGCATTCGGCCCAAAGGGGCCGACGTCAAGGCAACGGCATCGACTGCATCGGGACCATGCAGCTATATCAACGTCTTTGATCAGTCCTGCAGCACGGTTGAAAGTGCGGGTGCACGTCGCGGTGCGCAAATGGGAGTGCTGAGAATTGACCATCCAGATGTCTTGGAATTCATTACCGCAAAACGCACACCCGGCCGCTGGAATAACTTTAATGTTTCCGTCGGCGTCTCGGATGCCTTTATTCAGGCGGTGTCAGAAAATGCCCAGTGGGATCTGGTTCACAAGGCAAAACCAAGTGCCGATCTGATCGCGCAAGGCGCGCATCAGCGTGCCGATGGACTCTGGGTCTACCGAAGCATTAGCGCAAAAGAGCTCTGGGACACGATCATGCAGTCCGCCTATGATTTTGCAGAGCCGGGCATTCTTTTTCTCGACAAGATCAATTCGGATAACAATTTGGCATATTGCGAGACCATCAACGCAACTAATCCCTGTGGCGAACAACCTCTGCCGTCTTACGGATGCTGCGACCTTGGTCCCATTATTCTTCCGCGATTCGTACAGCATCCGTTTCACTTCACTGGGCCTGCCCGCTTTGATTTTGAGCGCTTTCAAAGGGCAGTGGCTATCCAGGTTCGGATGCTCGATAACGTCCTGGACTTGACCTGGTGGCCATTGCCGCAACAGCAAAAAGAATCTGCCGACAAACGTCGTATTGGCGTTGGTTTTACCGGTCTTGGGAATGCCTTAACCATGTTGGGCCTAAAGTACAACAGCGATGCGGGTCGTGAGATGGCCGCGCGTATTGCCCAGACGATGCGAGATGCCGCGTACGAGGCCTCGATCGAATTAGCCAAAGAAAAAGGGGCGTTCCCGCTGTTTCGGGCGCAGGACTATCTTGCGAAGGGCAGCTTCGCGAGCCGGCTGCCCAGCGACATTCAAAACAAGATTCGACAGTTCGGTATTCGTAATAGCCATCTGATCTCGATTGCCCCAACAGGCACGGTAAGCCTCGCCTTTGCCGACAATGCGTCTAACGGCATTGAGCCGGCGTTTTCATGGACCTATACGCGCAAAAAACGCGAGGCGGATGGCAGTACGCGTGAATACACTGTCGAAGATCACGCCTGGCGTCTGTATCACGCCCTTGGCGGTAAAGACGATGCGCTGCCCGAGAGTTTTGTCTCAGCCCTTGAGATGTCAGCGCAAGACCACATCGCGATGATGCAAGCAGTGCAGCCTTTTATCGATACTGCGATCTCAAAGACGGTGAATGTCGCTGCAGACTATCCGTTCGACGATTTCAAAGATCTCTACCTGCAGGCATGGCGTCATGGCCTAAAGGGATTAGCCACTTATCGCCCCAACAACATCTTAGGCGCCGTCCTCGAAACGACCGTAGGCCAGTCCCAGCCGGCAAGCGATGCGGCGACAGCGCCGCAGACTGCGCCACAAGGACCTGTTCTTGTGGATCCCATGCGGTCTGTGATCGAGAAGCGTCCCAAAGGCGCGCTTGATGCAGTCGCCGAAAAGATCGAATACTGGACACAGGAAGGACGTAAGACGCTCTATCTCATCGTGTCATTTCTGCCACTCCCGAGCCCAGACGGAAACGGCACCATTGATCGTGCCATTGAGTTCTTCATGCCTGTCGGCCAGAGTGGTGAGTCGCAACAATGGATTACCTCGAGTATGCGCATGCTCTCGCTCGCTGCGCGTGGGGGCTTTTTATCGCGTGCGCTGGACGATATGCGGAAGGTCGCCTGGGATCGTGGGCCTGTGCGTTATGGAACCGTTAAACGACCCGACGGATCCCATGCGCCGATGTGGCACGACTCAGAGGTCGCCGCAATCGCCTATGCCATCCAGAACATCTTGGCACACCGCGCCCGAGCCCATGTTCGGCCGAAGATGACTGGGGCCTGCGCCGAGGTCGCCGAGGCCGCAAGTCTGTCATCGATGTCGGGCAAAAAATGTCCCGCCTGCGGCGCCTACGCCATGATCAAAAAAGATGGCTGCGAATTCTGCACGCAGTGCGGGGAGCTTGGCGCCTGCGGGTAAACTCCCGACTATGGCAAAAGAAACCTGGTTGGTCATGCTCGAGGGGCTTCTCGTCTTTGGCGGGGCGCTGGCCTTCGGCATTTGGCAGCTTCGCTCGATTAAAAAGGACCAGGAGAAGGCGCGCCAGGCGGCTAAGGAGTCGACATCTGATGATTCCAACCCCTGAGACGATCAACCCGCTAACAGAGGCAATTCAGTTGTCGGTTGCACCCGTGTTCTTGCTCACGGGCGTGGCCGGAATGCTCAATGCTCTGGGCACACGACTTGCGCGGGTGATTGACCGAAGCCGTGCGCTAGAAGAATGGCTCTTTCAGTCGACACCGGAAACAAACCCGCGTCATCAGAAGTTTCTGGATGAGCTGGAGTCGTTAAATCAACGCAAGAAGATCATTAACTGGGCAACCGCCTTAATGGTGATCTGTGCAGTCTTTATCGGACTGACGGTCGTAGAGCTCTTCTACTCCACCGGCATTCAAGGGCGCCTGCAGCTCTCGCAATGGGTACCAGTTACTTTCCTAGCGGGTTTCGGCTGTTTCATCGCGGCGTGTGTCCTGTATCTCGCTGAAATCTTCCTCGCTTCTCGGATGGTCTCCACACCCCGACGGTGACCTTGGGACAGGATCGATGGTGGGGGACAACCCCGATTCCCTGTCTAGAGCAAAACCCGCATCATCGACGGGTTTCACAACCATAAGGAGACCACCCTCATGAAACCAATGACCGCTCGTCGTCTAAAGATGACGCTTGTGGGTTCGGCACTTGCCACTATGGCCACCGCCGCCCTCGCCCAGGCGCCTGCCGCTGCGCCCGCACCTCCACCCGCTTGGAAGCAGGGGATGCCCTCCTCCATGGCAGACTCCAAGTTGGCACCTCTGGCCGGAAAAATGACCATCACTGAGGCAGCCGAGATTCCCGTTGACAAGATCAAGCTGCCCCCTGGATTCAAGGCAGAGATCTACGCCACCGGCATGCCTGGCGCCCGCGCGATGGCCCGAGGAGATGACGGCAAGATCTATATCGGTACGCGCGCAATCGGACGCGTCTATGAGCTTTCAGCCGACGGCAAGACCAGCCGTGTCGTGGTCGATAAGCTCGTCCAGCCCGCCGGCGTTGCCTTCAAGAATGGTTCTCTCTACGTCATGTCCATCAACAAAGTGCTGCGTTTTGATGGCATTGAGAAGAACCCCACAGTGGCTCCTGTCGATATGACAGACGCATTCAAGCTTCCGCCCGAGCAGCATCACAACTGGAAATACATCGCATTCGGTCCCGATAACAAGCTCTATGTGCCGTTCGGAGCACCTTGCAACATCTGTGAACTGCCCACTCCTGAGTACGCGCAGATTCGTCGCTATAACGCTGACGGATCCGGCATGGAAGTGATCGCAACGGGCGTACGTAACTCGGTCGGCTTTGACTGGCACCCCGAGACCAAAGAGCTTTGGTTTAGCAACCACGGCCGTGACTGGTGGGGCGATGACCGTCCGAATGACACGCTGCATCGGATCCACAAGACTGGCCTGAACTTTGGTTTCCCATACTGCCATGAGGGCAAGCTGGAAGACGACACGGTCAAGAAGCCAAACGCCTGTAAAGGTGTTGAGCAGCCTGTGGCGCTGATGGGCCCCCATGCAGCCGCAATGGGCGTGACTTTCTACACCGGCAAGATGTTCCCGGCCGAGTACAAGAACGTTGCCTTCGTTGCGCGTAAAGGATCATGGAACCGCTCCACGAAGATTGGTTTTGACATCGTGACGGTGAAGGCCGACAAGAATGGCAAGAACGCCAAGGTCACGCCGTTCATGACCGGCTTCATGAACCCTGCCGATCAGTCCTTCTGGGGTCGCCCTGCCTACATGCTTCAGATGCCTGATGGTTCGATGCTGGTCTCTGATGAGCAGCTCGGTGCGATCTATCGGATTACGTACAAGAAGTAATCAGTGAAACGTGTTTTTCGTAATACCTGTCTGATGCTGGCAGCATTTGCTGCCAGCATTGGGCAGTCCGTGATGGCGCAGGATCTGGGCTCACGCCTAGTCGCCTGCGCGGCATGCCACGGGATTGATGGGAACTCCAAGACATCCGCAAGCCCATCGCTTGCAGGTCAACCAAAGACATTTCTTGAAAACCAGATCATCATGATCCGGGAAGGTATCCGTGTCATTCCGGCCATGACCGGGCAGCTCGACGGTATCCCCGATAAAGAAGTGATTGCGCTGGCAAAGCACTTCTCGAGCCAGACGCTTAAGCCATTAGAGTCAAAACGCGACGACGCGCTGTTTAAACGGGGTGAGCAGCTCTCTCGCCAGATGCTGTGTGGCACCTGCCATCTTGCAGATTACAAAGGCCGCGACCAGATGCCGAGGCTTGCAGGACAACGAGAAGACTATCTATTGCACTCGATGCGTCAGTTTCGCAATAACCAAGCGATTGGGCGAGACACCATTATGGCGGCGTCACTCTATGGCATCTCAGATGCAGACCTGACGGCAATCGCGCACTATTTATCGCAGCTGAACTAGCGATCGCGAAAGGGGCTGCGCTGATGCAGCCACCAGTCAAAAAACGGAAAGACCAGGCAGCCAAACCCAAGGACAAAGAAACCGATCGCCCAGTCCTCGATCTGACTGCCGCCCCCAGAGATGTCGAGTGCTGCGCCAAACAGCGCTGGGCCAATGACGCCACCGCCACCGAATCCGATAAACGAATAAAGCCCCATCGCAGCGCCTTTAATCTTGGGGTCAGCCGACGCGATAAGCCCCGCGGTGAGCGTTGCTGAATCCGCCATGATCAACATGGAATGCATCGCCACCAACAAAAACACCACCCACCACCATCCCCAGCCCGCAGAAAAAGCCATCACAACGCCGATGACGGAGGTGATGGCCATGATGCAGACGATCCAGGCTCGCCGCCCAACACGCAAGGCCATCTCATTGCCAATGATCGAGGCGGGCACCGAGACAATGCTGACCACTGCAGCAGCGGTTGCCGCGGACATCCAGGTAACGGTTCCTGGCGGGAGCACTGAGATACTGAAGGCCACAAACGCAACGATCCAGACGCGCGTACCAAAGAGCTCTGTGCAGTGAAGCCCATAGCCCACCGTGTAGCCAAGACAACGACGATCTGCCAAGACCACTCGCCAGGTCTTGAGCGGAAACAACCGCTCAAACGACCAGACAATAGGCTGCGGATCACGTTCATGGGCTAACGGTCTTGTCCGTGACAGGACGATGAATGCGGATGCGAGCGGACCCAAGGCGCACAAAAAGAAGGTCCATGTTGTGCCGATCATGGGCAGGGCCTGACCTGCAATGTACAGTGATGATGCAGCGCCGATGCCAAAAAATGCCGTGTAAAACGCAACAAACCGCGACTGCTCCTTGCCGCGTGTTCGATCTGACAGAATTTTTAATCCTGGCATGTAGGTTGCAGCAATACCAGCGCCCAGCAGTGTCTGAAAGAACAACGCCGAGAAAAAGCCTTCTGCCCCAAACGCAAAACCAATCCCTCCCGATGCGGCCAGCAGGCTTCCGATCGTATAGATGCGCCTGGCATCCATCACATCCGTCAGGCTATTCCAAGTGGAGACTGTGACGACGTAGCCCATGAAAAAGCCACTCGCGATCCAACCCGCTTCGCTATTGGTGAGCCCCCATAGGTCCTGCAACTGAGTGAGTGCGACCGCATAGGTCGAAAAGCCCAGCAGCGACAGAATGTGGGCGATGATTAAAGAAATAGCGACGCTTCGGACTTGCATGCACAATAGGCCCCATGATTAAGGGGCTCGTTCAACTTCTTTTATTCCAGGGTCTCGGGGAGGTTATCTCGAAACTCCTGGGATTGCCAATTCCGGGCCCTGTGGTGGGCCTGATGCTCCTATTGGTTACGCTGCTCATTCGGAACAAGCTCGACCCTGACCTAGACATGGTCGCCACCGGGTTTACCCAGAACCTGGGGTTGCTGTTTATTCCCGCGGCCGTGGGTGTGGTGATGTTTATCCCCCAACTCGCCGAATATGGCCTGGTGATCGCCCTCATTCTGGTCGTCAGTGTCGGACTATCGGTTGCAGCCTCGGCGATGACGCTGAAGTTTTTTGCATCGAATCGAGATAGCGGTGCAGATGCCACAGAGTCCGCCTCGGAGAAACACGGATGAATGCTGGCCTTCCGCTCATTGAGCTTCGTGAGATCTGGGTCTATCTCACCGGATCCCCGCTCCTATCGCTCATTCTGACACTCATCGCCTATCAGATTGGGCTAACCATCTATGACCGAACCAACAAGAATCCACTGGCGAATCCCGTGTTGATTGCCATCGTGATCGTGCTGATCACGATCACCATGCTCGAAATGCCCTATGCCACTTATTTTGCAGGGGCTCAATTCATTCACTTTCTATTAGGTACGGCGACGGTGGCCCTTGCAATTCCGATCTATAAGGGCTGGCATCTGTTGCGCGGAAAATCGCTCGCCCTAGCGACATCGCTCACAGCAGGGGGCGCCGTGTCGATTCTGAGTGCCGTTGGCTTAGCAATCGTTGCCGGTATTCCTGAGACATTGATCAGGCCTTTTTACGCCAAGTCTGTCACCGCTCCAATTGCCATGGGCGTGGCAGAAAATATCAGTGCATCTCCCACGCTAACAGCGGTCTATGCCGTTTCCACAGGCATCATCGGCGCAATCATTGCCCGCTTTATCTTGGATGCACTACGCATGCGGCTCTGGTGGCAGCGTGGCTTTGCCATCGGGGTTGCCGCCCACGGCATTGGCACCTCACGCGCGTTCTCGGTCAGTGCAGAGGCCGGCGCATTTGCCAGTATCGGCATGGGGCTACATGGCGTCATCGGCGCAATACTTATTCCCTGGTTCGCCTAACCTTTCAAGGGCGAGTCAACGAACCGCACAGCAGATGTGCTCGGACTCGGTCTGTTGTCTAGACTTTCTTTACTCGGAACCAGGCGGCATACATCGCCGGCAGCGAGAGCAGCGTGAGCGCTGTCGCCACAATCAGCCCCCCCATAATGGCAACTGCCATCGGTCCCCAGAAGACACTTCGTGACAAGGGAATCATTGCCAACACGGCTGCCGCAGCCGTCAGCACAATAGGCCTGAATCGACGCACGGCGGCCTCAACGATTGCCGTGCGATCGGCAATCCCGCGGCGGCGATCCTGTTCAATCTGATCGATCAGAATCACCGAATTACGCATGATCATCCCGGATAAAGCGATCACGCCGAGCAAAGCCACAAATCCAAACGGTCGATTCAGGAGCAACAGGGACCCTGCAACGCCCGCAATTCCTAGCGGACCCGTCAGAAACACCAAGACAGAGCGCGAGAAGCTCTGAAGCTGGATCACCAATAGGGTAAAGATCACGAACAACATGATCGGTAGCCCTGCCGCAATCGATGCCTGACCTTTACTGCTCTCCTCCACCGATCCGCCCACATCAATTCGATAACCTGGGGGGAGCTTCTCCATCAGGGGTGCCATGGTCTTAAGCAACACGGCCGTCATCGTCGCGCCCTGGACACCATCGATCACATCCCCCTGCACCGTGATCGCATACTCGCGGCCCTCGCGCCAGACCACACCGGGTTCCCAGGCAAGTCGGATAGTCGCGATCTGACCCAGCGGTACTGCCCCCACCGCACTGGGCAATAAGGTCTGAGAAAGCTCTGATAACTGATCACGTTCCGATTTGGTCAACCGCATCACCAATGGAATCAGTCGGTCCTCTTCACGATATTGTGCAATCGGAAGCCCCGAAAATTGTGCCGCGAGCACTTGACCAATCGACTGCTGCGACACGCCAAGCTGCTGGGCACGCGCGGGATCAACATCGACTCGTACAACCGGAATCAACTCATTCCAGTTGTCGTTCACGCCACGCATGCGCGGGTCACTGCGCATCATGATCTTCGCCTGATCGGCAATCTCACGAAGTACCTTCGGGTCATCTCCAACAACTCGGAACTGAACCGGATACGGTACTGGCGGACCATTCGGAAGGAGACGTACACGGAGTCGCGCCTCGGGGAACTCAGCGGCTAGCTCATCGGGCAGTAGACTCGACAGCCGCTTTCGGTCTTCGGGAGACTTCGACAGAATAATGGCCTGTGCGACGTTGGTCTGGGGAAGAATCTGGTCAAGCGGCAGGAAGAATCTCGGCGCGCCCGTGCCAATCCAGAAGTTCACGGTAGCGACACCCGGCGTCTTTAAGAGCCGCGTCTCGATGCGACGCGCTAGTGTCTCAGAAGCCGCAACACTAGAGCCTTCTGGTAGCCAGACATCGATCATGATCTCGGGTCGCGACGAATCAGCAAAAAACTGCTGTTGCACCTTGCCCATGCCAAAGACACCAAGTGCAAAGACCGCAACCGTCAACACAATCGTGGTCTTTCGATAGTCCACACACCAGCCCACCAGCCGACGGAAGCGACGGTAAAACGGCGTCTGAAAGTGCTCCCGAGCACCATGCGTGCCTTGTTTTGGCGCCCTCAGCATCAGGTACCCAAGGCTCGGCACAAAGATCACCGAGACAAACCACGACACGATCAATGCGGCTGCGGTGACCGCAAAAATCGCAAAGGTGTACTCCCCGACTGCAGACTTCGCTAACCCAATCGGCAGGAATCCGGCGGCGGTGATCAAGGTTCCAGTTAGCATTGGCATTGCGGTCAACGAATAGGCTGCGGTCACGGCAGTAACACGATCAGCCCCTTCTTCTAATTTTCGGACCATCATCTCGACAACGATAATGGCGTCATCGACGAGCAGCCCCAAGGCAATGATCAACGATCCCAGCGAGATCTTGTGCAGCCCAACCCCCCAGATCTTCATGATCAAAAAGGTCACCGCTAAGACCAAGGGAATACTGATGGCCACCACCAGGCCCGGCCGCGGATCGATCCGCCACGGGTGTCGGTGAAGTCCAAGAGACAACAGACTCACGCCGAGCACAATCGCGATGGCCTCGATCAGTACCTTGATAAACTCGTTGACCGAGCTTGCGACAACCGTCGGCTGATCCTGGATCTGGGTCAGACTCACACCCGCCGGCAAAGCCGATTCAATCGTCTTTGTCTTCTGTGCGAGCCGTTTGCCTAGCGCAACGATATCGCCGCCCTTTCGCATCGATACACCGATAGCAACGATCTCTTCGCCCTGGAATCGAACCTTCGTCAACGCGGGATCAATGGCCTGACGACGTACCTCCGCGATATCCCCAAGACGAAGCACCTGGGCGCCCAATCGCAACGGCGTCGCGCGAAGGGCTTCAACCGACTGGGCCGCACCATCCACCCGAAGGGTGAGCTCTCGCACCTCTCCAGACAGCGACCCTCCCATCACCACGTTAAGCTGCGACTGAAGCTGCGCAGCCACCTGAGGCACCGTTAACCGATACTGGGCCAGTCGATGTCGCGACAGTTCAATGTAGACCCGTTCATCTTGGAGCCCATAGATCTCCACCTTGCCAACATCGTCGACCTGCAATAACGACTGTCGCACCTGTAAGGAGAAATCCCTTAGATCGCTTGGGCTATATCCCTTTGCCGTCAGCGCATAGATGACCCCGAAGGTGTCGCCAAATTCATCATTGAAATACGGGCCTTGGACACCGGATGGCAGCGTTGCCTGCATATCACCGATTTTTTTTCGTACCGTGTACCAGAGCTGACTAACCTCAGCAGGAGGCGAGCTGTCTTTTACTTGGAAGATCACGAGCGACTCGCCGGGCTTAGAGTAGCTTCGAATCTTGTCGGCGTAGGGGACTTCTTGGAGCGTACGTTCAATCTTGTCGGTCAGCTGCTCCGCGACCTGCAGCGCTGTCGCCCCCGGCCAGACCGTGCGAACCACCATCGCCCGAAAACTAAACGGAGGATCTTCATCCTGGCCGAGCTGAAAGTAGGCCGCAAAGCCCATCACTAACAGCACCACCATCAGGTACCGAGTCAGCGCAGGATGCTCTAACGCCCAACGCGACAGATTAATGCGATCGTGACCCATCCGGATGACTCAGTCGTGAGACTTACGGCGCCGCAAGTCGAACACGCTCTCCCTCTGATAAGACATGCGTTCCCGCTGCAACAATCCGATCACCGATCGATAGCCCCGTGACAAGCTCAACCGAGGACTCAGAGGCATTCCCTAACGACACCGGCACTCTCTCAAGCGTCGCCTGACCATCCGCGATCGCCTTTAACCGATAGACCGAGTCGCCATTCACCAATGCAGACAGCGGAATCCTGACGCCCCGACTGATCGCCGTCACGGCACGCGGCGCACTGGAGCGCTCCGTCAGCGACACGATTGCGGCGACCTGCCGCGGCGCAACGGTCTGCCCGGGGCTGACCAGCACCGACGCAATTCTCCCCGACTCAATCGCCCGAAGCGTGATGTACCCCAACTGATCCGAAGTCGCTTCAAAGCGTGCGCGAGCAAGGGTGAGCTGTGCACGACGGCGGTCAATCTCAGCGCCTGAGATAAAGCCCTTTTGATGGAGCTCCTGGAAACGCCGGAAATCGGCTTCATTAAATTCCAACTCGGCTTGGGCTGCTGCAAGTTGTGTTCGTGCGGAAGTCTCCGACAGCGCCATGTCCAGAGGGTCTATGCGCGCAATCGCCTGGCCTGGCGTCACCATGTCGCCTGGTGCCACTAAGACCGTCATCACGCGGCCAGCCGCATCAAAGGCTAACTGGGCAGGATCTCGGATCAGGCTTGCGGGAAGCGACGACGGGCTCGGTACACCGCCCGGTGTGTCCACCGATGCACCAACAGTGAAGCTCTTGACGAGACGCAACGCGGGCGGCTTTGGCGGCTCCTTCGAGCAGGCCGAAACGAGCGACACCACCAGGAGACCAAGACACGTCTTCAGTCCCCAGCGAGCCCTGCGGGAGAAAAAGTCACCAGCAACAGTCATGAATTACCGCCGATATGTAACAAATCGATAGGTCAGCTGTTCCGCATCACTGACCAGATCGGGTCCTGAGGAGCGAGACCAGACACGGGTGTCAATCTCAGGAAAAAACGCGTCCCCATCCTTCACCTGGACATCGACTTCTGTGATGTCCAGCTCATCCGCCAGGTCAATCGTCGCTGCATAGATCTCTGCACCACCGATGACATAGATGTCGGTCTCGCCACAGGCCAGTAGTTCATCCAGATCGTGAAAGACCTGAACACTACTGACTCCAGGGTCAGTATACCGGCGTTTACAGTCCTCTGCCCAGCGCTTATCCCTTGTTAAGACAAGGGATCGCCGATTTGGAAGGGGCTTACCCAGCCGGCCCTCGATCGAACTAAAGGTCTTCCGACCCATCGCGACCGCCTTTCCGGTCGTCAACGCCTTAAACCGTCTGAGATCCTCGGGAAGGTGCCAGGCAAGGTCATTGTCCTTGCCGATCACACGGTCTCGACCGACCGCGGCCACGAGAATCAGTCTGGGCCGCATCAGATCGCTACCGGGGCCTTGATATGCGGATGACACTGATAGCCCTGAATCTCAAAATCTTCAAACGCATACTCAAAAATAGATGCGGGTCGTCGACGAATAACCAACTTGGGCAACGGATACGGCGTTCGGGAGAGCTGCTCTTTCGCCTGCTCTAGATGATTGGTGTAGAGGTGGCAGTCGCCCCCCGTCCAGACAAAGTCACCCACCTCAAGATCACACTGCTGCGCCACCATATGGGTGAGCAATGCATAGCTTGCAATATTGAACGGCACCCCAAGGAAAATATCAGCGCTCCGCTGATACAACTGGCAGGAGAGTTTTCCATCCGCCACATAGAACTGGAACAACGCGTGACACGGTGCGAGCGCCATCTGTGGGATCTGAGCCACGTTCCATGCGGAGACAATCAGTCGACGAGAATCAGGAGTCGCCTTGATATCTCGAATCAGCTGACTGATCTGATCGATCACCGCATCGGGTGCTTCTGGCGTCGGCGCAGGCCAGCTTCGCCACTGGACACCATAGACAGGACCAAGATCCCCGTCTTCTCTAGCCCATTCATCCCATATCGACACCCCGTTGGCCTGCAACGGACGGACATTTGAAGCGCCACTCAGAAACCACAACAATTCATAAATAATCGATTTGGTATGCAGCTTCTTGGTGGTAACCATCGGAAATCCGTCGGCCAGGTTAAACCGCATCTGCCATCCGAATACCGACCGCGTGCCCGTTCCCGTGCGGTCAGTCTTCTCTGTGCCATGGTCCAGCACATGCCGCATCAGATCCAGATATGCCTTCATCGTGATCGCCTTTCGTTGCGAAAAATCTAGCCGCGTGTCACGCGAACCATCGCGCGCTTGTCCTGCCGTGGCCTCATCTCACCAATGATGCTTGCCATGCTAAAGCCGGCATCATGAAACTGGGCAAGCACCTCATGCGCCGCCTCTGGAGCGACACAGGCTAGCAGCCCCCCGCTCGTCTGCGGATCGGTCAACAGTACCTTTTCTCGCTCACCAAATCCGTCAGAGAAGACAACGTCAGCACCATAGCCTTGCCAGTTGCGCGTGGACGCTCCCGTGAAAAATCCCTGATCAATCAAATCCATCACCCCCGGAAGAATCGGGCAGCGATCAAAAGACAGCGTCGCATCGAGATCAGACCCACGCGCAATTTCCAAAAGGTGGCCTGCTAGACCAAAACCCGTGATATCCGTTAGTGCATGCACTTTGGCGTTCGCGCCTAAGACCGCCCCTACTGTGTTGAGCGTCGTCGTGGAACGGATCATTTCTTGATAGTGATCCGGTGAAAGCTTTTCTTTCTTCAGTGCCGCGGAATAGACGCCAACACCCAGTCCCTTGCCAAGAATCAGAACATCCCCCGGTCGGGCATCACGATTACGGCGAATGTGATCCGGATGGGCAAGTCCAAGCACGACCAACCCATAGATGGGCTCGACGGAATCAATCGTATGGCCTCCCGCGATGGGAATGCCCGCCTGCGTGCAGACCGACTGTCCGCCCGCCAAGATCTGTCCAATAGTGTCGTGTGACAACACGTTAATCGGCATTCCAACCAACGCGAGGGCAAAGATCGGTCGTGCGCCCATCGCATAGATATCCGAAATCGAATTGGTCGCAGCAATCCGACCAAACTCAAATGGATCGTCCACGACGGGCATAAAGAAATCCGTCGTTGCAACTAAGGCTTGTTCATCATTTAAGCGCCATACAGCAGCATCATCACTGGTCTCAGTACCCACGATGAGTTCCTTAGGCGCAACGCCCATCGGCATCTTTGCCAGTATCTCGGAGAGCACTGCAGGTGCAATCTTGCAGCCACAGCCACCACCATGGGCAAGCTCAGTGAGACGCACCGATGTCTTTTCTGTCATACCGATTCCTTTACTAATGATTCTGAGAGCTGCCGAATAAGACGCGCCAAGGCATCTCGTTCAGCCGATGGGCTGGCCAGCGTTGAGGCCAGCGCGAGCCCCCGCTCTCTTAACTGTTCAACAAACGCATCATCCGATACAAATCGTATTAATACCCGGGCCAGATCGTCTGGATCTCCGGTTCTGAAAAACCCTGGGTAGTCACCCCCCATCTGACCGCGATGCGCAGGGATCGCCGATGCGATGACCGGAAGCCGACAGGCGACCGCCTCGGAGACCACCAGTGCACCACCCTCGGAGATCGAGGTCTGGATCAGACAGTGGACGTGGGTCATCTGACGCAGGGTCTGGGCGTGCGATAAAGGCCCCTCCAAGAGAATCCCAGGGTATTGGGCCCCCAATCGAATGAGCTCCTGAGCCAACGTCTTGTCCTGATGACTCCCGACATGAATCAGCCGAACAGGAACACGTCTTCCGTCAGCGCGGACTGCCCAGCCATCCGGAAAGGCACGATGGAATCCAACAAATGCCGTTCGTGGATCCTTCTCTTCACGAATATGGCCTGCAACGAGAAACCGTATGGTCTTGCTGTTCGGTGTCATCACGGGTGCATAGGGCTTGCGAGGCGCGGATGTCTGGATCAGGCAATGCACCCGATCCGCCAGCGAGGGCCAACGCCTGCGAATCTCTTCGCCCGCCTCGGCCTGCAGCACCACAATGAGCCGGGCGAGATGTAAGGCCTGCTCAGCCTTTTGATATCGCTCCGAACCAGACTGCCCCGGGGCAAGCGCTCCGTAGAGATCGGTCCCCGTCATCACCAGCATGACCGGAATCTGTTCTTTAACGAAGGTGGAGACGGCGTCAGCAGAGCGTGCAGCATTTAAGACAATTGCAACGGTTCTCTGCCCGGAGTGGGTACAGGCATCGTCGATCTGTGAGGGCTCATAGATCGACGCGTTAATGCCACTTGCGCGAAGCATCTGCGCGTAGCGCGATGCCGTACGCCAGTTGCCCATCCCTGACTTCTGACCAAATGGCGTCAGGATACGGGCATCAATCCGCCGCGACATTTACTCTGGAATCCCCACCGCCACGGTGTTAAAGCCAGCATCTACGTAGGTAATCTCTCCGGTAATCCCACGGGCCAAATCCGATAGATAAAACGCCGCGACATTGCCAACATCCTCAATCGTGACGTTTCGTCGCAAAGGCGCATTGGCCTCCACAAAATCAAGAATCTTGCCAAAGCCTTTAATCCCCGCGGCAGCAAGCGTCTTAATCGGACCCGCCGAGATGCCATTGACCCGGATATTTTTGGGGCCCACGCTAGTAGCAAGGTAGCGTACCGAGGCCTCAAGACTCGCCTTGGCTAATCCCATCGTGTTGTAGTGTGCAACGAATTTCTCGGCGCCAAGATAGCTGAGTGTGATCATGGCACCGCCCTTCTCGGACATCATCGGCAGTGCGGCCTTCGCCAGCGCAGGAAAACTATAGGCGGAGATCTCATGGGCAATCCGAAACGCCTCGCGACTGACCCCTTCAAGAAAATCTCCGGCAATCGCTTCCCGTGGCGCGAAGGCAATCGCATGAACCAGTCCATCAAGGCTTGGCCAGTGCGTCTTCAGATCAGCGAACGCTTTTTCAATCTGATCATCCTCGGCGACATCTAACGGCAGGCATAACGTGGAACCAAACTCGGCCGCCATTTCTTTCACCCGTTCCTCAAAACGCTCGTTCTGATAAGTAAAGGCGAGTTCAGCACCCTGCTGATGACAGGCCTGAGCAATCCCATAGGCGATCGACCGGTTGGACAAAAGCCCGGTGATCAGAATTCGTTTGCCTTTCAGAAATGCCATGAAAACTCCCCCTCGAAACGCGATAGTGACGCCAATTCTAATCGTGCGGGGTTCCTACGCCTTGGATACACTTTCGGCACCATGCGCCGCCTTGTCCTTTTCCTGGCTCTCTCGCTCCCAATCGCCCAACCCGCGGGCGCAGCGCAGGCCAATGAGGGGTTTGTCCACGGGCTATCGCTTGGGGCGTCACCACGCTATGCGGCGGGTTTTAGTCACTTTCGCTACGTCAACCCCCAGGCCCCCCAAGGGGGGACGCTGAGGGCCTCCGCGCTGGGGTCTTTCGATAAGCTCAACCCGTTCACGCTCAAAGGGGTCGCGGCCAAAGGGGTCATGGAGCTGGTCTTTGAATCGCTCACCATCGGCGCACTCGATGAACCGATGGCCACGTACGGGCTATTGGCCAAAGACATGCGACTCGCAAAGGACGGACGATCCATTACGTTTCGGCTTCGACCAGAGGCCCGGTTCTCTAATGGCGATCCCGTTACCGCCCACGACGTGAAGTTCTCCTTCGACACACTCAGAAGCGCTGTGGCGAGCCCCCTGTGGCGACACTACTGGGCCGATGTAGATCGCGCCACGGTCATCGATGACCAGACGATTCAATTCGAGTTTCTCAAGGCCCACGAGAGCCTCCCCATGATGGTGGGCGCCGTGCCAGTATTCTCACGAAAATGGGGCGCACAACTCGGACACCAAAAATCGTTTGAGACACTCACGCTGGATCCGCCAATTGGCTCAGGGCCGTATGTGGTGCAATCTGTCGAACCGGGACGCAGCGTTCGCTACCAAAAGCAGGCAAACTACTGGGGCGCAGCGCTTGGGGTTCGGCGTGGCCAGTTCAACTTTGATGTCATCGAGTTCCGCTACTTCAGAGATGCCTTTGCACAGCTTCAGGCCCTGCAGAACGACACCATTGATCTACTTGATGAGCCCTCCCCCGAGCGATGGCAGCGATCCTTTCAAGGTCCGGCCTTTGCGTCCGGTCGGCTGATCAAGTCAACACTGGATCATTCCAATGCGCATGGATTGCGAGGACTGTTCTTCAATCTTCGTCGCCCAGAGTTTCAGGATCGACGCGTCAGAGAGGCAATTCGACTACTTTTTAACTTCGAGACAATTAACCAGCAGTTCTTTTTCGGTCAGCTCGAGCCAACGGTTTCTTTCTTTACGAACACGCCGTTTGCGAACCCCCGGCTCACCTCACCTCCGCTGGACCATCGCACCCGCAAGCAGCGCGCCTTAGAACAACTCTCACAGGCCGGCTGGAATCCCCGCCATGGCCGACTTATCGGCCCATCAGGGCGACCGATGCGGCTAGAGATTCTCGTGTCTGAGGCGCACTGGGAACGAACACTTAGCCCTTTTCTGACTGCACTTCAGTCGATTGGCATCAACGCCTCGATCCGACTGGTCGATTCATCGCTCTATCGTCATCGCGTCAATCAGGCTGATTTCGATATGGTGGTTCACTGGATGATGACGAGCCAGCGGCCAGGGCAAGAACTCTACTTTCGCTTCTCAAGCGACACGGCCAAGACACCGGGAAGCGACAATATCTCGGGGATACAAGACCCCACAATCGATCAGATGATTGCCACGGTCATATCGGCATCGACCGATGCACAACGAATTGCCGCAGCAAAAGTGCTTGACGAAGCCTTGCACCAGAACGCGATTGCGATTGGCCTATGGCATGACCGCAGGCACCGTATCGCTCATGCGGCAAGGCTTCAGTCACCGTCAGAACCGCCGCTCTATTATTCAGGCGAGCAGTGGCTCATGACGGCTGGCTGGTGGGCAGCTCAGGGGAGACCGCCACCCCAGCAAACCCGATGAAGCCCGCCATGAATCCGTTCATCCTCTACGTCGCAAGACGACTCGCGCTGATGATTCCAACGGTCTTCGGTATTCTGCTCGTGACCTTTACGGTGATTCAGCTGGTTCCGGGAGGGCCCGTCGAACAGACCATCTCCGCGCTCGAGCGGCAGCAACAAGGAATGGTCATGGCCGGAGCGGCTAGGGTCACGGCCATTCCGCCTGAGGAGAGCGCGGCGCTGACGCAGCTGTATGGACTTGATCGACCTGCCTACGAGCGCTTCTGGATCATGACCAAAGGATTCTTCAGCGGCGATCTAGGACAGAGTTTCTTTTATCAACAGTCTGTTGCCAGGCTGATCGCGGAACGCCTTCCGATCTCTCTGATGATTGGGGGGTGGGTCTTTCTGCTGACCTATCTCATTGCCATTCCACTGGGTATCGCAAAAGCCGTTCGTCATGGAACCGCATTTGATCTGGCCACGACGGTTGCGTTGCTCATACTCTATGCGGTCCCAGGTTTCGTGCTGGGGGTTCTGCTCTTGATGCACTTCGGAAGCCCAGGGCCATGGGAGCTGCTGATGCCCGTCATCTGTATTGCCGCTGGAAATCTCGGGCTCACCGCGCTACTCACCAAGAATAGTCTTCTTGAAGAGGCCCAGAAGCGCTACGCGATGGCCGCACGCGCAAAGGGACTATCGATGCCGCAGGTCATGCAACGCCATCTACTGCGCAACGCCATTCTGCCCGTGGTGACCGGACTACCCACTGCATTTATGGGCGCATTTTTCACGGGGTCGGTACTCATCGAGACCTTATTTTCGATTCAAGGACTTGGGCTATTAGGCTTCGAGGCGGTGATGCGGCGGGACTATCCGGTAGTGATGGGATCACTCTTTGTGTTCACTCTCATCGGACTCTTGGCGCGACTACTGACCGACATGATGCTTGTCGCCTTAGATCCCCGCATCGGATTTGAGCGCCATCGGACCTGACATCATGCCTGCGTCTAATCATCCAACCCAGGCACTGTGGCAACGATTCCGCCGACGACCTCGCGCGATGGCCGCACTCGTAATGCTCTGTCTTTTATTGGCGAGTTCACTGTGCGCCGAGCTGATTGCCAATGATCGCCCACTGATCGTCGCTACACCGCAGGGCGTGATTTTCCCAAGCGTTCAGACAATCCCCGAGACGGCGCTAGGGGGCACCCTCGAGACCAATGCCGACTTCACAGATCCCGCCGTGACCGAACTCATTTCTCGTGACGGGACCTGGGCGCTCTGGCCACTACACCGGGCGTCGCCAACAGGGATCAATCTTCATCAACCAATGCCAAGCCCTGCGGCCCCCTCCGCAACACACCCACTCGGAACAGATGATCGTGGCAGAGATGTATTGGCGCAGCTGCTCTACGGGACGAGAACGGCCCTTCTCTTCGGTCTAAGCCTTGCGAGTATCGGCGTTGTCATTGGACTACTGATCGGAGGACTGCTGGGTTATTTCGGTGGAAGAGCAGATCTACTGGGACAGCGACTCGTAGAGATCTGGACCGCACTTCCAGAGCTGTACCTTCTCATCATCCTGACCGCATTCTTTGAGCCCAGTATCTGGATGCTGGGTATTGTGCTGTCAATCTTTAGCTGGATTGGGCTATCAGATGTCATGCGAGCCGAAATGCTTCGTCTTCGGGAGACGGACTATGTGGCGGCCGCCCGCGGAATGGGGCTATCTCACGGGCAGATTCTGGTGCGCCATCTCATCCCGAATAGCCTTGCCCCTCTCGTGACCTTTTTTCCGTTCCGAGTCGCTGCAGCGATTTTCGCCTTAAGCAGTCTCGATTTCTTGGGGCTTGGATTAAGCGGTCAAGGCGCAAGCCTCGGTGCGCTGATTGCGCAAGGCAAGGACAACCTTGATGCCTGGTGGATTGGGCTTCCGGCCGTGGCACTACTGACGACCATCATGGTCTTACTTGTTTTGGTCGGCGAGGGCCTTAAGGAGGCCCTCCGATCGTCTTAAGTCTTCGGCAACGTGACGCCAGTCTGCCCCTGGTACTTCCCGCCCTTATCCTTGTAGGACGTCTCACAGACCTCGTCAGACTCCAAAAAAATCACCTGCGCACAGCCCTCGCCGGCATAGATCTTTGCAGGCAACGGCGTGGTGTTAGAAAACTCAAGGGTCACGTGACCTTCCCACTCTGGCTCAAGCGGAGTGACATTCACAATGATGCCGCACCGTGCATAGGTACTCTTGCCTAAACAGATCGTCAGCACACTGCGCGGGATGCGGAAGTACTCTACCGTGCGAGCCAGCGCGAATGAGTTCGGGGGAATGACGCAGACCGGTCCTTTGAAATCAACAAACGACGACTCGTCAAAGTTCTTGGGATCGACAATGGTCGAGTTGATGTTGGTGAAGATCTTGAACTCATCTGCACAACGCAGATCGTAGCCATAGCTCGACGTGCCGTAGGAGACGATCTTTTCCCCGCCAACAAACCGCACCTGCTCCGGGGCAAACGGTTCAATCATTTTGTGGGATTCCGCCATCCGGCGAATCCAGCGATCACTTTTTACACTCATAGATCAAATTCTCGCATACGGGGACTAGGTCGCCACAATCTTAATCGACGGAAACTTGGCCCCATGGTCTTCGGCAAGTAACGCCACCCGCGCCCCGATGGTCCGGGCGATCTCTCGGTAGGCGGCGGCGATCGGGCCGTTCGGGTCAGCCACCACGGACGGACGGCCCGAGTCCGCCTGCTCACGGATACGAATATCCAACGGCAGAGACCCAAGAAACTGCACCTCGTACTGATCGGCCATTTTCGCGCCGCCGCCAGCACCAAAAATATGTTCAACGTGTCCACACTGCGAGCAGACATGCATCGCCATATTCTCAACAATTCCAAGAATCGGCACCTTGACCTTCTCAAACATCACCAGCCCTTTTTTAGCGTCCAGCAGCGCAATATCCTGAGGGGTTGTCACGATCACGGCACCCGTCACGGGCACCTTTTGCGATAGCGTGAGCTGGACATCCCCGGTTCCTGGGGGCATATCCACAATCAGATAGTCCAGATCCTTCCAGGCGGTTTCGGTCAGCAGCTGCTCAACGGCCGATGAGGCCATCGGTCCACGCCAGACCATGGGGGTGTCATCCCCAGCGAGCATCCCCATCGAAATAACTTGCACACCGTGCGCCTCTTTCGGCAAAAGCTTTTTATCGTCGCTCGCAGTCGTCTTGCCCGTCGTCCCAAACATCATGGTCTGCGACGGCCCATAGACGTCTGCATCCATCATGCCCACCTTGGCGCCTTCGGCCGTCAGGGCCAACGCCAAATTCGCCGCGGTCGTGCTCTTGCCAACACCGCCCTTGCCTGATGCCACCGCAATGATGTTTTTAACGCCAGGAATGCGCTTCGCAGAAGCAGATGCCGCACGCGGTTTGATCGCAACCTTACACCGCACCTCGACCTTGCCATTGGGGGCAACACCCGCAAGCGCCTTACTGATACGTTCCTGCCAGATGGCCGACTCTCCCAATGCGGGATATGGCAGCGCCAAGGTGACGATGAGGGTTCCAGACTCCATCGCCAGGCCGTCCACCATCTTGGCGCGAATCAGGTCAAGTCCTGGCGCAGGGCCAAGGCGGGGGTCAAAAACGGTCGATAGAAGCTGTTCGACCGACTGCGTCAGTGTGGGAGAGAGATCTGTTGTCATAGTTCGGGCAGAATACACGGCTCAATCATGCCTGAAACACTTAGCCCTGTGAGCCCAATATCCCCTCGTCAAATCCTGGTGACCTCGGCGCTGCCGTATGCCAATGGGGCCATTCACCTTGGCCACTTAGTGGAATACATTCAGACAGACATCTGGGCGAGATTCCAACGTCTGCAAGGACACGATCTGGTCTATGTCTGTGCTGACGACACACACGGCACCCCCATCATGCTGAGGGCAGAAAAAGAAGGCATCACACCGCAGGCCCTCATCGACCGGGTCTATCAGGAACACACCCGTGACTTTGCGGGCTTTAGCATTTCATTCGATCACTACCACTCCACGCATTCAGAAGAGAACAAATCTCTTTCTGCTGCCTTTTATCAGGCGCTCAAAGCGCAAGGCCTGATCGAGGTTCGCCGGATCGAGCAGATGTATGACCCCGTTAAAGAAATGTTTCTGCCCGACCGCTTCGTGAAAGGGGAATGCCCCAAATGCGGTGCAAAGGATCAATACGGTGATTCCTGCGAATCCTGTGGCGCGACCTACTCGCCGACTGATCTCAAGAATCCATTTTCGGTCGTCTCCGGCGCGGCCCCGGTGCGACGTGAATCCGATCACTACTTTTTTAAGCTATCGGACCCGCGTTGTGCCAAGTTTCTTAGGCAGTGGGCACTGACTGATGACCGACTTCAGCCCGAGGCCGCCAACAAGCTACGAGAGTGGCTCGGCGATGACAACGATGCGAACGAGGCACGTCTCACCGACTGGGATATCTCGCGCGATGCGCCTTACTTTGGGTTTGAGATCCCCGATGCGCCCGGCAAGTATTTCTACGTCTGGCTAGATGCACCGATTGGCTATTACGCAAGCCTAAAGAAACTCTGTGACAACACAGGCCGAGATTTTCAGCACTACGTTCGTAAAGACTCACCGGTGGAGCAGTACCACTTTATCGGCAAAGACATCCTCTACTTCCACACGCTGTTTTGGCCTGCGATGTTGCATTTTGCGGGCTATCGCACCCCGACCAATGTCTTTGCACACGGTTTCCTCACGGTGGACGGGGCCAAGATGAGTAAGTCACGAGGCACCTTCATCACCGCCGAGAGCTATCTCCACCAACAGCTCAATCCAGAATGGCTTCGCTATTACTTTGCCGCAAAGCTCAACGGGTCGATGGAAGATCTCGATCTCAACTTTGATGACTTCATCGCCAGAATTAATAGCGACCTCGTCGGCAAGTACGTCAATATCGCTAGCCGCTGCGCGGGATTCATTACCAAACGATTCGATGGTCGTCTTGATCCGGCCGCGCTCGCCCCAGACGCACATCCCTTGAGTATGGCGATTGTCTCAGCGGCCCCCGAGATCGCCCGGGCCTATGAGACTCGGGACACGGCACGGGTCGTCCGAGAAATCACGACACTCATGGACAAGGTCAATGGGATGATCGACACCGAGAAGCCTTGGGAGCTGGCCAAACAGGCCCTGGACACCCCAGACCTTCTGCCACGGCTATCCGCAACCTGTACCGCGGCCCTACGGGCCTTCGCCCAGCTGACGATCCTGATGAAGCCCATCTTGCCGCTGACCGCCGCCCGGGTCGAGCAGGAGGTCTTCGGCCTAGACCGCGCCCTGACCTGGCAGGATCTAGAGGCCCCACCAATTCAACGAGTGGCAGGGTTTTCCCACCTGATGACACGGGTGGACCGGACCGCGATAGACGAGCTCATTGAGGCGAACCGAAGCTCGCTCGGATAAAATCGGGGTATGCCTAAATACGAGTCCGATATCACCCAGTTCCTTCGGCGCCTAAAGGAAGAAAAGCCTCATCTCGCCGAAGCCCAACGTCAGGGTCGCGCCATCCTGTGGGAAAAAGACCCGCTTGACCTAGAAGCGCTTGAGAAGGCGCGACAAGTCCGCGTTCGTCAAAAGCCCTACGTCTACCAGCCGGACTAATCTGATGTCCGACACCGCAGAGCAGCCAGACCAGGCCGTATCCGATTCGCCGGTGCAGGAGGTACTGCCTGACATGATCGCGCGGCTCTACGGCGAGCCGCTCACCCAGATTCCCAAGGATCTCTACATCCCGCCGGATGCGCTCGAGGTCATTCTGGAGACCTTTGAAGGGCCACTCGACCTGCTGCTGTATCTCATTCGTCGACAGAACTTCAACATTCTGGACATTCCCATGGCCGAGGTCACCCGTCAGTATCTGGGGTATATCGAAGAGGTTCGGTCTCGCAACCTCGAGCTTGCCGCAGACTACCTGCTGATGGCGGCCATGCTGATTGAAATTAAATCGCGCATGCTGCTGCCGGTTCGACCCAAAGACGGCGAAGAAGAAGTCGACGATCCGCGTGCTGAACTGGTTCGTCGTCTGCTGGAATACGAACAGATGAAGATCGCCGCCCAGCAGATCGACAAGTTCCCGCAACTGGGTCGAGACGTGTTGATTGCGCAGGTCTATATCGAGCAGTCCACAACCCCCCGGATGCCCGAAGTCAACCCAGACGATCTGCGGGCTGCCTGGAACGATATTCTGAGACGGGCAAAACTCACGCAGCATCACCACATCACGCGTGAGCCGCTCTCCGTTCGCGAACACATGTCCCGTATATTGAAGTTTTTACAAGGCAGGCCATTTGTTGAGTTCACGGAACTCTTCATGGAAGAACTGGCCCACGGTGGAGGCGTGCCGATTGTTGTGGTGCATTTCTTGGCGCTGCTCGAGCTCGCCCGTGAGGGCCTGGTTGAAGTCACGCAGGCCGAAGCCTATGCCCCGATCTATGTTCGGCTCGGCTACTCGCCCTCGTGAATCTTGCACAACACAACACACTTCGCCTCGAGTCATCAGCGGATGCGCTGATCGCGATCACGAGCATTCAGCAGCTTGAATCGCTCAGTCGTCAAATCGCCAGTGCGCCTCGGTTTATTCTTGGCTCTGGCAGCAACGTGGTGCTTCCCCGACAGATGGCAGCGACGGTGCTACTGAACCAACTGAAAGGCCGAGAACTTACCGATCAGGGACGACTTACCGCGGCAAGCGGTGAGTCTTGGCATGAGCTTGTGCTCTGGAGTCTCTCCACGGGCTTTGCAGGATTAGAAAACCTGGCACTCATTCCCGGAACCGTTGGCGCTGCCCCAATTCAAAATATCGGTGCCTATGGCGTCGAGGTGAAAGACACCATCACCCAGGTGACTGCCTGGGATTTTCAAGATCACTGTTCCGTGCAGTTCGCGGCACAGGACTGTGGCTTTGGCTATCGAGACAGCATCTTTAAAGATCCCTCCCGGCAAGGGCAATGGCATGCCCCGAGATACTTCATTACGAGCGTGCAGTTTCAATTACAGCCCATTGAACAGGCAACCTTAAAGACATCGTACGCTGACCTTCAAGAGGCGCTACGCCCCCTTGCGCCCAAGGTCACTGCCAATGACGTCGCACAGGCAGTGACGGAAATTCGGCAACGAAAACTACCCGATCCGGCCCTGCTCGGCAATGCAGGAAGTTTCTTTAAAAACCCGATCATCAGTCGACTTCAGGCCGATCAACTCAAAGCCCTCTACCCCGATCTTCCGATCTATTCCATCGGTCCTGAACCACAGCCAAACTGCAAGATCTCTGCTGCGTGGCTCATTGATCGCTGCGGATTCAAGGGCGTTCGCCGTGGCTCCGTCGGCGTCCACCAGGCGCACGCCCTGGTGCTCGTGCACTACGGCGGTGGAACCCAATCATCGCTCATGGCGCTCGCGCAAGAGATCCAACAGACCGTTGTCGCGCGATTCGGCGTATACCTCGAACCTGAGCCGCTGATCATCCCCGACCGCGGTCCGCAGGCTGCGCCGAGCACGTCTCATTAACCCTGTTCTTTAACCCCTTCGAAATACAAGGCGTGTCTCGTCAGAAGCCTTGGGATCGAAGGCGTAGTCTTCCGAATCGAACGCACGAAGATCCATCGGATCATCAATCTTGTGCTCCAGGGCATAGCGCACCATTAGACCTCGTGCACGCTTGGCTGAGAAACTCACCACCTTAAACGCGGATCCCTTTCGCTCCTGAAAGACAGGCGTCACGATGGGATAGTCAAAACCTTTCACCGCCTTGAAGTACTCATCCGAGGCAAGATTCACGAGTACCTTCTGACGGTGCCCAGACAGCGCCTGGTTTAAGGCAGCACCAAGTCGCTCTCCCCAGAACTGATAGAGATCCTTGCCTCGGGTATTTGCAAGCGCTGTGCCCATCTCCAGACGATATGGCTGCATCAGATCGAGTGGGCGCAAGAGGCCATAAAGTCCTGACAGTATTCGGAGATGTTTCTGCGCGCGAGTCAGTTGGGCCTTATTCAACGTCGGCGCGTCAAGTCCTTCATAGACATCCCCATTAAATGCCAAGAGGGCCTGCTTTGCATTCGTGGCCGTAAACGGTCGCTTCCAAGACTCGAACCGAGCGACATTGAGCGCCGCAAGGCGATCACTCAGGTCCATAAGCTTGGCGAGCTGTGGCGCAGTGAGCGCCCGAAGCTGCTTGATCAAGATCGTGGACTGGTCAAGAAAATCACACTGACTGCTGACATCTGTTGTTGCGGGTGTTTCAAAATCAAGCGTCTTTGCGGGTGAAATCACCATCAGCATGCGCGTCACTCCTCTGTAAAGATCGATTGGTCAGAACGTTGTGCTGTTTATTGTAGACACAGTGCAGGCGATCCCAGACCGCGGCCGGATGGTGACCCGCGTCATCGGGAAGACCTCCGCCACATTGGTCATCCGGAACTCAAACCGACGCAACAGCTCCGCCAGAATCAGGCTTGCTTCCAGTTGGGCAATCGTTGCGCCGGTACAGACCCGTGGACCAAGTCCAAACGGAATATAGGTACCCATCTTCGGGGCAGGCTGATCGTCGGCAAAACGTTCGGGGCAAAACGACCACGCATCCTGCCAGTGGCGCTCGTGACGATGCACAAGCCAGGGTGAGACCACGACGAAACTATCTGCTGGTACCGACACGCGACCAAACCGATCTGCCTTGAGTGCCCGTCGAGTCAGAAATGCTGCCGGTGGATAGAGTCGAAGGCCCTCGCGGAACACCATCCGCGTATAGGGCAGACGTTTGAAATCAGTAAACGTAAAGGGTGCGGCGCCAAGCACGGTGGCTACTTCCGTTCGCAGCCGAGACATTGCGTCACGGTCTTGTGACAACATAAACATCGTCCATGCAAGACTACTGGCCGTCGTCTCATGACCTGCCAGAAAGAATACGGCCAATTGATCGATGAGTCGTTCACGAGAAAATGGACACCCTGATTCATCTCGGGCGTCAATCGCTGACTGCGCAAAGTCAATGAAAGTCTCTCCCTTCTCGAGACGCGCAAATCGTGCCTCAAGTAGGCGTGCGATAAGACCGCGCAGCAACGCGGCATCGGCCATCAACTCCTTCGGCAATGCTTCGGGACGCGCAGGATCAGACGCCAGGATCACCCGAAGATTGAACTGGGGTGCGTTTCGCTGAAACCGCATGAATGCCCCAAAGACTCCGGCGGCATCCTGACCATCAATCGGCTCAGAAAACAGTGTGCGAAACATAATGTCAGCGGTAATGTGACTTAGCTCCGCCTCGAGATCGATCACTTGGTCCGGCGAGAGATGAGACAGTCGGACAATTGCATCGTCCATCGCCCCTCGCATCAGAGGGAACATCTGTTCAAGACGCATATGCACGAAGGCCGGGTCCAACATCTTTCGGTCGTGGGACCAGGTCTCGCCGTTTGCAATCAGTACCCCATCCCCCAAGAGCGGGGACAATGCTGAGATCATCAGATCGCTTTTGGGGTAATGCTCTCGCGCATCAATAAAGATGTGTCGAATCCACTCGGGATCATTGACGATGACGACTCGCCGTCGGCCAATCGGAACGGTCACGACTGGCTTTCGGTAGCAGTCTGCTGGAAGCGTCTCCAGCAGGTCCTGGTCTCGACCCATCAGGATCGAGAGCCCGACCATCAAGTTGGATCGAGGCGTCGGCGCCGGAGGCCGCCAAGACACGAAAATTGTCCCTAGGCGGCGTAGACTGGATAGTCGGTGTAGCCCCTCTCACCACCGGCGTAGAAGGTCGACTGATCGGGCGCGTTTAAGGGGTAACCATTCCGAAAGCGCGACACAAGATCGGGGTTCGCGAGAAACGGAACGCCAAATGCAACCAGATCCGCATGTCCAGTCGCAACAGCCGCCTCTGCCATATCCTTGGTGTAACCGTTATTGACCATGGTGGCACAGCCGCCCGCCGTCTTAAAGCTGGCCAGTAAGGCTGCGTTATCAACCTCGGGACGTACGTCTCGAGGACCACCCGTCATGCCTTCAATCAGATGCAGGTAGCCGAGACCACGCTTGCCAAGTTCGGTCGCCACTGCTGAAAATAAGGTCGCCGGCGCACTGTCATCAATATCGTTAAAGGTAGAAGACGGTGACAGTCGGACCCCGATCGCCTCACGCGGATAGACCTGAAGAATTGCATCCACAATCTCGAGCAGAAATCGCGATCGATTCTCAATGGAGCCGCCATAGGCATCCTGCCGATGGTTCGTCTTATCCCGCAAGAACTGGTCAATCAGGTAGCCGTTTGCACCATGAACCTCGACCATGTCAAAACCGGCGCGTTGTGCATTCTCTGCAGCCTGACGATAGATCTGAACAAGCTCCTGAATCTCCGGAATCGACAACGCGCGAGGCATCGAGGTATCCTCAAGCCCCGACGGAATGAAACTCTTTGCATTCGCGCGTATCGCAGAGGGCGCCACCGGAGAATCATTATTCGGCTGGAAATAGGTGTGAGAGATCCGTCCAACATGCCAAAGTTGTAGACAGATCTTGCCACCCTTCGCATGAACGGCGTCAACGACTTTCTTCCACGCCTGCACCTGCCCTTCTTGATAAATCCCGGGCGTCGCCATGTAGCCCTGCCCCTGCTGACAGACCTGTGTCGCCTCGGTAATCAGCAGTCCAGCGGTTGCTCGCTGCGCGTAGTACGTCGCCACCAGATCGGTCGGCTCAAACCGCTCGTTCGCACGGCTACGCGTCAGCGGTGCCATCACCATTCGGTTGCTAAATGTATTTGGACCAAGCGTGAAGGACTCATACAGCGATGGAGAAGCACTCATATCAACCTCTTTCGTTAAAAATCAAACAAGACAACGGGTTAGATCCCCGCCCTATTCGGAAGCGACCAGCCGGTTATTCCGATAGTCATCCACGGCCCGCTCAATCTCTTCCCGAGTATTCATGACAAATGGACCAAGCTGGACAACAGGCTCTTTTAATGGCTTGGCTGCGATCAGCAGAAACCGCGTCGGGGAATCGTTTGCACATAAGACCACTTGCTCACCCTGCCCGAGCACACCGCCATGCCGCATGGGAAGCGCGGTCGACAGACTGGACTGCGAATCGGCAGAAAGACCTCCTTCAAAAACATAGACATAACAGCTGTGGTCCGATGGGAGTGCATGCGTGAAGCAGCCCCCCGCAGGAAGCGAGACATCAAAGAAGATCGGATCTGTCGTGACGCCTCTGACGGGCCCCTCAACGCGCTCTACACCGTTTGCGAACTGGCCCGCAATCACCTTGATGCGAAGCCCCTCCAGCGTCTCAAGTACCGGAATCTGATCCGACTGAATATCCTGATACCCGGCAGGCTTCATCTTCTCCTTAGCCGGCAGGTTAATCCAGAGCTGAAATCCACGCATCATGCCCTGCTCTTGCTGGGGCATCTCCGAATGAATAATGCCGCGACCGGCCGTCATCCACTGGACACCGCCACTGCGAAGATGGCCGCGATTACCAAGATGATCCTCGTGCAGCATGTGCCCTTCAAGCATGTACGTCACCGTTTCAAACCCACGATGAGGATGGGGTGGAAAGCCGGCGATGTATTCGTTTGGATTGTCACTCCCGAACTCATCTAACATCAAAAATGGATCGACACGGGCAAATGCAGACTGGCCCAGGCTCCGATACAACGAGACTCCCGCACCGTCCGAAGTACGCTCAGCGCGGATCATTCGCTCAAGTTTTTTTAGCACGTTTTCGCTCCAACAGATCTTGGCTAGTCAACTTTCCAAGAGGGAATCTGCCAGTCCAACCGCATCGCCAACATTCTTGAAAATGTCGCAACAGAGGCGGCAATCACCAGACTCGCCCACTCGGACAGGCCCAACCAGACGCAGAACACCATCACCCAGCCGCCCACAAATGCACAGACTGCATAAGGCCGATGGTCGCTTAAGACGCGGGGAATATCGTTACAGACGATATCCCGAAGAACCCCTCCAAAGACCGCCGTAATCATGCCCATGGTGACCGCAACTAGCGCGGGTACCTCACTGTCGAGGGCAATCTGCGTGCCACCCGCAGTAAAGAGCCCGAGTCCAATGGCATCGGGCCACTGCATGGCCCGCTCGGTCAGATCAAAATGCCGAGCACGCATAAACAACATTGCGCCAATGCATAAGAACAGCACCATCCATAAGAGTTCTGAGTGAGCCACCCAGAATAGTGGTCGACGATCAAGCAACACATCGCGAATGGTGCCACCGCCAAACGCAGCCAAGCCCGCCACTGTACAGACCCCTACTGCATCAAGTCGACGACGAGCGGCCTCGATGATGCCCGAGAGCGCAAAGGCCAGGACCGCGACAAGTTCCACCACATACTGAGCAGTCGATAGACTAATTGGGACGTTCATGAGGACGTCCTTTTAAGAAACGTTTCAAGTCGATGCACGCCCTCTTCGAGCACCGATACCGGCTTGGTGTAGCTCACCCGAAGATAGCGCTGCGACTGGACATCACCAAAATCACAACCGGGTGTCATCAACACGCCAACAGCATCACAGAGCTCGAGACAGAATCGGTAGCTATCATCCGTCAACGCTGACACGTCACAGTAACCATAAAATGCCCCCTGAGGCTGAGCCGGAATCCGAAAGCCTAGCGACTGCAGCGTTGGCAACAGGAAATCTCGCTGCTGCCGGAATAGATCACGATAACCGTCCGCAACGGCACGCGATGCAGGCGCAAAGGCAGCGATGGCCGCATGCTGTGCAAGCGAAGACGGCGAGATAAAAAGGTTCTGAGATAGCCGCTCAAGCGGTGCCATGAGTGCAGGGGGGGCAACCACCCATCCAAGCCGCCATCCGGTCATGGAATAGGTCTTGGAAAAACTGTTCACGGAGATCACATCGTCTCCAAGGCTTAGCAGCGAACGCCGATTGCCGTCAAAAACAATCCGCTGATAGATCTCATCGACGATCAACACGCCACCAAGCTCTCGAACGACCGCAGCAAGGGCAAGCGCGTCTGCTTCAGACAGCATGGTACCGGTCGGGTTCGCAGGGCTTGCCACGAGCAGTGCCTTTGTCTTCGCTGTCCACGCCTGTCGCACCTGGTCTGGCGTAGGCTGAAACTGACTGGTCGCATCCACTGGAATCATAACGGCCACGCCACCAGCAGACGCAACAAACTCACGGTTACACGGATAACTCGGGTCCGCCATCAGCACCTCGTCACCGGGATTGAGGATCGCAGACATGACCAGTAACAGCCCCGCAGATGCACCGGCTGTCACCGCAATCTGATCGGGCCGAATACGCAGCTGATCACGCTCCCAGTAATCGTTGGCAATCGCCTCGCGGAGTTCGTCTGCACCGAGGGCATGGGTGTAGTGAATCCTGCCCTCAGCAAGCATACGCTGGGCCGCAGCCACCACTAACGGAGGGGCGGGAAAATCCGGTTCACCGACCACCATTCCGATAGAGGGTCCATGGGTCTTTTCACGCGCTGCGGCGCGCGACAGCAGCGCCATCACATGGAACGGACGTGTTCGGTTCGCGCGGTCAGAAATAAGCGGGTGATCTTTCATTTGCGCTATTGTAGGCGCCATGCGCCCCACCAATGCCCAAGCCCCTAGACCCGTGACGCCCGTCATTTTGGCCTCGCAGAGCCCCCGCCGACGAGCGTTGTTGGAACGACTTGGCGTTGTCCCGACCGTGATTGGCCCTCCGGCAGACTTTGATGCGGAATCCCTAGAGACGGTCGCACCAGGGGAGCCGCCGAGAGACTACGTCTTGCGCGTTGCTAAGAATAAGCGAGCCGCATTCGTTGATCTGATTGATCGTAACGAGATCGCTGTGCCTGGGCACGGCGTGCTACTCACGGCAGACACCACTGTTGCGATTAACCAGAGGATTCTCGGCAAACCCGACACCCGGGAGACCGCGATGGCCATGCTCCGCGAACTCTCAGGGCGTTGTCACGAGGTGTTTACTGCAGTGGCAGTCATTCATCTTCGCTCTCGCGAACATCAGGAGATCGTTGTTCGTACCGAAGTCGAGTTCGCCTCCCTCTCCGAGGCCTGGATATCGAACTATGTTGCGAGTGGAGAACCAATGGATAAGGCGGGCAGTTACGGCATACAGGGGCCGGCGGGCGTCATGATCCCTCGAATCAATGGAAGTGTCTCGGCAGTGATGGGTTTGCCACTGTATGAGACCCGAGTACTTCTGGAGACCCTTGGTGTCACCTTAGATCCTCTCCACTGATGTTATGGCCAATCAAGATCTTATTGAGCTGTTTGATCAACTGACGCCCTACCTGGTTCTGGCGTTAATCGCGTTCATGGTGCTGATTGTTTTTTCGCTTGCCAAGGAATCCAAAGGGGGGCGTATGGCTTACATTGTGCTGAGCATCGCCTTACTCGTCGGCACGAGCGGCTGGATTGCAAAAACGATCATTCAATATTTCTTGGATATCTGACCCCAGGAGTCGCCCTAAGAATTTTCTCTTGGCATTCGGACAAGCCAAACGACCGCAACAAGAATCACACCACCGCCAATCAGCTGGATCATCGACAACGATTCCTGCAGAAAAACGGCAGCAAGCAGAATCGTGACGGCTGGTTCAAGCGTTGACAGGGTGGCGGCATCTGCTGCGCCAAGATGCCGCATCCCGATAAAAAACCCCACCATTCCAATCACCGTGGAGAATACAGCGATCGCCACCACCGACGACCAGGCCAGCAGGCCGCTCGGGAAGACTGGCTGAGTGATCAACACCAAAAGTCCAAACACGGCAGCGGCCGACAGAATCACTACCGTCCCTGAGCCGATTGAATCCTCGGTCGCCAGTACACGGCTTCCGATCAGGATATAGATCGAATACAACAACGCAGAAAGCACTCCGAGGGCGATTCCCAATGGCGACCCAGTCCATGCGCCCCACAAGGTGAGCACGGTCCCCACAAATGCAAGACAGACCGCCGCGAGCCGGCGCGGACCTAACGGCGACTTCAGAAAAACAGCGCCCAACACTGTCACCAGTACGGGGTAGAGATATAAGAGCAGTGAAACGAGTCCAGCAGAGGCGTGCTGAAGTGCCGCAAAGAATGAATAGGACTGGGCCACATAACCCACCCCTCCCATCCCCGCAAGAATCATGACACTTTGACGGCTGGGCCAACGCCGACGGGTCGCCACCATCAGTAAGGCCAGTAACAGCCCTGCAAACAGAAATCGAAGAAATAAAACCGCAACGACCTCTGCGCCACTCAGATAGGCAAACCTCGCAAAGATGGCCATCGCCCCAAACCCCACCGCGGACAGCACCACTGCCAAAATACCGAAGACACGGGGATTGCTCATCGACTAATCAAAATCCCTTCGGCTGCATGAAGGTGTCGATTCGATCAACCGACCGGATTGTTATCGAGACCGACTTACCGGAACGCTCTAACAGTAGCGGTACCTCGACCCCTGCCGGCCCGAGTGCCCAGACAGTTCGATAGAACTCCGCGACAGATCGCACCGGCTTTCCGTTCACCGCAAGAATAAAGTCTCCGGGACGAACCCCTGCTGCTTCACTCGGTCCGCCCTGGCTTATCCGCGTCACCGCCACATAGCCAGACCCATCATCGGTGGATACCCCAAGCCAGGGTCGCTGCTGTTCAGCAGCGCGTCCACCACGCTTTAACTGATCAAGCACCGGCATCAGCACCTCTATAGGAACAAAGAGATTTCCTGGTACGGACTGATCCCCACGCGCATCCTGAAGAAATAACGACCCGATACCGACCAAGGTACCGTTCTCATCAAGTAACGGCGCCCCCGCCCACGCCGGATGGGGCGGAAACGTGTAGAGCGGCGACTCCAGAAGATATTCCCACGGTCCCGTGAAGAGTCTGCGCGACACAAGCTGCGTTGGTAGCCCAGGGCCAAACCCAGAAAATGGCAACGTGATCAACAGATCTTCGAGCTTCAGACGACGTGAATCGCCAAGCGTAATCGGCTGAAGCGATAGCGGCAGAATCGGTCTGATCAATGAGAGTCCGGTAGCGTGGTCATAGGCTACAACCCTTGCGGGATAAGTCTTCCCATCGTAAAGCCGAATATCAAGACGTTCTGACTCGATGACCAGGTAACCAATCGTCAGAATGTGTCCGTCGCGATCGATCACCACGCCTGAGCCCACCCGTGTGCGGCCAAGCGTGGCCGTGCTTCTTGCTCCCTCTACCGCCTGACTAACTACTCCGACAATCGACTGATTCAGCGACAACAAGGGATCGCTTTGGTCCTGAGCATAGGCGACACCGGCGATCAACCCCGACGACAATATGGTCAGCAGGCCAGCACGAAACCAACTCGGTACACTACGCAGCATGAAAAAAACCATCGCTTCTCTCGTCCTTATTGGCACAGTTGCCGCTTCGATATCGACACCTCTCCTGGCGTCGACGGTTACCTCATCCGAAAAGCACAGCTTCCGGGTAGTCGAACTCATTCGTTCGCTGAAACACCCTTGGTCAATCGCCTGGCTACCGGATGGCCGGATACTGATTACTGAACGTTCCGGAACACTCAGAATCGCGTCCAAGGATTTTCGACTAGATCCTAAACCGATTGAAGGATTACCCGAAATCCGTGTCGCCAGCCAAGGCGGACTCTTTGATGTGGCGATTCACCCCGACTATCGACAAAATGGCTGGATCTACCTTTCATTTGCAGAACCCGGTGCCAACGGGTCGAGCACCGCGCTCATTCGCGGCAAGCTCGAGGGCCACCGGCTGATAAATCAAGAGCGGCTCTTTGGGCTTGAGCCAAAGACCAACTCCGGTCATCACTTTGGTGGAAAGATCGTTCTGACTGGGCAAGGCATCGTCTATCTCACGCTTGGGGATCGTGGCGCCAAGGATCGCGCCCAGCGCCTCGATGACCATGCAGGCTCGGTGATTCGGTTACACGACGACGGCAAAGTGCCGCGGGACAACCCATTCGTTGGCCAGAAGACAGCACGCCCCGAGATCTTTTCCTTTGGGCATCGCAATATCCAAGGCGCGGCACTTCACCCACAAACGGGTGAACTATGGACACACGAGCACGGACCACAGGGTGGAGATGAGATCAACATTGCACGTGCAGGAAAGAACTATGGCTGGCCCGTGATTACCTACGGGGTCAACTACGTTGTCGGTACCAAGATTGGCGAAGGCACAGAAAAACCGGGAATGGAGCAGCCGCTCTATCAATGGACACCCTCGATTGCCGTCTCCGGCATGGCCTTTTATCAAGGCAATGCATTCCCACAATGGCAGGGCAATTTATTTGTTGGCGCACTTCGCGGTTCGATGTTAGTGCGGCTAGAGCTTGACGGAAACCGTGTCACGCGGGAGGAACGTCTGCTGCAAGGCGCCGTTGGCAGAATTCGTGACGTTCGCGTTGGACCAGATGGTCTGATCTACTTTCTTACCGACCACCCCGAGGGAAGTCTCTATCGGCTTGAACCGACTGACGCCCCGCGCCGATAGACCCTTTCACTGCAGAGCCCTAGCGAACCTCGATCAGAATTTCATTGCGTCGATTCCACGGCAAGGTAAAGGGATCGTTGTAGCGGGCGACCTGAGGTGGGCTGATCTCCGTCAACTGCTCCTTGGCAATCCAGGCCCGTAGGGCCTCGGTTGCCTCGCGAATACTCGCATCAGTCGTAAACCCTGAGAAACGAATGACAGCCGCCCGATGGGAGGCGACCTCTCGAAGCCTCACGTTCGGATCGTTCGGACGCGGAAGGGAATCCATCTGATAGCCCTCCGGCATCACGAAATGAAGTCGCCACTGATCCCCCTTGGGCTCGAGGGTCACTGGGGCAGTCATCGCAATCTTCTCGCTAGAGCCATCAGGCTTCTTGTTCCCGCCAAAAATGTAGCCGGCCACACGACGAAAGCCTGTGCGACCCGCAGCATCAAAATCGCCGGAGACCTCGGTCTCTGCCACGATAAACCCGGGGTAGTCACGGAGCTCAATTCGGCCCTCGGACCGAACGACGGAAAAAGCAGGTTCAGATACCGCCATCGCGGGCGCCCCCAGAAACAGAGGTATGAATGCAGACAACGCTGCCACTACCCATCGACGATCTGACATCATCTGCCACCACCTTTTGTTGAACTTCGGTCACTGGATCTGCACCGTCTCCGGAAGCGGTGTCTGGGATCCGTTCCAGACACGCTCAGCCTGCACCCGAATCTGGGCAACTCTTGCAAGGACTTCTTCTGCCGTAATCGAACTGACCGGGTGATCAATCACCACCGGTTCAAGCCCGCGCATCCCCAACGCCTGCCGGGTCAGTATCGTCTCGCGCACAAACTCGGTGGTAATGATGACGGCCGAGGGAATCCCAAGCTTTTCAAGTGCGATTGAATCACGTACACAGGCCGAACAGCAAGAGCCGCAGTCCCCAATCGCCGTCAGCACCAGATCATTCTCTCGGGCGATCTGATCAATGAGCTCAGGTGCTGCGTCTTTCGAAAAGCTGTGCTTGACGTAATAGTTCACCTCGGAGAAGCCAAGCGCCTGCCGGAGTAGATCGGACGCCCCTCGAAGCAGCTTATTGGCATTCCACTTCGAGTTGTCCAGCACGCCAAGTCGAAGCCCAGACAGGGAAGACACCCGTTTGGAGATCGGCTCATTGACAGATCGGATAACACCACGCGGATCGTAGACGGCCACCAGTTGATCTTGTTTCATAACCTGTTCCTTTCAAAGGGTGAGATCAGAGCGCGCAGGCGCCGCCAACACAATCGGCCTGTCCAACAGCGACCATCGCATCGATAGGACGATGTACTGGCGTACTCATGTGGCCCCATCCAGGAATGAGGACCGAAAAACGTCCCGCCTGACCGCCCATCACGAAGAGATGAATGTTGTCAGGACTATGAATGATCGGAATACGGGTGTCGTCATCACGTTTGTAATACTTTGGCAGATTTCGGTTATAGACCTTTCCGTAACGATGCCCATAAGCAAGATCAATGAACCGGTTGCCATGGTTATGAAACAGATAATGACGAATATCGGACCTCGACCAGCCATGCTTGGCAATCGTATTGGCATGCTCAAGTCCTAACACGACGGCAATGTGGCCACCGAGCACGGCACTATTTGACGCAATCGTGCTCATCGCCGAACACATCGTGTCGAGAATACCCTCGGGATCGTTCGAGATGTGATTCGTGACGCTATGGGGGGCCTCTGCAGCCATCACAAAGACGGTCGACTCCTCCGGCTTATACCCATGCTCAACGTGATACGGCGCCAAGGGACTCTCTGACTCATTCTCGCAGACCGCGTAGGTGTACTTACCCGGATGGCCCAAGGTGCTCTTGTCCAGGTCCCCAGGCCAGCCCCCGCCAACGTTCAACATCACCAGACGAATCGCACGCCCGATGGTCGCATTCGCCCGATTTCCCGAGCCAAACGCATTGCATCCACCATTCATCCCAATGGACTTGGCAATCGGCCCATTCACGATCAAGAGCGGTGCCGCGACATGGGTCGTTGCCTGTACCCCGTTGAGATTAAATGCCGCATCCGTTAGTGCCTTCACAGCAGCAAGCACAACGGGCGCATATTCCGGAAGGCAGCCCGCCATCACCATATTCACGGCCAACACCTCTCGGGTCAGTTCACCCCAACGAGGGGCAATCCGGGCCTCGACATGTTGTGGATCCCCGCCCAATGCCGCAACAATCGCCGCCACCTTGTCCGCGGTGGGCGGAACGACTGGCAGTCCATCGGTAAACCCCCGCTCAAAGTAATACTCCACTAGATCGGTATTTGCCGAGACCAGGTGTGATGCCTGGCGCTGCTCCGTCATCACTGCATTTTCCATCGCCCCTCCCCTTATGTCGATTGTCCAACGGCGTGGCGTCTTTTCTGCGATCGCTGTTTGAATGTCCATCCCTATAATAGGGGTGACCTCGGACACTCACAACTGCCATACAACTTACCAGCGTACAGCCCCTTAGCGATGACAATTCTTCTGACTGGGTTTGAGCCTTTTGCTGGCGAGTCCATCAATCCGTCCTGGCAGGTTGCGCAGGGCTTTCAGGGCCAGCGCTTCGGGTCACATGAAGTCCATTCATTGATGCTTCCCTGCGTGTTTCGCGAATCGCTTCGGGTCATTGATCAGGCGATCTCCGAACTTAATCCAAACATGGTGATTGCGCTTGGTCAGGCTGAAGGACGACCAGACGTCTCTTTTGAGCGGTTTGCAGTGAATCTCGATCACGCCCGAATACCGGATAACAAGGGTGGGCAGCCACAAGAACAAGAAATTGTTGCCGGCGGCCCCACCGCCCATGCGACAACACTCCCCATCCAACGTCTTGCCGACCGTCTCAAGCAGGCAGGCATTCCAGCGTCATTATCGCTGTCGGCGGGAACCTTCGTCTGCAACCATGTTTTTTATCATCTTCAGCATCGGTTTCAGGCAACGCCCGTGCGCTCGGGATTTATTCACCTTCCCGTACTTCCCGAGCAGGCAAGTCGATGGAAAACAGGCCCCATCCCATCCATGCCTATGGACACGATGACCCAGGCGCTCCATCTCATTCTCACTGAACTTTCGGACCCATTATGAAAAAACAAATTATTGCCATCGGCGGTGCGGCACTTCCGCTCGATGCAGGCCACCCCACCATGTTGGCCTACGTCTTAAAACAAACAAAAAAGAAAAAGCCCAAAGTCTGTTTCATCGGTACGGCGCATGGTGACGCAGAAACCATTCGACTTCGGTATTACGCTGCGGCAAGCCAGCTTGAATGCCAGCCAACGCACCTCCCCCTTTTCGCGCGAACCCCTCGCGATCTGAAGTCTTTCATCCTTGAGCAAGATGCGATCTTTGTTGGGGGCGGCAACACGCGAAGCATGCTGGCCGTATGGCGCGACTGGGGACTCGACAAGATCCTGCAGACAGCTTGGCGCCAGGGCATTGTCCTCAGTGGCTGGAGCGCCGGCTCCATCTGCTGGTTTGAACAAGGGATCACCGACTCGATTGCAGGACCACTGACGGCGATGCCCTGCCTTGGATTTCTTAAAGGCAGTAACTGCCCGCACTACGACAGCGAGCCCATGCGCCGCCCCACATTTCAGAAAATGGTGGCGACCAAAAAGGTGATCCCCGGGCTTGCCGCAGACGATGGCGTGGGACTGCACTTTATCGATCAGCGACTCGCGCGCGTCGTGAGCACGACGCCAAACGGAAAAGGCTGGCGTGTGGAGGTCAACGACGACGGTGTTCATGAGCAAGCGCTATCGACGCAGCGCCTTGTTACCTAAGGCGTCAGAGTAGTTTCCCAATTCGATTCGCGTAGGTCAGCATCGCAGGAACTAACTCTGCGACTTCTTCAATCGTCTTTCGCGTGTTGGAGGATCGGAGTCCAAGCGATGCCACCACTCGACCTTCAGCGTTTCGCACAGGCACCGCGCCTGCGATCACACCCAATACGAATTCAGACTCGGTCAAGGCATAGCCCCGCGCCCGAACCTGCTGGACACGACTTCGTAATGCAGAGGGCTCGGTAATTGAGTAAGGCGTCAGGGCCGGCCAAGGACCAGTGGATAGGTACTGTTCCAGCGTCTGGTCATCCATGGCCGCAAGGAAAACGGCCCCGCTCACCGTACAGTACAGCGGTGCACGCTGACCCGGCTGCAGATGCAGCGTCACGGTCGAGCGCTCCATCACATCGAAATATTCCACTTCCCCTCGCGCCATCACCGCGATCTGATGCGCCTCTCCGGTGCGCTGCGACAGCGATGCTAAGAGCGCTTTAATCGGTGCATAAACCGCTGTAGAGGACATCAGCCGATTGGAAAGACGCAGCAGTTTCGAGGATGCGGCATACTTTCCCCGCACCGGTGTGCGCTGTAGGTACCCGAGCTTTTCGAGCGTCGCAATCAGCCGGTGCGCTGACGGACGTGGCACCCCCAGCGCATGCACGATATCGGCAGCGGACACCATGCCCATATCCGCCGTCAGGTCCAAGACAGCGAATAAACGCCCAGCCGGGGACTCGGACTCCGCGGCCGGCGTAACGGGCACCAATTCCCGCTCGGGCTCCCGGAGCCAACGCCCCTTGTCCTGAGAGGTCGCTTTTAACTGTACTTCTTGCATTATGAAAATCTAAATATTTAGTCTCGTAAATTGATACAAAAATATAATGCTACGAATCTTATATATGAATAATAACCAAGTTAATCCCAATTATATTCTGGCTTTAAAAAACTTGTATTGGTATAAGAATTTGTCCGTATTTTGAGACAAATAACATTTCAATTAAACATCGTTTAACATCTAGACTTCTGAACTTGTACGGATTCCCAAAGCCACCCCTGGCAAAAGGACCGGGCTCTTAAAGGATCAATATGGCTTCAGAAGTCGCCAAAACGTGGCTCTCCCTCCAGCAGCTGCTCGAGCAGCTCGAGGCCACCTCCGATTACAAGGCGATCGACAGCATTAATCAGCGTCTCTTGGAATGGATTTATCGTCAGGTCTCACAGGGAGAAACGCTGTATGTCCAGACCATTGTCATGAAATCAGAGGTCGCCTCCCCTGCAACGATTCACAAGGGGCTGGCGATCTTAGAAGAGCACAGTCTTATCAGCGTCAAAGTCGATCCCACGGATACCCGGCGTCGAATCGTGAAAACAACCGAGCGAACAGAACGACTGATGCGAAAACTCTCCGAGTCCGTGACAGCCTGGGCCAAAGAGATCGCTTAGGACGAATACCTAAGAACCCTTCAGCGCATAGATAGCAGGCAGGTTGCGCCAGTACCCCTTGTAGTCCATTCCGCAGCCAAAGAGATACCGGTCTTCAACCTCTGCGCCCGTGAAGTCAGCCCGGATGTCGGGCCGAACCTTACGCGTATGACGCTTATCGACGAGCACCGCCGTCAGAGCCTCGGCAGCACCTTCTTCCCGAAGGTGCGCCACGATTGCCTCTAGCGTCTGCCCCTCATCAAGGATGTCATCGACCACAAGCACCGAGCGACCCCGGAGGTCTTGTGTTGGCCGAACGCGCCAATCCAAAAAGGTGCCCGTTAACGAATGGCCATATCGGGTGGCGTGCAGATAGGCCACTTCAAGCGGGAAATCCAAATGCCGCAAGAGATGACCACAGAACATCAACCCACCATTCATGACGCAATAGATCAACGGGTTCTTCTGACTGAGTCGCTCGGTGACCTGTGCCGCAACCTGCGATACTGCCGCATCAATCGCGGCGGCGGACAATACACAGTCCGCCTCATCACGGGCGCGCTGCACTTCTTTGAGATCTACTGTAGTCACGCCCGATTCCCCGCTCTCAATCGCCTCATTGACACGTTACTTAAGACTTCGGAAGACGAGAACTGACACCCTGAACGTAATAGTTCATCGCACCAAGGTCCTGATCCGTCATGGTCTTACCAGCACCAAGACGCTCTTTACCATCTTGATCAAGTACCGATCCCGAGAATGGATGAAACTTGCCCGCACGAATCTCTTCTTCAATCTTCGTGACCTGCGCCTGCGTCTCTTTCGGAATGGCAGCGCTCATCGGGGCAAGCTTAATGAAGCCGTCTTTCGATCCGCCCCAGATCGAGCCAGACTTCCATCGCCCGTCCATGACGTCCTGCACGACCTTTGTGTAGTAAGCGCCCCAGTGATGGGTCGCTGCTGTCAGGTGCGCACGTTTACCAAACTTCGACATGTCTGAGTGATAACCAAAGGCATAGACCCCTTTTTCTTCTGCTGCCTGCACCACTGCGGTCGAGTCCGTGTGATGGGTCAACATGTCAGCTTTCTGAGCAATCAACGTATTTGCTGCCTCACGCTCCTTGCCTGGGTCGTACCAGCTATTGACCCAGATCACGCGGACTTCTGCCTTTGGATTCACGCTACGGGCACCGCGCGTAAAAGCATTGATCCCTTGCAGAACTTCCGGAATTGGGAAAGCAGCGACATAACCCAGGACATTTGACTTGGTCATCTTGCCTGCGATCACGCCTGTCAGGTAGCGCGCCTCATAAAAGCGAGCGTTGTAGTTCCCCATATTTGGAGCGGTCTTGTAGCCTGTCGCATGCATGAAGGTAACCTTTGGAAACTGCTTCGCGACCCGCTCGGCGTAGTTCATATAGCCAAAGCTCGTCGCAAAAACGAGTCGATGTCCACTCGATGCCATCTCGCGAATAACACGCTCCGCATCTGCACCCTCCGCGACCTTCTCGACGTAACTAGTGGTGACTTTTCCGGCCAGAGCCTTTTCCATCTCTCGGCGACCGATGTCGTGCTGATGAGTCCAACCAGCCTCGCCGATCGGGCTCACATAGACAAACCCAACTTTCATTGGGGCCTGCGCAAACGCAAGGCGCGATGCTCCCAGGGCTGCAGTTCCTGCAAGCGCAGTTCCGGCAGTCACAAACTGACGACGTGAATTCATGAACTCTCCTTTTTAAATGGCTGCCCCAGGGAAGCCGGTGAATTAAGACGAATCATCTTCGCATTCCGCGAAATCATCACAAGGACGACAATCGTTGCCAGATAGGGCAATGCCGACAATGCCTGCGCTGGAATTTGAATCGTAAGACCAGAGGATTGTACAAAGAGCTGGGTCATGAGCACACCGCCAAACAGATAGGCGCCCATCAGCACACGCCACGGCCGCCATGTCGCAAATACGACGAGCGCCAGCGCAATCCAACCTTTGCCTGCAATCATGCCCTCGGTCCACATCGGGGTGTAAAACAGCGATAGAAACCCTCCCCCAAGGCCCGCCATCGCCCCGCCAAATAAGACTGCAAGCAGTCTGACACGTGACACGGGAAGCCCGGTGGCATGGGCCGCCTTGGGCGACTCACCGACTGCACGCAGAATTAGCCCCGCACGCGTTCTGGTAAGAAACCAGACAACAAGCCCAAAAATACCCCAGGTGAGATACACCAGCGACTGCTGCTGAAATAGGACCTTCCCCAGTACAGGGATCTCAGAAAGGAACGGGATCACCATCGGCGCAATCGGCTCAATGACCCGAGACTCATAGGACTTGCCGAGAAATGCGGCAAGACCCACTCCGAAGATGGCAACGGCAAGGCCTGTGGCAACCTGATTGGCCATCAAAGGGATCGTGAGAAACCCAAAAATGAGCGCAAGCAGCATCCCGGCAATAACGCCCCCGCCAAGGCCGAGCCAAGTCGAACCCGACTCGTAAGCCAACATGAATGCAAAGACGGCGCCAATAGACATCAGCCCTTCTGCACCAAGATTGAGCATGCCGGATTTTTCACAGACAAGCTCACCGAGCGCAACCAGAACCAGGGGCGTTCCCGCAACGACGGTCGCAAACAAAATCGCTGTAAGGAGCTCTGTACTCATCAAGACACCCCCGTCGGTTGCGATGTGCCATCTGTAAAGCGCAACCGATAATGAATCAGAACGTCTGCAGCCAATAAGTAAAAGAGAAGCAGCCCTTGAAACGTCTTTGAAATTGAACCCGGAAGCCCCATGTACTGCTGGGCCTGCTCACCTCCGATGTAAAAGAGCGCCATCAACAGCGCGGCAAGGCCGATGCCCAGCGGATGAAGTCTGCCCACAAAGGCCACAATGATTGCGGCAAACCCGTAACCGCTGCCCACCTTATCGGTCAGCTGCCCCATTGGTCCAGCGACTTCTGCCATGCCCGCAAGTCCTGCGGCTGCGCCCCCAACGCCTAACCCTACCCAGATCATCGCATTGGCCGGGATCCCTGCGTACCGCGCTGCATTTGCGGACTCCCCGGCAACACGCATCTGAAACCCGAGTCGCGTACGAGTCAACATGACATAACCTGCCAACAATAAAACAATCGCAAGCCCCAGGCTCAGATTGAGCCGATAGCCTTCCCAGAACGTCGGAAGCAAGGCAGCCGCCTCAAACATTTTGGTCTGCGGGAAATTAAATCCCATTGGGTCTTTCCAAGGCCCAAACACTAGCCAGGAGACGAGTAGCTCTGCCACGTAAACCAGCATGAGCGAGACCAGAATCTCACTCGTATGGAATCGTGTTCTTAGCCATGCGGGTATTGCAGCCCAGGCAATCCCGCCCGCCGCGCCAGCAAGCAGCATCAAGACTAATGTCAGACCCGGTACTGTCGGAAGAAATAGCGCCACGCCTGTCGCAGCGATCGCACCCACGATGAACTGCCCCTCAGCACCGATATTCCAGATGTTGGCACGAAAACCAATCGCCAGACCAATGGCACAGATTGCCAACGGCGTGGCCTTCAGTAATAGCTCTGTCACGCCAAATACACTCGTCAGTGGAGCGACAAAAAAGACACGAAACCCTTGCCACGGGTCTTTGCCCAAAGCGGCAAAAATGACTAAGCCCGTGACCACTGTAAGCACAAGCGCGGCGACCGGGGAGAGAACCCTCATCCAGCCCGAGGCGTTGGCGCGCAGCTCAAGTCGCACCACAGCGCACCTCCTCACTAACCGTCCAGGCACCGCCCATCCATCGGCCGATCTCCTCCACGCTGGTCTCAGTAATCCCCCTGCACGGAGAAAGCCGCCCCTGCGCCATCACAGAGACTCGATCACAGATTTCAAATAACTCTTCCAGCTCTTCCGAGATCACGAGCACGGCACAGCCCGCTCGCGCGAGCGACATCAGTTCCTGCCGAATTAACGCCGCGGCAGCCATATCAACCCCCCAGGTCGGCTGCTCACAGATCAACACCTTTGGAGACTGAATGAGCTCACGCCCCACCACAAACTTTTGAATATTGCCCCCCGAAAGCTGTCCTGCAGGCGTGTCACAGGATGGCGTCTTGACCTGATATCGGTCGATACAATGCGCCGTCATTTCTTTGGCACGATCGAAGGAGAGAAATCCGTGCCGAACAAGATCGAGCCGATCAGACCCAGTGAGCATCAGATTTTCTGTCAGAGATAGCCCGGGCAACACCGCTGATCCGAGACGGTCTTCGGGGATCGATAAAAGCCCAAGCGCACGTCGCTCGGTCACCGACAACGCACCAGCAGGCTGGCTGCAAAGAGAGATCGCTTCAGGACGCGACAACAGCGTTTCGCCGGTCAATATCCGCACCAGCTCGCGCTGCCCACTGCCCGACACGCCGGCGATTCCGAAGATCTCTCCTGCGGCAAGCGAGAGAGAGATGTCGCTGAGCGACACACCAAATGGATCCTCACTGGTCACAGACAGCGACTCCGTCTTGAGTACGATAGGACCCGGTACGGCAGGCGTGCGAATCGGAACAGGAATCTCACGCCCCACCATCATCTGGGCAAGATCATCGGCGCTCAGACCTGCGACTGCAGCGCTGCCAACAACCTGACCATCCCGAAGCACAGTGACGTGGTCACACAGCATTCGGATCTCTTCGAGCTTGTGACTGATGTACAAGATGGCACAACCCTGATCACGGATCTGTCGTAGCGTCTGGAAAAGCCCTTGCGCGGCCTGCGGACTCAGCACAGAAGTGGGTTCGTCCATGATCAATAGCCGCGGTCGCTGCATCAGGCAGCGAACAATCTCTACCCGTTGACGCTCACCCACAGACAGATCGTGCACGACACGATTCGGATCTAAGGGGAGGCCATAGGCAAGGGAACATTGCCGAATATCGTCGGATACTTGTGCTTGCGTACGGCCTTGGTGAAGCGATAGAAAAATATTCTCCGCGACCGTTAGCGATTCAAACAGCGAGAAGTGCTGAAAGACCATGCCGATCCCTAGGGCCTGGGCATCCGCCGGGCTTAGGATCTCGACAGGCTGTTCTTCCCAGAAAATCTGACCCGACGTCGGTCGGACCAGCCCATAGATCATCTTCATGAGCGTAGACTTTCCGGCGCCGTTCTCTCCGAGAACAGCGTGAATCTCTCCTGGCTCGACCGCTAGCGAGACGTCACGATTCGCGACGACCGTGGGGTAAACCTTGGTCAGCGCCTCGACGCGAATCTGAGCCATCGCCAACGATTACCAACGCGATGACTAGAAGTGGAATTGGGTCCTTAGCATGGGCGTCTTTGCAAAAGCGCCGTCACCTGCAGGCCCTTGGTGATCATTTCCAAATTTATTGCGCCAGTACTGGTACTGAAGTCCCACTTTAAAGGTCTTGGGTTTGAGCCCTGCGACACTGCTCGCATCAAACATAATCTGGGCGTCGATATTGGTCTCTGGCTTGGTTCCCGCACCAAACTCGTCGAGCCCCTTTGCCGCAATCCAGTTCGCATAGCCTTCGAAAGAAAAACCAGATTTGCCTAAAGCGATGCCCCAAGCGGCCGACAACATTGGGTGGGGGTCATAGCGATAACGTGGCGTGCTCACACCCGAGTAGGTATTAAACGGCGCATTACTCTCCCAGAGCTGAAGTAGGCTGACATCAAGAAACCCCGGTACGTCGAACATCACCGTCGGACCCGCGACGACCATCTGTTTTTTCGAGTTGTAACCAGCATCCGTCTTAGTATTGGCATCGAAACCTGCAGTAAAACCAAGACCGCGGATCGGACCCATCTGAAACGAACGTCCAGAGACCTTCCCGAGATCAAGCGTATGACGGTAAACGACATAAAACTCGCGTGCGCCGTCAGATGACCCTTTAGCGCTTGGATCTTTACTGTCGGACATTAGGTAGTCCACGTTGAAGAAATTCGTTCCCAACCGGTAGCCACTGGCATGCGATAGGTTAAGGATGCTCTTTCGAATCTCTTGCGGATTAAAGGGCTCGGCAAACTGTGTGCCTGTCCGGTAACCAATATAGGTATCGCTCCAGTCAGCTGCCTGCGCTGATCCTGTGATGAGCCCCAGGCCCACGAGACTACATCCCACAATACGCTTCACCATGCCAACATCTCCTTGTGCTATTCCATTGTCCATTACGGGTCTCAGCGTCGACCACGTTCCGAGAGCCTATCAGAAACGAAATCGGCCCCACTTGGGGCCGATTGAACACATCTAAAGTCGCTGAACGATCTCAGCAATAGGCTCTGGCGTCGTCGGGCGAACCACCCGTCCTACCTCCTGCCCATCCCTCAAGAAAACAAGCGTCGGCCAGAGCTTGACCCCGAAGGCGCGCCCCAGCGGCCTGCCCTTGCCATCTTCCACCTGTATCCGATGAATCCCAGAATCCGCGAGCGTCAGCGCAATCGGACCCTGGGCGGCCTGACAGTGTGGGCACCAGTCGACACCAAACTCCAGCAGAGTTAGCCCTGGTAACTGCGCCACTTCCTCTTGCGTCAGCGAGGACACTCGATACGACGAATCGGTCATAGTCGCCTTTCATGACAGTCAATTCGATGGGGTGACCGACGGCTTTTTGATCAGACTCGCCACCATCGAGACAGCCAGAATTGTACCCACGATTCCTAGTGACCAGCCCACCGGAATCTTGTACCAGTCGACGATCAGCATCTTGGTGCCGACAAAGACAAGAATGACGCCGAGTCCGTAGGTCAACAGATGGAATCGGTCCTTGAGATCCGCGAGCAAGAAATACATGGCACGCAAACCAAGAATAGCGAAGATATTCGAGGTCATCACAATGAACGGATCCTCCGTAATCGCAAAGATCGCCGGAATACTATCGACCGCGAACACGACATCGGTGATCCCGATCAGGATCATCACGATAAACAGTGGCGTGTAGAAGCGAACACCATTCTGGGTGATCCAGAACTTCTCTCCTTCAAACCCCGGGGTGAGCTTCAGATGCTTCCGCATCCATTTCAAGATCGGATTTTTCTCTAGGTCAGAGCTCGCCTCTGCAAAGAGAAGCATCTTGATACCGGTGACCAACAGGAACGCACCGAAGACATAGAGAATCCAATGAAATTCTTTAATCAGCCAGGCACCAATCAGGATCATGACGGCGCGCAGCACGATGGCGCCAATGACGCCAAGAATCAAGACCCGCTTCTGTAGCTCAGGGGGCACCGCGAAATAAGTAAACAACATCAGAAATACGAAAATGTTGTCGACCGCGAGCGACTTCTCAATCAGATAGCCCGTAAAGAATTCGGCAGCCTTTTGGTTCGCAAGCTCGCGACCCGCGTTGCCGTCGAGATACCACCAGAGAAGCGCGTTAAACACTAAGGCAAGACCAACCCAGAGCGCAGACCAGCGTAATGCCTGACCAGGGGTCACGCGTGCCGCGCCTTTCTTCTCAAGAAGCAACAGGTCTACCGCACAGGCGATGACCACGAACAGGGCAAAGCCTGCCCACATCCAACCGTTACCGATCGATTCCATGATGTTTAATCCTTCGTAAGGTGAGACAACATTTACGAAGGTCTTGCCACAGTCGGCGAAACCAACTGCTCGCCGGACCGGAGGCAACACCTCGTATTGACGGTCGTGGCGATGAGGCTACTCCCCTTCAGGGGTCTGCTGAAAAACAGGCGAGATTCTAAAGTAGCGCAACGCGATTTCCCCAGTCTTTTCCTAAAAATTATGGGGGAATAGCCCCCAGCAGCCTGGGACTTATACTTGCGATCTACGCAAATCCGGGCGTCTTCCCGCCCCGTCCCTTTTAGACTGTGATGACCCCAATGAACCGAAAAACCCTCGCGGCAGTGTCCGTGGGAATCATGATTGGCTCGCCCGTCATGGCACAGCCCTCCCAAACGGCGGCCCCCGAGCCGACCAAGCCGGCCACCCCAACACCAGCACCGAGTCCCTCGCCCGCGGGTCAGACCGTTGAGGTAGTGGGTGGCAGAGCAAGCGATACAGACGAGCGCCGGCTATCGACCGCCGCCAAGATTGTCATCGGTCGAGAGGAGATCGACCGCTACGGTGACACGACTGCGGGAGAGGTGCTGCGGCGCCTCCCAGGAATCACCACCCCGGGGGCTCCTGGACGCGGCGGAGGCCCGAGAATGCGGGGGCTGGGCGGCGGATACACCCAGATCCTGATTGATGGGCAGCCGATTGCCAGGGGGTTCTCCATTGAATCCATCACGCCAGACCAGATCGAGCGGATCGAGATTCTTCGTGCACCGACGGCAGAGACAGGAGCCAGAGCCATCGCCGGCACGATCAACATCATCCTTCGAGAGGGTTTTCGCCGGCGGCTCAACGATGTCCGCATCTGGGCGGGGTACGAGCACGATCGGTTATCGCCGGGTTTTTCTTGGACCTACAACAACAGTGCGGATCGACTGACTTACAACCTGTCCGCCGCCGTCTTCACGCCGCGCGAGCATTCCGAGAGTGAATCGCGAACCCAGGTCAGCGAGCTCGCGACAAATCGTGCGATCTCCGACAGTATTGAAAAAAGCACCTCAGAGGAACGCCGTCATGGATTTCACTTCACACCGCGACTGCAGTGGCGGTTAAGCGATGCCGGAGACAGCCTTATCCTGACACCGAATGTTTTCTACATGAAGAACAAAGGCAACCGGTACTTTGATCGTCAGACGCTTTTAGGAGACCCCCAGGCAGATCCGATTGGCAACTATGACTTCGGTAACACCCTGACGGAAACAGAGTCCAATGCCATGCGCTTAAACCTGCAATGGCGACAGCGCCTAAACTCGACGAATCGCCTTGAAATGTCGGCAGCAGCGAGCCAATGGGAAAGTGAAAGCAGTTCAATTCGACGCGAGTTTCTCGGGGCAAAAACCCAGATCACGCCGCAGCAGACCCGCGTGGTTGAGAACGACGGAAAGACAACCGATCGATCCGCCACATTAAGCATGAAGCTATCGACCATGCTCGGCGGGGCGAACGGTAAAAGTGAACACAGCCTCATCTCTGGGCTCGAGGTGGAGTCACTTCGTCGAACTGAGGCGCGGACGTCGCGGCAAGACGGTGTGCTGCTCTTATCCGACTTTGGCGAAAATTTAGAAGCGTCAAGCACACGACTGGCCGCTTATACCCAGGACGAATGGTCGTTAAACGCAAACTGGGCTTTTCACGCAGGCATTCGATGGGAAAGCATCTCCACAAAAGGAGAAGGTGAGTTCGGCAATACCCCAACGAACGACAGCAGTGTGGTCTCGCCTTTGGCGCATCTCCTGTGGAAGCCAGACCCGAAAAAGAAAGACCAGGTTCGATTGAGCCTGACCCGTAGCTACAAACCTCCTGCACTCGGTACCCTCATTGGCCGTCCGAGCCTGAATCAACGGGATCCAGTTCCAGGACCGAATACGCCAACGACCGCCGACAGTGCCGGCAACCCCAATCTCAAGCCGGAACTGGCAAACGGCGTCGACCTCGCATTCGAGCGCTATCTCGATAACGGCGGCATCCTGAGTGCCAACCTGTTCTACCGAGAAATTGACGATCTCATGCGCCGACAGGTTCGTCTTGAGACCGTGTCTTGGGCTACCGTGCCACGCTGGGTGGCACGCCAACAGAACATCGGTTCGGCGACCACCCGCGGGTTAGAGCTCGAAGCGAAATTTCGACTCGATCGACTGATTCCGAGCGCACCTGCAATTGATCTCAAAGGAAACCTTAGCCTTTATGACTCGAATGTGGACGGCGTCCCGGGTCCTGATAATCGGCTAGACCAACAGGCAAAAGCCACCGGTAACATCGGTGCGGACTATCGATTCAAGGGAGTCCCACTCATGATTGGCGGAAATTTGAACTGGATTCCAAGCTATCGCACCCAGCTCTCAGACGATCAGGTCGTGAGCGTAAGCAAAAAGACAGTCATTGATGCCTATGCACTGTGGACATTCAAACCGACGCTCGCACTTCGGGTAATGGCCAGCAACCTAGCCCCGAGTGACTACATCACCACCAATACCGTTGATGCGCTAGGCTTGCGGAACCAGGAGACCACTACTGCACTCAATGACATTACCTGGCGGCTAAGGCTAGAACTCAAACTCTAATCATCAACTCACCAGAAGGAGTAGATTGATGCCTCATCAGATGATCGCGGTCTCGTCCTTACGAAACCGTGTAACGAAATCTATTGCAGGCCTGACGTTGGTACTCGCCTGTCTCTCCGCGATCGGACTGACCTCGCAGGCGTTCGCCTCTGGAGAGCCCGGCAAGCCCGCCCCTGCCCTCGACCTCGTGGATCTGAACGGTAAGTCTGTATCGCTCGCCGATCACAAAGGTCAATGGATCGTGCTGGAATGGACCAACCCCGAGTGCCCCTTCGTACAAAAGCACTACAAAAGTGACAACATGCAGACCACCCAGCGTGAGGTGACGGGGAAAAAAGTCTTCTGGATTCAGATTAACTCGACAAATCCAAGCCACCCGGAATTCAAGACCCCAGCCAAAATGGCGGAGTGGAACAGCCAGATGAAGGCGTCTGTGTCTGCTGCCACGCTGGACCGTGACGGCAAGACCGGGCGCGCCTACGGAGCAAAAACCACGCCTCAGATGGTCTTGATTAATCCAAACGGTGTCGTGGTCTACAACGGCGCAATTGACAGCATCCGTTCCGCCAGTGCCGCAGATATTCCAAAGGCAACCAACTACCTCAAGCAAGCCGTTCAAGAGGCGCTCGGCGGAAAGCCGGTCTCAGTGCCGTCAACGACCCCTTACGGATGCTCGATTAAGTACTAATACGACCAGAGATTTCCTTTAACCCTGAACCGGCACGGAGTGACGGATCTCGGTGATTCGGTTCTGGCTGTCAACAAACACAAGCTGTGGCCGATGCCCAGCAAGCGCTTCGGTCGATATCTGGGCAAATGCAGCGATGATAACCAGGTCACCCACAGCGGCTCGGCGCGCAGCGGAGCCATTCACGGAAATGGTGCCCGACCCTCGCTGAGCCCGAATGGCGTAGGTAATAAACCGTTCACCATTGTTAATGTTCCAGATATGCAGCTGCTCATTTTCTGCAATTCCAGCAGCATCCAAGAGATCCTCATCGATCGCGCAGGATCCTTCATAGTGCAGCTCGCACTGGGTCACCACCGCACGGTGGATCTTCCCGCTTAAAAATGTTTTCAACACAGATCAACTTCCTTTAGCGAATCAGTCACTATCGCCCCATCATCGAGGCTCTGCAGGAAAGCAGATTTGGGCCGCAAGCCCACCCATCGATGACGACGAAAACCGGAGTGTACCGCTATACAGTTCCACGAGCTCAGCCACTATTGACAGCCCGAGACCCGTTCCAGGCACGAACTCATCAATACGAACCCCCCTTTTGAGAATCTCGGAATAACGATCTGGCGCTACCCCAGCGCCATCATCTTCTACGACGATACAGAGCGTTTTCTCGACAATCGTCGCCGAGATCACCACACGATGTCTCGCCCATTTACAGGCGTTATCGATCAGATTCCCCAGCATCTCCTGCAGATCCTGCTGTTCGCCCCAAAAGACCGCTGCACGATCAAGATCGTTATAGCGGATCTCTAGAGACTTATCCGCATACACCCGTTTCATCACCCCAACGATTCCGTCAACCACCGGCGAAATCTCAAAACGCTGCCCAGAAGACCCCGTGGTGGCCGCCATTCGAGCGCGCTTTAAATGCCACTCCACTTGCTTTTGGGCGAGCGTGGTCTGCTTTGCGACTAGATCGCGTAATTCTTGAACGCTCGCCCTCTGATCCGCAGACGCATTCGACATGACTGCAAGCGGTGTTCGAAGCGCATGGGCGAGATTTCCAGCAATTGCCCGGGCTCGCTCAATATGACGTCGGTGCTGTGCGACGACGCCATTAAGATTGTCTGCGAGCGGACGCACCTCTGCAGGGAAATCACCCTCAAGGGTCGCTGCCTCGCCTCGACGCAATCGATCCAAGGACAGATTAAGTCTCCTCAAGGGGGCAAGTCCCACCGACAATTGAACCGCCAGAAGCGCCACGAGCACCACCGCGAGCACCACTAGGTACTGTGAGACCTGCTGTGCGAAATCATCAATGGCCTGGTTGAGCTCACGAAGATCCGTCGCCGCTATCAGTCGAATTGGAAGCGGATCCGTCATTCCGTCAATAAGCACCGTACGCTCTGCGGCGAGCAGCTGCTGTCCACTTGGGCCTGACAGCCGATGAATATGAATCATGCCGGGGTTAAGCGCATCTCCAGGAATCGTCAACACAAAGTCCCAGAGAGATCGAGACCGAAGCACGCCCCCCGGAAGCACGCCTTCTGCCGCATTCACCTGCCAATAGGCACCAGAATAGACCTTCGACCATCGCGGATCTCCCTGGGGCTCCCTCAGTGTCAGCCGCCGTGTTGGGTCATCGAACACCACCCCGGCGGCCAACTGCTCAAGCGTGACCCGCAGCACCGACTCGGTTTGGGCAGTGACCTGCCGAACGAAGAGCTGGTTCAAGACGAAATGTGCCCCATAGAGAATAGGGACCAGTGCAAGCGCGCTCACAAGAATTATGCGGCCACGCAGGGAAGAAACCGAACGGTTGATCACCCGACCCACGTTCAAGATGCAGCGACTGGCGGTGGACCAAGCCGATAGCCGAGACCGCGAACCGTTTCAATCATTCCGGACGGCATCTTTTTGCGGAGTCGAGCAATAAAAACCTCAATCGTATTCGAGTCGGGGTCATCGTTATAAGCATAGATATGCTCAGACAGTACCGTCCGGCTCACAACTTCATGGGGGTGGTGCATTAGCCAGGATAGAATTTTGAACTCCTGTGCAGTCAGACTCACGGCAATTCCGTCCAAGCTAACGCGGCCAGCAACGGTGTCCAAGCGAACGCCGCCCCAGGCCAGCGACGGTGATGGCTCGCCCACTGATCGGCGAATTAAGCCTCGAATCCTCGCCAGCAGCTCTTCCATGTGAAAAGGCTTGGCCAGGTAATCATCTGCACCAGCATCAATGCCTTCGACCTTATCGCTCCAGCTATCGCGTGCAGTAAGAATGATCACTGGCATCTTTCGCCCGGCGGAACGCCAACGCTTGAGCACCGAGAGGCCATCGATCAGAGGAAGTCCTAGATCGAGAACCACGGCATCGAACGACTCCTCTTGGCCAAGATGCAGCCCATCTTCGCCATTAACCGCAAGGTCAACCGCATAGCCTGCCTCTCGTAGGGATTCGGAGAGCTGACGTCCTAATGTCGGCTCATCTTCGACGATCAAAATACGCATCGCACTCCCTTTCACCATCCGCACTCGAGTGCCTTCATGACTATTTCTGCTCGGTGTTCGAACGTGCCCCGCCTTTTGTCTTGGCGCTCAAGATTTCACCAGTACGAGCGTCCACCTTCAGCTTGATCAGCTTCGACTCGGGTGCAAGCCCTTTGATCTCATAGATCCATTGCTTGCCCTTTAGCCCCGATTCATCGTCGAGCTCAATTTCAAGCACCTGGATCTGATGCTTGGCCGACACAATGGCTAAGATCTTGTCCAACGCCATGATTTCACCTGACGCCAATGCCTGACGAGCGCGAACATGATCGGGAGAGGCCAGTGCAACACCGTTTGAGACCAATCCAAAACCAAGAACAATCAGCACGCGGCGTGCCACGCAAGACACTGAATTCATCTCGAATCCTCCTTTAGCCCGCAGTCTTGTCGATGAAAGCTGAACGCCAGATGAATGACCTCTTCATGTTGGGTCAATCCGAGATTTTCCATACTGCTTTCCATCGCGTCCACACAAGAAGGAGAGTATATGAAACCACTGTCACGACCCCCCCAACTAGCCGCTGCCCTGCTGGGATCCCTGTTATTCGCTACCGGCCTTGAGGCCGCAGCATCCCCCACATCACCACAGGCACAGCTTGCGGAATGGACCACGGCAGCAGGAAAGCCGGCGAGCGCTGAGCGTGGACGCACATTCTTCACCACACAACACGGTAAGGACATCAGCTGCGCATCGTGTCACGGCAACACCCCCACGGGGCCGGGAAAGCACGTCTCTACAGGAAAAGTCCTTGAACCACTCGCGCCTGCCGCAAATTCCAAGAGCCTGACCGACAGTGCAAAAGTTGCAAAGTGGTTCAAACGTAACTGTAACGACGTACTCGGCCGGGA
>JACCDY011294104.1_pt1 | contig 83541 bp, 113 predicted proteins | sample 7446391 | NCBI WGS metagenome assembly JACCDY01 (sample SAMN15323451, study PRJNA562643) | freshwater metagenome | isolation source: river surface water | place: USA:Blue River Watershed | collected 2017-08-18
ATCCAACCAATTGTAATTTGATTCGTGATAATCCATGTATTCCATTGCATAATACTCTTCTTGAATTTTATCGATGAGCCTGACACATAACATCATTCTTTGAGCATCGTATTTAGCTCGTGTGTGAAAATCTCTATCACCAATATATTTGGCTTGGTTTTTAATTTTAAACTTCAATATCTCCCAGATAAAATGATCATCCCAATCTCTATCTTTCCAGATAACTGGGAACCATCTGATTAAATTTTTAATGCTACGCGAAAATTCCCTGAATCTCCACCCCAGGTTTTTCCAATAATAATCGTAAGTTTTATCCCATAAAACTTTTAATTTATTGGGTTCCTTAACATTCTCATCAGTATCAAAATCGATATTTAGTTTATGACTATTTCTCATTCAGTTAAATAATTTGAGTTTTGTGTGTTTAAATGTTTTCTTTGTGTAAATACTCACTCGGCGTTTAAAACAACGGAATCTAATTTTCAATTCATCAATTCCATCGATACCAGCACAAACTGTTTTGTGGAACTTTAATAGTTCTCTAATCATTTGTGGCCTTTTCTTAGCTGATTTTAAAAACACATCGTTAAACTTACCGAAATGTTTAATTTCATACTTGCAACCATCAAAGTCAGCCACATTATATGTGATAGAAAATTGGTGGTCTGTTACCATAATCGATGTGATGTCAGGTACATTTGATGTGATCCAAACGGTTAATCCATCTTCTGTATGAAAGATAGATTTGGAAACTTTTTGATTTACATTACTTTCCATTTTTATAGTTATATTAGATATTTCAATATTTTTTCTTTAATACCAGATTGTTTTATACCCTCGAAATCTCTGGGTGTCCAGACAAAATTTTCTAAACCCCAATCACGATCAAATGGCCCGTATGAACTATTTTCAACATGTATGCCCATATGTAGGTCATCAACAGCAACCCAATGGGTAACTTCTGGATGATCTCTTAACCAACGAAGAATTTCAAAATGTCTTTCTTGCTCCCTATCAGAGGTTCGAGTCCACGGAAAATCGTTATGGTCGGGGACAAACCCCTCTTCTAACCAATTTGTAAAATGAAACACCTCTGTTCCATCAATTGGTCTTTTAATGATACCTTTAGATTCATAGTAGTTACCTAATTCTTCAATTGTCGCGTGTAATCGCCAATCGGAACTAACAACAATTTCAGCGCCAGTTTCTTCAAGTATTTCATTGAGCACTTTAACAGCTTTATCGTCAAAATTATCGAACCTATATTCAACAGGAATTTCTTTCGAGGTCATGGACAACTTTCTACCACCCCACTTTTCTTGTTTTTTGTATCGACTACCCCAATTGTTTGACAAACAAATGACCCCGTCATTATCTAAAAATATAACTTTCATCTTAATAATTTAAATCAATGATATCTTTTTCCAACATTGCTTTTGCAATTTCATAGTAATGTTGGTTAAACCCATCTTTATTTCTTGGTGATGGTAATACATGCACAAAATGATTACGTTGCCCGTAAAGCATATCAGAATCATCATCTATGATGATATAGTTTTCAACACCAGACTTATCCATGTACTCTTGCTGTACAACTTCATCCCAATTAATATGGTGGAATTGTAGATCGTTATTTAGGTAATACTCTATCTCCATTCCTCGCGGAATTGAATAACCTTTGGCTCTCATACTAGGCGTGATGCCAATGATTTTACCTGCCATCTCTTCCATCTCCCAAACCTTTCTCATAAAGTCTATACCACCGTGTCTCCAGGTTGAACTAATGACAATTTCGGCGCCAGTTTCAATAATTAATTTGTTCATTAACTCTTTACTCCAAGAGCAAAATGTTTGATAATGATCTTTACGACCATCTTCCCAAACCCATTCTTTGTATTGACACTCGCCACTTCGATAAGCATTCTCGCAGTTCAACACACCGTCTATGTCAAGGAATATTACTTTCATTTTTTATCATTTGATGAGAGTGAAGAATAACCGAGCAAACCAATTAATACTTTGATACCAAGAGCTTGCCAAAACCCAATCTTTACTAAGATAGTTGGCATAGCTGGAACCAAACAAAAGTTCCATAACCACATTATAGGTAATGCCAAGATAACCGCTAAAAGAATCAGTAAACCAATTACGATTAAGAATGCTAATAATTTTTCCATGTTACAAATGTAATCTTTTTTTATTTAACAACAAAATTTATTTTTATTTTATAGTAACTTTTATACCAGAACCAACTGTATCTATCTGATAATCCGAATATATCTTGATCGTTTTTTCATTATCTTCGTATGTACCAGCATCACCATTGAAAAACAAAATAAACTTTTCACCGAAGTAAACCTCGTTGGATTTGTAATTCGTATCTTTATTGATTATCTCGTACTTATACTTTGGTTTATCCTTTTTATGATGATTGTACAATAAAAAAGAAAATCCTATCAGGACGTGCACTGATAGGAACACACTTAAAATGAGTTTGAAGTTTTCTTTGAAAAACTCTAAGATTCGATTAGTTTTCGTCTCCTGGTTCATAATTCAGTTGTTTAAGTATTATATAGTCGTTTGTTTGAATGTATAAGTTGTTTTTACGCATCAAGGTAATAAACGAATCTAACGGACTTGTTAAAGGGAAATATTCGATAACATCTGATGGTATTCCATAATTTATATAATTAAACCCAGATAATCTGCGGTACTTCTTTTCCCTACCCATTTGTCTATAAGGTCGACCAGCATCATCAATAAAACTAAACTCCTCCCAGCCATCTGGATCGCGCTTAGGTATGTCCCAAGCTTCTTCGTATTTTGGTAGCTTTTCAATAACTTCATTTAATAATTCTGGGTTTTCTCCACACTGTGTGACAGTACCCACGAATTTATAATCCTTGGATTCACCTGGATTAAACTCAAACAATATGTTACCATCACTGGTAATTTTACCCCATGCGTGGTCTATTGTAATATTTTCTCTAGGTGAATCAATCTCTATTAACAATAATTTATTCTTTATTGTGTATACCTCAATTGGGTTCCATATCGCTTTTAAGTCTTGCATATTAACTATTTTTTAATGTACTGTCCCAAGATATATAACAAACTAGATCGTAATTAACTTTACTGGCATCATTATTCAATATGTATGGTTCACTTGGTTTAAATTTAATGTATTCGAGTATATCCCCAGCGGGTAATAACTCACTAAGTTGTACCAATTGTTTTAAACTTAATGACTTAAAAACCAATTTACTCAACATCAAATTCTCTGGATGGAATCTACTTGAAAAGTGATAAAAGATATTATCTTTGGTTACTAAATGATTGTTTAAACAATAATCAACCAAGTACATAAACCTAAGATCCTTGAACCATTTCGGTATTGCTTGGTTGTTCACATCGATACCATGGACAATCTTAAATTGAATCTGGTCAATGTAAACGCCAGGCTCAAATTTACCAGCAGTCAAGCCGTTAAATGATGGGTTTTTGGGATTCGTGGTTATGTAATTGTTTAAATCCATACCACAAATATAATCAAAATTTTTTAATTACAAAACTTTAATGACATTTTCTGGACTAATTGCATGATAATTAGTGCCAACCGTTATTATCTTAATCCCATCAATCTCCATAATAATAGGTTTTGGGGCATCGTTTGATAAAATAATTAACTCGGAATCGTGGGTGTAGCCACACTCAACCAAAGCGGTTGTTAGTCTATGAATAATATAAACGCTGAGGTAATAATCTAAAACTTTCATATGGTAATTATAATCAAGCTCCTTTTTACCCGTCATACTACCCTGTCCGCTACCATCACATTCTTTACAATCAACAATACTCTCGCAACATTCGCACTCAATCTTACCATCACCATCACATGCATAACAATCATCGTATTCATCAATCATTGGAACCGTGTTCAACTTAGTAATTAAATCACCTAATTTTATTGGTACATTATTATCCAGTTTCTGGTTCTTTAATACAAATGAAAAATCTGGCATACCATCGGTTTTAATTGTGATCTCATCACCTGGTATTTGCTCTTTTGGTACCATAATTAAAAGTCGAGAATCTGTCGCGCAATAATAATTCTCATATTCGAAATAACCATTTAGCTTGTCACTTGCGTACATTTTTGCCGCATCTAGTAATTTAATTTTGTTCATGTTGTTTTTTATTTTTATATTCCTCAAGTTGTTTTTCCACAATTCTATTCCAATCCAATTCGTCATACTTTGAACCAATGATTCCAAAATCTTTCTTATACTCAAATATTTCTTTAACCATTAAATCTTTATCGATTGGTGTGAACTTATCCCAGTTTGTTAATATCATATCAACCGTTCGGCTAACAATGGGGGTTCTTCTCCCTAATGCGTATCTAAAAGCTGATATCATCATAACAGAGTCGACTCTAAATATTTTTCTAAATCTCGGATCTTTCGTCATGTTATTCTCTATAATAATCGTTTTTTATGTGAATATGGCCATTATATATTGGTGAAAACCCATCGAAAGATTCAGCAGGTTCTTCCAACGCAAATCCCAGTAAAACCAATTTGACATCAAATTTATCATTTACCGATGAGTAAACTAATTCTTTACCACAAAAAAATAAACAATTTTCTGACAAATCTGGTATTATTTTTTTAAACTCGTAAGAATTATCAAATGCTTCGATCACATCAATACCAACTCTATCAACAATATAATCAATTTTAACACCAAAATAATTTTTTCTAATCGATGTTAATGACTTAAGTGATGAAACATAAGCACCCAGTTTACCTGTGAGTTTGTTTATTGGGTCGTCTATATTAAAATTAGTATCAAGATAATGAAAAATATTCATGGTTTTTTATTACAATGTAATTTATAATCTTATGTTTCAACACCAAATCGACAATATTTTTTTTCAAAACAAGTTTTTTAACTTTAGATTTGGATCCATCATATATGTGAAAATAAAAATCAAAGATTTCTTTATCATAATAATGGTAGGGCCCGATTAAATCCACCAACCCAGCTTTTTTTAGCGCCAGATAGTACTCCTCAATTTTTTCATAGTCACTTTCAGATAACGGATTCTTTATGTTATCCAACAAAATTTTGTTGACAGAAACTTCTCTTTCTATTTCTAATATACCCATGTTAAATTATTTGATCGATAACACCATTCTTCAAAGCTTCTTCTGCTGAAAAATACCAATCTTTTTTAAGATTCTTGATTTGGTCGAGTTGTTTCTGTTTCAGACGAGTACAATCAATTAAATGTGCGTCATAAACCGCCATAACCCTTTTGGTTTCTTCCAGATTTTCCTTCAATATACTAAGTTTATCGTATGGCATTTGATCCAAACACTCATGATACATGTATGTCGATAACTTATGTCCATATCTTTTATCCCCAGATACTAATACAAGTAGGGCCATCGACATAGCGGAACCAAAACAGTAGGTGTGTATGTGTGTTTCAGATGTTTCAATAGCCGCAATTAAAGCAAAGCCATCATAAACAGACCCCCCGAAACTATTAACAATTAATTTTATGGGTTTACGTTCATAGTCCACTAAGTTCTCTTGATTATCGTTATCATATTCATTAATATCAGCGATATATTGGATTATATCACCAACAGACGACTCATCTATCTCGGAACTCAACGTAATAGTTCTTGAAGGGTTTTCTTTATCAAAAGAAAAATCCCTATTCTTCTTTTTGCTCTGGTTTTTTAATTTCATATTCATATGTCAACCATGGTTTTTTTTGTTGGGTGTTTAGCGCCTCAACTATCTTATTATAATTTTCTTCATAAAATCTTTCACCGTCTTCCGAATTTGCCCAAAATAGAAATCCTGGTTCAGTCTGTGTCCTCTCCAGGATTTCTTTTGTTGCTCTTCTATCTTTCTTAAGAAATGAAATACTAACATAGTTCAGTATAAACTTCCCATCAGTCTTTGACCAATACGCCAGCTGACCAAATTTTTGTTTGTTCTTTACTCTGGCATTTTCAATAATGTCTATTAAAAATTTAACATTTCCCATTAACTAGATTCTTCCATATCAACCACACCCGAGTCTTTAACTATACCCTCAAGAACCTTAAACTCAAAAGATTTGTGTTTGTAAATTCTAGGTACCAGACCAGATTCTAATCTGACACATACACCCTCACGGATATGGGTATCATCGAGCATTGATTTACCTTTAGAATAAATATCAACAAGTTCAGTAATCTTGTCATTAAAATCCCTATCACCGTTTATACTTGGATAAGTTAATTCCATTTCAATTCTTCTGAAACGTGTTATCTCTGGAACATGTTTTACACCTATCTCATTACATCTTTTAACAACATCATCCCAAGTGTAATCAACTGATTGACCATCTGGGTTGGTCATTGTCATACGGTACACATAAAAGTCTTGTTGGGCTGTCGAACAACCATATGAGTAAACCATGTGCTTTTTATCGCCCATGTTGGAATACTGTTTCGTGAATTCCTTATCACCCATTTTACTTGTATCAACAGATGGCATGATTGGCGTATTCTCATTCTCATAACCAACAATCTCAAGATAAACAGTCTCACCTTTTCTTAGATTACCTTTGAAAAGAGCGAAAGCTTTATCTCTTATGGTTGGATCATGGAATTGGGTTGCATTTGATTTAGCCTCCTCCAAAACAACTCTGCGTGTACCATTTAAATAAGCCCATTCAGTCTCGTTTATCTTGATACCAAGCTTAATCAATAATCTTTCAAACCAATTTAAATCACGGTCAACCAACACATGTCCAACTCTATGAGAAGTTCCGTGTAGTTTTTCTGTGATGACAACCAAATCCTCACGATTTATTTGATGTACGTTCTTACCAAAATGTTCGGTATCAATATGTTCCTTGAACATAACCGAAGTTTTTGCCACTCTGGTTTTTTTACCCTGGTTTTGTTGAGCAGCTTTTATTGTATTCGGGTTGATATACTTATTACAAATTGGTACCCCACCCCACTCATCAATCTCGAGACCCTCAACATCCAGACCAGTCACATAGATGAAACCAAAGCTATGTAATGGTGTCCAGAAACCATCGGAAATTTCACCACGAAATCTCTGGGCCCTAACCCTACGGTTATCATCAAACATACCAGCTTTATCATCTGGGAATTTGTTCTTTGTTTTATCTCGATATAAGTTATTCGCATGGCAAAACTCATGAGATAACTGACCATCACATGGGAAGTATACCCCCCAATGATCTTCTTTGCAATCTAAACCAACTACCACTTGATTACCGTGGCATGTCGCTAATTGCACCTTATCCGCATTAGGATGCGGTCTAACGTTTTTAAGTCTTGTTACTATCCCTTTGTACATATTTTTTATTTTGATTCTACTATTGTGTAAGTACCCTCTACCATACCCCATGAAGATTCTTCATGAAAGCTATATGTTTCTGGTACGTCTTTGTCTGTCATAGGTCTTGTCAGATACCATAATTGTGACTCTTTCCAAGTGACATTTAACAATTTTTGACCTTTTGGTAAGTGCAATGTGGCCTCACCACCCCAGTTTTTAACCCGAGAATTATCGGTACAAGATGCTAACAGGCATACCAACACAACAACCATCCAAATAGCGGTAATGATAATAATTTTTCTCATATTACTTTTATTAGGGTACAAAGATAGTAATTATTTTTTTAATTCACAAATAAAAAAACCCCACAAAGGGGGTTTTTTAAAAAAAAATTCATATTAAATTTAAATAGAGAATATTTCCGCGAGTTGGTCTATGAACTTACTCTTTGGTACATAACCGCTTTTAGTTGCGATTTTCTCCCCATTCTTGTAATATAAAAGGGTTGGAATTCCTCTTACATTATTTTTTGCGGCTAACTCTGGACAACTATCCACGTTAACTTTGCAAATTTTAACAGCCTCAATTTGTTCTGCGGTGTCCTCCAAAACGGGGGCCAAAGATTTACACGGGCCGCACCATTCAGCGTAGAAATCAACCACCACCTTATCTTGACTTGAGATTATTTTTTCGAAATCGTTTTCGTTTTCAATTAAAATTACATTTGACATACTGATTCTTATTGTTTTTTTTATTTATTGTATTTTCTTCATTGATAAATATATGAGACCTCCGTTGGGGATCAATTGGAGGAACCCAATTCTTTTAATTTCACCATTTGATAAGCTAGCCAATGGAATTTCTTGACTATCCAAACCAGCGGATAACCCAGTATGACCCAACTTTAATCTATAATAGCTACCGTAATTTGCGAGAACATAATTTTCCGTTTGTATACCAGCCATACTTGACTTATACTTGGTCGAACTAATGAAAGTCAAAGTATCTGAGAATGTATTATAGAAAAATGATGACCCCTCTAATCTATACTCATATATAACCCATTTTTCATTTGTAAGTTCATTTGAATAAGGTAGTGTGTTCGGAACTAATCCAGAGTATATTGCTGTTTCTAAACCAGGTTTTAAATCATAAGAAGCGGTTGTACCCTTTTTCTTAAAGGTTAGTTTACTGTAATAGGTATGGTTGTCATATTCACCATTAAAATATAGCGCTTGCTCCCTACCACTCTCAGTTAACCTCAAGTAATTTTCACTTATATCATCAACCGTATAAATCCTAGCTGATCCATCTTCTGTTGGAAATACACTTAATGTTGTATAATAGGTTGTAAACGGTTTATACTGATATGTTTTAACACCATTTAACGTTAACTTTTTAATAACATCATCGAATTTATATGTTGTCGAATCTTTGAATATATTATCGAGTAGTATGTCACTACCATATAAATTTAAACAAGCCTGGTTGATTGTATCATTCAACCAATCGAACCTGTACATTGGGTTGATTACTCCATTCTCGTCCCACTTTTTTATGTAAAGTTCCGCATCCATTAAAACCCATTCACCAGATATTTTGTAATTTGGCTCAACATCGCTCTTGGTGCAACCAAAAAATAATAACGCAAATAATAAAATTAAATTTCTCATAATGATAAGTCGCTTAATGAATAAATTCTTTTGTAACCAACATTGTATCTCCGATTATGCTCACAATCCATAAGAAATGTACATATACCAGCATTGTTCAATTCAACAAAGTTTTCGTATCTGTCATCAACAAACCAGTCAATACCAGATTTTTTTGCCACCTCAACTTTTGATTGGTCAAAACCAATACTATAAACTGGGACAGCTGGAAAATTCCACTTTTTTAACCATTCTTCAGTCCACTCCCGAGGAATCGACCTCGATGTAATATAACAATGTGGCTCAAACGGTAGGTCTTTTGGGTTCACTTTGGGCTCAATGTTGAGCCAGAAATCCTTATCATCTCGCATTAATTCGAATTTTTCCTTGATATTTCTATCAAAATTCCAAAATAATACTGGTTCAATGATACCATGTCTCTTAGTCCAAGCACCCAACCAATCAGCCAGTACCTCATCAATATCCAACCCTATCTTTGGTGGGTTAAGGTATCTGTGTCGTCTATCGTCACCTTGTGGGTGTATCTTATAAAACTCAGTCAAAAATGCGGCGTTTGTTAATACATGTGAAATATGTAATAATCCACTCTCGGGATCATGATCTTCCCCATTCTTAAAAGCGTTTAAGTGTCTTTCAAGTGATGCTATCACTTCTGACCACTGTAAACCATTTTCCCAATCCCTTTCACCGTATATTTCAGCACCTTTCATGAGCGCTGTTGCTAACTGGTTGTATGCGAATGGGGGAACCAAGTCGTAACGAGGTTTATCTTTTTTTTCTCTGTTCATAGTTATTGATTAATGTTGAAGGCTCGATCATATGCCCCATCCAGTATAATCTTTTTATGAAGTTTCATTGTTATTTCGGCATCATATAAAGCGTTATGTTGAGCACTATTCTCATCCAAGCCAAGTATTAGGTGCCTATTTTTTTTAGGATCGTGATACCAAATCTTTAAAACTGTTGCCATATCATATGGTTGATATCCGTTAAAATTATTTGGTAATTTTCTCGATGGTTCTCCCATAAAATATAAATCCATGAATAAAACCCAATCAAAAGCTAACGTATCACCCCAGAACTCAATATCTTTAAATTGTTTTAACCAAGTAATTAGAGCATCCGATATTGTTTGTTTATCGTGTTTTATACTGAAGAATTTATCCTCCTCGTTATTTTCAAAAAAATGAACGTAATCAGAATATGTGAGCTTAGATATGACATTATCTTTAATCCATTGGTCACATTGTGATTCATCATAGTCGTTAAATTCAGCGTAAAATTTATGACCATTTTCTGTTATCATCCCTAAAGAGATGGGTGTGGTTGCTTTATGCAAACCAGTAAATTCAAAATCAAAAAATATTCTCATAGTACAAATATAGTTTATTTATTTTTATTTAGCAACTTTATTTAATTTTAATACAAATTCGGTCAGATCAGCTACATTGTAATTATTCATCCTATCCTCAATCGCGAGGTTAATCGAATCTTTAATAAAATTGTAGTTTTCTTCTTTTAAGAATTTAAGAGACTCATCGTCAGACCATAATTTATCACCCCATGGGTGCATAAAAAATTGTCTTAGAGTCATATTAACTGTTGGTATCGGTTGTTCGTGACCCTCAACAATTTCAGGTATGCCAATTTCTTCCGTTAGGTAAAAAAATAAAATGGCTTTACGTTCACTAAGAATCGTGATTAATTCTTCCATATTTGGAAGAGCTAAACGATCGTGTATATTACGATGATAGTTTATCGTTCTATATAAATCGTTTAGCTTATCCACAACTTGCTCACTGGTATAAAACATGTTAATCGATTATAGTTTCAATTGTATGAGGCACCACCCATCTAGTACAGTCTTGGGGTAGGCGGTGAATGTGTTTATAGTTATTAATATAACCCATCATGTTTGCCGATCCGACAGCGTTAGCTGAGTGAACCATCACCTTACAAACTGGGGCACCATTTAACCATTGTTCCACTAACCATTTGGTGCAGTCCATTCCAGTCTTTTCAGTGATGTTATCATAGTTTAACTGATAATTGTGATAAACATTCGTATGCCATTCTTTCATAGCACTATCACCAAGATCATGGTCAAGTGATATCAAATCGATATTCTCCAAACCAATTTCGGTTATTTTGGAAACGAACTCATCGTAATTTCTTACGACAGTCCATTCGATTGTCATATGTGTTGACGGATTAGGTAAAGGTGTCCTAAGGTCGTCTAAGTAAATGTTATATCTCATAATTTTATTTCAAATCTATTTTTCATTATTTCTAATTTATCCTCTGGCACACCATGTACATTTTTACCACCATGCCTGTTTTCTACAATTAAAGATGTTACTTTGTAATCGTAATATTTAGCCTTCTCATAGTAAAAATCCATTTCCCACTCTTGGGTAAATGTGTTAGATACTATGATTATTGATGTATCGTTAGCCATAGCTTTTTCCGTTTGAATCATACACCAGTTGTGTGCCATTTTAATATCGGCTGGGTTGAACTTGTATTCCCCATCCTTCATGAAATACATGTCAGCTTCAAAGTGAGCATATCCAGCACCCTTTGCACCGATCAAATCAGCGACTGTTGACTTACCACTTCCAGGTAATCCGCGTAATAATATTAAGTCTTTCATTTTTTAACTTCTTTTGTTTTTATTTCTCTTAAATCTTCTGTTGGCACAATTGTTAAAACATCATACCTACCTCGTCTGCGATACATTTTATACGGTTCGGGTTCATCTGTAACAACCATCATTAATTTATCCTCAACCATCTTAATTAAATTGTCTCGTTTAACAACCAACCAAGAATCATCAGTTTCGAATGAAATGTAATCAGCCATACCATATAACCAACCAGGTTTACCGTGAACATTTTCAATCTCAACCCAATGTATAGCTGGGTCAACACTTGCATCCGAACGGCTAATTTTTTTCAAACCCTTTATATCAAACTTAATATTATCTATTTGAACATCCCAATGTTCATTAATATCTTGTTCGGTTGTTGGGTAAACAAGTTCGTGACCAGGTTTACTAACCAAATCAACAAACTCTTTTTCTTTTAATTTACCATCAGACAAAAACCCCATTACGCCAATCTAAACTGATTTATAAATGTCCTAATTTTATAGTTGGTTTCACCACCAATAGCTTGAATAAACAAATCAATCTCTTCGTTAGTTGCGAATGGTTGTGGTTCTGGGTATTTTGTTTTATTAAAGATTCGTTCATCGATAATAAAAACAATCGCCGTTAACTGGTCACCCAAATCTGGTTCATAAAATGCCGCATGTGGAATACCCAGGTCTAATAGAGCCATCAAGTGTCTATTCATAGAACCAAACGGTAGGCCATCGTCAGTACTCATATTGGTATTTGTTGTACCACCATTCAGAATAATGAATGTCTTCCAATTATCAGCCCAATCTTTATAGATAGCTTCCATGTTTTTCACGCCATCACAATTTCTACTATACTCAACAACAGCATGTCCAAATTGGATGCCTTGTTGAATTGGTGATATATTATACGGAACCAAACCGTACATTCTAAGTTCTAATCTTTCCATTAAAAATCTAATTCAAGTTGTTTAAGTTCGGTATCAATTTCATTTAACACCAATTTATTGTATGATTTTGTCACATCACGATCACTCAAATCAATAACAGTTGGGCCGTGTTGTGATTTCCCATGTGCAGCTGCGATTAATTCATCGTTTTTATAAACGAAAACAATAGGTTGATACATTTCAAAATATTTTTGAGAATTTTCTAGCTGCGCTGGGTTACAAATATCCCAAAGGACTTTGGCGTTAGCTAATTTAACTAATTCAATTGCGTGAACCGCATTTTTCGGTTTTCTATATGTGTACATGATATTTTTTTTACAAAGATAAGAATAAAATTTTTAATAAGCAAATTTATGAAAAAGTTAAAATTATATCCTTTACGGTATCATCATTTGTGTGTGTCCTGGCTGTCAATAATTTATACTTTTCAAAAAATGGGTCATACTCTGATGAAAAATATTGATATCTATTCAACTCGTCTATATTTTTCGCAAAATACTCATTAACCATAGTTCTTTCACTTGATGTAGTTTGCATAAGCATTATGTAAACCAAGAAACCGTCATCAGTCGTTAAAAAAACAACGTTATTTTTAAAATTCATTGATATGAAATTTAAAAAATCGTCATTAATCATACCTGAATATTTGAATGGGCATAATTTATACAGGACACCCATCTGGCCAATCAATATCGGTTGTATTCCTTGATTAAAAGAATTGGTGATAAATATATTATCACCATTCTCTTCAAGGATTTTTGCAAAAAAAATATCCTTGAACACATTCTTATTTAAGTCAATATAATACTTTATGATTTTGTTAAAAGCCTTATCAAAAAATTTTGGATCTTTCATTTTAACCATCAACTTATCGCATATATTCTCTTTCTAAAACGAATTAACAAGTCGTCAACAAATTTTCTATCAACAGAATTAGGTAGGTCGGATTTTGCGTAAAGGTCATCCAAAAGTGTAATTTTTGATTCCGCTTCGGCAAGAAGATCCTCATATTCAGCATCACCATTTCTTATTTTAAGTAATTCCTCAGCATCTGGTCTTTTAACAATCACTTGTTTAAGTTCGGCAATCTCGGTTGCCATACGTATCAACCTAATACAGTGCATCATATTTTTTGAATCATAACCCTTACCATGTTCTTGGTTTGTGTTATATCGATCGTCATTACGCTTTTCAACCCAATCCCAATATTCCTTATAATCTTTACAGTAAGAAGTATAACCATCCTTGTTATAGATAATTGTCGCAACTGGCTTTTCGCCAAATGGAATGGAACTTAATCTAACCTCATTCGATGTGTCATCATCATTGACGATGCCACGATAACCGAGCCTAGAATTTTCTTTACTGGCGTAATGATCATAAAACATGGCGTACACATCTCTAGCGTGTGGTACATTAACCAAACCGCACTTGTTTTGTACATAACCACTATTGTCCAAAAATGCTTTGAGTGGGATCGACTTATAACCATCAACAACATAGCAAAAATCCAATATAGATTTGCGTTCTTTGTCAACTGGATTTACAATTTTTTTATTTAATCCACGAGCTTTTTTAATTTGTGCGACAGCGTACCCACCGAATGAATCGCGGCAAACTTTACTGATGAACTTATCTTTATGTTGTAGAATCATATCAAACATTGGGTGTTTGTAAAGTATATTCTCTTCGGGCATATTGAATAACTCAATTATATTTGGGTTTTGTGATTGTAATAATTGCAAGAATCTACCAATCTCATAGTATACGGCATCATTTGTCGCATCTGAAACTTGCTCAACGTAATCATACCCCAATATATTATCTAATGGTAGGTAGTAAACTCCACGATAATCGGTATCGGATGTTGGTTTGTGTGTACCATACGCCCTTGATCCAGATATTGTTTCAAACAATAAAAGTCCGTTCGTTCTTAAATAATCTATCGTTAATTGCATATCATTTCTAATTTAAACCATTCAGGTATTTCTCTTTTTGTCCATTTAGCGAAGTCAGCTTTAGCACCTATATAATAATTTCGATACGACTGAACCACCGAATAACCAACTTTATATTCGTCAGGCATAGCCATTGGTGGTGTTGTTGCACCGACATCCCTGGGTAACATTGGTACGTTCTTAGCGCACCATTCAATGATCGCTTCAGATTTATGTACCTTACCGTATCGGTATGTATATTCTTCACACAACGCTAAACCAATTTCACAAAGATACTCATAATTTTCATCACTTTCTCTAACCCATTTTGCGCAAGGGTGGTTTTTATGGCTAAGCTTGTATGGTGCCTCGGAACCAACCATCCAGCAAGCTCCACATAATAATTGTGCTGTTTCAAGAATCATCTTCACAACATGCTTATCGCAATGATATTCAGCAATTTTGCGTGGGTCGGTGTCTAAAAAGAATATATTCATACCTTATTTTTCAACAAAGATACGCAAATATTTTTAATCCGCAAATTTTTTTGTAAAATATGGGTATTTATGATTAAACTGCAATGACAAACTGTCAGTAAGCATAAAATTAAATTTAATACATATGGAAGGTGAGAGTCATAGGAATGAAAAAAAGAGTGACAATGGAGACCATTGTGTTGATGCTGGCGACATTTTTCAACCCACTTGGGTTCGATGCCCTATTCGCGTATGTAATGAAATTGACAGGTTCTTACTGGATTACGGATTTAATTTTTTACCTTATATCAGTTTCGTTATTTATATTATACTTTTTCTTAAAGAAACGTTCTGATCATTCTTCTTCGTCAGTTTCGTCAAACCCATCTTTATCATAGTCGTATTCGACACAAGGATAAGGCCTACCTCGTTCATCTAAGTATTGCCAAACACCATCATCCTTTGTAATTTTTTTCATGTATTCGTCCCCAGGATGCTCAACCCATCTCCAATCCTTATTTTCAATACCATCGGGTAATTCTGGATTATCTATTGGTGGGTGATACGCATTTACGTTTGTGTGGTGCCAATTACATGAGCATCCAATATCATCTGGGGAAGATACACAGTCATCACAAAAGTAAGGGTTCGCACCACCAGAAAAACCTGGCATGTAAACCCAAACAGCAATTTGCCCACAACCACACTTAGCTTTACTCATAAATGTATCAAAACTTTTGATTGGTGAAATAAGGGTACAAACGTTGCGTTTGTTAACGGGTCAAAATCTTCAATTAATTCTGTGCTAATATCATCAATTTCAATCCTACAAACACCGTCATTTGATTTAATTATCTCTAAGTGATTTTTACTAAGTAACGTGAGTCTGAATAAACCATTTTCATCCGCACCTTCATTTACCCAACCAATGTTTTTTGGTTCAATTAAAACTGGTTTAGCCCATTGAATTTGTTCACCTAATAGCTCATCAAAATTAGCAACAACTAAATTATCATTTATACAAAAAACAAATAATTGATTATTAGAATCCTCTGATAATATATAATTCTCATCGTTAACCGTAACTAATTGTACTTCTTTTAATTTCATTTACCGTATTCTTGCTTTAACATTTGTCTTACAAAGTGTTGCGTGGCTATCCTTTCAACATAACCACATAACAAATTAATTTCTTCATCAGTTAATTTTGTATCACATAAAAAATTAGATAACTCCTCAATCACCTCATTACTGATGTTGAGTTGGCGTAACCTGTTTAGGTTTCTTACCTCTATATTTCTTTTTTGTCGTGTTAGTTTTTTTAGCAACGACTTCAGTTTTTGGTGATTCATTTGGTTCAGTTTTTTTATGTGTTTTATTAACAACTTTTTTTGGTACTGGGGTAAGATTTACTTCCGTTGTTTGTGTTTTTGGTTTTTTCTTATAATACCTTTTTTTCTTCGGTTTTTCATCAATAACCACAGGTCTATCATCAAAAACGTTCATTTTTAGTGTTATTTGATTTAAATCATCCGATTTAAACTCACCCCTTAATACATTCTCGAACTCATTTTTAATATCAACACCGTGATATTTTTCCAATGTATCAACTGTTGATTGATTGATGTTTACTGTAACAGTTTTTTTAGGTTTCATACCCAAAATACGTCTAATAAAATTAGTTATATTATTCATAATCATGTTTTTTTTGTAAATTTAAGAAAAAAAAATTAAAAAGTCAAGTCACTGAATACTAAACATGGTAACCGATGGGTCTGGTTGGTGCTTATCTAGTAAAATATCCAACCCATTTTCAATGAATTTAGACATTATTTTTTTCCTAACGAATATACCCAATTTCTTATGCGGGTAAAGATAAATCATCTTATTTGGTGTGAAGAATTTTTTATCTTGGCTAATATGTCCGCAAAAAATTAATTTATTCTTATGCAAAGATAGTTCGTTAAAAAAATTATCATCTAGTTTATGACATATGGTATTCTGTTCTTTGGTTTGCGATAAAAGTATATTAAAGTTATAGTAATTTAAGTATGCGGTGATACCCCCACTTTCAAATCCTTTTAAGAACACAATGGACAATTGTTTAATTGATTGTTTTTGATACAAGTTATCGTCAAATAATAAATCATATAATTTAGGATCTATTTCAAAATAATTCCTGGAAACGATCATTAGAATTTGAAATTAAATTTTTTCTAAAAATCTTCTTTTGTGATTGTGTTGATGCTTGAGATGATTTCGTTCGGTATAACCACAATTGTACCATATGAACGAGAAAATTGTTCACAATATTTCATATACTTGTTGGTTATTTTACCACCCGTTATTAAATCAAAATAAACCGTACCGTTGATAAGGAACTCTGGTTTCATCAAAACTGTTTCTGTTATGAAAAAGACCTCATGATTCGGCTCTATACTTAAATGATTATTAATACACCACTCATTTAGTATATGATAGTTGTCCATTTGACTTTTTTTAACATCCACAAAAACTTTAAGTCTTTCTGACATAGCAAATATTTTTTTTACAAATATAAATATTCTCAGAAAAAATTCCATACCTTTGCATGATATTTATGTAAAATGGCACAAAAAGTATCGTATACAGGGGTTTTCTTGGACAAGGATTCAAGAACCATATTAGAAAAAGAGTTTAAATCGCAGGTTCCTGAGGGTTGGGAATGGATTGCACATCATATGACCATAACTTTGGGTGAGTTGGCTGATAAATCCGAATTGGGTAGTCAAGCTGCCCTTAACGTAATATCATTTGGTAAGAATGATAAAGTTATGGCTATTGGTGTGAAGGGTTACCCTAGTAAGAACGAGAAGCCACACATCACATTAGCTGTTAACAGAGTTGAGGGTGGTAAACCATATATGAGTAATTTAATTGAGGAGTGGGTACCATACTCAATCGGTACCATATTAACTGGTGTTGTCAGTGAATACCCACCACAATCTAAAGAAACACTTAATGAAGCTTATGATATTAAATCATTACCGTTCTATAACGATGTTATCAATAAAAACGGTAAAATATATCAGGTTGGTGGGGCTGTTAGAGATTTGTATCTGGGTAAACAATCTAAAGACCTTGACATCGTTATTAGTGGAATACCAGCTAAGGAACTCGAAGATGTGTTGAAAAAATATGGTAAAGTTGATATGGTTGGTGCGTCATTTGGTGTTATTAAGTTCACGCCACCAGATGGTGAAGAAATTGATATCGCAATACCAAGAACTGAAAAGAAGAGTGGTGTTGGTTATCAGGGTTTTGATGTGTCGGCTGATCATACTCTACCTATCGAAAAGGATCTTGAGAGAAGAGATTTCACAATAAATTCAATCGCTAAAGATAGTGATGGGAATGTTATTGATCCATTCGGTGGGTTAAAGGATCTTGATTCGAAGGTTATCAAATTAACAAACCCTAAGGCTTTTTCAGATGACCCATTAAGGATGTTAAGGGCGATTCAATTTGCGTCTAGGTTTGGTTTTAAAATAGATGAGGAAACGTTTGATGCTATTAAAAAGAATGCGATGACTATTGACGAAATATCAAAAGAGAGAATATTAATAGAGTTTGATAAAATCGTAAACAAAGGTAATCCCAGAGTCGGGGCTGAGTTATTAGTTTCAAGTGGATTGTACAGGGGCATATTCGGTACCGAGTTTGATGGTGATTTCGAACCTTTTGACCAAGTAACTAGGAATAGTGAGTTTGCATATTGGTTGATTCAATCATTTACCGAACAACCAGATCAATACTATAAGAATATAATGAAAGGTGACATCGATACGGCTAGAGAGATATCAGCTTTGGCTTATATGTACAACAACTTACCTGGTAATGACAAAGCAAAACAAAGATTTGTTTATTTTAATATAAATAAGATATCACCACAGATGTTCAATAGTAATTTCGTGAGGAGTATATTGAGTGATGTTATCAATGACTTTGATTCTCAAAAATACCCAGCTGGTTATTCGGATTTAAAAGTCAATGGTAATGACTTAATGGCAATGGGTTTAAGTGGTAAAGCTGTTGGTGATATGTTAAATAAATTAATCTCCGCAATATATTCAGATAAGATTGAAAATACAAAAAATGTTTTACTGGGTTTTGTTGAGAGGAATAAAGACATATTAAATGAATCTGTTAGTGGTGCAAATAAAAATAGAGTTGTGTTTTATGATTTTGATGGTACTTTAATGGATAGTCCACTTCCTGACACAGGTAAACAAATCTACAAAGAAAAAACTGGTAATGTATATCCACATCAAGGTTGGTGGGGTCGTGCTGAAAGTTTGGATTTAAATGTTTTTGACATAAAAACAAATCCAGATGTTGAGGCTAAATTTAGGGCTGACTCATCAGATCCAAATACATATGTTGTTTTATTAACCAATAGATTGTCAAAACTTGAGGGGCCAATCAAAAAAGTTCTCGATAAACACAACATGGTATTTGATTATTATTCTTTCAAAAATGACGGTCGTGAGAAGGGTGAGCGTGTTTTGGATATTCTAGCCAAAGTATACCCAAACGCGGATAAGATTGAATTTTATGATGACGATGAACGACATATTCAAAATGTTAGGGATAATTTGATTGACACCGATTACGATTTCAGGGTAAATAAAGTCACAGATGGTAGATTATAAAAAAAGCCGAGAATTTTCTCGGCTCTTTATTTTTAGATCTGAATCTATCTATCGAAATTAAACTATATCTGTTGATTCTAGCAAAGTGTAACTAAATTTGTTACCATGTATTTTTGATGCTTTTCTACATATCTGCATGAACACATCAAAATCCATAACTCTTTTAAAAACTTGACAGCCCTCAGACCAGTTTTCAACCCAAGTTGAGTCTCGTCCAGCCTTATGTATATTAATACCAAACATACCAGTATCGGTTACGGTCTCCTGAAAAGTTAAATCTCTATTCGCATCTCTGTAAACCGTAACATTACCATTTCTTTGACACAACGCGGAATACTTTCCTTGATGTAAATCGATAGACCAAACACTTCTGTATTGACCTGGGACTAATCTAGCAACCCCCCTGTTATTATGGAACTCCATAACCCCCTTTTTACCTGGATCGGTTGTTGCGTTCCAGCAATAAAATTGCCAGGCTCCAGTTTCATCTTTATAAGATATCGTCAAACAGTCGTCAAACACATTAGTAACTTTGTCGGCAACAGATGGTGTGTTTAATCTTACACCAACTATGTTAACATCATATGTTTTATTCTTGTCATCGCTAAACCAAACATATTTTTTTGATTTAACAGCTTTTTCAATTTGTTCTCTAGTGTAACACATAATTAATCTCTAGATGGAAAAATACCTTGAAGGGCGATACATGTTTCCATGTATGATTTACCTTGATACATATCACCGATATTCACCTGAATTAAGTTACCGTGTTCATCTCTTGGTCTCAAATCTGGTAATGCGAATGTGGTAATACCATCACCCCCATAATATGTACCCAATAGAGCAAATAATGCTGTGTTTTGTGAAATTGATAATAATTGTCCGTGGCAGAAAGCCCAACCACGTGGTGCAAATGAAAATCCAAATTGTTGAATTTGTCCTAAAAATGCTTCATCCATAATTTTTGTTTTTTATTTAATTTTATTATTGTTTAAAAATTCTAAAATCTAGCATTTGAAATAATTCTCCAACGATCCATAGGGCCCGCTAATTTATTTTCATCTAGATACGTACCAGCTATCGCAATATAGAAATATGGTTTACTACCTGGGTCTAAATCGAAATTATAATTGGGTACATAAAAATCAATGTTTGGGTTCCCACCATATGCATTCCCAAGCACAGCATATAACGCTTTATAATCACTAACTTGTAGACGTTGTCCATCGCATCGCATCCACAGACCCGCATTGGGTGTAACCGCAAATTGTCTTATCTCTCCTATTATTAACATTGTAGTAAGTTATTAAATTTTTTAAAGTATTTTAACCTATCATCCAACCCATTCGTACCACCATTAACTCTCTTTGTTACCGAAATAACAGTTGCATCGTCAGCCCCTCTATCACAGATAGTCCATAGTTTATTACTATCAAAAAAATATGCCGCAGACATCATTGGATATTTTGTTGCAACCAAATCTGGGTTAGCGACACAATCCTCACCACAAAACTTAGAGAATTTACCATAATTCGCTCTACCAGTAAGTTGGATGTACCCCCTCCCTTTGAATCGGACACCATCACCAGGTTGTGTATTACCAAGATCTTTTCTACCCTCATAAGCGGCACCAGAGGCAAATTCAACAACCCATTTAAAGTTGCCAGATTCATGCGCACATTGTGCTAAAAAATGAGCCAATCTTAAATTAGTTGTGATATTAAATTTTGCAGCTGTATCTGGTATTTGAGCTAAAACATTATCTGGTATTTGACCTTTTAACTTACTGAGATTTAAACCAGAGTTATTTGAAATAACCGTTTCGGGTTTTTTAGGTTCTGGAAACATTTTACCCCAGGTTATATCACCCACAATACCGTCATCGAGCAATCCATTAGCTTTTTGCCATGCCTTTACAGCAGCTTCGGTTTTTGGGCCAAAAGTCCCAAGAGATTTACCAGCATCAACACCCAAAAAGTTTTGTAACTTTTTTACATCATCACCTTTTGATCCAATCTTTAACAACATACTTCTTTACTTTATTATAAATAGTATGAGATAAATAAAAGTGATAAAAAATTAGAGCTGCTAATAGGATTTGAACCTATGTAAGGGGTTTTGCAGACCCCCACCTCGCCTCTCGGTCATAGCAGCATTAGCACGGGTGGAAGGATTCGAACCTCCATCGTTAGTTTTGCACGGGCTAAGAGAATCGAACTCTTTCCATCCGAGGTTTTGGAGACCTGGTGCATGCCATATGCTAACCCGTATATTGTGGACACAGTGGGAATCGAACCCAAACGATCTCCTTGCAAGGGAGTCGACCTGCCTTCGGCATCTGGCCCATATTGCGGAGAGCGGAGTACTCGAAACTCATACCCGAAAGTACCACTCGCTTAGCAGGCGGTGACAGCACCCTGGCTGTGTCACTCTCCATTTGTCGGGAAAGCTGGATTCGAACCAGCGATCTCTCGCGTCCAAGGCGAGCGAGGATGACCTGACTCCTCCATTTCCCGTATTGTAGGGTAGACAGGGCTCGAACCTGCGACCCCGTGCTCCCAAAGCACGTGCGCTACCAACTGCGCTACTACCCTATATTTGTCGGAGTGGAGGGATTCGAACCCCCTGAGTTTCTAATGTGCCAGATTTACAGTCTGGTGCCCATCCGCCGTCTGAGCAGCACTCCGAAATGATATAAAACAAAAAGCCCCGAGATTTTATCCCAGGGCTTCTACTATTTTATATAATTAGTTTCCAAAAAAATCGTTAACTAAAAGACAATAGAAGCCCTGTTCCAGCTGGATATGCTGGAGCTGCTGGACAACTATACGGCCATGCCACGATATTTTTGTTCAAATTTTTCATTTTGTCTTTATAAATAGTGTGTTCTTTTAAAAAGTGATACAAATATAAGTACAATATTTTAAATAAGCAAGTTTTTTTAAAAAAAATTAATCGTAAGTCTGTGTTATGTCTGTCATGTAATACAAACCTGGATATGCGGTAGATACGGTTGTTAATATTAATTGACCAACTGGGTCTTTTAATATCGTACAATTATAGTCGGCAGCAACCATAGCCTCAGCTGTCACAGCGTTAACAGTTATAACCAAATCAGTACCATCACCATTAAATGAAGCCGATGGTATGGTAATTTGTTCACCGTTGGTATAATCGTAGCCATTATTAACGATATTGACATTAGTTACGATGTTACCAGAAACAGTAACATTAAAAAGTGCCCCCTCGCCATCTAAATTGGATACACCATTTAAATTAGGGTAGACACCATCTGATGTCGAATTTGGTGTTGTGTGACCATAATTGTTTATTAGTCTATTATTAACCCTAAAATCAAATCCATTTAAAGCATATTTTATGTCATTGAACTGAAAATTAACTGGAGTGAAATTATTGATAAAACCATCGCAAATTACATTGTCGTAAAAATGATCACGAATTGCGTTGTTTTGAAAATGACTACCTATTTTATTTCCACGTGTTGTATTGAAACCATAACCGAAATACTCACCAATTACGTTGTTGTAAAAAGTATTTCCAATTTCATTATATGCGAATTCTTCTTCTATTGTGTTGTTTTGGAAAAAATTACCTATTCTATTGTTATAAAAATTACCATTTGTATTGTTATCTTCAAAATATTCGCCAATTCTATTATCTTTAAAATCCCCACTATTACTAAGATTTAGACCAATATTGTTATTGTTAGCCCCATTACCGATGTGATTACCATAAAACCACGCTGAAACTGTATTATTATTGAATCCGTTACCAATCACGTTTTTATAGAACTGTTGTTTAATAAAATTGTTGTTAAATTCATTACCAATCACGTTATTTTGAAACTCATTATTTACAACTCTATTCCCATTAAAACTATTGCCTATCTGGTTTCTATAAAAACTATTATTGGTTATTAAATTCTGAAAAAAGCTATACCCAGTTCTGTTATGTTGGAAGTTTGCTGAAACATAGTTATCATAAAATCTTGTTGCGATAACATTGTTGTCAAAATCATCGTCAAACGTATTATTATGAAACTTAGATCCGACTACATTATCTGTACAATCATCATCAAACGTATTGTTATAACACTCATCACCAAATTTATTATTTATGTGTTCACCAATAAAAACATTATTTGCTAATAAGAAATCATTCTCATGCCAATTATATAAATTGGCATAATTACCAATATAATTGTTTATGTACGTGTCATCAATATAATTAAAAGTTAAATGTTCGGTATAATTAGTAGATGGATCTTGAACATTATTTCTTCTAAAACCTTTATTGAAAATATATGGGGTGTAAAAATTAGCGCCAGAGACATTGACGTATGTTATACCCGATACAGTCATCTCATCATCATCTGTAATATTCACAATACGATATTCACCAGAATTTTCTACGGATATTACATCATTTACACTATAAGCTGTAAAAGTCGTTCCAATACCAGTAACAGCACCATCGACCAAAGTAAGAGTACCTGGAAGTTGGTTATTATAATCTGGTACGTAATTTTGGTATCGTTTAAATAATATGGTTCTGTGATCGTAATCGGTTCTGTTGCCAAACTGGTCTATTCTTTCAGTAATCCTACCTTTTGCTGAACCGTTGGTTACCTCTGTTTGGTTAAATTGCCAATCGTATTTAATTTTATCAAAAGGATATGCCGCCTGATATGCGTCCTCAGATATTGCATCAATCGATAACGCTAATACAATTATCGGCTGAACCAAACCAGATTGTTTATAATTACCAGTATTAATTGGATTACCAATTTTATCAAAATCTGGTTGATCGTAGCAAGTTTCATAATCGGTTATTTCGTAAAAAGCACCTGGTGTTAATTCACCCCCAACTATCAAACCATATAACTCTGAGTACGTTACCGATACAACACTAGCCGTTGAGCCAGTGCCACTAAATTCGGTTACGACACCATTTTCGTCTTTTAATTTTGGTACACCATCTGTCCCGATAAAAAAGTTAAGTTTATCACTACCTGGTGTTGGTATGTTACCATTTGATTGTGTTCCTAATTGAATGTATTGCATGTTTTGTTCTTTTTATATTTAAATTATTATTCCATCTCCGATTATTGTGGTCTCACCGTCTAATACCAGACCACCATCAACTTTAATTACACCATGATTGGTGACTGAAGTATCTGAAAGAAGTAAATCACCGAATACGAATAATTTACCATCTCTGTTATATGTTTTATTTGATACCGTGATTGATGCACCATGACTACCTGATTGTGGTGGTTCTAATAATAATGTAGTGTCAACCAAAACATAATCAGATGCCACCGATAATGTTTTACCTGAATTAATTGTCACACCACCAACACCACTAACCCAAGTAGATTGTTGGGGCGCCTCTGTAATCGTATCATATTCGATAACCCATCTTTCACCATTATAAATGTATGTTGGTGAGTTGCCAACTTGGTAGGTATCGCCTACCATTGGTGATGCTGGAAAATTAAAATTCATCTCTTTATTATTGTTTACTAATAAATAGATGAATAATGGGTTAAAATTATTGTGAAATGAAAAAAATTGTGATAGCTTCGGGTTTTTCGGGGTTTCTGGTTTACCCTCTCCCAATTAGTAATCACATCGCACTACAAACCCTTTTTAACGATGCCTCTGCTATTGACGGGTGGGGGCCTAACAGCTTGCCACTATCACAAATGGGGCGAACGATGAGGTTCGAACTCACGACCTCCTGAACCACAATCAGGCGCTCTAACCAACTGAGCTACGTCCGCCATGTAATCCCCTACCTGTTGGTGGGGATTAAGTTATTTAAATATTCTCTATTTTGAGTAAAGATTGGTGTTTCAACATCCAATTCCCAAGCGCTTCTGGTGTAAACATCCTTTGGATCAATCACAACCGTATCATGATTGACTTCTGCGTTAGCACTTTTACGAACAAACGTTTTCTCAATTTTTCTGATTATACCACCACGTTTTTCTCTTGGTGAATAATCATTCCAATTTGTACCAGCCTGAAATATCAATTCTTGCATACCATCGGTCTTAACCCCATGTAATTGCTTTGGTGAGTATAAACTCTGAGCAACAGATGAAATTGAATTTCTAGTCGCATCTTGTTGTCTCCAGATGAAATAATTTTCAACCTCAACCTTTTGTGGGATTTGAAATACCCTGGCATCAAACATAGCCAGTTTGGGTTCATTGGTGTATCTTTTATCCGTCACAGATTTTCTTTCAATTACATGTAAATTCTTCAAGTAACGATCCATTCTCAACTTATTAAAAATAGCTGTCGCCATTGAGGCTGAAACACTGGCCATTTTTTGCAAGTTATTGTCAAACCAAGCCTGTGTACCATCTTCTTCAAAATCTGTGATTAAGATTGAGATTTCATCTGATTGTACATACGCAAACTTAGCACCCATAATGTTTTTACACAGATATGCGGCTGTCTCATCCATATCATCAATCAAATCCAAATCAAATGGTCTTCTCAAACCTTTTGTATAGGTGTGAAAAGCCTTACCATCAATTCTGATAATGGTGTAACCTCTTCTTGGTAATGAAATACGAGTTCTATCCTCATAGTTCGATTTCATTCTGTCTCCTAATGCGTCTTTCATTTTATTTCTTGGTTAATTTTATATTCTTCTTCTGTTGCTATTCTAATTGGTACGAACAGCGCATACCCATCATCATCCTCAAAATGGTTACAATCGTCTTCATAGGTCATATTAAACTTAGTTCGGTTGTAGATGAACTTGTTTTGTTTGGCGTCCCATTTTGCTATGGTGGCTCTCCTATGATCACCCGCATAAAACTGACCGTCAACCAAATCTTTTTTCTGAATAGCCCCAGCGCCAATTAATTTTGGTACATAGAAGTTATTCCACTCATCAGTTTCAACTCGTGGTAATTCGGGTATATCATTAACACCAGCGAATGGTTTTAATGTTTCCCAATATTCACGAATACGTTGTTCCCTTTCAGCTTTTTCAATTTCTCGTTTAGCTTTCAGTTCAGCGAATATCCTATCTTTATCAATCTGTTCCATAACAAATCATTTTGCGGAGAGGGAGGGATTCGAACCCCCGTTACCTTTCGGTAAAACGGTTTTCAAGACCGCCGCGATCAACCGCTCTGCCACCTCTCCAATATTTTACAAATCTAATCAAAAATAAACAAATAAACAAGTTTATTTTTGGTAGGCATGGTAGGACTCGAACCTACGACCTTCTGCGTATCAGACAGACGCTCTAACCAACTGAGCTACACGCCTATATTTGTACACCCTGATGGATTCGAACCACCGACCCCCTGCATGTAAGGCAGGTGCTCTAACCAACTGAGCTAAGGATGCAAATTGTGACCCCGATGAGACTCGAACTCATAACCCCCGCATTAAAAGTGCGGTGCTCTAACCAATTGAGCTACGAGGTCATATAAAACAAAAAACCCAGGTGATTTACCTGGGCTTTCTCTTCTAACTCTATGTTCTTTAGTTTAACACAAATTAGGCAATACTAACCCAGCCCAGTTTTTCACCGAGATGTGTTTAATCGACTTAATAATGTTAACTATTGTGTTCATTTTACTGATTTTTAAATATATAGTGCAAAAGTAAACAAAGTTTTTTAAATATGCAAGTTTTTTGGAAAAAAAATTAAAAAATTTCTCTTTTACCCCTAGATACTGGTATCAAACCCTTGTTTCTGTCAATGTAAATCCAATCATATTCAACCAAGCCGAACTCATTTAGGTGGTCTAATACGGTTTCAATGCTATATTCTTTACATGAATATATGTCAAATTGAACCAAACTTGGTGTATTTGCGTCCCAGATATGAATTGCGGCGTGTGAGGTCGCAAGAGTTATTGTTCCAGTGATACCCTCGTTACCTGGTTCATCGACATACACCGATGTTGGGCCAGCAACGACAACCATACCAACTTTATTTACTAATGAGGTTAACCATGTGTTTAACACCTCTTCCTTCTTTGGTGGATTTAAGACGTATCCACGGACGATTAAATGCAAGTGATTTGGATTGAACATTCTCTATAATATTTACTGAAATAAATATTAAGAATTAGCGTTAAAAACAAAAAAAACCGAATTATTTATTCGGTTTTCGTATTATTTTTAAATTTTGGTTTTAATGATTTTTTATCAATTTCCATAATAAAATGGTATCGCAATAAATCATCGTCCGTATAATCACCTGACGATGAAAAATTTAAAGATTTAATGTCAAAACTAAAACCACCGATGATCTCACCAGTGGGGTCAAGATATTCCAATTCAATACCACATAGATTAAATAAATCTGTTGGGATGAGATGGTCATTAACTGTTTCATAACAAGATGTTTCAAACATTAATTTACCACCATCATTGTATAGTTTATATTTTGAGAATAGGTAAGGGTTAATCTCAACACCAACAGCTTTAATCAACCAACGATTCGTTTTTTTCGGTTCAATTGGGAATTTTTCGATATTCATGATTATATTTTGTATTTTTTATTTATGTCGCTCGTAACCAATTTTTATTTCCGATAAATTAGTATTAAAAAATTTAGATTGGAGTTCTTTTTTTGCTAACATTCTTTTGTAGTTACATTTATCAACATAACTAGCTGGAACCGAATCATCTTTAGCTTTATCAACCGCATCAAATGTTAATTTATTAGCCTCGTAAACATCATTATACTCATTTGAATCTAATATTGTTGCTACTAGCCCTTCACCTAAGTTATCAGTTAAATCATTTTTGGTGATTTGTAATGTTTCTAATGGTAAATAACCATTATTATATTTTAAATGTAATATAGAATAATAATCAAAGGCGTATGCCTCATCAACGGTTATTTTTATCATTTGAATTTTTGTTTAAATATTTTTTTATATCCTCGACCGTGTCTTTAATTAAGTCATTATATTTTTCATTCGTATCATAATAAAAAACAGATCTGTAATTTTTAAATATGTTTTTGTTCTCAGTCACATAATAATTATAGTCCATATCGAAATTTTGGAGCAGCTCTATGTAAAAATCACGAATATTTGTTAAAACGCCAGATCCAATTATAATATCATGGTTAGAGTTTAGACACGCATCAACCAATAATTTGGGGTGTGGCATATCTCTAACCATATCTAAATCACCAACTTCAATCGGAGTTTTTGTATTGATTAACTTGATGAACTTGGCAAATAAAAATTCACCTCTACGATATGGTGAATTACAATTGAAGGGGTACACCATAATAATATTTAGATTCTCAGCTTCTCTAAGTTCAATTATCCTATCCCTTAATATATCTTTTGATTTTACATAATGTGTATAGTTGTAGTTAATTGGGGTTTCTAATGTAACAGCTCCACTATGATTATTCCACAGTTCACTGGTTAAAAAAACAACAATTGTTTTGCATTGATGTTTAATTTGATTAATCACATTTAATGTGTGATCAACATTTACCCTTAAGTATTCTTCATATGGTATATCTAAAAAAGTTCGATGTTCACCAAAGATTAATAAAGCTCTGTCGTATTCGGTTACCCCAATACTATCTAATTTAAAATCTCTCGATGGCACACCGACAATTTTTTCGTCACGTTCCTTAAAATAAGGAAAAAATTGACTTGTATTACCTATGATTAAATTCATCTAAACCAAATTAACAATATGCCCGTCATTTTTAATACTATCTAAATCACAGTTAATAATTTTTTCACCATATCCAGATATATTTAATCTAACTTCTTTAATATTATCTGGCACTTGCACATGATAATAATTTCCTATTTCTAATCTTATTTCAACTATAAAAATATTGTCATAAAAAATTTGAACATCATAACCAACACCTCCATTTGGTATTAATTCTGTTTTATTTAATAAAATGAGGGTTTTTTTGTTATTATCGTTGACAATAGGTAAAACTGTGAAGAAAGTGTCTATCAAATTTTTTTCACTAAATCTTCTATTCATTTGACCAAATTCCATCAAAGAATTATTATGATTATTTTCTATTAATTTATTATATTCATCAAGATAATTGTAACATACATTATCATATTTTTTAAAGAACATATAATAAACGTATTCATATGGTTTATGTAAATGATATTTTTTTGTTGTCTCGACATCATACCAATCATCTTTCATATGCGGTAAAGTTAAGTTTTCACAAATAAAATTTATATCAGCAAAGAAAAATGCTGTACACATCATTGGCATGATACCCTCCATATCACCAATCCAAGTAGCAAACTTATAACCACTTCTAATTGCGTTCATATTATTTTCAAGAAACTGGAAACTACCATCTTTAAATATGTTATCGTCTTCCGTGTATATAGCACGTTTGTAGTTTAATATTCTAGCCATATTAAAACCCAACTTAATATTTTTCGTTATTGTTGAATTTACCGTTGGCCAATAAAATGCATAAAATTGCTTACCAATTGTTATATGATCGTATGCTAAATCGTTTAAACCCGCATCATACATTTTAGCTGAGTAATCTTTACCAATTTTTTCATTATCATTATTTACGATATAATAATCTATTGTTGGTAAAATATGTTGTGGTATATCGCAACCACTAACAACAAGAATTGGTAAATTTAATTTACTAAAATAATAAATTTGTTTCTCAAGCATTGTTATTTTACTTGGGGTATTTGGTATCGCGTTGATAATTACAATTTCATCTTTTGATTTCATACTAATATCATTTTTAATTGTTCCATGATGATTATATTTTATAAAATTATTAATGGTGTCCAAACAATTATAGTTGTGTGCACTTGAAACCCAATTAAAGTTTTTAAAATACTTTTCTTCACCAATAAAATGAAAAGCGTCTTGATCCCATAGTTCAGCTAATTTAGGGACGCCCATTGAATGTGCCATTGATAGCGGTGCGGTTTGGTTGCCGATATAAAATTTACAGGCATTTAATATAGCCAAAAAGTCACCAAGATTTTCGGCTTTAAAAAACGGTAATAAATGTTTATATTCAAAACTATCATATTGTGACTGATCAAACCCAACAAAAACACAATCATTGTCACGTATTAATTGTTCCCAATCAATCATATTTGTGGTTCTGTAACTTGCTCTGTGTATTACAACAGTGTCTTTAAAACCTAAATTTATTTTTGGGTATTTAATCCAAGGTTCGTATGCTAATCCATTGTATCCGCCCAAATAAACACTATTCATTAAATTAGTCCACGGAAATTTTTCTGGTATTAAATTGTGGGGTAATCTCCAATCATTTAAATTAATAAAATCATCAATATGTTCGGTTAATACTTCAAATTTATTAATATAATCTTGTTGTGCTAATATCGGTTGTAATTCTTTATATAAGTTATCTAGAGGTCTAGTGAATTGATCACCCCCATAATTTAAATTATCTGTTATGTACAAATTAGCTTTTCGGCCCGTCTTTTGGTAAATTTGGTTTACCACATACAACATTTGTATAAAATCACCAAGTCTACCACCAGCCACATAGTTTAAAGGTTCTGGATTCATTTCTTTGATTAATTTAAATTAATTTATTTCTTATAATATTCTAACCAATAGTCAACCATCTCATCCAACATAGATTCAAATGTGTATGTTGGTTTCCAACCAGTTTTTGTTTTTAGTTTAGTACAATCACCTTTTAGATTATGTAACTCTTCAGACCTTAAAAAATCCGTGTCATGTATAACATGTTTAGTCCAATCTAAACCTAATTTACTAAACACATATTCAACTAATTCTCTAACCGAATGTGATATACCAGTTGAACAAACAAAATCATCTGGTTCGGGTTGCTGCAACATTAACCACATAGCCCCGACATAATCTTTAGCATGCCCCCAATCTCTGGTTGCCTCTAAATTACCCAATCTAAGTTCATTAGCTAAACCAAGTTTAATTCTAACAGCTTCTTTACACACCTTATTGGTTACAAAGTTTGTACCCCTTCTCGGCGATTCGTGATTAAATAAAATGCCGTTAGAAACAAACATACCATGCGCATTACGATAGTTTTTGCAAATACTATGGCCATAAAGTTTTGCACAACCATATGGTGAAACTGGTTGCATTGGTGTTGTTTCTCTCTGGTAACCATCAGAATCTACTGAGTTACCAAACATTTCAGATGATGATGCTTGATATATTTTTGAGTTACGGGTATTTGATTGCAGAACAGCTTCAAGTAAATTTAAAACACCAACACCAGTCGCTTGTGCTGTATATATCGGTTGGTCAAAAGATATTCTAACATCTGATTGTGCCGCTAAGTTATAAATCTCGTCTGGATTAATTTTATTAATTACTGATATTAATGATACGATGTCTGTTAAATCAGCATAGTGTAATGTAATCTTATCCTGGATTGCCTCTAAGCGTAAAGACGTGCTTTCTTTAGCCGAATTACGTTTAACAGTACCATGTACTTCATAACCTTTAGCTAGTAAAAATTCAGCTAAATATGAACCATCTTGACCTGTTATTCCTGTTATTAAAGCTTTTTTCATATTAAAAAGTTATATTATAAATTTAAGGTTAAATTTTAAGAAGTAAACTATAATATTATTTTTTATACCTAACTATAAAATCGCTACAAACTCCATAGCAATTAGATACATCATCATTGTTTAATTCTGGTAAAACAGCTATACTGTTTTTAATTGGTTGTTTACCTGGGTAGGCCCAAATAAAACCCCTACTCGTTATTGTTAAAGTATCATGTTCGTGCCAAAAATAGTGAAGATGTGACCCCCTGGAATCTAATTCATTAAATTTTTCAATTACAACAATATCTTTACAATGTAACCAAAGTTTATTGTGGTATTTTTCCAACCAATCTATATCTAACTGATATTGTGGTTCATCATGACCCATAAAAAGTTTACTGTTGTGAACTCTGACATCAATTTCACAATCAAAACCTAAATTAATAGCGTTTTCGATATATGATGGATTATTTTCATATTCCCTATTAATACCATCTAAATTACCTCTGTGTGATATTAATTTCATATTAGATCCATTCATAATTAAAAACAGGTACTTTCTGTGAAATAATATTTCTTAATTCATAAGAATCTTTATCATCAAAAAAACCATCATGAAATTCTACATATAATTCATCTATCTTTTCGATTTGATTCGTATTTATTAAATCCCATAATACTTCGTATTCCGCACCCTCAATATCTAATTTTAATACTATATAATCGTTACCATCAAATTGTGAGATAAAATCCGAAAATTTAATTGTTTTAACTTTTATTGGGTTTTCCCTATTTAATTTTTCTTTTTTATTTATCATTAAAGTATCACCCAAATCCCCCCAGACATCAATCGCTGAATAAAAATCGAGAAAACCATTTTCGTTCCAAATTGCTTCATCTTTAACAATAAAATTATAATTTAAATTATTTGTCGCTATATTATTTAGTGTATCAATATGGTTTGGGTTGCACTCAAATAAATAAACATCACAACCAAAAAGATCAGACCTTTTATTTAATAAAATATCAATACTCTCACCAATTCTAGCACCACCATCTATAAAAATTTTTTTATTCTTTTTTATTAAAACATTATCGCAATCATTTAATAAATTATTATATGTGTACATTATACTACCCAAATCTTTGAAATAATGGTTACCCGCACCGAGTTTTATATTTAGTTCGCCAATTCGGTTTTTTAATTGGTCGTATCTGTCTACAATATAATTTAATGATATATTTTTATAATGCAAAAGTTTTAATTCATCATCAAAATTTTTAATTTTTAAATCAAGACCAAATGGTTGTGCGGAATGTGCGCCAGGTTTATAATTAATTTCCAGCAACATGTTTGGTTTAAATACAATGTTTTTACAAAGTCCCTCAGCGAAAACGCCGTTATAAATTTGTTCAGTAATTTTTTTACCTAGATCTGGAAAAGTTTCACTGACCATCTCATATCCCTTTGGAGTTATAACATCATATTGAAAATTTTTGATTAAATATTCTAAAATATTATCTGCGTATAATAATTCATCTATATCACAAACAATAACATATTCAGATGGATCGTTTTTCCAACAACCGTTTTTAATTTCTAAATACTTTGAGTCATTTATTTGGTTATGGGTATTATATTGTATAATTTTTATTTTAGTATTCTTACATTGTTTTAATATATCAATACTACTATCTGTTGACATGTTGTCATATATTGTTATTTGGCTAACAAAATCGGAGTAGTGACTCAAATAAAAAGGTAAAATTTTTTCTTCGTTCCAACATAAACTATACAACGATATTCTAGGTTTTATAATATTAATCGATCCGTTTTTGAATAAATTTTCAAACATAGCATCGTTTTCCACAATCTCCAATAAAGGTGTGTTATTAAAGCTATTATCATGAACAAATAGTTCAAAAAAACAAGGGTTATGTTTTTTTAATAAAACGTAAAATAAATTATTGGATACTTTATATGTTTTAAATAAAACCCCATTAAATTTAATGGTTATTTCGGTATTTTCAAAATCATACGATTGGTATACAACCGCAAATAAATCATTGTTATTTTCAACAGGTAGTATAGATAACTGCCCGTTTATAGTTTGATGTGATTTCTTAATATCGATCCGCACATAGTCGTTCTCAAAAAAATTATTAAATAATTGATTATTTTCCATTAAAATTTATTTTCTATAAAATATTAAATTAGCTTCAGCCGAGATTGGATCTGGGTGAACTTCAACGGTGAATCCATGACCCTCAAGCCACGGTTTAACCAAATTAATATGATTGTTTGTGTCTTTATATAACTCCAGTGTCAATGCAACCTCACAACGACCCTCAACAACTAAATTAATTTTATCTTTTAATGACAGCAAGCAGTTAAAATCGTTACCTTGCGCATCAATCCAAAGATAATCAATTTTGGTGATATTGTATAAATTACAGAAATCAAAAAGAGTTATCTTCGGTACTTGATAAGAGTCTGTTACGTGGAAATCAAATCGTTCCCATTGACCAGAAAAATCATGTAAACTACTACAACCCCAATCAGATTGACCAGCAATTTTAAATGTCGCAAATCCATTCTCGGTATCAACCGCAAATGGTAATATTTTAACGTTTGGTGTTTCTTTGAATGTATGCCAAAGTATGTTAAGTAATTCATGTGTGGGTTCAAACGCATAAACAGTAGAGCCATCGCTAGCCAATGCCTTTGTATCTGTGCCACTATTGGCGCCAACTTCAATTTTAATTTTTCCCATAATTTTCAATATAATAGTTTAGGTCTTCAGGGGTACCCAAACCCCACATTTTTTCAACATTAAATGTTCTAATTTTTCTGTTGTCTAAAATTGCTTGATTAAAAACTGGACAAACATAAAATTCATTATTAACTCTGATATTTTTATCTATCATTTCTTCCGCATATTTTACAAAATCCGAACCGTGCTTCCAATAATAATAACCAACTGTCGCATCATCAGATATTGGGTTTTTTTCGGCAACTTCAGTAACGAGGCCGTTTTCTGGATTTATTTTGGCGAATGACCATTTAGGATGTGTTGCTTTAAATGTAACAATACCACCATCGGCATTTGTCTCGTTCATTTTGTACATAAACTCATTTGAATCCCACTCCACAAACTGGTCTGAATTTGCGAAGAATAATGGTTCGTCATTATTAATATATTCCTTAGCTAATAATGCGGTGCAAGCGGCACCTTCAGTCACACCCTCTGTTTCAACAATTTTACAACCAGGTGCTATTAAAGATAGCATAGTATCTAAATTGTATTTTTCACGATGTGTTTTCTGAACAACAAAAATATAATTTGCGTCCATATTTAAATTTTCGATCACAACTTGGATCATTGGTTTACCTTTAACATCAATCAAAGGTTTTGGGAATGTATAACCAGCCTGTTCAAACCTACTACCAGCGCCAGCCATCGGTATTAATACATTTAGTTTTTCATCTTTCCATTTAGGTGTTGTCATAATTGTACCTGTGTTTATTTCTTCTAATTTTTTATTTATGTTAATATAAGTTATATCGTTAGGTGTGTTAACCCTCAGGATATGTGATTTTGATCTGGAAGCCGCTAATAACCCATAGGGTGAATCTTCAACAATTAACGTTTCCTCTGGTAAATAACCCATCATTGATATCGCCTTCCAATAAATTTCTGGGTGTGGTTTTGAATTTTTCACATCCTCATTAGAGAGTATCAAATCCATATATTCAATTATCTGTAACTTAGATAATACAGTTAAAACTGTTTTACGGATGCTGTTTGAACAAACGGCTATCTTATACCCATAATGACTGAGTGTTGCCATACAACTAATAATATCGGATGATGGTTTAATATCGGCCAACATTTGTAGTGTATATTTTTGTTTTTTATCCCAAACTTCTTTATGTAACTCAACTGGTAATCCTTTTCGTTTGGTTAGCATATCCAGTTTCTGATTGGTTTTCAACCCATCGTAAATCGATAAGTGTTCATTCCAATCAATTGCATATTCTGGGCCCAAAGCTTCATTAAGGGCATCATAATGAATATTTTTAGCCTCAACTAAAACACCATCAAGGTCAAATATTATTAGTTTGATTTTATTGTCCATAAAATCCATCGGAAATTGTGTGGCCGTGTTGATCAATACATTTGACCATGCCGTTTCTTATTATTTTATACTCCAATGGGTAATCTTTATTAAATTTAATACTAAAATTATTTAAAAAGGGTATGTCTAGATTTAATTGTTTAACATATTGATATAATATGTCTTCAGCGTCCCTACAAGTTTCTAAATATTTCGGATCTTGTTTTATAAACCAGAGATAGCAATTAGAAATTGCGTCCATGATATACGATTTACCAGCAAAGAATAAATCAATAACTTTACCTTCAGAGCAAACAATATACATATGGTTTTTATTAAAATCAAATTCGTCAACTTTAACATCAAATCGACTTCTGATAACAAAATCATATGTGAAATTAAATTCTCTTTCGTGCTCAGTTTTTAATAGATTTGCACGATATAATCTAAAAAACATCATACCAATGTGTGTTAAATATCCATTAGTTCTCGTTTTGAATCCCTCGTATCTTAACATTTCTTCTGGAATATACTTATCAGATAAAAATTCCCAAGATTTTGGATTATATGTTTTAATAATATCATCAATGTTAGCCTCATCGGTTTCGACATTATTTAAAGCATGATAAGACACATAAAACCTATCATTTTTTGGCCCAGGAAGACCACTTTCCATACATGATGAAATAAAATATTCAACATCAAACGGAAAATTTGGGTAATTGTACCAATAATTTCTACTGTGTCCTGATAAACAAGCTGCTATTCTCATTTTGCCTCCTCAAATTGCATTTCTTCTGGTGTTAATAAACCTTTATTATATTTTTGCATTCTATCGTAATATCTTTGTTTAACTTTGTCCGAAATTGGTATTGGTGTACCATCCTCATCAATTCGAACAAATTTTATATTTGTGTGAGTTACAATTTCTTGTTGCCCCGTATAAACATTATGTTTTCTAACTTCGATATATAAAAAAACAGATGTTTGACCGAACTCGATAACCTTTGCGTATATCTTTAATAGATTATTTACTTTAACTGGTTTTTTAAAGAAGAGTTGATCTATCATAATTGTAACAATTCTGGGCGTATCACAAATTTGCGCTGCGTATGATGCTGACGCATCATCTATCAAAGAAACCAAAGTTCCACCAAACATGTTGTCATGAACACCAATATCACCTTTTTTACAAATATATGTTGTAATCAATTCCATGATTATGATTTTATATAAGCAATTTGATATTCATCAAAATAAAGTCTATCGGTTGCGTTACTTAAAAAATCAACAACATATCGACCTTTACCCAATCCATTATGGTTATCATCAACAACAATTAAACAACCTGGTTTAAGTTTGGCGTAAACAGCTGTTAACTCTTTTAAATGATGTAATGATGATGGATGTGTATTATCCCAATCCACGTCAAAAGAATCTAAATATAATAAATCAATATCTTCTGGGTTTGGGAATGATGCTAAAAATTTAACACTGTCATTTAAACATACGATTGTTTTTGATGACACTTGTGGTCTAACGTTGGAACACGCTAACGGATCGATATCGACAGTGTAAACTAAACCATTTTTATCCGTATTGCAGTAAATATCGAACATAACTGTTGACGCACCATCACCCTGAATATTGTTTATATACCTGGTTGTTCCCGTTTCTACAATCAAATATTTATCTTTTTTTAGAGAGTCCAGGTATTCAAATATCATCCTGAATGTATTCTCCCTTTTACCTAAAAAGGGGTAAAATCTCTCATTCATTATTGCTAAAAAATTTTCCATTATTTTTTTATCGTTACAATACAATTATAATCATAATCGATAAAAAAACAAATAAAAAAAGGGTAAAATAATTTACCCTTTTTAAATTTTTGTGGAGTCGGAGGGATTCGAACCCTCGTCTCGTTTAGTCATTCAATAACCCTCATTCACATGCTTAGTTTATTTTTCTAAACAAACAAAATATTTGGTCTCACTAACCCAGAGATCCAACTAATCTGGAGTACCTTTTTTAGAGTTCCCACCCCCTACCTGGCACTTAAGGGTTTTTTGCAGTTTTACTGTCAGTTGTTAGCTTACGCTAATTCGTAGTCTGCAAACTCAACTGGCTGACCGTTCAACACGATGTTGCCTTCAGCGTCAATGTAGCTTTCGCCATCTAAAATTGTGTATAGGTTATTCAAGTGTTTCCAATACTAACACTGCATGCAAATTAAAGAACGTATCTACCGATCGATTCCAGTCGACCCCGTATGTATAAATACCGCAATGTTTTAGTTTGTACCGAGGATGGGAGTCGAACCCACACGGCCTTTAGGGCCAAGGGATTTTAAGTCCCTCATGTCTACCATTCCATCACCTCGGCATTGCGGTGATTCACGGTACAATATTACGAAACAGATTTGAAATAACCAAATGATTTTCTTATTTTTTGTTCAATTTGTATGAATCTGTGAAAAAACATCCACGATCATCCTCGATTGTGACCATATAAACATCGGCTGGTAAATTATCTTCAAATACCGAAAAGTTATCGTTGGGGTCTGGGTTCATAATCACACATTGGCTATTTTTCCATGTCACCAAATACGGTTGTAATTCAGCTGTGCCACCACTAATATCCAAAGATATACCACCATTTTCGGTTGCTGTTGGATATTTTGTTACGTTGAATTTAACAGCCAATTTTTTCGGTTGTGTTACTGTTAATGTTTCACATTTTGTTATTTTACCGTTAGTCGCACAGATTTTATAAGAACCAGGGGGCAACTTTGTAAAAGTACCAGATTTATTTGTGGATGTATAAGTCCCTTTTTTTATTGTAAAGGTGTAATCACCTTCTGGTTTAACAACACCTTGAATGTAACCATCGTTATTACCATAACAGGATACTTCTTGATCGACATAAGGTTTAAACTCAAAAGACTGAGCTTTTGTTATCATCGGAATGATGATAGCGGTTAATAGTAGAATTTTTTTCATGCTAACTTTTTTAATTAATTTATTTTCATATAGATATGAAAAACAGTTAACAAATGTTAACGAAATAAAAAAATTAACAAAAATTTGGCTAAATGAACCTAAGTGTGTTTTTTAATGTTGGTATAAATTCTTCCGAATAAAAATGCATTTCAGTTTTTAACCCATAATACGTTTTAAAATTAATTACATTTCCATTCTCATCTTTTTTAATTGAGAATAAAAAGGGTGCGTGTGTATCGAATGTTTTAATTTCATAGATTAAATTATGTTTTTTGATTAATTCGGTAACCAAATCCACATTACCTAAAAAGTAGTAATCCACCTCAACACCTAGTGAAGTGATATCATAACCAATTAAAATAAATTTTAAACCGTCTTGATTATCATTGTAATCGGCGTATATTTTTATACCAACAACGTTATCGTTTTGATCTGTTTTAATTGAGTATTGTTTAAATACTGGTTTGTCTTTGACATCAAATGTCGCATTAACATCATGAATTTTGCTTTGTAACTCATTTATATCGTTAGTTATCAAATACTGACTGTTAAATTTTTCACTTGTTGTTAAGAAAATAGCTTTTTTATCGCCAGTTGATGCTTTTACATCGCCATTCAGATCAATGTAAAAATCTTTGAAGTCTGTTATTTCCATATCACAAATATAGACAATTTTTTTAAAAAAACAAATGTTGTCCCGTCAGGACTCGAACCTGAACATCCAGGGTCAAAACCTGGCGCCCTGCCATTAGGCTACGGGACAATTTAGTACCTGGAGAGGGATTCGAACCCTCACGCCCCTTTCGGAGCACTGGATTTTAAGTCCAGCGTGACTACCAGTTCCACCATCCAGGCATTAGTACCCTCGGTCGGATTCGAACCGACACGCCTCGCGACACTGGTTTCTAAAACCAGCGGGTCTACCATTCCCCCACGAGGGCATTTGTGGCTTTAATAGGATTTGAACCCATACTTTATCGTCCGTAGCGATAGGTGCTATCCAGTTACACCATAAAGCCATAAAATAAAAAAACCCTGAGTTGCTTAGCACCCCAGGGTTTGTTGTTTTCATAGTTAATATCTTCGTTTACATATGAACATAGCTTACCCCAGGCTCTTTTGTCAAGAGTTGTAATTGTAACTGGCGTTGTAAGCTTAGTGTTCTCATGTCTATATAAATATGTTTGTTTTTAAAAAAAGTACAATTATCGGACTAACCTTTACAAACTTTCCGAAGAAAGCTTTTGGGATCGAACCAAATTTAACCTGAGTTAGTTGCTGAATTTAGTCCCAATTGCGATACAAAGATAAGAAATGTTTTTTTAATAAACAAGTATTTTTGAAAATTTTATTTATTGTATCTGTTGAATGAGTTTTGTGATATTTCAATACACTCTGGTTTACCAACGAACTCATTCAAATTAAGTGCATCAGTATAGCTCATAGCGGATTTAAGATAGTGTGAAAAATTTTCAACCCAACCTGGTATTGTATATTCAACTTTTTGTTTTTTGACAATACCCTCGGATGTTTTAATATCACTCTTACCCCAATCTCTTTGAACCTCCTTGGTTGACATACCTCTGAATGATTTATACAACGGTATATCGCAATCCAAATAATTTCTGGCTATTTGCGAATATTGGTCAATAATTTCACCACTATCATTTGTAGTTGTTCCAGAACTTTCCAAAGCCTTATTGAAAATAGAACCCAACATGACGTAATCCGCACCGAGTGCCAATGCTTTGATAACATCCGAATATTTTTTAAAGCCGCCGTCAGCAACAATTTTGGCTGGTTCCATTAATGTACACGATTCAGAATATACTTCTCGAATCAGGGATGCCATAGGGAAACCGATACCAGTTTGTACGGTTGTTAAACAACCACCACCGTTACCAATACCAATTCTAACATAGTCAGCGCCAGCAATAGACAAATCAACATATGTTTGTGGGTTAGCAACATTTCCAGCCATTATAACTAGTTCGGAGCGGTATTTGTTTTTCGCTTCATTTACAGCATCTATCAAAGCTGGCATGTGCCCATTTGCCACATCAATCAAAGCATACATTGTTGCACCACGATTATAACTATCAGGTGTGTTTTGTAAAAACATTTGTTTAAACTCAGTCAATCCATATGACCTCCAACAAACTGGTGATGTTGATATATCATCACTGTAACTATGTGATTTCCTGGGTAGGATTACCCTGATATGATTGTTAATAAAGAAATCAGCATTTTCATCACTAACCACAGTATCCATCGGTGCCGTAAAAATCGGCAACATGTCCATGTCATCTAAAATTTCAATTTCAGATCTTGTGTTAATTCTGGTTCTAACCGCTGGTTTTATCAAAATATCATCAAAGTCAATTTTCATCTTTTATTGTTTTTAATTAAAAAATTATAAAACCCCCAAGCTATTAACCTGGGGGTTTTCAATTTAGATACCGTAACGTTCCATCAATCGGCCAACGGTTCTTGCCGATACACCCAAGGCTTCTCCTGTTCTTGTTTTAACGTAATCGTTTTGTTTCAAGATACGAGAAAAAGTTTTCTTGTTGATAGACGAGATGTATTGTGCACGATTGTACATATTTGTTGGTACAACACGTTCAATAACCACTTCACCCTTTCGGTTTTTGGTTACATTGTATTCGTAACCAGAGTTGTTATTCGAAATTGCGTTAACGGTGTTAACGACTTCATTGCGATTGGCTCCAGAGAGTTTCATCGACTCACCAGCGACCATCGACTTGATAGCGGCTGACAAGGTTTTGTTGGTGTTAGACATAAATAATGATTTTATAAGACAATAATAAGAAAGAAAGTTTGAAATACCAAATATTGGTGAAAAAAAGTTGGCGGGATGGGACTTGAACCCATGACCTTGACCTTATAAGAGTCCTGCGCTAACCAACTGCGCCACCCGCCAGTCGAATTGGAGCGGTAAGACAGAATCGAACTGTCGTCCTCAGCTTGGAAGGCTGATGTAATAGCCACTATACGACTACCGCAAAATGCCTCATTCTGGGATTTGATTGAGGTCTAGTTACATCGGTTTCTTTCGCTGTTTCAAGAACCTGCCGCACTTCTGCTGGTAAAACCCGTCAACACTACTCGGCGGAGATGTGTCGCTCTCCGTCACCCCGACCCCCAGCATTTTAACCATAAAGGCTCATTACCACCCTATGAGCGGATGATTGCTCTCCAGTACAGTTTTCGGTTACCATCTGGGTATTAACCGTGATCCTTTAGTGAGATCCAAACACTCTGAGTACCCCTTACTCGTTGAGCGGTAGACAGGATTCGAACCTGCGACCCTCACCTTGGCAAGGTGATGCTCTACCAACTGAGCTACTACCGCTTAAAAGACAGCCCACAACGTCCACATTATACCGTTGGTGGGGAATGACGACCAGTCAAGTTGTGGTTCTTACTTTATGTCGCCTGCAACAGGTGCCACCCACTTCTGTCTTAGCACTCGACATGGGACTCGAACCCACCACCCTTAGCGCACCACTGTTATGGTGATTCGAACACCGCTACTAAGGGCTGACCCCAATCGAGTAAGTTGGGAAACCAATTTACAAGCTTTTGGTTCCCCGATTGATCAGGTTATTTAATTATTTTGACCTCAAATAAGGCATTCACATCGCCAAGAAAGGGGATCGGCTTTAAGGTTTAACCGCCATAACTCTCAGATGCGCTCGTCATGTGACTCTTTCTCCGTTTATTTTAAGATGCACGGATCCCTCTCTGATGGGAGTACAAAACATCTGCTTGGTCGCGGGAACGGGATTCGAACCCGTGTAATTCGGCTTATGAGACCGAGCTGGAACCAACTCCAGTCCACCCCGCAATAATGAAAGGCTCTGAATCGTCCCTGCGCCATTCTCAGGAGAGCCTTTCGGTTTTAAATAGATTCGGCGATCGATTATTCCCACTGATATACCTAAGATTCGTTAGATCATAGTAACCATCCACAATGGGCCTATACTCTTACACTCCGTCCGTATTTACTCACCTAATCAAATGCGTCATAGGTATTTCAGATACAGCGTTCAGTGCTACCCTCAGGACTTCTTCACCCTACCCACATAGTTACGTGGCAGATCTCGCTCGGAAGAAAAGAGCGTGTATCGTAGAATTGTCCAGTATTTCTACGACTTGTGGATTACAACACGACCAATTAAGGCCCCTTACCCTCTCAATCCATAATGAGGGACTCGGTCATACTCGTTCCCAACGTATCCGACTGAACTTCCCCATGTCGGTAAACCCCGTTTATTAGAGGTTATACGAATTTCACTTCTTGTGTGGCCTTCCCCCATAGCCTTGGAGCCTTCTAGCCAGGTTCACACACCATAACGGATGAGTACGTCCGTTAATCGTGGGGTCTTTTGCTGATTAAAGGGAATTGAACCCAATCTTCCAGCCCTGTCCACTTCTATCCTGAAGCAACTAGGGCCAGTGTGCCCATTACACTATAACCAATCGAGAGTTTCGAACCTCTCAGACTCAAGTTAATTACTCTTGAGTTTTGTAGCGGGGGTGGGGATCGAACCCACGACCTCCAGGTTATGAGCCTGGCGAGCTACCTCTGCTCTACCCCGCAATGTTGTACTCCCTACGGGAATCGAACCCGTCTTTTCAGGATGAAAACCTGATGTCCTAACCGATAGACGAAAGGAGCGTAAATTGATGATTCGACCACATTTCTTACCAGAGCGGAACTAAGGGGTCTATTGGTACCGTACCCTCATGCACTCGATTGGGATTGCAGCCCCGTGAGTCTCCCGATGCGCCAGATTGTCTTTCCTATACTTTCGCTAACCTATCTGTTATTGGGTTCTGGCAGTGTCCCAGTTAGCATACTCCCATAGTACTTTTTCCTCATCAATTCTTTTTTTGCCTTTACCTTTCAAAGACTAAGTAGGTTTAGTTGCGGACTTTCACGTCTTATGCGTCCATAAGACTCCTTCCTCTGAGTGCTTCTCTTTTTACAGTCTTTAAACTATCAAGGTACGTTATCTCAGTTTTCAACACAAAACCACTGTGTTAGCAATCGCGATCCCGATAGGATTCGAACCTATGACCTACTGCTTAGAAGGCAGTTGCTCTATCCAGCTGAGCTACGGGATCGTAAATTTCGGGTTGATCTTTTTAGTCGGATTTACAAGTCTGATTTTTTAAGATTTGCTGAACTCAACCCCAATAAGTAAATAAAACACAGGATGCGTTTATACGTGCTCTAACCAACTGAGCTATCGACCTCATACGAAGCCGAGTGGGACTCGAACCCACGACCCCGAGGTTGACATCCTAAAGTTTAATTTGCGGAATGCATCCTCTTTGTTTTATTTGCGGTCTATGCGGGAATCGAACCCGCCTCACCGCCGTGACAGGGCGGCATCCTAGCCGATGAACGAATAGACCGTTTAGAGCCCAGAGCTGGATTCGAACCAGCGCCTTTTTTTTCCATAAAAAATTGTTAGATAGTGATTTGCTGAAATCATCCACACTGGATGACTCTTTTTTTAATGCTACCGCTACACCATCTGGGCTTTTGCTCCCCCGTCAGGGCTCGAACCTGAGACCTACTGATTAACAGTCAGTTGCTCTAACCAGCTGAGCTACGGAGGAATATTTGATGGTGTCACAACTATATACCATCAGCTACGGAACCCTTCTGTTAATAAGTAAGTAGGAGATTTAAAAATCTCGTCCGTATCAAATCCACACCATCGGTTACGTTGTCTCACGACAAGAGGCTTTACCGAGGCAAAGTTTTAATTTTTTTCACCAATATGTCAAAGAACAATCTTTGAGCCACATGACGGGATCGAACCGCCGACCTACTGATTACAAATCAGTTGCTCTACCAGCTGAGCTAATGTGGCATCTGTGGTGCGGGGAGGAATCGAACCTCCGACACAGGGATTTTCAGTCCCTTGCTCTACCAACTGAGCTACCGCACCAAATAAAGATAATGGTTGGATTCCCGTTACACCCAACTCTGTACTGCTTCTTGAGTTTTACAAGCGCTTGGCAGAGGGAGCTGATTTCTTCGGCCCAAACTCGCTTGTCGACAGCTTATTTGGAGAAACCCATTATCTTCGTAGCGTATGTGGGATTCGAACCTAAACCAACTATTCATGCTTCGTTGATCACCTGCACACGGGCTCATGACTGCACCGTGCTCTCCAAGAGTACGCTATGTATTTTAAAAGTTACAATTCATCGGAATGTGTTTGTTTTCCATTAAAAGTAGAGTTTGTATTGTTTGCCGAATACATTCCCGAATTGTGGTACAAAAGTAAGAACAAAATTTTTAACCTGCAAATACTTTTGAAACTTTTTTCATTTTTTTTTCAAAGAACTTATTTTAACGCTTGCTCTCGCAATTGTGGTACAAATGTAAGAACGAAACTTCAAACTCGCAAACTTTCAGCAAAAAAAAAACCCGAACTTTTGGTTCGGGCTTTCTACTATGGTTTACACACTGAATAATTACACCAATAGAAAGCCCGTGGATGAGTCCTCGCCTCTTCCAAAGAATCTATTCGTTGTATTTATCACTCTTTTCATTGAATGTTTTTAAGTTTTGTATAAATATAGGTAACTTTATAAAAAAGTCAAGTTTCTGGAAAAATATTTTTATCTACAATAATTATCAGCTGCGCATGACGCCGCCCAAGCATGTGGTTTACCCACCGCATCATAACCCATAGACTTAGCATATCCAATACCAGCTTCGTATAGTTGGTTTGATTTTTCATTCTGTTTTGAATTGTAATCAACGTGGACTGTTATCTTCTTGTTAATTCCTTTAAGTTGATCCGCAACCTCAACCGATTTTACAACCTCGTTCCATAATTTAGGTTGCATGTTTGCAATTGGGTTATGATTCTTAGCTCTAGGTTCGGATTCTTTTTTATAGATTACATGTACACCATGACCAATCTCATATAAACAAACCGTTGTGACATAGTTAATCTTAGCCCCAACTTCTTGTGAATCGCAGCCGATGTATATTTCACTCTTTGGGAATCTTTCAACCCAATTCTTTACATACTCAAATAAGTTTTCAATAGTTTTACCGTCTGTTTGTTTAAAATTTTTCATAAAATACTAACCTTTAATACTCAAAGGTCGTGAATCCCATCATTCCCTCCGAATCTTTTACAAAATTAATGTGTTGTGCTTTTCCGTCTTTATGGATTATTACGTGTGATTGTAACCATGAGCTTGGGCCGTTATTATAACCAACTCTTAACTTTGTTGATGTTCCAACAGCCAAAGCACCGTCTTTTCTACCAGGTGAATGGTAGTGCCCAATTACAATCTTTGTGTTCAAATTACGATATTGTTGCAATGAACCTCTGGATCCGTTTGACCCAATATCACCATGTTGCCCCAATTCCCAGTTTTTTACTCTGTATGAATCGTTTCTACCTAAAGTTTTATACTTGGGGTACTTCTCATTTATCAGAGCTGGGATCACACCTTTAACAGCATGTGGGTTTTCAGCATATTGACCCAAAAGTATATCTGAAAGTTGCATATATAATCTTGAGTTTTTTGGTGTTGGTTGTTTTTTCCAATCCTCATTCTTCAACCAACGATCCAAGAAATCATCGTGATTACTTCTGACAACAACCACATTATTATACTTTTCAAACTCCTTTAAACCATCCATCATCATATCAAGTTCTCTCTTTAAATCATTGGTTCCATTTATTTCTTTACCATATTGTATAAACGGATCTTTCATCTGATGATGGCTTATTGAATCACCATCAAAAACATCATGTAAAATCACATGGTTTGGTGTTAATCTATTCATAAAATCATGTGTAACAGATAAAACATTATGATCGTGGCTGCCATAGTGTAAATCACCTAAAATAATCGCCTCAATGGTATCTATTTTTTCAACATCACCAGATTTAACAGAATAACATAAATCCGTGAAATCACCAGTCTTATCATCAGCTGTGACTTGTCTAACATAAAAGGTATCTTTATCTTTTATCTCAACAATCGCAAAACCATAAGTATGATGAAACTCACCTTTTTTACCTGACTTAGAGTCTGTGTAATTCATTTTGGTTACAGCACCAGTTGTTAGCATCATTTTAGGTTTATTACCCTCTAAAACTGGAATCATCTCCATTTGAACTTTTGGTGCGCCAAAAACACATGAGTTAATACCACTCATACCCTGCAATCCACTCATCGGGTTTGTTGCTGTGGGTTGAATTTTGATATCAGACATAATTGACAAATATTTGTGTAGGTTATGTCTATTCGCATCTAGATATGGTAATACCGCATCGTCCCAAGTATCAAAGTCTCTATCTGTAAACACCGATGTTGGGTTTTTATATCTACCAGCAATCACATGAATATCAGCATTTAAAAATTCAGCATAAGCTTTTATATTTTTTAATAGCCCATTGTGTACTGGGGTATCATTTTGAGCCCAGGTTATAATAAATTTATTCTGTTCTTTGTTTAACTGTCTTTGTTTTGCCAATTCGTATTGCTCAGAAACAACATCAACTTTTTCTTTGAAGTTTAGTTTCTCGGAACACCATTTTCTAACGGTTCTTTCTGATTTACCAAAAAAATCCATCAATATTTTCATTCGATCATCCCAGGATAGGTCTTTGTTTACATAGACACTTTTGGCATACGTTATTTGTTCTTCAGTTAAATCTTTAATCTTAATTTTCATATACTATCTTTTTAAATTCTCAATTTTAATATAAGTATCCTCAAATTCTCTTATGAGCATTTGATGTTCATCTATTAATCCATTTATATCGTTTAGTTTGTCAAACCATAATTTAGTTATTGTACCTCTACCCCACCCGTCTTTACTTTCACTAAGAGCACCAAATAACGTTGGTTCAATCATGGCTAATAAATCTCTCTGGTTATCTATTATCTCAGCACGTTTTATGGATAATTCGCCTTGTAGATGTATTAACTGATTCGACATCACTTCAAATTCAAGTTCTTTTTTTGTCTTTGGGTTTAAAGCCCCAATATCAACACCACGTGCTTTTAATATTTTTAAAAACCATTCAGTCAGCGCAAATAATAATTTTGTAGTCATTGTGTAAAGTTAGTTTTTGTTGTTTAATGTATCGCAATCCACCAAATTTTTTAATCAGCTAAAAGTTCGGCTGATTGACTTGGTTGTTCTTGATTTATTTTAGGTAACTTTCTATAAACGTTATCAAAACGCTTATCTAATTGTTTTTCAAATTCTCGCATGACATCATCAATCCTATCATGAATATGTTTTGATTCCTGATGAATTTGATTATGTATGTGATCGAATTCTCTTGTCATGTCATTTCTGACATCTTTTATTATTTCATTGTTTTTACGATCATAGTTCTCAAATTCGCGATAAACAACATCGAATCGAGTACCAACATCCGCACGAAAACCCTCTAGCTCAGAGACCTTCCGTTTTAAACTAACAATCGCCCAGATGCCCGCACCTAAGCCGATTACCGCAACCGTTGATAAAACGGTCACTAAGATTGTAGCCATTATTGTATCCATATAATTTCTGTTTTTAAAAATATTTTATTTTATATGGTAGATCGCGATACATTTCACAACACAAACAATATTAAACAATATTTTGAAATAAAACAACATTCGGGCAAAAAAAAATCCGACCACTAAGTCGGATTTTAATTTAAAATCAACTTTTTATTATTCTGTCGGCGTTTCACCACTCGCATCGCTTTTAGATTTTTTAAAGGAAAATTTGTCAAGAGTATCACTACCCATGCCAATCGCTGTAATTACAAGGACAGCATCTACCAATGTTTCCGATGGTGAAAATCCAGAATGTGATAATGAATTTACTACCATAGAAACACAAAGAAAAACTGCGCCCATAAATGCAATAACTGGTTTCACTGATGTTGACCCTCTCTCGTCTTTAAATAAATCGATAACCCATTTTTTGAATGTCATAATTGTATTGTTTTTGTTTGTTTATTTTACCCATATATAAATATTTTCATAAACAGATAAAACACAAAAAACACAATTATTCTTTCTCTGGCACAATCACGTCTTTCATTTTTCTAAGTGTGATTGAAATAGCTTCAGATTCTTCAACAGAAAAGACACCAGAAGCCTGAGCATATCTTAATGCTGAGTGTATTGTAATCAATACATCGTGTATTGATTTAGCATTTAGTCTTTCGATATATTGCTCAAATTCTTCTTCGTTATTATATGCTAACACACCAAACAAAACGCCCATTGGTTTTTGCTCTTCTGCGATATTTTTATTTTCCTCACTCATATGTTGTAAAAAAGTTTACGCCTAAAACATGAAACATTGTATCTTCATATCTTTCAGACCTGGTTGTATGAAAGTGTCCATAAAACCAATGTTTTATTTTATTGTTTTCATTTAAAATATTATACATCTCATTGAAGCGATTCCTCTCATCGGTTAAATCTTGTATGAGTTTAGAATCATAACTAGCGAATGATAGGACGAGACTATTAAAAGTTTGTGGAAAAACAAAATGTGGCGCACTGTGTGTTATCACCGTATCAATGTCCCTAAACTCCGATAATTTTTCGGAATCAAAATTAAAAACCTCGTCTTTCCACCAGCTCACATTTTCAGTTCGTTGTAATCTATCAATTGATATCGCACCGCCAACCAATAGTATTCTTTTACCCTCAATTTCTAATACGGTATAATCTGGAAGTAATTTAATATTACTCCAATTATAATCTCCATTAAAAAATTTTGGATCATCGTGATTACCTCTTATTGCATATAGAGTAACATTATTGTATGCTAATTCGGTATTGAGATATTCCATATCATCTATAAAAGAAGATCTGAACCCAGCACCAAAATCACCAACCTGTATAAGATTGATGGGCTCCTGTGTTTCATTTCTTTTGGAGAAATAATAAATCTCTTGGAAGTCTCCATGTATATCACCTAATAGTACCATGAGACAAATATAGATATTGTTTAAGAAATAAACAACTCTTTTTTCTTTGTTTTTTTGTGAACCTTATCGGCGTAACTTTTCATTGGTACCGATCTCTTAAAAAGACTCTCAGATTTTTTGTAACGAATTTCCATCACACTAATGTATAAAGATGGTAAATAAACTAAGTAGAATATTGCAACAAATTTTTCAACACCATGGTCAAGTAAAAGTACAAACGGTGAGAATATGATCATCAGATCAAGTATGCATTTAATAGTCTCAAAATTCTTTTTTATCATGCTGAAACAACTCTTCTAACTTTACCTTCAAGAAAGGCTTTATAATTAGGGCCTCTAAGAATAAGAATCTCGTTACCCTCTCGTTTAAAACGGAAAATCCCAGCAGCTTCTGCTGAGTCCAATAAAGTTTGTAGATAACCTTGTTTATGTTTTAAGTTATTTGCTTCAAAGAAGTCGTCCAGGATCGGTTTTTTAGCTGTGCTAATGAAACTAATTAAGTCTAAGATAATTTTGTTTTTGTTTGGTGTACTGAATGAATATGAAAAATTTGGGTTATCTGTTTTCCAAAATACAAAGTTTTTGTTAAAAGGGTCTATTTGTATAACACTGGTATCAATATATTTTTTTAATAATGAGAATAATGTTTTTCTGAAAAATTTTTCAGCGATCACCTCATGCGTTGGAATTCGGTAAATTTCAAAAAAAGTGTTTAATAAAACCTCACCCTTTCTATTTTTAACATCAACAATAATTTTATTACTATCGTTCGGAAAAGCCAGACATTCAATGTAGATTGATGGTTCTTTAACACTTTCCCAGGTTATCATCAATTTACCATCTTTACTCAATGATTTAATTGCTTTCCAACCCCCGACATCCGTTTTCATCTCGTAATTTAAAAACTTATCATCAAATACGTTCTTAATTATCAAATCAACCCTTTTGGGGTTCTGTGTTTTTTCTACTTTTGCCGCAATTGGGATATTTGGTGTTTGCCTTTGCGTTGGTTCTTTCGTTATAGGTATATTTGAAGCCTTATTTGGTGCGTTTGGTTTGGTTTGTTGTGGGTTTAACTGATTATCAATTTCATCGAACAACTCAACAATTGGGTTGTAATTTTCTTTAATTAAAGGAAGATTGAGTTCATACCCATCATAATAATTTGTTGACGTAAGGTCAAGTTCAGATTCATTTATGGTAAAACCAAACTCACCTAAAACCCCACCAATTCTTTTACCAACTAACTCATTCAAAAATTCAATAACAGAGCTATGTGTTGTAAAGTTTTCTGTGATATTTTCTATCTCATCCAAAGTTATAACTTCGGAGTAGGTTCCATATCCACCACTTAAGGTTAAATTAAGACGGTTATTGTCTTGTCTACCCTCAGTTAAAATCTTATTAATTAAATTCTTTCTATACAGATCAGCTCTTTTCATTAAAAATGAATTTACTTATAAATAGTTTAAAAAATCCATTTATACTCTCAAAATTTTTTTTTATTATTGTTTCTATATGAAGATAATAATCAAAGAATTACCAAAGATAAATCACATATATCTATTTGATCAAACAATGCGCCCACTCTTTATGGACATTGTAAGTAAAAGGAATACAAAATCTTACATAAAAAAGATGATAAAAAAGTATGATATTATCGATTTTGATTTTGTAAAAGCAATAGATTTGTCAAATACTACCGATAGTTTTAGGGGCCATATTTGATAATACAAACAGTACCATTGCTGTTATTTTCCATTATTTGCTTGGTTTCTTGACTGATTTTTGTATCATCAATACAGATCGCAACAATATTAGGTAATTTACTCAAACCAACTGGCATTTTGTCCAACTTAAGGTTCATGTGAACATCCACGAGAAACAAATCGTTACAGTTTGTTATATCCTCTTTTATTTCTCTTAAATCGCAACTTGATGCGGTTAATCTAACTAGTTTTTTAAGTTTACCAATGTTAGCGGGTAATTGTTTGAGTTTTTGGTTATTATCCAAAACCAACTCAGTCAATTTTTCACATTCACCAAGATCACCAATTTCTCTGATATCACATCCAGCACAATCAAGGTACTCCAAAGATTTCAACTCGGAAAACCACTCAGGTACTGAGGTAATTTGTTTGTTATTCCTAAATTTAATCTTTTTTAGGTTTTTCAAGTCTTTAATTGACTCTGGTAAAAAAGTTATACCACAGTCACTTAAATCAAGACTTTTTATACTAGTAATTTCACCTATTTTTTCAAGATATTCCGATTCGATTTTATGACCAGAAAAATCAACGGTTTCTGGTTTAGATTCCTTGAATATCTTGATGATCTCGTCCCCAAAGCCAAGATTCAATAAATATTTAATATCATCAACCTGTTTGTTGTTTTTCTTTTGACGATACGCTAAAACACGCTTAATGATGTAGTTTCTAAAATACAACTTAATATCTTTATTGTTGAAAAGAAATTCGTTGATGTTTATACTTTTATCGTTCGCATCCATGTATTGATTATCCTCAAAATGGAATTGTAAGCGATATTCGGGGTGTTTTGATATAGCTTTTTTAGAACCATGTCCTTTCTTAATTAAAACGAATAATTCACCTCGGCTATGATAACTATCAAACATATTACCATAACGAGTACCAGCGGTGCACCAGGTTGTGTATTTACCAAACTCAATATTTGCTTGACGATCATGAGTAATAACTATAACCCACTCACTATTTTCAAAAACAAGTTCAGCCTTACCCTCGACTTTCTTATTATCGACAAAATTTTGGATACAGGTTATTTCTTTATGGTCTAAAGTATGAACCGAATCATCGCCAGTATCGGTACTCATATATGGTTTAACCATATTGACGAATTCGTTAACATCTTTAAATCGATTAATGTCACGATTCTCAATAGAAAGTACATTTGTTTTCTTTAAGAACGAAAAAACTTCTAAGGCTTCGATAACTTTAGATTGCAAATCTTCAAAAAAGTTTTGATATTCTGGTCTTATTTCAGCGACCGAATTTTCTTTGCTTGCTAGATAAACATCATCAATTCTATCTCTAATGATATTTTTATACAAGTTAATAAACCAACTAACGTATTCTTTATTGTGACTTGGGTCACACTCAACAAAAAAGTTAAATAATAACTCCATTGGGGTTTTACCCTCCAAATATGTGCCATTTCTTTGGTATTGGTTGCGATAAAACTCCATAAATAAAGTATCACCGTCATACATTTTAACAGAGTCAGCGACAAACTCTTTATCTGGGACTACATGTTTACCGTAGATATTTTTATCAACGGCCTTTTTATGATATTTCTTAAAGATATCAAAAACATACTCTAATCGTGTTTTCTTGTCCTGTTCAGTCATATTGTTCTATTTTGGATACAAATGTAAGGTAAAAATTTTTAACAAGCAAATTTTCTTTAAAAAAAATGTATTTATTTGTATGATAATTATTGACGTCAAAAAATCGGGTGGATTAGACCGAGCCCTTAAAAAGTACAAATATAAGGTAACCAAAACAAAAATGGTCGAAGAATTACGCGAAAGAAAAGAATTTAAGAAAAAATCCGTTGAAAGGCGTGATGAAATTAAAAAAGCCACCTACATTCAGAAAAAAAGACAAGAAGAGTTAGGTTAATCTATTCTCGAATAGGTTTTCACCCATTTCATCTTGTTTTATAAATGTTTTAACTAACGATCCAGCTTTGGCGTTAGCCTCATCTTCAATCTCACCCCCAATATCCTGAACAGGGTATTCAATTCTACCTTCTTGGTGTTGTAATTGATGTACGAGTTCATGTGCTATACTTCTTAGTATATCACCCAACATTCTGTTTTTACCGTAAACGACAACTAGCTTATCAGCATCTTTATAATAAGCTGTGGTTTTTACACCGTTAGCTTCACGATCAAAAACTATTTTACATGTGAACTTATCTTGAAGACCAAGTTCATCACAACAAAAATTAAGGAATTTATTAGTTGTCGCCATCTTTTTATCATCAAATGATAAATCCTCATCAACCAAAAGTTGAAATTTTTCTTTTAATAATGTTTCAAATAGTTTCATTATAATAAATTATTAATATTACGCTCAATATAACATGTGTCAAATAATGGATCAATAGCGTTATCCATTTGGATAAAGTTTTTAGCGTTTAGTGCAACATAACCTTGTTTTACTATATTTGTTACAAGATAGTCATACCCATCCCAAATTATTTCAACACTCTCCATGGTTTCGAGTGGTAAAAAGTAACTATTGTTATATTTGGTTTTAATGTTTGTTGCGATAATCCTTTCAACTGGACTATATACCATTAAATATTTATCTAAGTTACTATTATCACTACTTTTTGCGATTATTTTATAAATAATACCAGCATCATTTGTTGTTAAAGTAGTTGGTAAAAATACCAAATGATGATAATCTTCAGATGTATTTAAATCTATAATAACAATATTTTGTTTTGCTGGTTGTGTAAGATCACCAAAAATAATGTCGTATGTGTTATATGTATCACCACTTATAATATCTTGAGTCCATCCAGTTGTAATAAGTTGATAGCTGTGATTAGATACACCAATTGAGAATTGTGGGCCATTTAATTCAACATCGTTTATATCGATACTAAACGTACCACCGTCACCCATACCAATTGTAGCAACTGTTCCGTTAAGTGTATAACCAGTTACGGTGGTGCCACCAGCGCCTTCACCTAGTTTATACCAGTTACCTAAAATTGTTGCTGGTAATGCTTTTAATAACCAAACACCATTTTGCGCTGGGTCTATATCACTTGTAACAGCAACGGTCATACCCAAATAAGGATATGGTAACGAGCTGTCTGTTAATTCTGATAATGTTACTACTGTTGCCCTCGCATCTAATGGGCCAGCAATTAAGGCTTCAAAGTTTGCCGAAAAGTTAAAAACACCAGGTACTCTAGCCATGATTAAAACACTAATCTAATTCTTCTAGCACCAGCTGCTAATCCAGTATGTGTATATCTGGTGTAATTCACACTATTACCTTGAATAGTATTTGTCACAGCGCTTGTGCTAAACTCACTTATTTTATTTGCTGAATCAAATTGATTGGAAACCACATTAAAATAGTTAACGGCAACCAATGGTCTGGCTGTTGTCCAAGCAACTGGTATTTCAAATTTATGCTTAACAGAATTGTCTTCTGGTTCAGCAACAAAAAGAATTTCAACGTTATTAGCGTATAACATTGATACTAAATTTTGTTTTGTTAAAGTATTAATGCTTACAGTTGTTCCGAATAATGGGTAAACACCTTCAAATAAAGCATTTGCATTTACTGTTCCAGCGTTTGTGAAATTTGTATCCGTATAGTTAGATCCATCATCATACACTGGTTGTTGGCCGACATTATAATCAACAGCAAGTTGCCATTGATTCAAACCTTGTACAACAACATAATTGTTTATTGTTGTACTATCGGTTAATAAACTACTTGTGTTAGTTATTGTACCAACAATACCTTGACCAGTGTAGTTATAATCAATTGGATTACCCATAAATTTAACTGGTTGACCAGTAACTGTCGATTGGCCTTTTGTATATCCAGCATTTAATGTTAAATTATTTGTATAACCAATTTCAATCAAAGATACATTAAAAGGTGCGGCTTCACTTAAAGAAGCTGAGCTATAAAATATCGTTGGAGGGATTGCTGGATAAAATATTTCCTGTATGATTTGGTGCATTGTTTTTCCACCGACAAATGGACTTGAGTTTACTGTGATACCACCAACTGTTTTTTTAACAGGGTTTGGGTTTTCAAAAGTAAACGCTGGGGCTAAATCGATTATAATTGTACCCCCACCAGCTTGTTCTAAAGTTTGTATGATGTTTGTTGTACCACCTGTTGTGGCGTTGGTTGTACCACCTGTTATTTCGGTACCACTACCCCCACCACCTGTTATCGTAACAACGGTTGTTCCACTAACAGGGTCATCGGTTACTGTAACACCAGGGCCAGTAAAGTTTATCTTGTTTCTCTGTGTAACAGCTACACCCTCATCTTGGATTGTATTATAAGCAGCTGAACCATCTATTGTTACAATAGTCTTACCACTAACAGGGTCATCGGTTACCTCAACACCCTCACCAACAAAATTTAATATCGATCTTTCTATAAGGGCAACACCCTCATCCTCTATTGTGATATAGCCATTACCACCCCCACCACCACTTCCAATTTGTCTCCAAATTGTGTAGGTTGTTGGGCCAACCGTATATGTTGTAATAAAATTACCAGAACCGTATTCGTTATAAACGAAATCGGTGTGGGTCATTTCACAATAGTAAATTATACCTATTGAGCCAACTTTTCTTAAAACATATTGACCTTGTAAATAACCCTTTTTGCTCCACTCAGCGATATTAAGGTAAACTAAGTTACCATCTAATTCATCGTGAGTTAAAGGCCTGGGTAAATTATTTCTTAAAATTAATGACATTTATCGTGTACGCTTGGATATTCTTAAAATTATTATCTATCCATAAATAGTCTGATACACGATAAATGTCACCGTAAACTTACATCTTATTTTTTCTTTCTTTCAAGAATTGAGTCAATCATACCGTATTCTTTAGCCTCTGGTGATCGCATCCAATAATCCCTCTCAGAATCTTTATATACTTTGTCATAATCCTGACCAGTGTGCTTAGATATGATTTCATAAAGTTCGGTTTTTAACTTACCGATTTCCTTTGCTGTGATTTCAATATCAGTGGCTTGGCCCTCAGCACCACCTAGTGGTTGGTGAATCATTATCCTTGAGTGAGGTAAGGCGTATCTTTTACCCTTCGCACCAGCACAAAGTAAAACAGCGGCCATAGATGCGGCTAAACCAGTACATATTGTTGATATTTCTGGTTTGATGTACTGCATGGTATCGTAAATACCCAAACCAGCGTAAACAGAACCACCAGGTGAGTTTACATAAATCTGAATTGGGGCTTCTTTGTCAATTGACTCCAGATATAATAACTGAGCTTCTATAATATTGGAAACTCGATCGTCAATCGCTGTACCCAAAAATATAACCCTTTCCATCATTAATCTGGAAAACACGTCAATTTGAGCGACATTTAATTCGCGTTCCTCCATAATGTATGGAGTAACAGAACTCCTGTAATCACTTAGTGTGATACTTGAAATACCCATATGCTTTGTCGCATAGTTTTTAAAATCGTTACCAATATTCATATTTGTTTTTTTATAAATTTAATTAATTTAGTTCAGATAATCAACCCACATTTTATGATTTACACCCATTTTTTCACAAAAAGATTCAAAAGTTTTTTTCGAATAAACAAATCTAAAATTAACACTAGAGGCTAAGTTATTATTATTATTCTGAAAAGCTTGTGTGAAATTACTATGTGTGTATTTCATTTTGAGATTATTATCGTTAGTTATTCTAACCCTTTCGTATGCTGTCATAGTGATTGGATTAAAGTATATTGTTGATATGATGTTTTTATTTTTAACAATGTTAAAAGATAATTTAATACTATCAAAATTAAAGACACCGTATCTAATATAATTAAAATCTTCTTCTGGTATTTTATTAATGTTCCTTAAAGAATAATTAACACTTATCTTTTCGTCTTTTTTAAAATATCTACCAAACCTTTTTAGTGTTTTATCATCAATTTTATAAGTACCAATGGCTACCGCTTCAAATAAACAATTTGCAATTTTTTTAAGTATTACTTCACAGTTTTTATAAGTCCATTGATTGTTTATTTTTATTTTTACACCAAAAAATTCAAATATTTTAAGCACTCTAAATATGTGGCCATCACCAGAATCTTTAAAACGTGAAATATCATAATAGGTTAGATTGTACATTTTAGAGTATTTTTCCATTAAATCATACTCAGCGATTTCATTATTACTTGTAAAAAGTGTTGATTTAAACACATTTTGATTTAACTGACCACCATTAAATTCATAAGCCAATCTTAATTCGGTATAATCAATCCCATTTAATGCATGTGCATAACTTGTGGGATAACCAGCACCATTTGGTTTTAAAAGAAATTCGTTTTCCTGGTTAACAATCAAACGCTTATACTTAAAAAGCAAACTGAAAAGTAATTCTTTATCTTTGATTTTATAATAATCACTCATGTAATCAACTATACTTAATCCACGATATTTAGCTTTATTTCTATTAAAGATATGTTGAAAATAGTATATAAAATTATATGAGATAATATCTATGCTGTTTACCTTAAGATAATTTAAAAATGGGAACAACTCTAAAGCGGATGTATTTGGTGGGGTGTATATTGGTTCCTCATCAAAAAAAGTTTTAACAATTGTTCTATAATCGTTTGTCAGATTATGATAACCTAATTTACCATAAAACAACCTTATCGCCGTGTCCATCTGCAAATTATTGTTACCGTCACTAACCATACAATGTAGTATTCGAGATGTCTCCATATTTGAGACATTTTTACGGATAAAGGTAGAGTACTTTTTACCTATTTTTGATTTTCTGTAAACACTATAATCACCAGTTGTTTTATTAATTGTTAAGATCCTGGATGTTTTGGTTGTGATTTTAAATCTTTTGTATTTCAACTTTTTAACTGGCACTAATGTTTTGGCAAAAAGATATTGCTTTAACGATATTGTGTTGTTGGTTAAATTTTCTGAAACAACAAAAGTTTCCCTATAAACGGTAACTTCACCATTATTAGCCATTTCTTTTTTAAACTCATCTGAATCAATCTCAATGTGTTTTTGTCGCTCAAACGTGTGCTCAGATCCCCCCTCATCTTCCGAAAAAATTGCGTGAATGGTTGATACCACTGTTTCGGTTACTGATTTTGTAAGTTTCTCATCAACAAATTTGTAATGAATGATTTCTTCCATGCTTTGATTTATTTCAGCAAATATAAGGAAGAATTTTTAATAAACAAAAAAAAATGGGGGAAATTTTCCCCCATTATTTAATCTCAACAGTCACACTTTTTGTTTCTTCTTTTTTTCTCAATGGTACTTTGATTTTAAGTAATCCATTTTCCATTTTAGCTTCAGTTTTACTCAGATCATGTGAGCTTGATAAATAGTAACTGTATGAATTATCAACATAGCGCTTAACAAAACCTTCAGCGTTTTTAATATTAGTTTTAACAATTAATGTCCTACCAAAAACCTCAATTGATAAATGTTCTTTATCCAATCCTGGTAAAGGTAATTCCGTTAAAAACTCCTTGTCGTTTGGAACGTCATAAGATGTTCCAAAATCCTCATTGAAGATGTTAAATAATTCATCAAAGCTTTGCCATAAATTCTTTTGGCTTCTCATGTTTGTTCTTAGTGTGTTCATATTTTTTTATTTTTAAATTTTTATTATACTGAGAATAAATTTACCAATTAAATGCCAAATTAATTTACAAGACATTTTGTCTTAATTTAATTAATTTAAATAAAAAAGGACTGACAAAATGCCAGTCCTTAATTTCTGAGTGGGGGTCTATTGTATTTGGCTTTTCAATTTAAATAACAATTGCTGTAACCACTCACATTAAATTCGAGGTACTATCGGAATCGTTTGAATCTTAAAGTGATCCGTCCTAGCTGGGTAAAACTTCCTTAGCTAAGGGAAGAGTTGGTTATGGCATCCGAAGATCCATAAGCCGTGTCTAGCATAATTAATATTTAGTTAATTTTGCTGCAATTATTCCCAATACCTCAATATTTTAAGCTGTAATAGGCTCGTAACGGGCGCTATGTACAGTTTTATTCATGATGCTGATTGGTGACATATCCTCACCAGTCAACAATGATTTTAAAATTGCTGGAGAAAACCCACTTACCAGTGCAGTACCGTTGTCGGTAATTTGAACTGGATAGTTTCCACCGTTTCTGCTTTGAATGTTCCAGAATACCAATTTTGGCATTGTGTAACCAGCAGACTCGTATTGTTCACGAATCATATCCAAAGCACTGTTTTTATAACGAGTTGCTGAATTGAACTCCATATCCGACATAATCAGAATAGTTGTTGGCATTTCAGACTCTGGTAAGCTGAATTTTTTAGCTTGATTCAAAATCAAATTAAACACCGCTTCCAAATTTGTACTCATACCCCAATCAGCTCTCGCTAATTGCATGTGACGATCACTTAAATTACCGTTAAGGTATTGCAATTGTGGGTTTTCACTAAAAGTGATGAAAGCGTCTTTAAACTTACCTTCATTTCTTTCTGAAATGTAAAGACCCAAAGAGATACAAACATCCATACATGTAACGTTAGCGTTACCACCAGCTGGTGAACTCATTGATCCAGATACATCGCATACTGGTAAAACTCGCTCATTGTTACCTTCCATGTAATTAGGGAGTGAAGCCCATTGCTTCATAGCCATGGTTTTGTCCCCTCTAACTAATGTTTTCAACACGTCATATGGGTACACCGCAGATGCGTTTACCTTAGTATCACCAGTTTTGTAGGCTGTAAAACGTTCAGCATCGTGTTTACCAAATGCTTTGGTATAACGAGCCATAGCAACAGATGGTACGTGTTCGTATGTAACAACACCCCATTGGTTTGAGCACATAAGTTGCTCAACCACTTTGGTTTTTTCAACCAACATCTTACGATATTGTTTAGGTGATAGCTTCATATAACGCTCCAATGCAATTGCTTCTTTACCTTTACGAGGCATCCACTTAGCGCAAAGACCATTATTTTCGTTAAGAGCATTAACGATAAGGTTTTTTGCCTGGGTATCCAATGAGGTACCAAACAACACTAAAAGATCGTCCCAACGCCCATATTCTGGAACGTATGATAGGTTTTTAGCCAAAGCTTCGTTATGGTTTTCAGCCAAATAAAGCATTAAATCTTTGAAGATTTGACGCTCACCCGCACCACCACGAACGTCACGGGCCCAGAACATAGTTCTAAGAGCAGTTAATGGACTTTCGTTGAAAGCTTTTGAAAAGTTAGCGATTAATCTTCCCTTGTCTTGACCACGCATCGCACCGATGGTGAAAAATAAATCAACACAAGCGTTCAATGATGAACTGTTAGTAACCATTCCATTTTCGGTTACATTGTCTCTTGTTCTAAGAGCATTTACTAATGAGTTTGCCATACAATAGTTTTTAATTACGGTACAAAAGTAATAAAGATTTTTTAAATAGTCAAGTTTTTGGGCGTTTTTTTTTCATTTTTTTTTCAAACGCCGTCTTAACCTCCTCATTTAGAGAGTATAAAAGGCCCCCATCTTTATCAACACCACTCGCTTCTATAATGCCGTCCTCAATTAAATCATTGAAGGTTTCGCTGATTAAAGCAAGTCTAACAGACTTAACGGATTCGTCAAACTGTTCTGGAGTTATCTCTGGGGCTTCAAGTTCCTTTAGGTTGTTGGTTGAATGTTTCAAAAATTCATCATACAATTTGTCAGAATCCATAAACGGATTCTCAATTTCATTAAAAAACCCCTCTTCATCGAGAATTTTTATAAAATTTTTACAGTAAATGACCGAGTCAATATTATCCATGCCGCAATATTACGAAGAATTTATCAAAAAACCAAATCAATCCCCTCTTTATTATCATAAGAGTCCATGATTTCGGTTATTTTATGATTAACCCAAGATGGGAGTTTATCGTAATACTTTCTAAATAAGGTGTAATCGGATCTATCAATATGAAAAATTTCTGTTGGTGTGTCTTCAAACGTGTTTTTTCTTTTTTCATCAAAATACAGCTCACCAACTTCACAAAAATATACCTTATCCAGGTTTGGGACTAGGTCTATTGATAGGTATATATGTGATTTATCTGGTGATATGTAATAGATTTTTAATTTTTTGTTCTCATAGTCGTAGACTCTGAATTTATAAATAAATAAGCTGTTAAGGTATTTAACCTTTTTATCAAAGTTTCTCATCTTTTTATCATTTAGTGACTATTTATAGTTGAGTGTAAAAGATAAAAAACTTTTAAATAAATATCTCTAACTATGACAAAAAGAAAAATTAAATTAACGGAAAAACAGATTGAGATGTTAGCTGAATCGGAAATGGCTAAGCTAAAAAAGGAAGACATCGAAAGCATGATCGGTGATCCTGAGGATAGGAAAATTGAATACCCAAGCGCTGGTGAATTAGAAGCCATAAAAAATGATATGGATATGCCATCAGGTGATGAAAGTGATACAATTGACCCTAAGGATATGAAAACCCCACCTCATGAACTAATTGAATATTTGGATAAGATTGAGGAGGCTAAATCCATTTTAAGTAAGGTTGCCGCTAAAGAAGACAACGAAAACATTAAAAACAGAATTTACGCACATTATGAAAAAGCTCAAAAGTTAGCTTTTGAATTAATAAAAGAATTTGGTATCGTTCATTAAACTGATACATATTTTATCTTTTTTATTTTGATCAAAAGGTGGTTATATAACCACCTTTATTTTTTTACGTAATTTAGTATTTTTAAAATATGTACGAAGTGGTATTATATAATAAAGGCAAAAGAGTTAAGGTTATAAAAAAATATAACCTGTACGGTAACGCAATTAAAAAGTACAGGGATTTATTATCCGAAAATACCACATTTTTTCCAAAAGAAACTCTATGGAACGGTAGTAAAACAGATTATGAGTTAGTGTTAACGGCCCCACCAAAAAACAAAGCAAAAGAATTTTTCAGAAATGAATTTGGCGCTGTGGTTAAAATAAAAACATCGGGTAATTTTGTTATTAAACAGGTAACAAAATATTCGGTAGAAGAAGTTTTTAGAGATAGGTTAAATAACAAAAAATTACAATTTAAAGACTTAATAAAATACCTTTTAAAAAAATCAAATACCACTTGTGTTATCTATGTCATAAATAACAAATTGTTTATTGAGTATTTTGAAAATGATGACGTTGATTTATATGTGTTAAAAAATTGTGATGATGCTTACAGATTATCTGAGACAATCAAACAATTTGCCAATGTAAATGGACTACACAACTTTATATTTTTTCAGGAACCCACTTTAGAAAATAAAGTAAGGATCTACGATACTCTACAAGAAAAATATGGTGTAACCAGAGAATATATGTACAGATTGGGTACAAGGTAGTTACTTTTTAAGTTTAATTATAAACTTAACATTCCCAATAATCACCTCAAAGGTATTTTTAGATTTATATCCTTGCAAAGTTTTGTTATGTAAGCGGTACGCTTCTTGTTGTAAGTTTTCGTGCTTCGCCTCATTTAAATATATTGTCATATCGGCTGTTGTTTTATCACCAATAATCTCAATGCATTCCTTTGATAATTTATATAAATCCTCGAGTTTCATATATACCTAAAAAATCTCCTAAGTTTTGTTTTAAATTTTTGTATAAAAGATGGTTCTTTCTTAATATAAGTATTGTAATCTGAGATTTTTTCACCCAAACCATTTTTCATTTGCTTTACAAATTTTTGTTTTTCAATTTCAACTTCAATATGATCCTTACGAATTTCTTTATCGTAAGCATCTAAATATTTTTGTATCTCTTTTTGGTTTTCCATCATTTATAAATATAAACAGTAAAATCCTCATTACCCAAGTAATCTAAAACCAGTTTAGTCTTGTTGTATTTTTTCTTTATCAAAGTATAAAATTCTTCTGGTACAAAACTATTAAACTCTGGTATATCCAGGTATTCTTTATTCAAAAAGTTAAATGCGACACCTTTTTTAGCTATATTAAGGGATGCATCAATTGCGGAAAAGATTTCATCGAGAGGCATTCTAACCGTAAAAACACCCGAACCTAGAACGTAATCGTATTTATCTTGAATATCGAATATTTCTCCAGTTGAAAAATTTACACCTGGCTTTCTTTGTATCGCATATATTATATAACTTGGATTGATATCAACACCATTGTAATTTTTTGTTGATAATTTTTTTTGCTCAAGATAATCAACCATATGTCCTAAGCCGCAACCCAAATCTAAAATACTATCGTTTTCCGTTACACCAATCTGGAATAAAGCATCAAACCTAGTGTACTGTGATTCACGGTTACTCCAAGCAACCGACTCTGGGCTATTTATGCTTGTTGAGAGTAAAAAGTCATTATAAAACTTTAATATTTGTTTCTTAAATTTCGTCTTTAACATGTCTCTCCAAATTTAATTGAATTAGAAACATTAAATACATAATACCAGAAACAATGGCCCCATCAAATAAGGTATATAGTAACAGTTCTAATAAGTTAGTATGACCATTTGAAAAAATGGAATATGATATTGAGTACTTAAAGCCAGTTGATGTTAAAACACCAATCCAGAAACCAGTACACAACATACAAGTTAATAATGAATAAATAAAAGGTATGGTACCTTTAAAAAACTCTCTAATTGGTTTAAATATTTTGCTTTGAACCAAAATGGTTGTTAACCCATAACAACCCAATAAATAAAAAATTAAGCCCATAATTATTCAGTTTTACTTTCTTCAATATTTTCAATAACCTCATCTTCACCACCAACAATATTTTGGTTGGGTTCTATGAAATCTGGCTGACCATCTTGTTGCCTCAAAGAGTAAGGTGTTTCAAATTGAATCTCCTTCAACTCATCATAACTTAAAGTTGTGAATAAAGTTTTTAATTGGGTCAATTTGTCCTTAAATAAGGCCTGTTTTCTTTCAACGTCTAGGTTATGTTCAATGATATCAGTTAATGCCATATAAAGCGAATTAAAGTCCAAAATATCGCTATAAATTATGTAATAACTTGCTGTGTTGTTCTCGTTAGCTTTTTGTTTCTTAATACTGATGCCATCGACTGGTTTAAGAAACTCCCAATCGTTATTTAACCAAAAATCTATAATCTTAGTTGTTTTATTAACCCTAAACCCAATTACGTTTTCAGGGTACTTTTCAAAAAATTCGTCAATTCTAATCATAATCCTATTCCTTTTAAAACCGAAGTTAATATAAACGCAACTGATAAACCTAAATAAAGTAAAGATTTTTTATCAATTGAGTATGGTGTTGGTTCTGGGTTGTTTAGGTGCCTTATAAATAGAAATACCTGTCTAATTATTACCAAACAGGCCATAAAAAATACGACAAACAGTACTTTATTAATTAAAACGTTAAGTGTTACAAAAATATCCATGGTTTTTTATGCAAATTTAGTAAAAGAAACCCAATTAATCAAGTGGGTTTATAAAATATTTGTCCTGAACCTTGTATATGTCGATAAAGACATCATATTCCGATTTTGTTTTCCTTTTATTTAAAGATAACACATTTTCCCAAAATTCTATAATTTTGTTAAATAAAAGTTTACTCTTGTTTTCATTTTTATAGTAAATCTCGGTAAAGTAATTTAAATAGTAGTAATAATGCTCACCATTTTTTTTGAACCTGGTGTTTTCTTTTTCAAAATTTTCCATGTTTGTATTCCAACACCAATTAAAATGTGTTAACAAATGATCCTCATCGACAATTGTATCGTCACCTAAATATGTATCATGAATCAAATAACACAAAGAAATAGCGAAATCACAATATAGTTCCACCCTTTCGGGTACAACTTGATTAATTGTGTTTAAATACTCTATTTGCTCAAAGCTTAGCTGCTTTGAGAAATAATCGATAAACTTTCCTATTGGCGCTCTGCGTTCCATGTTTATATATAATAAATAAGGGCTTCCCGAATAGAAAGCCCTTACCCTTTATAATATTAATAAAACTTATGTAAAATTAAATAAACTTTTTAGTAGAAACTTGTTTAAATAATAATTCATCTTCATTCAAACCTTTTGATTTGTTTTCATTTACAAGTTTTTCTTCGTAAGAAAATAAAGCTTTAAGTCTCTGAATATCTTCATTAACTAATTCTTCATTTTCATTTACTTTACTGAAAACCGTGCTTTTTTCATAGGTTTGACTCTTTTCAATTTGAGTTCTATCGTGGCTTGATGAGTAATCATCGTCTGTAATAAACTCATCTTCAGCTCTTTTTTTAGCAGCATCCATTAATTTTTCACCACCTTTAGCTTCATGATCAACATTTGCATGATCCTCTGGTGCTAAACCAGACGCTTGGTCTTTAATTCTATCAACTTGGTCTTTATCTAAACCAGTTCTGTAATCTAAATCCAAATTATTTCTCCAACCATGAATTGTCTCATCAACATTTGTCTCCCAGTCGTTCATTTGGTGTTTTTGATTCTTTAAATTATCAACTTTTTCTTCAGTCGTTTCTTGAGAATCCTCAGCATCTTTTGTTGCTTCAGCATTTTCTTTTTCAGAATTTGTTTTATTTAATGAATCAACATTCTTACCTTTAACTGGTGTATTAACTTCTTCCAAAACATCATCATCAGCACCCAAATCTAAGGCATCGGCAGAAATAACATCCAATTCACGTTTTGACGCTAATGTTGGTTTTGCCATATCATCGCTAAAATCTTCAGAACCTTTTTCAGATCTGTCTTCAATCGACCCTTCTATTTTTTCAATTTCCTTTTTCTTAGCGTAAATGCTATTACCCATATCAAAAATATCTGATAAAATATCTTCCATCATCTCAGTTGTTTCCATACCTAATTTGTTACCAAATTTCATAAAGAAACCACGTTTTCTTGGGTTAACCAAATTTTCAAGGATGTTTCTATAAGACCACTCTCCAGTTTGATTTAATTTTTCATAATAATCAACCGCACTCTCTTCTTCTTTTTTAGTTAAGAAATCAACAAAACCATCAATTGTAACTTCGGTTTGTGGTTGGAAGTATGCCTTAAGGTCTTCGATATCTAATTTACCGACCATTGGAATGAATTTGTCAACGAATTTGCTATAACGAGCGATTTCCTGATCCAATACCCTTTTCTTGTTTAAAAGGTATGTTGGGCTTTCGTTATCATCATCATCGTCTTCGTTTTCATTCATGGCCATGCTTTGCTCACCAGATAAATACGATTTAATCGCATCCGCACTGTGATACATAACAGCAATTTTATCTTGTACCCAAGCTGGCAAATCAGCATTACCATCAATCATCTTAAATACATCGGCTAAATCATCGCAAATTTGTGACACTTTAACTTTATAATGTTCACCTTCTGGGTAATCACCTTCGAGCACTTCACCTTCGTTTTTTTCAAAAGTTTCAGGGCTTCTATCTTGTTTGTTAGCGGTTGCATAGTAATAAGCCTTACCACGTTTTTTACCATATTGGCTCTGGAAACGACCCATAACTTCTTTGTCATATTCACTTAACTCACCTTCCTCATAAGTTTCACCCTCATCTTTTTTATTTCTGAGCATTTCAAGGTCTTTTTCATCAATGTCACCATCTTTATCTTGATCCATGTATTTGGATTGGTCTGCTGATAATTTTTCGTTTACCCAGCCTTCCATTTTAGAAGAACAATCACTTTCATTCATCATGCAAGATTTATACATTTCAGCAACAATTTCATCGTCTTCCATTAAGGTTGACATGATGCCCTCATAAGATTCACCCTCAGTTAATGTTTCAGGTAAAAATCCTTCCATTTTTAATACTTCATACATGCATTCTTTCATAGCTTCATCTAAAGCCATTTCTTGCATCATAGAACGCATGGTTTCATTAGTCATATCTTTCATTTCTTTTATTAAATTTTCTTTTTTATTTTTTAATTCTATTGATTCATCAAGTTTCATAATCATAAATATCTTTCTCTAATTATTTTAGCGATATACTCAGGGGTTTTTTTAGTTTCATGTGCAATGTGTGAGCAATATTCGTAACACTTTTCACACATACCATCTTTTGTTTCGCCAATTAATTTTATCGGTTTATCAATGGCACCTTGTGAACAATATGGGAAGGCTAAACACTTAGGTTCAATTGCAACTAATTTACCACCATTGAATGATGGTTTTTGTTGTAAATCCTGACCAAACCATTCCATTAAGTGGTTTTCTGTAACCATCTCACCAGATTCGGTATATAAATGTTCACTCACATAACCTTGTGGTGGTTCAACAATTTTACCAACACCATCACCAGCTGCGTTTTTCGCGCCTTTCCATCTCCATAAAACCCTTTTGTTTAATTTGTTTTTTGATATTCTACTAAGTGGGCCAATAAAACCACCGAATGTTGGGCTATCCGTTGAACCTAAAACGCTAAGTGTGTTTGTTCCACCAGCATTTGAAGCTGTGGTCAAACCACCAGTACTGGCACCTTCGCCCTCTTCGTTTAGTTTGGTTTTAACGTTATTTAAAAACTCTCCCTTAGTAAGCATTAGTTTGATGAATTTTTAAGATCGCCAGACCAAAAACTTCTTTTAGTCCATAGGCTTTTATACAATTGAACCAATACATTTTTAGTGATCTCAACTATGTATTTTTCAATATCTTTATCGTTTTTAAATTTCTTTTTTACGATATCCTCAACTTTTTTCTCTAAATCAGAGCTTCTGTTTAAATCTAAAAAGTCTTTAATTTCTTTTTTAACAAGAGTTTTAATATCACTTTTATCCGTTGGTGTTAAAGCCTCGGAAATAACTTCCCCGCAAGGACATACTTCACCCTCTTCTAAAACCTCTTTAAAATATGCGGTTAATTGCGATTCTGTTACTCTTATTTTCATACTAATAAATAGTTTAAATATGATTAAAATACCACTCCAAGTATGATTGTTAGTATAACCAATACCCCTCCACCTATAATAGCACCGTTTCTTTGGTTCTTTAAGGTAGTAATGTTTTTATTCAAATCTTTTATTTCGGATTCCCTCTCTACAATCACACTTGATTTTAATTGAATTATACTATCTTTTCTGACAACTAGATTAGAATAATCAAATATAATACTATCTTGCTCTAAACTTTTTTTTGTTAGTATTGATATGGTGTCCCTGGCAACCAATAATTTAGCCTGAGTTAATTTATAATCTGAACGCATAATTAATGCATTTTTCAATGCGGTACACGGTACCACACAACTCGTGTCATTTAAAACTGTCTGTGAATTCCCTGGCAATATCTGTGTTAGACATAGAATTAATACGATTAATATCTTTTTCATGTTGTTTTTTCTCTTTATCTAATTTATTTTTTAACTGTGATAACTCAATTTCGTATACGGCAATTTTATCGTTTCTTTTTTCGATTGATTTCTTTAATGAATCCGCAACAAGTTCTTGTTTTGTTATTTGGGTATTTAAAGAATCCACTTTTTTATCATAGTGTGATGTGTCGATCAAACCCTTATTATGGTTATCAATCGCTAAGTATATTATAATACCAACTAAAGCTAAGATTATAAGATATGGTACATATTTTTTCATTATTAACTACCCTGGGTTAAAGAAACTAATTTATTTCGACCTATTTGATTATCTGAAAACGATCTAGATGCGGTTTGAATCAAATTTAATAAGTCTTGATCCAATGCTATTGTGCCAGATATAACCTCAATTTGCGGTTCATCTTCATCGGTGTCAAAAACAATTGATTTGATTGAATCTGTGCCAGGATTTTTAATTGTTTCACTGCGCATAATTATACGACTATCTTCCACATTTATGGAAATGGTATCAAGTAATAATCCAGACGCTTTTATAAATTCTCCAATGGCTGCGGTTAGTGATGTTTTTATCTCATCAGATAAACCCTCTTGGCTGTTTAAATAGCCAACGGTGTTAATACCGTCAAATTTAATTTCATCACCCGATTTTGTGGTTTCTTCCCCGTCTTGATTTTCATCATCCGATTTGAGATTTATGTCAACCATCTCAGCTTCCATTAAAGATCTAATTTTAGCTAGTGATTTTCTAATTTGATCGTTTTCGTTAATAATATTCATATCAATTGTTTATTAGTTTAGTTAATTTTTCGAAGTCAAATGCTGGTGTCAAATCATAATGATTTTTACTGAAATTACTTCTGTTGAGTATTCCTTTGAAATTCATTGGCTTATGTGCAAGAACATTGTTACCAATAAAATTTTTTTCAATCGAATATTCTATACATAAATAGTTAATTAATTCAAATAGTACAGCCATTTGCTCGTCAGTGTAATCCGCCCATAGCTTTTTACCACGCCAATTTGTTTCAATAACAACGCCACCATATTTAATTCCACGCCAATCTAAATAAGCGTTACTTTCTTTATGGTGTTCTAACCAACCAACATTTTCAATTGCTATCGGTATAGCAATTCTATTTAATTCGTCTTTATCGAATAGTTGGCTATAATTTTTTGGGTCGTAATGTTGATACAAAATCCCAGACCTATCTATTGTATAAGCTGGGATTTTATTGTATTTTTTATTGAATCTTGATTTTATCTTTGTTAAGAAGTCGTCTATCGGATACCCAGTATTTAACAAGACTATTTGTTTTTTCGCTTGTCTTGTTTTAAAAACTAAATCACCATCAATTGTAAAATTAGTGTTTGCGCTCACCATCTTTAAAAACTCTTATAGCATCTATAAAGTTTATTGTTGACGGTGTTTCTACCGATTCTGTTTGAATTACTACTGGTGTTTCAACTAACTCTGGTTCAGTCGTTAGTTTTTTTTTTCGTCATCCTCAGTAGTTTGGATAACATCTTGAATAGTTTCTTGAACATTTGAAATTTCTGGTTCTATAACCTCGCTTTGAGGTTCTGCTTCATTTATTAATTCTTCTCTGTACTGTGAATTAGCTAATGCGGTTGGTTCATTTGGATCGTTGTAAATTTCTTCTCCGTATTTTTCAATATTTTCTTTTCTGATTTTTTCAGCAACGTCCCAAACTTTTTTATTTACCTCAACTTTATTTGAATCCACTGGTTTTTCATCAACCTGAGTTGTTTCAGTTACTTGATCCTCATTTGGTTTAATGTAATCAACGAGTGATTTAATAAAACCTAAAGCTACTAATGGTAAAATGGCACCAGATACCATCGATAAAATTCTTTTTTGGAAAATAGGTTCTTCTTCGACCAAACCAAACAATTCAATCCATGATTGATAGTTTTCCAAATGAACATAGGCAAAATAAGTATTACCCATCGCTTGCATGGCTGTTAAAACAAAAAATAACGCCCATACAATACCCTTGTTCATTTTTTGTAATGCTATAATTGAGGCAAGGGATGCTGCGGCACCAACCTCAAACGCAATTGCTAAAGTGATCGCTAACCAGTCTGGATTAGATAATTTGAAAAAATCAATTACGTGTATTGTTGATATGACGGATACCATCACATAAAGCAACACAAACGTACCTATTATAAAATTCCTGGTTAATTTATTTTCACCTTTCATTATTAATTGTTTTCTTTTTTTGCTATTGCAATAGCAGCTTGTTGTTTTAAATTCTTAGATTTAAACTCTTGCAGCATGTTTTTTTGATCCTCATTTAATGTGGTTTCATCTATTTGTTCGATTCTCGCATCAACCTGCGCGATCAAACTATTTAATTTTTCTAAGTTATCCATGATTAATATGTGATTAATTCTTTAAATCTGTTAATTATTGATTTGATTTCGTTTAAGGATTCAGCAACATTGGTTTCACCAGGAGTTGCAGCACCTTCAACGTTTGGTGCGTATTTTTCAATCTGTTGAATAATAAACATTGACGTTTCTCTAATAACTTTTTGGAATGCTTTAACTTTATCTTTATTTTGCTTCCATAGAGCCAAATAGTTAATTGAGTGTTCAATAGGAAACTCATAAGTTTTCATTACAGTGTAAGCAACAGCTTCAGCGTGTAATTCTTTTTCTTCAGATGAGAATTCTCTACCAATGAATAATTTACCATTAGCCAAACCTTTATTAGCTGGTTGGTGTAAAATCTCATGCGCTAATTCATGAACAAATGTTGACAATAGCCCAGCACCAACGCTATTTGTTAATAACTCAATGTGGCCACCTTTACTAACACCTCTCGCACCACCTAAATCATCTGATTGTTTAATTCTAATACCGTTGTCTTCTGAAAAAGCTTTTAAGGCTTCAATCATCACTCTTGACTTTTCATCCTCAGTATCATCGTCATTATACCACTTTGGTGGTTCAGGTGCATTAATTTGTTCCACACCAGGTATTGGTTGTACATTGGCGTTATCATAAATCGCAACTTCCGTGAATTGACTCGTACCTTTAAATTTAACATATCCCTTTTTCAAAGCCCAGTTCCAAAACGCATTGTGCTTTTCTTTTGGGATTGGGTTATTAGGATCTGTGATTTTAAATGTGCCACTTTCAGCAGCATACTCTTGTGGTGATTTTGGATGGTCTTTAATAATTCTAGCAACGTTGCTCGCTAAACTACCAGTTCCACCTGGTTTTAAAATCATAATTTTTCTAGCATCTGGTTTAGGTTCATAACCTCTACCTAACCAATATGGTACCGAACCAAATTCTTTAGCACCTCTGGTTGCTTGTAACCATATCATAAATGTATTGAAAAAACTATATGAATATCTACCAGTATCCAAAATATAAGCCTTAGCCGCTTTGTTAAACTCAGCGATATCATCTAATAATTTTTGATCATCCAAACTATCAGCTAACTGATCAATATAGTCGTTAATCAAATCTAAAGTAACTTTTCCAGATTTTGATTTAACAAATTCAAGAGTACCTTTTACAGTCTCCAAGAATTCTTTAGCTTTAACTAATGATTCAACATCATCAAATTTAGTTACCTCTGGTCTACCAGAAATGTCAGCACCCAATATTTGATTGGCTGCTTTAACAGCATCATTGGCCATTTTAGCTATCTCATCGGCACTTTTGAATCTATCATTCCAGTACCAATGTTTTTCATCGTTATCCCAAGCAGCACCATACTTTTTGAATACGTCTTTGGTTTTAAACGTTTCATTACCAGCTTCTCTTTTATCTGGATTATCTGATACAACAAAAATTCTTTTTTGTCCGTATCTATCGGTTGTACTTTTTAACCCAATGGCCTCATTAGTCGTTGAATCAATTACTTTAAACATTTTCTTATTTTTCTAATTCATTTATTTTATTTTCTAATTCTTCTTTTGGTGGGATAATGAACTGATTTTGAAAACTCATCATCTGTTCTTGTCTATTTAATTTAGACATTTCATTGTTTAATTTGTTGTAAACACCAAATTCAGCTTTATACTGAATAATTAACATGTTATTTTCGGTTGGTATTAAAGTTTGTAAACTATCATTTTGAACCTGAAGAATATCACGTTCTTTAGTTAACCTTTTAATCTTACCGTTTTTACTGCAATTTTGCATGGACATAACTAGTATTAAAAAAATAACACTAATCATCCCATACTTATTAAAAAAATTTTTAATTTTTTCCATAATTTAGTATTTTGCCTTATTAATAAATATTTAGAGTTTTATAAGAGTTCAAATAATTCCTTAGAATAGAACCTTAATTTTTTAATCGCTTTTTCTTTTATCTGGCGAACACGCTCTTTTGTTAGGTTAAGTTCCTCAGATATATCCTGTAACGTCAAGGGCTCCCCATCTAAACCAAAATACTTGGTCACAACGTATTGCTCAGAATCCGTTAAATTAGATAAAACTTTTCTTAGTCTATTGACCAATGAATCGTGATCATCCGAAAAAACCAAATCTGGTCTTTGAGAGTTAACATCCTCAATCACATCATACATTGAATTACCCTCATCGTCAAAAGGTGCATCTAAGTATGTGACAGTTGGTAAGCCAAGAATACTATTCGGTGTCTCATTTTCATCCGCACTAAACTCCTTTGGGGCCTCTTTTCTCAGTTTATTCATCTCATTGATGATATTAACTGGTAAACGAATGGCACGTGAATTTTCGTGTAAAGATTGCAACATACTTTGTTTCACCCACCAAACAGCATATGATAAGAATCTTACGTTGGTTTGATTGTAATTATAACGCTCAGCGGCTTTAATTAAACCATAATTACCCTCAGATATCAAATCCGACAATGTTAAACCCTGGTTTTGGTATTGCTTAGCCATGGATATCACAAATCGTAAATTCGAGTAAATCAATAGGTCTCTTGATTTTTGGCACCCAGTTTTAATCTTATCGATTAATTTAAATTCTTGTTCACGAGTTAGTGCTGGGTATTTTCTAACATCGTAAAGGTACAGGTTAATTTCGGATTGGTCAATCCAGTGCGAGGTGTCTTTTATCATTCTTTTGTGTATTTTTTAAGGATTAATTTTTCTTTTTCGGTTAGACTTTCAATACCAGATTCTTTAATTTTTTCCAGGATCGGATCAATATCATCCATGGTGATAATATCATCGGAACTATCAACCATGTTCTCAGACTCCATTTCTTGTTGCTCTTGAATTAAGCGCATAAAGGTATACTTCATCTGTTGTAGTACTTCTATAAATTCTTGTATTCTATTTAAAGCCTCTGTTGGCGTTTTAAGTTCCGTCATTGGGTCATATAAATGTTTGTAATGGACTTGATCCATTGTTTTGGCGTGTTTACTTTTTGAATCAAAGATAAAAAAACTATCCATATATCCTTGGTACACTCTGTTAAAAATTTCTTGTACCTCAAACAAATCTTTAGTGGTGTCAAATCTTATTACAATACAAGCAGAACCTATACTATATCTGAACATAGACTTCGTATCCAAAATGGCTTTAAAACCATGTTTAAAGTTTTGTGGATATCTACCTAAAAAAAACATAATATATTCATTTCTTTTAGGTTGAAAAAGTTTACTCAAACTAACGTATATGTAATACCTGATTTTAAATAAAAAATAAGTTATCATTCAATTACATTTTCTACTAAAGTGGATATATTATTATCTTTTCTAACCTTAACCATATGATCGGCCCAATCTTGTATTAATGGGTTGTGGCTAATAACCCAAATGTGTTCAAAGAATTGTTTAAGTTTATCAAAAAACAACCCAATCTTATCCAGATTTTCATTTGATACCTTACCAGTGACCTCATCAAACACTATGATATTTGGTTTTGGTAATGAACAAACTTTACTCAACACACATCTAAGGGCTAATGAGCTAACCGTCTTTTCATAACCAGAACCAGCATTGAGTGGTTTCTCAATTCCAGTTGCCTGGTCAACCATCCAAAACTCAACCTCACTTTTTTCATTCATTCTCATCTCCAATATGAACTCGCATGTATCTGAAAGTAATATCTTCAAGTGACTGTTTATTAAAGGTATCATAGTACCCAGAACCATTTTAGAGATACCGTTTTTACCATATACATCCAAGTAAACCTTGAATATATTATCGATCATCTCTTCGTTTTTAAGTTCTTTCAATAAACCGTTATACTCATCTATTTTACTTTTAGATAACTCAATATCTTTTTCAAGGCTTTTGATTTGCAAAGATACCATATTTTTATCCTGATCCAAACCATCAATCTTAAATTTTATCGTTTGAATGTCGGTGTCAATCAATTTATTTTTATCCACCATCGCTTTTATCTTACGATATTGGTTTAACTTTTCCAAACCACGGCTCAAACTATCCTCATACGCTTTAAGTTCAACTTTAGCCTTATCAACCAATAGGATATTTCTGTTATAAGAATCCCATTTGTTTTTTATCTCATCCATGTGATTCATTGAAGTCGTTATTTCAACAATTTTTTGTTTCACAAGTTCCCATTCAGTTTGTTTGCTTAAAAGTAATTTTTCGTTATCAGCAATTTCTTTTTTATTGTCAACATGATCCAAAGGTCTTTTACATGTTTGGCAAATCTCGCTGTTCTTCAACATGTCAATCGTTTGACTGGTTGAGCTTATTTCAAGACGCAATGTGATTTCAGCTTCTGTATTTTCTTTTAGGGCCAACTTTTGTGTGCCGTAAAAATCAATATCATACTCTTCACCTGGTATCGGTATTTGCGATTCCAGTGTTTTTATTTCATTAGTTTTTTGCGTAACCAAACCCTCAACTTTATTTATACCAGATTGAATAGTTTCTTCATCCAACTTATACAACTCACTATCAATATCGTTGTACCTTGTTTTAAATAGTTCCTCGCGTGTTTTGTTTAAACCATCTATCTGTATCTTATAATTATCCTCAGTTTGCTTTTGTGAGATAATCATTAGCTCATTTTGCCCTATTTTATCATTTTCAGTATCAATTTTAGCTAAAATCTCCTGACTATTATTATGATACAACTTAGATTTTTCTTTCCATTCGGTATGCTTTTTCTTAGCAATCTTCTCTTTTTCACGGAAAAATTCCAAACCAATAAATCTAGTTAAAATCCTACCTCTTTCGGTTGGTTTTGTTTTTATGAGATCATCCAGGTTATCACCCGTTGTAAGAATCGTGATTAAAAAATCATCGTAGGTTCCGACATAAGTCTTAATTAATTCATCGGTAAATTTACGTTGTTCACCATTGAGTTGTTTTACACCACCTCTTGGTAATACTTGATAAAAATCAACCTCACCCTTGCATGCATGACCATCTTTTGATTTCTTTCTACTTATGGTTCTTTTAATAATATATGTGTCACCCTCAATATCAACCTTACCCTTAACCTCAACCAAATCATCTTCACTAAAACGATTGAAGATCTCTTCATTTTTATCTGTTTTAGTGGTTGTACCAAAGAAAAGAAACAATAACAAATCAACGGTTAATGTTGTCTTACCACCGTAGTTTGGTGGGTCAGATATAACCGATGTAATACCATTCTTATCCTCAAAGGTTATCTTATTGTTTTTACCATAAGATAGGAAATTTGAAAACTCTATTTCTTTAATTTTAAAAGTCTTGTACCTATTGGTATGTTCCTTATAATTTTCGAGTTCAAGATTAACAGATGAGTCAAGTTTCATTAAATGTGCTAAAGATACTGATATATTATTATCTTTAATATATTGCTCAATAAGCGATTTTTGGTAATTTTCATCCAACACCAATTCGGAAGCATCAGCGGCCCCTTCAACCACAACACTTGAATTTTTAGATGTGATTGGTTTAAATATAACTTTTACCTTATTGGTTTTATATTTCGTTTGGAAATACTTCTCAATTTGCTTTTCTTTATGATTAGAATGGTTATCTAAGGTATCTTCCCAAATTACCTTAATATAATTATTGCTGTCGTATATCTGTTCGTCAGCTAACTTAGATTTTATCGTAGACTCTGTAATCATCATTTAATGTTGCTTTTTTAAATACTTTTTTAGGTTCTTCTTTTGGTGGCTCTGGTATTTTTGGTTGTTCTGGCAAAGATAAGGGTTTTTCTGGTTCATACACCACAGGCTCTGGTTTTTTTTCCACATTTTTTACAAACTCAGGCGCCGTGCCATATTTTTCCACCATAAACCCCTTCTCGAGTAACTCGGTGCAGAACAAATCAATATTTTCTATATTATTTGCCTTACAATATAGTTTTATGTCATCGTGTAATTGTTTTTTTATATTAAGCGTTAGTGAGTTGCTCATTTCCGTTTTCAATATCTTCAAAATCGTTTATCTTAAAGTTAAGATATTTTATTGGGTTTTCGATATCCGTAAAATCATATGACAATACTTTATTGCTGTCAACCCTCAACGTATTATATCCGTGCTCGGATATTGTTTCAGAGAAATCTTGTTGGATAAAACTACCTGGCATAATCACATGAACACCTCTTTTAGTTCGCAATACTTGTCTTTTGTGTATATCACCACAAAGAACAACGTCACAAACATTAAATTTTTCAACATCGGCGCCATGTAAAAAAGTGAACCCCAAGTTATTTGTTGCACCATTAATAATACCATGGTACAACCCAATTTTAACTTTTTCTGGGTATGTGTTTATCATCGCAGCTTCTGGAGTCATGTTGTTATCGTAGATTGAATAAACAACCCAAGCAACATTATCGTCAACAAAAACATCTGATTTAGTATAGTATATAATGTTTTCAACATCCAGTGCGTTTATGATGGGTGTTAACGCATCCATTCGCTCTTTATTCTGTTCAACAATATCGTGATTACCTGGAATAATAACAACTTTACCTGTTAGTTTTGAGCATTCATTTAAAAACCACGAAACTTCATTAACCAACTCGGGACTTATTTGATTCCTGGAATGAACAATGTCACCAGCAATAACAATCCGATCTGGTTTAACGGATTTCATTTGGTCGATAAAATTTTCACATATTGCCCTAAATTCAATGTGTCGCTGAAAGTTTCTAAAATGAATGTCAGCGATGTGTACGATCTTTTGTATCATTATGATAATAATTTAATTTTAAAATGTTCTATAAGCATCTCAGCTTCTCTTTTCATATACCCAATTGGTATTAATCTGAATGTTTGTGTGAATTTATCCCAATAAAATAATCCACCTCTGTTAAATTTTCTACCCGTTTCCCTTTCATACATCACACCATAGACAGATAACTGCAATGTATAATCATTATATTGGCAATGTGGTAAATGGCTCACTGGGAAATGTAAATATTCTCCATATCTATTTTCAAATTCAAACTTTTTATTCGTTTTGAAATCCCATACATTAAACATGTTGTTCGGTAAATCCTCAATAATATCGGATGTTCCAGCAATACCCTTTTCTGGGGTAAACTCAATTGACATTATATGTTCTGGTTTAATGTCATCGTTTTGTAAAAGATTCAAACTCTCCTCATCGCAAACCATTCTAAAAGCATTTATAACGCTTCTTTCAAAATCATCCCTTGGCGAATATAATCTTTTGGGGGCCAACAAAAATCTCTCAAGAATTTCATGTAAGTTCGTTCCATACTCATTGGCCAATCTGTTAATCTCTCGCCATTCGGCAATAATTTCTTGTTTTGTCACACCTTTCTTCTGTGCAACTCTTTCTGCGTGATAATCTTCATCGAATTTATCTTTGTAATTACCCAACATAGTTGTAACCGAAGTGTATTTGCAATTCGGTGCTAAATCATTCACATATGTATGTGTTTCTGCTATTAATCTAATCATTTAATCTATAATTTTTTTGTTTAAGCCATGTTTTTAATTGTTCTTGACCATATGTTTGGTTGAAACTCGACACATCATGGTCTGATGGCATCAAATTTAATAAAATTTTCTTTCTTAACCTACCAGCATTTAATTTATTAAAGATTTTTACAGAATCTTCGTATGCATCTGGGTCTAAAACTATAATAATAAGGTTATTAGCCTTAAAATAAAGTTCGGAAAATAATTTATCATAAAGTTTTTTACCGAGTAATGGAATGCTATTAGGGATTACTATGTGGTCAAAGGCACCCTCAACCAAAAATATAGCTTTATCCCAGTTAATTAAATTCTCATTAAAAATTATCTCGGTTTTATCGACCTCAGGATTGAGGTATTTGTATTTTTTTGTGTACTTTGAAATTGACCTTGTAACGAAATAGTTAAGATCACCTTCTTTGTCAAAAGATGGTATAACAACTCGATTTTGGTATTTACCACCTAAGCAAAATCCTATTTGGTATTTTTCAATCATCTCATCCGTGATACCTCGACTATATAGATAAGAAAATGCGGGTTTAAAATCACGGTAATTTTGTTTACCAACTAACTGAAAATACTCACTTGGTAGTTTTAAAACTTCTTTTTTAGGTACAAATTCTTTAGCGGTATAATAGTCGCCAGTGAATGTAAATTTACCACCAACAAAACGCCTTAAAAGTTCTCTGTCAGCAAAATTCTTAAATAAATTATAAATCTTACCCTTGGTGCCATGTGTTTCTGCACATGACCAACAATTATAGACGCCCATGTCATAATTAACCTCGAGATTACCCTTACCGTCAAATTCAACACCTTTCATTGCTGAACAGCTTGGGCAATCAAAGGAAACCTGACCCTTGGTTGTGTAGTGTTTTCTTGGCTCACCGAGAAATTCCTCAAGAAGTTGAATAAGTTGTTCGTGTTTTCTATCAGTGTCCAAATCGTACATTAAAGCCTATTTTAGGCAAAAATACACAATTATTACCAAAAAACCAAATCTTACTCAAAAATATTTTGCATATGGGCGAATGATAAACATACTGTATATGCATCACTCATATCAAAATTTTCTTTCTTTAATTGACCCTTTTTGTCCAAAAGCCAACTAATTTTAGGTTCTCTTTTAGATACTTTCTCCCAAATAACTCGTTTTTTGTCTATTTCTTTAGGATAAGCACCAAACAAAACAATCTTACCAGTGGCTCCTGGTTGCATTAATTCTGGGAAAGCGTTCTTTCTGGCCTCATATGTACTAATATACTCTGGTGTAATACCAAGTCTATCATAGCATATTTTTGTAACCATACCGTTAAATCGTAATAATGTACCAACTGTGTTTACATTATTTGATCTTAATAACGGTTCCTCAATTAAAATGTGCTTAATATTCATTTTTGAATATTTGGCGATAAATTCGGAAAACAAATCCGCTTTTTTAATAAGCTCTTCCGTTTTACTTTCTGGTGTTGGTTTTGCCTTTGGTGAAATGTGTGTTAATTCTAATAACTGCCCTTTATTGTTAAACAGTGCGATTCCTATTGTCTTTGTTGATACGTCAAGTCCAAGTAAGTAGTAATCTTCTTGTATCTCTTTTTGCATAAAAATTAAATTATAATCTTATTTTAACATTAAACGATACAACATCAAACCAATATTTTTTAACTGGTTGTGTTGGTTTACATACGGCTAATAAATTACCCTCTGCATCGTGAATGCCTAATTGCGTTATTATTACTGGGTATAGGTTTTGGTCTTCTGTTTTAAAATTAGAAAAATCATTTGCCATAGGAGTTGTCATTAACTCTCTTGCGGTATCATTTGTTGATTTAAAAAACTCATCCGATGAAGCTAAACAAACAATATTTAATGATTTTTCGGTATTATAACTAATATACTGTGCGCTGGAGTTAAGTGATGTACCAGTCAACACAAATTGTGTACTATCCCAAACAATGTTTGAATTTTCATCAAGAGTTGTTATCATCTGAGATGGGTTTGTTATTACCAGACCTTTTGTTGTTCCAGTTGCTGGTGTACCGTTGACATCATAATTTTTATTTGCCGTAAATAATGAAGCTGTCCCTGACTTTGTAACAGTACCGCTAAATACATTTCTAAAGTATGAATCAACAACTTTAGGGTGTGTGATCACGATAAATCCTTTATCTAAAGCGGCAAAACCAATACATTCATCATTATTATAATCATAAACGGCTTTTTCTTGTGCACTTGGGTTAAACACCCTAGTACCATCAATTAAATCTGTGTATCCAGCAGACCACGATGAGAAATTCGCACCGTATGGTATTTTAATTTTATCTGAAAATAATGGTACCACGTTACTTTCATATGTGGTAGCAGTTAAATCTGGTCTAATACCAATGTCTTTAACAGAATAATCAATTTCACTTAAAACCCTATCAAGATTTCTGGTTGTTAGATTTTTTTTATTATAGGTGCCATAAGCCTCTAGTTGCACTGGGGTTACACCATAAGAGTAATAACCAAGTCTTGCATCAATAACGTTAGATGTTGTTCCAGTGTAATATGGTAATTGGAATTTAATTGATTTACCATCAATTAATTCACCGTAAGCCCCATTTGGTATTTCAAATATTAAATATAATTCATTCTGAATTGGTAATGCGGCTTTATTTGTTGGCGTGTAATCATACGAACCAATTGATTGTAAAGCTGTACCAAAATACTCACCAGTCCACCCTGTTGTTGGGTGTACAACCAACGCTGCTGTTGTTGCACCAGTTGTTGTATGTGCTGTCCATATATATTTTGTGCCATCAATCATGGTATCATAAGTTGTACCAGTTGTTGACGCCAAAGTACCATATTGGCTTCTTGTATATTTTTTCATTTCCTCATCGGAAACGGGTAAATTTAATGATTTAAGTAAGTTTGCGAATATTGTATTTGTGTCAGTTCTTTTAACAAACATACCACGAATAAAATTAGTTGGAAAACTACCCGTAACTTTATGCTGTACGGTAACTAATCCATCGTTTAAATCAAAAGGAACCGACTCATTAACAACAACAGAACTTTCGATAGGCTTTAAAACAGAATATACCGATGGGTTAACATCATATTCAATATACCCTCTACAATCACCACCAAATTGGGATGTTGAAAACGACAAATCTTGGTATTGTAAAACCATAAAATTAGCAAAACCATCTGATTGTGTTACAGATTCTTGTGTGGTGTTTTGCTCAACGCTTTGGAAAAAAGCTGGGACTGTGTTTGTTGAAATACTATTTAATTTATTCTTTAAACCACTTGTGGTTGGCACTCCCGTATGAACAACTAATACTTGTTGGTTCACAGTTGGTACATATGTTGGTAACGATTCTAAATAAAACGTTGCTAAACCATCAGTACCGCTGTTTGTTTTTCTTCTATAAAATGGGATTCTTACTTTTAATATTGCGCTCATTTTAGTTATTGTCTAATAATTTGATTTTTTATTGTAACATTTTTGGACAAAGAGTAGACATTATCATTGTAATCTCCAGTTAAATCACTAACCATCTGTGTTACAAATAGACTAGCATTATAGTTAACATCCTCATCCGATATTGAAAATGAACTTGGGATAAACCCTTGTTCTAGAAGTCTTCTTCGACCCAAATCCGTTAGGTAAACTTTCATTTCAACGGTAGTTCCTGTATCTATTAAACCCATTTTATCGTTTTTTTAATTTTAGTTATTCTTTTTTATTAATAAATAGTTTATTATGAGATTTTTATTGGTTTTTGAAAAACCGATTTTGTTTGATTTTTATTTCTAAACCTTTCTGATTGTGTTTTACCACTAAAAACACTTTGGAATAAAACCGTATCTGGAATCAATGAGTCACTTATTTCTTTTGGTGGTAATAATTGACTATTTTCTTCTAATTTAGTATGATATAGTTTTATTGTCCTACTACTTTCAATGTTGAAAATATACGGGGTTTTAGGGTTCATATTTAAATCGTCTGCGGTGGCATCCATAAAATAAATTAAATCGTATGCGAATTTGTATTTTTTGGCCA
>JACCDY010018696.1_pt1 | contig 82162 bp, 83 predicted proteins | sample 7446391 | NCBI WGS metagenome assembly JACCDY01 (sample SAMN15323451, study PRJNA562643) | freshwater metagenome | isolation source: river surface water | place: USA:Blue River Watershed | collected 2017-08-18
GGTTGTTGGAAGTTATGGAGGTTGTTGGAAGTTATGGAGGTTGTTGGAAGTTATGGAGGTTGTTGGAAGTTATGGAGGTTCGCTCCGAGGGCCTCAGGCCCTCTGGAGCTCACAGTTTCCAGACAAGTTCCTAGGTTCCAACATATACATCCATACGCATTCTCATGTATATCGCTGCTAAATAAATTCATGGAATGTATATGAATACATATGATATTCCTAGACACGCCTGCATGGGACTTTTTGGGATTTTAGGGGGGTCCCGTCGTCACAGGCATGACCATGGTTGGCAATTATAGACCCCATACATTTCACGGGATTTCTGGCAGGAATGTCCGTGGCATTTATGGACAGGATTATTGCTAACCATGACAAACTTCTGTGCCTCCATGAGCAGTAGAGGGCCGTAGGCCCTCGCTGCGAATCTTGCATCCCCTCAAGTCCCAACAAACTCCCCAAAACTCCTCAACCTTCAAGGATCCTTTGGGGCAATTTGTTGGAAAGTATGGCATCCCCCTCAACTCCCAACAAACTCCCCAAAAATACCAAACTGAAAAATGATCCATGTATCTGCATCCTATTCTTCACAACTCCACAAAATCCACCTAAAAATGGCCGTTCCTGCACTCGCCGCATCCCTACAAATTCTATCTCCAGAAATAGCCGAAATGTACGAATTCTGTATTGTTTCACAATACTTTCCTCATCTACTTCCGCAGGATATTCATGGTCGTTCCCCCCTCTTCTATGCGATTACCTTTCGCTGTCCCCAGGTTCTGGAATTCTACCTGCAGAACACCATGTATGATGTAAATGCCATGGATTGTATGGGGAATACTGCCCTCAGCCATGCCATTCAGCAGTATGATGGGGAAAATCCCCAGATGACCCGTGATATGCTGCATATTCTTCTCAAATACGGTGCCAATCCGAACCAAACTGGCATGGGATCTCATACACCACTCATGCTAGCAGCTCTAAGGGAGGATGTTGGGGTTGTGAATGCCTTGTTAATTATGGGGGCAGATCCCAATATGCGTCTGCTGGAAGACGGGCTTTTCTTTAAAGCGTCGGATACGGCCCTTTCCCTGGCCATTCGCTCCCATACATTCCTTGGAAAGCCAAAACAATCCCCAGGCCAGTTGGAATGTATCTACGCGATTTTGCAAAACACGCGCGTGCCAATTACACCTAATGTACTCTTTCATGCCCTACAACAGACAAAAGATCCTGTTATTAAGGCATTTATTATGGAGGTATCTAAATAAGGAACTACATAAGTATTTGCAAGATAGTATGGCTAAGTATATTCGTGAGGAGGCATGTTCTTCGGACATTGTGTCCATGTATCCAATTACACAGACAGTATGGGAGGCTAAGACAGCCTTTGCGGATGCGGTAATTGCTGAGGTCCCTGGGTTGGGCCGATGCCTCTTTTTGGATCATGAGATTCAATCCTCCGCCTCCGATGAGGATATTTATCACGAATGTCTCGTGCATCCTGCAATGGCTTCGGTTCCTTCAGGATGTAGGGATCGTGTATTGGTCATTGGGGGAGGAGAAGGAGCCACCGTGCGCGAAGTCCTGAAATGGGTGGATGTGAAATTCGTGGATTGGGTGGATATTGATGGGCTTTTAGTGGCGGCATGTAGGGAGCATTTGCAGTGGGGGCAGGACGCGGCTTACACGGATTCGCGTGTAACCTATTTTGCGGAAGATATCCGAACCTTTCTCAAAAACACTCAGGCAAAATACGATGTAATTATTATTGACTTGCCGGATCCGGATCCGGCGGATAATCCTTTGAGCACTGATGTGTTGATGAATCGTGCATTTTGGGTCCAGATCAAGGATCATTTGGCTACAGGTGGTGCTTGGGTCACCCATGCGGGTCCTGTGCGTCGCCAGGGTGCCTCTGGTGCAGCGTTTATACAAAGGGTAACTGCTATGGCCGATTTTTATACTGTGGATCATACAGACTATCATGCAGTAATTCCGGCATTCCAAGATGATTGGGGGTATGTTATGAGTTGTCGGCCTCGCTGGCGGGCCATGGACTTTCCTGTGCGGTTTTTGACACTGCATGCCTATCGGTATATTTTCCAATGGGCTTGGGCAAGGAAAACGGGCTAAACTGAAAATCGCAGGAACTACCAATAACATGCTGGTGATCCTCCCGGTAAAGTCACTCTTACTATATCTGGCCATGGGAATGTCCACATATTCTATGATTACATTTCTACTCACAGCTAACCCCTTGGAAATCCAGTTTTTGGGGCTACTTCTGAACTTCTGTTCCGTCGGATTTGGCATTTATATGGCTACTGTGTGGTTTCCTCAGGTCTCGGCACAGTTGGCACAGATTGGTGAGGGGAGGGAATGTAGGTGTTATGAGGATTCTGAGTATACGGATGATGCTGATGACTCCGAGGATTCAGAGCATACTGAGGATACAGAGGATGCGGAGGATTCTGAGAACGTTGTTTATGAACAAACGGATAGACAGGTTGTGGAAAAAGATGGCGCACTTATAATTACCACAACATTCCGAAAAGTGCAGAGTGATAGTGATAGTATAAGTGATACAGATAGCACAAGCACTGTGGAGGAAGTGCGCGAAATGATAGAGAAGTCACCTCTACAGGAAAGTCCAAAGGAGATAACTACTGAATTTGCGGATCTTTTGAAAAGGGATTAATATACGCGCTTTTTTGGTGCGTTTCAATTCGTGCACCACATGTATAAACTATGCATGTTGTGTATGATAATGGATACAATGTAAGAAGCTTGGGATCCGTAGGCTGTAAATATGGTGATACACTTCGTCATCTAAAATCCTTATTTTCGCCAGACGCTTCGCAATCCCTACATATCCATGCACCTTCCGAATTTTCTGTGGCAGCATCGCATACCGCGGAATACCTGGACTCCCTACAAAATCCCGAGGTGTTGCGAACCATTTTTGAGCTGGAAGCTCTAAGTGCCGAGGAAGCCGCGGCCATTGTAGCCGCTCAGAAACTTCAGTATTCCGGCACACTAACCGCCGCCAACCTCGCTCTCCAACATGGATTTGCCGTAAATTTGGGCGGTGGTCTCCATCATGCTTCCCGCGAGGCAGGCAGTGGCTTCTGCCTTTTTAATGATATCACAGCAACCGTGGAGTATCTGTTGGAAATGGGGAAGGCCAAACGCGTGCTCATCGTGGATCTGGATGCCCATCAGGGCAATGGATACGAAGCGGATCTATGGGATCGTTGCCAAGCGGGCCAAGTCTGTATTTTTGATGCCTACCATCCGATGATATTCCCCTTTCCTGAGGGAGAGCTTGTGAAACGCAGCATACATTATTACATTCCCTACATGCCCGAGGATCGTGGGGATGTATTTATGGAGTATCTGTTAAAAGGAATTGATAAACCCTTTGACGAATTTCAACCGGATTTTGTGGTGTATGTGGCGGGCACAGATCCCATGGAGGGAGATCCAGTAACGAAGTTGAGCCAAACTGCGGAAGCCATAAAAGATCGCGATTTGGTCGTAGTGGAGACATGTAGGAGACGTGGTGTGCCTGTTGTAATGTGTATGAGCGGAGGATATGGGGATGCAGTGCCACAGGTAGTTGCAGAATCATTGCATAGATTATCGCTACCTTTTGTAGAATGCATAGACGCGGAACCAGGCGCAGAACCCGACGGAGAAAACAACGTGGAGGAAATGAAATAGAGTCCAAAATAACTAAGATTATACAGGATGTGCAAAAGGATCGTTTGCCGAGGTCCTTTCAATTGCAATTCACATTCAAAGGTGTATCGTATTCAACACAATTTTCTTTAAAAAACCATTTGCTAAGTTCAACAAATTTTAAAGAAACTGCATATGCAATTGAATTTACAAATGAATGTATTGAATTCGCTATTAAATTTTTTAAGTCGCGTAGCGACTTACATTCTTATCTTACACGCAATGCAGGTACGACAGCTTGTTTTTCACCAAGGCTTGTTACAACAATTGCTCCAGTTCCTTATACAACGCTGGATGTATTACAAACACTTGCAACTAAATTTCGTTTACTATTTCAAAAGATGCATATAATAGATAAAATTGAGATATTGGATTATTCGGTAATAGATGGTTTAGTGTATATGTTGCCCTATCGCATTCTGCGAGGATTACCGGCACTTTACGAAAAATACGGATATGTGAGTGAAGCCCTGAATGCATTCAGAACTTCTGTGCTACCTACACTAACGTGGAACACGTTAGCGAATACATCCAGCTATGAAAATATTGTTGAAGAATATAATAAAGATAAGTTTGAAGATGACTGGAAAACTCATAGTATACCTGAATTGTTAACAAATGTTCCGTTTGAAATAGAAAAATATAACCATATAAGCAAAAACATACTAAGCAACTATATAACAGGAAGTTACTATACATCCGATATTATGAAATTCACATTAGATTCATCTTCGCCGAAATGGAAAGAATGGGATGCGGCATTGGAATTTGTAGGATTTGAGGAAGTTCATACAGGTGGTCGTAAAATCCACAAGCATTCCAGGAGATGCCGGAAAAATTGAAGGTATGATTTTGCTTCTACCAGGTTGTTGTCCCGTCTTTCCTTCCTTACTTTCCTGTTTCTTTCGTTCTTCCTTTCGTGCTTTCCATCCTTTCCTTCACAATGGCATCCTTTGGAACTGTGATTTCTGACCCCAATACCACCCTGTCCTGCATTGTCGCAACCAGAGTTGAAAGTGGCGACAAAAGTCGCCGCTTTCAATCTCTGCCTGCTCTACCAGCCTTGAAACATGACACAAATTATGGTTCTCCAACCGCCTTGGCGGTTGGAGATTCCCATAACTTGTCGTCAGTTTCAAGTCTGGTCGCAACTCGCAAGTCTTATTCTGACTTTCCTGGCTGCATGGCCGATACTGTTCTGGATGCCATTCTGCAGAAGCAGATCACTCCTGGTGAGTACAAGGCACTCTTTGGTGCTTACGCCGATCTTTCCGAGAAGATTCTGGACTTGCAGACGGAGTGCAAGAAGACCGTCTTCTTTGCATACAAGAGCGCAATGGCTAAGGAGGGCGATGAGAAGCCGACGGAGACCCAGGTGAAGGCCATGAAGGACAACATGATGCAGCAGTTCAACAACTTTGAGACGGTAAGCACTTTCTTGGAGAAGGCGAAGCGCGATGATCCTGATGCGGTCTGCGGCTGCTCCAGTGTAAGTTGCCCAGAAACACACGCCGACTAATTACAACCACAACCACAATCCCTACAAAAACCCTAAACCCCCTAAAAAGAAAAGCCCAAACGGTTTTTCAACGCCCTATGTAAGAAACGATGTTTCAACCATGAGCGCCGAACCCTATACTCGCACACCCTGGATGACGGAGGAAATCCGTCGGATTGCCCGCAAGCGGTTTGACCGCACTTACTGGCCCGCAATTGAAGCGGCGCTACTAAATTGTCTTGAAAGCCACACTGTGGTTCTAAAAGCCCCAAACAAGGACAAGCAGATCGCTGCATTTGTCCTTGTTTGTCCACCTTTATTCGCAAATCGTTCCGCATATGGAATTGATAGCAAGGTCCCCACCCAAAGTCTGGAAATCGCCTTTGTAGCGACCGACGATGGATGGGAAGGTCGCGGGTTCGCCCGTGCCCTTTTGGAGGCAGTATTGTTCCGTTGTAGGACAGCGCAACAATCTGTTTGGTTACATGTTGATACAATTAATGAAAAAGCCCATGCATTTTACGAACGCCTGGGATTTCGGGATTTCCTACAGATTCCCGATCCATTTGGTTCACCTGGTGCGGTTATGCTCTACGGTCAAGGTCAAGGGCATCCGAAATCCGTTCCAAATGGGCATAACAATTCCTTGGAATGGCCGGCATTGTTCAATGCGCCCCCATGTGAGACGGAACAGCCCCTCTGCGGAGGCATTCTGGCGCCACCAAGTCTGGCATGCTACTGACATCCGCTCCCACTCGGCTTCCGTGGTTGTCTCTACAATCCGTTTCACCGCAGCGGGATCTTCGGCACGCAGGAAATGCTCGCCCTCCCGTGGTGGCACAAGATATCCCGCAAAATCCACACCTGGTGTGGCAATTGGCACTACACCCAGCGCCATGTATTCAATTTCCCGACTGCATTTCCCCGAGGATCCCGGAAGACAGAGGCCAAATCGTGTTTTTTGCAGCGTAGCAAGATATTCAGATTGGGTGTAGGGATAGGGGCCTTCCGTGGAATCCACAGGCATGGAAAACACTTCCACCGCAGCCGACCAGTCTTTGCCGCATCGGTTGGCTTTCTGAATGCCATTCCCCACCTTGCCTAGGAATACCGAGGCGATTGTGCGTTCCGCCCAGCTTAGCCGTCCTTTCTCAGCCACTTCCTCAAGAGCCTGTGGATGCTGTGGCCACATGGACCAATGGCTCTGGCGTACTTCGTGTCCTGCAGGACCAGGAAGCGCCGACTTTCCAAACAACGCCATCTGATAATTCGTAGCAGGATCCCACCATCGTTCCGAATCGCGATCAAATAACACGATCTCACCCAGGTTACCCCACCATACATAGGGTGTTTCCTCCGTTTCCTGCACAGTACAATACCCCCTTTCAGCCCACAGGCTCACCATCTCGCGGAACTGATCTCCTTTGTGAGCGCCCATGCCCACCAAAGCCTTTCCGGCCGGCACAAGAATGTTTGGCTTTTCTTTTACAGTGGCGGCCACCGTCTCTGGAAAAGCGTACTCAACCCAGATCTTCGTAAACTCCAGAATCGCATTCTGCCGTTGGAATTCCACGGGCTCCTTGCGCACCAGGGATAGAATGTATTTGCAATCGGCTGCCCCCGCCAGATGAATGATTTCGGAGGAAATCTCGGTTTCCAACATCCACTCTACAACTCGTGTGCCTGGTTTGGCCATCCACAGCCACTGAAGAGCCTCCTGCCGACCGAAAATCCAATCCGCGGACTGAAACGCCTCGCGGCGGACTTTGTGGGAATCCGAGGAACGCACTGTGAGAATACTAGTACCCCGCAGGAGAATTGCATGGCACTGACGCCACTCGTCTACCCAACCCTGATGGAAAATAGCTCCCTCTCCCTCCTCAATACATACAACCACAACCGGCTGCCTGCCCCGCTCACGAGGTGCTGGTAAGATCTCGCGTAAATTTGCCACATCCTCGCGCGTTACACGATTCGTAGAGGGAGCCGGTGCAAGAAGTTTTCCACAATAATACTGTGTGTTTTCCAGACGCGGCACAGTTCCCACATGTGCATCCTGCCATTTGCAATCATACAGAAAGGGCGGAGCCTGACCCACAGTGGGCACAAGGAATTCATATTCACATCCCGCGAGCTTCCGCAGCCGCAGCACCGTAGGCAGATAATGAAGACACCAGGCTGACAAGGACTTCCAACAGTCCTCCTTCACTGTTACGGATACGAGGGCCGGCACATGTAGGGTCGTGGAAAGACTACTAATCGTGGAGTCCCGCCAACCTTCCCGCCATGCCTCATGATTTCCTACAAAAATGGCGCCAAAATTGGAGAGCAGACCCGTATCGGAGGCAAACGCATTTTTCAGCTCGTAGAGAGGCTGATGTTGGGGCGAGGGTGTCCATAGATTCGCGCCATCCGGTCGGAATTCCTCGCCCTCATGATCTGCAATTGCACGACATACCGTTTTTACAGCCATTTCATTCACTCCGTGAATCCGACGGCTCACCGTGCCAATCGGTTTGTGCTCATTCCACGCCGCGCTGAGCTTGGATTCCCATGCCTTCATATGCTCCTCTACTGCAAAGAGCTGAATAGGCGTCGGATCCATGTACAGATACATCGGTTTATACAGCACATCACGGGGATTGTAATCGCGGATGTTGGAAGCGTGGACATGATGGGTTTTTATGGAATATGCCGGATTCACTACGAGACACCGTTTTTTCAACATGGCAAGGGCAAAGGCATTATCGCAATTCGGCTTGCCAAAGGGGAATCCAAACTCTTCTTCCGTGGGCTCAAAATCCACGGTCTCTTTGGCCACGATCCATGTATCCTGTGAATCCGGTTTCGGTCCATAAATGGCATCCCCTTCCCAACGCAGAAGTGCCAAAAAGAGCCGCCGTTCTACCATCGGAATTGTCCAAAGTGCCGCTAGTGACTCGTCACACCAAATATCCGCATTGGCAAAGACTACAAATGTGCCAGCCGGCACATCTGTACGAATGGTCTGTAGGACATCCAGGTAAGTAAGACGGTGCCCAATGTTTCGCACTTCCAGTTTTTCGGATGTAGGAAGTGCATAGTCGTCTCGTTCATTTAGCAAAAGTACACGATCAATAAACGGATTTGCCAGATTCTTTTCAAGACATGTGGCGATTTCCTTGTTGCGGCGGACATTAGTATGCTTGAAGTACTGCTGGATTAGCCAACAAGCAGGCACCACTTCTTCAGCCACTGCAGCAGAAGGTAGGACCTGCATTTGCCCCCCACAGGTCCGTTGCCATGCTGCAATCTGCGCTTTCACACCCATCTGTTCCAGAACACCTTCGGTCGGTGACCAAGCCAGGTAAGGAAATCGTAGAATGTGCGCAATAGAAACGACCACCTTTTCTAGGGGATCTGTTGGAAGTACAGGTTCGCCGAGGAAAGGATAGAGGTGAAAGAGATCCGAATAACTCAAATAATTTTCCGTGACAGTTCCTGCCGACTTGAGTGCCGTCTCAACCGTCTTATCCTTATATACGATTAGGCATTGCTCACCAATTTGTTGGAGCACTGGAACCCAATCAGGACTGTATTCGTGAATAACTATGCCCGTAGCATGTCCCTGCCATGCCACGGGATCCGTAAGAATTGCATTCCATCGTTGCCAGCGGGGAGATTGGGAATATCTCGCTTGCAACCATACAAGAGTCCTACGACTCTGCGTTATCTGCGCCTCAGAACGAAGAATCCGAATCGGCTGCTTCGTTTCTGGATGATGAGCCAACATAGTATCTAGCTGTAGATTGCTATGCTCGCCTTAAACACAATTAAAATGAAAATCGTTGTTCATTTGCCGTTGTTAGCCGGAATGTACTGTAGAATTGTGTGGCACCAATTGTTACATTGGCGCGCAGGACAGTGCTTTCTATTTCCGTTGCACCATCTCCTACACCTCGGGCCTGGTTACTCGCCGAAGGCACATTATACACCATTAAACTACTTATGGCAGTTGTAGTCGCCGTGAGATTTGGCAGGAGTTGTAAATATGCATTTGTATCGGGAACACCCACACTTGTAGGACCCAGACATATACTTGTCGGGTTTCCGTCTACTGCATTGGATCGTCCAAATGTTACATTGCTACCGCCCAATGCCAGATTACTGCCCGCCGCCGTTCCAAATAAACCAATTTGCGTAGTATTCAAAAATACATTGGAACCGGCGTCGGACCATGCCTGGATTTCCTGCAAGGACACGAATCGGCCCGTTAGAGGAGTAAACCGCACTTCTTGGAATTTTGGAACCAGGACTTGAATCACCAACTCTTGCGCCTCACTCTGTTTGCCCGCAATATAGGTGCGAATTGTTGTTGTAACAGGATTCGTGAATGCTCCACTATAATACGGTAAGTTGAATGTGAGAGTGGAGGTTGCCATGGTATATGGGCCATTGCGTGCCTGGATCTGGTTATTGTACAACACATCCACCATAATTTCGGGAGAATACGGGGGCGCACCAACAAATCCAAAGGGAAAGTGGCTGTAATTGGACCATTGTAGGCGTACTGGCGATCCGCGCCATAAATAATTGGATTGCACTACATTGGCACCAGAAAGTACATTGTATATCTGGGTTGCCTGCAGCTGCAGAGCCGTTAAACGCAGGCGAGGATATACATTCAGTAAATTCGTGTAAACGATACTATTTTGAATTGTATACTCGTACATCGCCATATAGTCAGCGCTACTTATTGAAGGATACACACCACTCCATACAGTAGTCGGCAATCCCCATCGGTAAACATCCAAGCACAGGGCACCGCCATTATTAGAATATCCTGCACCTATTGTGCTCACATCCACGGTAATTATGCCGCGGCGGTAACCAAGGGAACCAATGTTGGAAGTGTGGGTTACGCGGTAATTGGATGAGCCACTCACAAGAGGTCCCGCCACTTGAATAGCAAAGTTCGTAAATCCACCGAAATCCATTTGTCCCTCAAAATTCGTACTAGTGAGTGTGATATTTTGTACAGTATACAAGGAAGACAACGCAATAGAGGAATTCTGGGCTAGCAAGGAATTCACAAACGCCGTATAGGTGTTATTCGTGCTGATTACGAGTGTACTCAGGGCAGAATTGGCCGACGCGGTCGTCTGGGTTAGCACCGCGGAATTCGTGGATGCCACAACAAATTGCAGAGTCGCACCATAGCTACCCAGCGACGAAATAAACTGCGTATTTTGTGTGGAAAGTTGGACAATGGACGAAACCTGCACCGAAGAAAAGAGGGAGGGGAAGAGGGATGTGTAAGTGCTCTGGGTTTGTGAAAGGGCCAAAATCGTGGAATTGCCACGCCCAATCATCGTGCTGGTTGCCGCCTGATTCACCGTAAATGTGGATCCGAAAATGGAGGACTGGACACCAATCGTAGATGCACCGAGTCCATTGAATGTACTGATTGCCGCGGCTCCCTGTGTGGAAAAGTTATTCAGGGCCAATCCCGTGGGTGCCGACAAATACGAAAGAATACTGGAATTCAGTTGGAATTGGGTGGAAAAGAGGATCTGGGATGTGTAGGAAGTTGTGGTACTCGTGAATTCATCGGTTTTTCCGAAAATCGTAGAATCAAATGACGAAATCAAATAATAAGTGCCAGTGCTGTATAATGTGGATACAAGTGAAGATACATATGCCGTTGTAATCGGAATCATTGTGCTAACAGTAGACAAATAAGTAGAGCTTACAAATGCATTGAAAAATCCATTGGCTGTAGAGGTATTTTGTAGCGTTGTGGAATACATGAGACCTGATTTGAAGGGATCCACTGAATTAATTGTACTGTTAATGAGTGCCACAGTATAGTCCTCCAATGCCAAAAATGTATCGTATACTCCCGCTAAAATGGAACTCGTAGTCAGAACATTGAATTCATAGGTAAGTGTACTGAGTGCATTGCTGGTTGTGGTAATTTGACCCTGAAGTGAGCTAGTTGTGAAATAGGAATAGGAGGATATGGAGCTGATTTGTAGGGTATTTTGGAGTGTGGAGAATTGCACCGAGGAAATCTGGTTCAGTAAGGTACTCGTGTAAAGAGATAACTTTGCATCTTGTGTGGAAAACAGGGGGAATGTGTAGGACGAGATTTGGGCCGCGGTTACAGAGGATATGCCGCTGCTGAAATTTTCCAGTGCAGTCACTCGTTTATCAATGCTTGAAATTGTTGAAATACCGAGCAACTGTAGTGCAAGTGTGGAGAGTTTGAACGAGTTGAAATCAGTATAAATTGAGGAAGCGGTTCCAGCAATTTCATAATTCAGTGAAGCTGCCGTGGAAAGTAGAGCCTCATTAATTTGTGTACTAAATACACTTAGCGAACTCTGGGTTGCCAACACGGTGGAAAGTGATGAGATTTGGGAATTTGTGTAGGAAGTCGTGCTAACTGCTACACCGCGTAGAGAGCTGTTGAATTGTGTGGTAAGTGCCGAAGTTGTACTTGCATTGGTAACAGCGATGGCAGTACTTAGAGATGAGGCGGCAGCCGAAGTCAAAGCACGCGCTGCTGCAATATCATTTGTAAATGACGAAATGGAACTGATTGCTTGGAGCGTACTTTCCACAATGGAAATACTACTGTTGTAAATATTGTTGACCTGAGTTGTAAGAGAATTGCTCAATCCCTGAAATTCAGCTTGTGTAGTATTAGAAAATATATTGAAGTTGTTGGATAGAATACCCAAATTGGTTTCCAAACTCTGGGCCGAGGAAACAATGGCACCATTGACGGATGAAATGGTGAATGTGGAAAGTGCCGAGAAGTTGGAATTCGTTTGTTGAATGCTGGTGCTGAGTTGTTGGATCTGATCACTATTGAAACTACTTAGAGTATCTATGGAAGACTGGCTCACAGTGGGCCCCCAATAACTTTGTCCAAATCCATTTGCATATAAAATATACTGTGATGATATTGGACCACCAATGTAGGTCTGTTGAATAGTATCCAATGAAAAGGTGGTAAAAGCACCAGACATCTCCTACTAGTTGTAGGTAAATAGCAGCATTATAATGCTCCGCATTATGATGAATGCATATGCATATGCGTATGTAACTTAAGAATAGAAAACCAGGAACATTGTAGGGAATGTCTAAATCAGGAGGACTTTTACAGCTGGTATCAACTGGTCGTCAAGATATCTATTTAACGGGGAATCCACAAACAACCTTTTTTAAACAGGTATATCGCCGACACACGAATTTCAGTATTGAGACTCAGCGAATTGCCTTTGAAACTGCAGTGGATTTTGGCAAACTCGCATCACTTACAATTCCTCATGGTGGCGATTTATTGAGTCAATTGATGTTGGAAATCCGGCTCCCGAAACTGAATGCACAGGGTGCTTTAGCATCTGGTGGCTGTTCGGGGATTGAAACTGCAACACCTGTAGATTTTGCCGATACAACTCCCACCTTTTCTTGGGCCAACGGCGTAGGGCATGCCATGATTGATTATATCAGTTTTCAAATTGGTCAACAGGAAATAGATCGGCAAACCGGCGAATGGCTTCACATATGGTCACAACTTTCCACACCATATTCCAAATACACAGGGTTCAACAATATGGTGGGATTTCAGGAGGTATTTAATCAGGATACTCAACCTGGTCCCTTGCATTTGTACATTCCTCTGAGCTTCTGGTTTTGTCGGAATATTGGTCTTTCTCTGCCTCTCATTGCCCTACAATCCACGCCTATTCGCATATATATCAAATTCAAAACTGGCTATGAAATGATCTATTCTAACAACTTGGTCACGGATCCATGCCAGACAGTATCCTCCAATCCCTATGTACAGGATATTGCTCTGTGGGGGGATTTCGTGTACTTGGATGTTGAGGAACGCCGGCGGTTCACCAGCAGTCGTCATGAATACCTGATTGAACAAGTGCAATACATAAAGCGTTATAGTGTGCCTGCAGGCGCTATTAATGTGTCTATTCCTCTCAACTTCAATCATCCCTTGAAGGAGATTGTATGGGTGGCCCAGCAAGACCGCATGCTTACAGCCCATGAATGGTTCAATTATGGAAGTCGCACATTGAATGAATTCGGTGTTCCCAATATTGACTTGATTGATTCGGCTGTCCTGCAATTTGACGGATTTGACCGATTTGAACGGCAAAATGCCAGATATTTCCGACTGTTCCAGCCCTGGCAGCGTCATACCGCGATTCCCAACAGTTTCATATATGTGTATTCGTTCAGTTTGGCCCCGGAGGCCTCACAACCACAGGGCACTTGTAATGCAAGTCGGTTGGATTCTATTGTCCTGCAAGTTACTATGAACTCGGCTGTTGCTCCTGCGCCTGTGGGATTTACTGTGTATGCAACTAATTATAATGTATTACGAGTGGTTTCTGGACTGGGTGGGCTCCTGTTCACGGTATAGTAATCGGCAACTCTGTAGTTGACCATTATAGGAGGATGTCTGAATTAGACGATTTTACAAACCCTACTCCCCATCACATTAGTGATGTGGATGTATGGAAACATGCGGACCGAAATTATTATCTTTTCATTGCCATGACCTTTTTGTTTGGTTTCGTTGGCCTGGATCATATGTATTTGCGGAGTAACGAAACTGCATTCAAAAAGTTATTGTTGAATATATTCGGATTGGGCATTTGGTATTTCTGGGATATTATTCAAGTGATGAAAGATGGACCTGTTGTGAGGCAACACGGTTTGAATTCCCCGTTTGACTGGATTCGCGGAATTGGTCGCGGTATGTTTGTGCCTCTTCCTGGCGAGGGCACAGAGAAGGAAAAAGGAAAGGATAAGCCTAAAGAATTTGCTGCACCCAAGTCTTATTTTTTATATACTTTGCTAGCCATATTTCTGGGTGCATTTGGTGCCGATAAATTCTATTTGGGCCAGAACTGGCAAGGTGCCACCAAACTCTTTTCAGTATTCAATATCTTTTTATTCTTGTTTGGTATTCTATGGGTAGTATGGGATGCAGTGCACGCCTATTTTATGACCCGTACTATTTTGAAAGATGGTGTGACACCTCCAATTCCCTACAGTTGGATCTTCGCCCCTGTGGATGCATCTGTATTCAAAGTTCAAGAAGTGAAGGAGGAACCTAAAGAATCTAAAGGCAGTTTATTCAGCTTGATTCCATCGCTACCGTTGCTTAACTTTGATACACTCTATCAAAAATTAGTAGTACCTCTGCTGCAACCAACAGTGGGCACGGCAATAAAAAGTGTGAATAGTGCAATTTCTATCGGAACTAAAGCTGCTCCGCTAGCAACAACCGCCTTGACTGCAGGACCGGCATTTGTGAGTAATCTGACTTCACAAATCAATGAACAGGTGGCTAATACAGTTGCCAGTGTTCAAAAAATCGCGGAGAATCAGGCTGCTGAACGCTTACAACCTGCACCATCTGCACCCCCCATTCAACAAACCGGTGGAGGAACTACACATGGTGGTCCAGGTCCCATTTTAGCGGGTGCCTTCACAGCCATTGTACTTGCCGGTGGTCTCAAAGGATTCTACGACTTCTTATCAAAACAAACAGCCTAAGGATACAATATAAATAAACTACATAATCAAAATGCCCTTACTTTCTCTGAAAACACAGGCGCTCTTTGAGACCCTGTGGTTTCACAAAGATTTAACCACTCCATTGGAAGGCCAGCGTGCTACAGATTGCGCATGGATTCAGTATCACTCTGCCAAATGGTGCGGTCCCTGCAAACGCCTTGATGTCCCCGAAATCATCAAGGCTGCCGAAGAGGCCGGCCTCGCTGTCTGGAAGATTGATGTAGATGAGAATGATTACACTTCAGGATATTGTGGGGTCCATAGTATTCCCACATGGCAGTTTTGCATACCCGGAAAAATCCTATCCACAGTGCAAATTTCCGATACCGAAAAAGTAGTGGAATGGATTACCTCACTTTCAACACTGGCACTAGCACCACCAAATTGAAAAACTAGTGGTAGTTTTTAGGGGTTTTTAAGGATTTATGTTGGGATTGTGGTGACTGTGGGAAGTTTAGGCATACTCAAAGTACTCCAGGAACTGCAGCAGGGCGCTACGCACCACGCGTCGCACACTCTTCTTCTGCAGCTTCTTAGGAGTCAGAGTGATGTTGGGAAAGAAGGGCAGTACAACCTCCACACTCTTGAAGGGCAGATCGTCCACGGCAATCATGCGCAGGATGTCGGCCACATAGAGATCCATGGCATCCTTGTCTGCCTCAAAGAAGTTGGCCCGCTTGGGATAGGCGTAGGTGCTGGAGAGATCATAGGCCATCTCGGCTGCAAAGGTGCCGTCGGAGTTGGTCTCAATGCTCAGGCGATCCATGGTTCCATCTGCATGATCAAAGAAGAAGCGAGCAACACGGCACTCCTCGGCCTCCTCGGTCTCAGAGGAATCCTCGGTCTCCTCGCTCTCCTCAGACTCGTCCTCAGACTCCTCAGGCACAAGGAAATCCTCGTCCTCGGAATCAGACTCCTCCTCTGCAGGCGGCACATACTCCTCATCCTCCTCATCGGAGTCAAAGGAAGGCGCCTCAGACTCAGAAGTCTCAGAGGCCACTGAGGCCTCCTCGGACTCCTCCAGCGCCTTGTTGATGAACTGCTTGATACGGCTAAAGCTCATCTCAGGCCAGGCACGAGTCGTGTTGGCCTCACGGCGGATTGCACGCACAATCTCGGAATCACTCAGGCCATCATTCAGCAGCTCCTTAATACGAGCATTCAGCTTGGCGGCAACGGCAGCAGACAGAACGGAAGAGCAAGGCATCTTGGGAAAGGATAAAAGGAAATACGGAAAGAAACTAACGGAAAGAAGCGGGCACACACCCCCCACCTTTGTCCCTCTCACGCGTCATTTTTTTACACCAATTTTTTGAATCCCTCAAAAATCCTCTCAACCCATACAAATGCACTATACAATTGTAGGTGCCGGTATTGCTGGCTTAACTGTCGCAGAAGGTCTTTTGAAGAAAGGACATCCTGTTACACTCCTAGAACGCTATCCCAATGTCGGTGGTCGCATTGTAACCAATCGTGATCCCCAATACGAAATTGGTGCAGGACGCATTCATGCTGCACACAAACGCGTCCACGCATTAATAAAACGCTTCAAACTCCATACATATCCAATCACGGATCATGTGGTGTATAGATCCTTGGCCACAAAAACCGACGAATCTACGGGTCACGAATGGATCTTTCCTGCTATCCTCAAAATGCTGGAAACAGTTCCACATAAAACCCTAGCCACCCACACTCTCTCCTCCCTCCTCTCTCCCGATTGGCGTTCCCTCTTGAGCCGCTTCCCCTACTGGGCGGAAGTCCAACTCCTGCGTGCCGATTTAGCCATAGACGCATTTCGGGCTGAAATGGGGACTTATGGGGGATATGTTGGGATTGTGGAAGGTATTGATGCCCTCACCAGTAATCTTTACAAATCCGTGGTTGCCAAAGGTGCCAACATCCTCACTCGGCATCGCGTGTCGGATATTCGGTATCGTACTGGTATCTACGAGATTCTTGGGGATCATGGCAAAAAGGCCGAGGCAAAACCCTTTGTGCTCCAAGCGGACCGTGTAATTATCGCCACTTGCCGATGCAGTTTGGGGAAATTCTCGGTACTGAAGGGACATCCCATGCTCCAACAGCTGCAAACCTCTCCCCTTTTGCGCATTTATGCACAATATCCAGCATCCGCCTCTGCTGCCACTGCGACGGCAGCTACCGCATGGTTCAAGGATGTGCCGAAAACTGTAACTGATTCACCCCTGCGATTCGTCATCCCCATAAATCCCAAAACGGGTCTGATAATGATATCCTACACAGATGGTGATGATACGAAACATTGGATGGACTTGGATGATGCAGCACTCACGAAAGCAATCCAAAAAGAAGTCACCAAATTGTATGGACCTGTGCCGGATCCCGTATGGGTCAAAAAACACCCATGGCCAGGTGGTTGCACCTATTGGACACCAGGGAATTACGATGTGGAGAAAGCTATTCAGGCGGCAATGCATCCACGGGAGAATCTGTGGGTAGTGGGGGAATCCGTGGCTAAACACCAGGCGTGGATAGAATCGGCCCTCCACTCCGCCGAAGACTTGCTAAAACTTATTCGGTAGGTTTTGGAGCAACTGCCTGTGCACGCAAATTCGCGATATATTGTTCGCATGCAAAAATGAGCTGTTGAATTTCGGCACGTTCCTCTTCTGTTCGGCATCGTTTGTAGATTAGCAAATAATCCATCAATCGTTGTTCTGCGGCTTTAATACTTAAAAGGACTGCATCCATCCTCACTAGACTTCCTACAGTATGCTCCGAAAACTCTTTCGCATCCAATACACCAGTGATCTTCACCTGGAACTTTATAAGACTTTACCTGATTTTAGCACCTTCCTGAAACCCTGTGCACCATATCTGGCGTTGGCGGGGGACATTGGACATCCTGCACAACTCAAAGACCTCTTTGCCTGGGCTGCACCCCAATGGAAACGCATCTTTTATGTCGCGGGGAATCATGAATATTATGGGGCAAAGTATGAGGAGCGCCAACGGGAGTTGGAAGAACTGGTGGCTCCCTACACAAATCTCCACTTCTTACACAGTGGCAATCCATCCTTTTATTGCGAAGAGGAGAATGTGGCTGTCATAGGTGCTACATTATGGACCCATGTATCCAATACGAGTAATTGGCGTGCAGTGAATGATTATGGACATATACGATTCAACATAGCGCCGGATTATGGTGGTGCAAAAGGTAAGAGGCATACATTTATGCACCTGAATCTCCTTCATGAAGAGCAACGCAACCTGTTGGATGCCGAGATTACAGCCTGGGCCAACAAGGGAGCACAAATCTGCGTGATTAGCCACCATATGCCGTCCTTTCGTCTTATTCATCCGCGGTTCGCCATGTCCTCTGTGAATGACTGCTTTGCCTCGCATTCCGATATACTTCTTCGGTCACCTGTCAGATTATGGATTTATGGACACACGCATGCATGCGGTCATGCCGTGTTGAGCAAGATTCCGTGTGTCGTGAATGCGAAGGGATATCTGGACGAGGATGTTGCCGGCTGGCGACCGGATGTTTGGATGGAATTTCCTACAGCGGATCCACAAGAGGTGGAGGCGGTTATGAAACGCAAGGAAACCCCTCTGCATCTAGAGGAAGAGGAACTTACCTTTGTCTAATACTTAGTCAATGCCCATGCGTATACTTTTTTATGCTAGCTATCCTGATCTACCCATTGGATATTCCAAGGTAGCTCATACAATTGCCACATGGCTCAGCCAACAGGCCGGCGTAGAACTCCATTATTTCGGAATTGGCAAACCGCAGGAGGGAGAGGGGATCTGTAGGGAACGCGGAATACCTCCCAACATTCATATGATTGATGTGAGTGCCACGGCCACCGATGCCTTTGGCATGGATATTCTTGCCGACACTATGACCGCCCTGAAACCCGACATATTCATCATTTATAATGACCTGATTGTAACCTGTCGGGCATTCAATGCGTTGCTAGCGTATCGTTCATCACATCATGCAACTCGCTTCATTTCCTACATAGATCTCGTATATCCGTTTGAAAAACTTGCCCTAATAAGACACCTTGATCGGAATACGGACACTATACTTGTATTTTCCGAATGTTGGCGGCGGAATCTGTTGGAAATGGGGATTCAGCCCAAAAAAGTAATTGTATTTCCCCATGGTGTTTCTACAAATATATTTTATCCTCTGCCTGGTAATGTGGCCAAAGCGTATTTTGGATTTGCGGAGGATGATTATGTGATTTTAAACGCGAATCGGAATACCTACAGAAAAGCCCTGGATGTAACGATTCGCGCCTTTGTGGAATTTTTGATACAGGAACATTGGGATCGCCGTATCAAACTGTTTTTACATTGTGAGCCCGATACACGATCCGGTTATTGTTTGTCGGATATTGTGGAAACCGAGGCGTGTCGGTACAATGTACCGGCGGAAAAAATCAACGAACGAATTTACCGATTTGCGAAACCCGTTGTGGAAGATAGTGAGATGAATTTAATTTATAATGCGGCGGATGTGGGACTGAATACATGTTTGGGTGAAGGATTTGGTCTCTGTCAGTTGGAACATGCTGCCCTGGGGAAACCGCAAATTGTGGCAAAAGTAGGGGCTTTCGCAGATATCTTTGCGGATGGTGGGGCGATCTTAGTGAAGCCACGGGCATGGATTCGTGCGGCCACTTGTTTGGATGAACATTCAGGAGATTTGGGGATATGTGATGCAGGGGACTTTGCTACGGCCATGTCCACATATTTCCGCAACCGTGAAAAATGGTGGAGAGACAGCACTAGAGCTGCTGCGGTGTTACCGGCTCGGTATCATTGGCCACGGTTTTTGGATGTGGTTTTAAGACCTCTTTTACATCCCAAAGAATAGAGAATAGAGAATGTCAGTTGCATATAACCCGGATCCATTTGCAGTTGTTGCAAAACCGAGTGAAACGAAAGATTTTACAGTTAAAACTGGCAAATATACATTTATAGCCCATGTTGGTCCAGATTTTATTGGGGTGGGTGGAAAAGATAAATCATGTGTTCAGATTAGTCCTTCTGGAAAAAAACTTATGTGGGTTGAAAGCAGCCGTAAGGGTGAATGTGAAGTAAATGGGCTATCTATTGCTGGTGATGCTACAGTTGAATTAGCCCAACTTGCAATAACCATTATGCAAAAACATCAACCTCATATTGAAGAACTTATATTAGAAGATTCAAGTAGTTTCAAATGTGCTTTACCCAATGGCACAACACAACATATGAATCTCAATATAAGGGATGCATTGATCTATGGAAAAACATTTTATGAAAGAAAATTCAATGCTTCGGAACTTGAAACGGATTTTATGAAACGATTCCGAATAAATCGCAGGGATCCTTCAAAAAAACCAGCACAGTTTGATTTTAATAGTATTGAACTAAAACCTATTCTGCAACCACTTTATGACGAGGCTGAAACTTGGGCGGAATTTATGCATTCTTTATATGTGAAATATGGATCCGTAAAAATGTGTGCTTACATATATCCTTGGTATCATTCGGCATTTTATTTACTGTCTGGACACTCGGAACCGCCCTTCAAATGGAGAATCACTATATTGGAACAACCAGATTTGCCATATATTGTTGTAAAAGATATAAAAGAAGGAGGCTCATACTGGAATACTGTGAGACAGGTTATTCAAAGACCAACTTATTACGGTGGAGGAATTATACAAATGCCATATTCTAAATATGCAAAAAGCCAGCGATTGCCAAGAAAGACACGAAAACTCAAACGGTGATGATTAAACAGTTTCCACCCGAAGCACCAGCTTTGCTGCAGCAAACCGACGGTGCAGAGCACTGATCTGGGCGCCACTGGGTGCCGCGGTTCCTGCCTCAAAATCCCGAATGGTGTTGGGAGGGAAGGCGAGTTCCTTGTCCACATCGCGCTGTCCCTTCTTCTCGGCACACCGGGCCGCTACAAGCGCCTGGCGGCTCTCAGTCGTCAGGCGCTTGCGTTTCATCTTAATCTCGTCAGAATCCATGCGCGCTGCATGCACAGCGGCCTGCGCTGCCGCAACCTTTTGTCCAGAAGGCTTGGTGGAACGCTTTAGAGTCACAGTAGTCCAGTCCTGGCCGTCCATTATATTGGGAAAGAATAAGGAGTTTTAGGAGGAAGTGTAGGAAATGTAGGAAGTATCAGAATGTGCAACAATCCCAACACTTCTCCCCCAAATCCCTCAATTTTTCTCGCATGCCTTAAAAACAGAAATGCGTTACCCTCCTTCCCCTCCTCCTCTGTCCAACCAGGATGCCTACACTAGCTGGCCCGGCGGTGTAGATCCCACGGCCCGCCTTTATGCAAGTGTAGGAGGCAGCGCAGCACGCCGTGTTCGTATGGCGACTAAGAGCCCCAAGAAGTCGGCCCTGAAACGCCGTCAGACTCCTAAGCGCCGCCGCAGCACTCGCAAGGCGAATCGCAAGCATCGCAAGTCCTGCCGCCGCAATACCCGCAAATATTAAATGGGACTAGGGTTATCCAATCCACTAATTCTTAGTGGATGGAAATGGCTAAATAGGACCTACAAACTGATCATTCAAATCCCCTTCTCCCCATATCTCATCTGTAGTGCCGCCATGCGGTTTCGGATGATCCCCCGATTCTCCATACTTTTCTTTTGGATTCAAGGTTACATCAATTGGACGATACACCATGCTCGCCATAGCTTGTAGATTTGTACGCAATGCATCCAGCTTCGGCAGCTGGGGTGGTGGATTCACCTTCATAGTCTGTAAAAACTCATGGATATCAGTGGGTTTGTTCGTTTCTTCGCGAGTGGGTGTAGGAATTTCACTAACTGTAAGAGAGACCGCAGAAGGTGAAATATACAGACTATTTCCCATTGGATTCCCCACACGTGCATCGGTTTCCAACAGATCCTCCAAACTCGTACCCTGGCGTAGCTCCGCTCGCCGAATAAGTTGTTCTATTGCAGCCTTGGCATCCTTGAAATGATTGCAAAAGCATTCTAGAACCTCCGCAGGTGTTAGCACACCCTCCAGGCAAGCCGGCACTTCCAACACGCCTTTCTCGGCTCCATAAAAGTTCCGATACATTTCCCCAATAAGTGCCCGCGTGGCCTCCTGAAAGCGGATATTCACATCAATGCGGCCAGGACGCACCAAGGCCTTGTCCAGTTTCTCCGCGTGATTGGTTGTAATAATCAAAATGCGACCAGGGGTTTCCAGGACGCCATCCAGTAAATTCAGCAAAAACGACAGCGTTACAGCATCCCCATTCGGATCCACAGCAGCCTCGGCCGTTCGTTGATACACTACATCCGTCAGACAATCAATATCTTCAATCACATACACACGCTGATTCAGAGGAATTCGGTATGTCTGACGCACACCATCGTCCCCCACAACGGCTACATTCTCATTGAAGAAGAGATGCGTCAGTTGTTTCTGCGTCGTGTAGGGACGCAGGGACAGGTTGAAGATGTGTCGCCCCGTATCCTTGGCCACGGCCTTGATCGTGGAGGTTTTGCCGGCACCTGGAATTCCGTGTAGGAGAATACCGAGTGAATGGGGGATGCCGCGGGCCTGATACCAATCAGGATGGTTCACAAACAAATCCAGACGCTCCTTGAGCTCGGCCACATGTTCCCCAAATACATTGCGGAAACTTTTGGCGGTATGGAATTCATTCATGGTGAATGTAAGGGTTTTGGGAGCCGATTCCCAGCGGTAGTTCTTTTTGGTTATCTGTTGGGATTGCGAAGTGTGTAAAGCGTGCGAAGCGTGTTGCAGGGGTCCATGGTGTGGCATCAATTCCTGCATAGGTTCCACCGGCACCTCATTAAAATAGAACTTTTTGCCACCGAGCTGGTTGTTTTTCTCAAAGCAGTAATTCCGGTGAATCTCATCAACCCAAGTACGCAGCTCATTGATTCCCAGCTTTTCGGAGGAGATCACAATTTCCAGATTGGTAAGTTCCCCCTTTTCGTTCAGGGCCATCGCGGTGATTTTGGCGCGAATGTTGGGAGTGACGGCAATCTCCTCTTTGTTATGGAGCACATAACGCTTATCTAACTTGATATGTTTAGCAGCGTCCAATGAACATATGTACTCCAGAACACCATCTACTTTTTCCAGGGAGCTATCAATTTCTGTAGCAGGCTTGCCTGTTGCGGATTCATAACTTCTACGCAAAGTTATAGTACTAGTTTCTTGGATAGATGTGTTGGAAACGGGCAGCATATGGGTTGCCGCAATGGCCTGTTTAGCGGCATAGCGTGTGACCCAATTCCACATCGTGTCCAGGAGTTGTGGGGCAACCTTGAATGCTCGTTCCACTAATGTCATGATAATTAGGGTGTATAAGAGGAAGAATATGTCATTTTGGGAGTTCTGTTGGTTTTGGCCCTGGGACTGTTTGATGGCAAACATTGCCATGACCTGTGCTTTGAGTTGTGTGAGATCCATTTCGCTTCTGTAGGAAACGCGGACACAGCCTTAAACAAGATTGCCCAATCCAGTTGTTTGAGGGATACCTGTTTGAGTTACGGAAGTCCCTTTTGCCGTGGTTTTCCAGGTTTCAAGAGCCTTGGCTGAAGTTAGCATTGTGCGTGTGCGTTGTCTGATTACGGACATTAGATTGCTCCAGCGTGTATTTCCCAAGTAAGTTGTGCGTGTGGCATCAAATGCGGTAGCCAATGCTGCCTTGTCAGCTGCATCAAAATCAGAAAAGATTAAGGAATTAAAAAAGGAAACATGCATGCGTAATCATGGTGTTGACTCTCCTTTAAAATCACAAAAAATTAAAGATAAGATTAAGGTTACTAATCTTAAAATATATGGTGTTGAACATGTGTTGCAATCAAATGAGATAAAACTTAAGTCAAAAAATACTTGCCAACAAAAATATGGCGTAAATTATCCTATGCAATGTAAAGAGATTCAAGAAAAAATACAAGAAAATGCAAAGCGATTTAAATCATATACTTTTCCATCTGGAAAAGTTATTAAAGTTCAAGGCTATGAACCCTACGCATTAAATAATCTTATAAATATGAAATATACAGAAGATCAATTAGTAACACAACGACGATTAATTCCTCGTATTCAATATATTTTAAATGATGTAAGTCATTATCATTTTCCAGACATATTTATACCTCATGAAAACAAATTAATTGAAGTTAAAAGCCTATGGACAATAAAGTGTAAAGAAGATAATATTGTCTCTAAACGAGATGCCGCTATTGAAGCAGGATACCGTTATGAAATATGGTGTTATGATTGTAAAGGAAATCGTATTGCAGTTTAAATTCATTAATTTGCATTCAATCCTAACTTTTTATAACCCCACTCATAGGTGCGTTTGATCTTTCCCTCTCCCATGGGAATCCTATAAAGACGGAAATCAAATAGAGCGCCACGAAACCTCTCATCACGATCCTGATATTGTGAAGATTGAGACTCCCAGCTACTGCGTCCAATGTAGTTTTTTGTCGTATATGATTTTGTAGGTAAGAACCCGTCCAAATTCTCAAAGACTTTCTTACTATCTACCCACACCTGCCATACAGGTCGCACAGGATCCATGTCGGTCGTTGTGAGAGCTATATGGACCCATCGTTTCATCGGCACTACATCTGGCACAACAATACGCATTTTACGTTGTGAAGCATCCCAAATTTCAAAAAGTAAATTTGCAGTGGGTGGTATGGCCTCAAACTCTGCCATTTCATTTTCAGGATAATTGGAATCCACCGGTTCTGTGGCCGGGCATGTCCAATCATCCACATTGGCATCTGTGGTTTTCATATAGACATAGGGGCTCACTTCCTCCGGTGCCTTGGCCTGGCATACAAGATTCGTCGGATTCGGTCGTGTCCCCACAGCTCCAAATCCTTGGCCCACACGATTCCCACGCGCCATAATTCCTATTAGAACGTTATCATGTCCAGCTCCATTTGAAAAATCAAAAATACGGGCATTGTTGGTAAATTCGTCAAAATAGGCCCATACTGAGATGCCGCGGAGCTGCCGTAAGTCCACAATGGAATCAAATTCTAGCCGTGAGTTTTCACCCACCTTCAGGAATTGATCGGCTGTCTGTGTCGCGCTGTCGCCTCCCGCCAAGATCCGATTTAGTCCCAAGCCCTTTGTGGTCTCTTTTTTGGGCGTCTCATCAATTCCAACACCTCCTGCACTCTTTACAACGGTATTTTCGGCGTAATCTAACATATCATCAAACCACCTATACCAGACCATGGCTCCCTCAAAAAACCACAACAAATCGGCAATGGCCTCGGGTGGATCATTGTCTGTTAGTTCCACAACATCGCCATTGCCCTGCTTGAAGCGTGTAAGACCCGCAGGAATGCATCGCGCCTCCCAGGCATCTTTAGGTGCCTGGGCGACCTTGAGAATCCTACAGTAATCATCACGACCATCCCCATTTACATCGCGAAAGTAGTCATCACGGCTGAATTTAAAGCCGCTGCGGGCAGAATCGGTACGATAAGTGAAAGAATCTAGGCCCTCTTGACCAGCAAGCGCACATGCCACAATACGGCTTTGGGGATCGCCCTCTTTTTCCACAACGCGACAGAAATCGGCCTTGTAGCCGAGCCGCTGTACATCCACATATCCCTCAAAATACCGGCCATTTCGCACCCAACCACCGCCCTCCTGCACCTGACCTGGCGTAACATCATAGCGTCGCGGAAAATAGCGGGCAAAGAATTCGGGAATCTGTTGGTCACCGTCGGTAAATCCCTCGGCAACCATGCGATCCCGCAGCCATTCCCAGGCCATAATTATGAAAAGTAAGAATATCGTTGTGTAAATCATCCATTCCCACATCCTGATGTAGGTCCTCCTATTGATGCAGTGGATCATTTATTGTCAATTTACCCCAATCACTAAGTATTTTTAGGAGCTGTGTTGGGATTCCGGTGTTGAATAAAACACACTGAATTTCAGGAACCAACAAGCGGGTAGATCGCAAATGATCCGTAGAATCATCCACAAATAAGGCGCGATCAGACTTGCGAGTTGCGACATAGTCGCAACCACGCAATGTCTGGGCACGATCACAAAACGGAATCTGTTGATTTACCCAGGCTTTACTACCTTCCTCCACATATCGGTATTTTTCAGCACCTCTGCCCCTCTTGAACACCAAGACACCATACAAGATTTGCCCAGAATGAATGCGCATTTGAATCTCTTCCAGCGCCTCCTGTTTGGTCTTTTCAGTGACATAGGAAATGCATACAACAGATGCCGTTTTGCTAATTGGACAATCGTCAGGAAGAATATCAAGCACTCCATGCAAGTCCAGACGAATCTCAGCAGGAAACCTAGATAAATGATGGCTTGCTTCCTCTGCCGAACTGTATTCATACACATATGTGCTATGCACAACTGTAATTAGAATAGGATTCATTCTGTTTTAATTTAAGGTATACAATGCATTTACCTTATATTGTGCAACTTTGTCCGATATGTTTCATAAATTTCACCTTAAGAATGGAATGATGAAACTCATCAATTTACGAAATGTCAATGTAATTGATTACCATAAAACTAGAATTGCATTCATCTTCAATGCTACACAACATGAGGGATTCTTAATCATTGGAAATGGTGGCATTAATGCAAATATCTATAAAGAGGAAATAACATGGGAGTCGGAACAAAAGGCAAAACAAGAATATGAACGGTTGGAAAAAGCCATTGAAGCCGCGGCACCCTGTGCGGCATACAACAAAACAATCTAGTCGCCGTGTAAGAAGAGATGGAATCCCTACAGCTCATCCCCGATTCCGGCAACTATTTTGATTTTAGCACGCGGCGATTTGTAGGAAACGCAAAACGCACTTTGCGACAAGTGCCCGCCGCAGAGGCTCTGAAGCATTGGGAACTCTGGGTATCCCAGGCGCTCGCGGCACTCGCCAAACTTCATGATGCAGGCTATATTCATGGTGATATTGATGCATCAGCCCTCATTATTAATGAGGACAACAATCTCCGACTCGGTGGACTTCAGAAAATACGGCGGGATGGAGATGTAGGGACAGTGGAATCCTTTGCTCCCAACAATCTCCTCCTGCCTCCTGAACAAAACTTATATGCCGCATTCCAAAAGTCCATACCCTTTGATACGGCATTTCAGACTCTTAACCAGGCCAATTGGCCAATGGATCAGCTGCAAACCATATTTCCCAAAATCCAATTTACCCATGCAGTAATGTTTGGTTTGTATAAGTTGGTGCAGTCGCTGCCAACTTATGCGGATATGCAAAAAGCGGGGGATATATGGATGCTGGCCTTTACACTCTTGGAAAAATACTATGAAATCCTGAATAATTGGTCATATTCTATAACAAGTGAGTTCTATCAAACAAAACATGAAGCCTTTCATGATTTGATAGAACAAATGGTTCGGGTGAATCCGATGGATCGTGTAGGGGTTCTGAAGGCGCTGGAGATGTGGGCACCCCAGGAATTGCGTGCTGAGCCCGTTGCCCTTGAGGTTGCTGAGGAAGCCCCAACATCTAGCGCCGCATCTTCTTCACCTTCCGTGACCGTTGCGCCTTCAGCAACTGCCGCAACGCCTTCCGTGACCGTTGCGCCTTCGGCAACCGCACCTTCTGCAATCCCCTCCGTGACGCAGCGCCGCCCCTACCTAGCCTTACAGTCCCATCCCGCCGGACGCAATAAAACCCGCAGAAATCCTGGTAGTTCAGGTCGGAATTCTGCCACCGGTAATCGCGTGAAGCAAGCTGCGGATTAAATATGGGCCTTTTCAGGGCGTCAAATCGTTTCACTTTATTGGACCCATCCTTATGACTCCACATTCCATCGGCATCTTGACGATAGTAATGGTAGTCTTCCCCAGGATCTACAACTAATGCGATCTTACTGGATCCTTTGGGACAGCGCTGGTAAAATGTGGTTTTCTGAATGGATGGATTGTCCGCCTTTTGCAAACGCTCCACAACAGGACACGCACGGCGCTCCGCCGTATTTAACGCATTCCTCTCTCCATGGAGTGCACCGGGTTGATGGAAATACTGGCGACAGCTGCCGTTTTTCTGACATAATTCGGCTGAAATGGGATCCAAATAATTCATTCCATACGAATAACAATTGTGGGAGAGACGATAGATACTGCGTTTATTGAACAGGTCAGGATCAAAAGGGGGTTCATAGCCGGATTGTGGGGAGCCTGGACATCCCTGGTGATCTTCGCAAAATAACGAACCATTTAGAGGCTGCTTTTTACAAGGGTGCTTTCGGAAAGGATCCGCACATTGGCACATAGGTGCCGGTTTTTCAACTATTTCCAGTACTTTGGAAAAATACACATTTTCCGCATTCCTCACATTCACTTCACTACGCGTCTTTTTTCGTGTGCGACCCATCCTACAAGGGCTCGCGGCAAAAAAGTGAAATGTTGCGACTTCTTGGGGATGTTCCGCGTGTCTTGTTAACTCTTACAGTTGCCCATTGCAGTTTCTTTCCTACAGTTTTCCTTTCTTACAATGCGTGTGATTCCTCTTGCTTACTGCCCCACCCTTTCCGAGGACGATATTTACCGCCATGAGTGTTCGGACCGCATCTGGGTGCCGCGGCACACCTTTGAGCGCTGGCTAACTGCGGAAGATGCAGGAACGGTAGTAATTGTGCAGCTGGAGGGCATTCCGGCGTGTATGTATGCCCCACATGCTGAACCTCGCAATGTGATTTATGCACCGATGTGGATGTGCGAGGAGTTGGGTGTTTCACTGGATCCGCCCATGGAAGAGGATGGAGAGGTTGGTGATGATGCCGACCGTCCTGGCGAATTTTCGCCAGGACGGATGAATCCTCAAAGAGTGCAAAGCACCTTTGAGGATGATTTTATTGTCCCAGAACGCCTACATGCTCCTATGTGCACTTTTATCAAAGTGCAGCCTCATACATCGGATCATTTACCGGCATGTGTTGGAGGTCGTGGGGGTGAAGAGATGCCCGAGGATACCCTGAGTCGCGCATTTGAAGAGTATACATGTGTGCGTGCAGGACAAACAATGACCCTGCATTTGCCGAGTGGAGATCGGATGTTTGTGACAATTACAGAAACCGAGCCAGCTGCAGGACCCCTTTGCATTAGGAGCACAGAGATTGCTATGGATCTGTTGGAACCTCTGGATAAACCGGCACCCCCAGAACCCGTGTCAGTACCCATACCAGAACCCGCACCAGAACTCCCACAAGTACCTGAACCCGCACCAGAACCTGTACTACACCAAGAAACCCGCGAGGAACGCCGTGAACGCATGGCTCGTGCTGCCATGGCTCGTATGGCAGCGGCAGCCACAGCAGCCTCAACAACCTCCTAAAAATCCCGGCACTTCCAACATAGTCTCATTATGATCCGCTCCCCACCATGTGAACCAGGCCGCCTCTTTCCATTCCAAAGCCGCCCAAACATTTACCTCCCACGCCAAATGTCCCGCACGCAACCAGGCTTCCAACATATCCGTCACCGCTTTATAAAACGGCGCTAGGAGCGATGTTGGGATCACGAAAAAGCCCCCGCAAAAGCGCCAACAAATAGAATCCGACGAGGGAGCACAGGGAGCCGCCCAACATCCTGGAACCGCTACAGATCGCAGTGGCCACGGTGCCCGCTGGTGCGCAGCAAAGGCTTTTTTGAGCCTTGCCGCATCCTTCGTTATTTTCAGTATGCCTGCATCTATCCAGGCAACATGCGTAAGTTGCGCTGTATCCGGAAAATAGGGTAAGGCCCGCCACACCATCTCCACTTTGGTATTCATAAGTGCCATAAATTCCCGCGTATCCTTTTCGGCATTTCTCGCGTGAGGAAGTCGCGCACGAGCATGTAGGGAATGTGAGTAGGTTTGGAAGCCTTCTAGCGGTTGTTGCACAATTATGCAATTTATAGGACACTCAAATGGTACGGATCTATCTGTGAATACAACTATGGGTGCCTGGATATGACTAAGCAGTTGTTGAAAATTGGCATACAATACGGGAAGATAATCGTCTCGTATTGCATACAGACTTGAGACATAAACAAGCATTCTTCTGAATCTACTGAGAATGGATGGTGTTAGATTGACACGGTTGGACGAAAAAAATGAACCTCGTGGCAAGTTGTTGACCAGAATGGTGTGTTCACTTTGTGTTAATTAATTGCTTTCCTACTACCAAATGGTTGCTTCCGTTCTTCCTATTCAGTCCATTCTGTCCACCATTCCTTCCCTCCGCCTACGCAAGGATATTTGGACCCAGTTTCCCGTATGTCTTATTAAATTGCCGTATTCTGCAGATGGCCGTGACCGTTATGCAATTCAGTGGCATCAGAAGAATCTGGATATGTGGTGCCAGAAGATTCCCCAGTATGAGATGATTGTGCGGGCACGACTCCTGCATGCTGTTGCATCCAGTCCGCGTTGGACTATGGAGACTCCTAAGATGCCTGGGGATCTCTGTGTGATTGCCATGAACTTCTCCGAGGAGCAGCGTGAATTCCACACTCTACCGGATCTGCGTGCTGAGACCTTTGAGCTACAGTCTGTGGATGACATCAAGACATATTTCCCCGTTTGCTGGAAGACCCGTAAGAATCGTCACACTCTTGAGTTCCATAATACCTTTGTGCGTGCTCTTGCTGCCAAGTATTCTCTGGATGAACTGGAGATTCGCAAACTCACTCTGGATCGTCTAATGCCGGCTCTGAAGTCCGCGGGCTGGTCTATTGAACTCCCCACAAAAACCTCTGCTGAAATCTGTACAATTCATCGTATGAATCTGTAAATATCTAGTGTCCCATTTGTATAGTCCAATATGTGTTTTTGTTTTGTATTTTTATTCCTTTGCAAGTGCCTTCCAACTTACTGGAAAGTGATCCTGCAACAGATCGCCCATTGCGCGCGCATAGGCCTGAATTTCGCGTTGCGCTGTAGGATCCGTGCGCAAATCCCAAATCCGCGCATATGCGGCCAGAGATCCCGTTTCAATAAATTCGGTATACATACTCTGCGGCAATACACCACGGGCAATTTCAGGTGCAACTCCCTTCGCCAACAGAGTCTGATAAAACTCTACTGTGGAACGCCCATGGGCCGCAATGGCACCTACAATCTCCTCGGCCCCCTCCACCGCCTCCTCGCGCGATCCCTGCTTTGCTTTAGGATCGCGGGCCCTCAGACCGCCCTCTGAAGGAAACCAGAGCTCAGGAGGGGAATCCACATACCGCCGACTCACCTCATTGCGTGCCAGGCCAATCTGGTGACGATACCATTCACGCGCCACAAAAATCGGCATCTTGATACGAAAGCGTGCTTGTGGGTGAAAAAACGGCGTTACATGGTGATGATCCGCCAGATATTTTACGAGCTTGGCATCGCGATCCGTCATTTCATGAACCTCCTTGGCAAACGAGACACGCGCGGCATTCACAACAGTGAGATCGGATCCGAAGGTTTCCAACAGCTCTACGAACCCAATTCCATCCGCCATAAATATTTTTTTGGTTGCTTCCGTTGCTGTTTCGGTTGCCATCCTTGCTAGCTCTATTCATTCACATTACTCGTAGGTTTAAGTCCCGAATTGTTCCGCAAGCATGGTTTCCACCTCAGTATCCTTGAGTGGAGATGAAGGCAGCAAGGAATTGGCATACTCCTTCTCAGCAGCAAGGGCATCATCAGTCACTATGTTGGAATTCTGGCTCTCCAACACAAACCAACGCGCAAAGCATGCAATACGCCCGCAGAAGGAATGGCTGTTTACAGCAGGATTGGAACAGTAAGAACAAGACAAGGATTCGGACATTTTGCAGGTGGTTGACATACCGTTACCATTGCCCAAGACCTTGTCAACTTTCCACAATCCTTCATTGACCGAGAATTTGTTTCAATGCGGCCTCTTTTGTTGCTGGAGATGCAGAATGTCCCTTTGGTATGACACCTGTATTAAAATAAGAAGCATCTGTTACAAATTCATATTCGTTTGGGTCAATTAGACTAACCAATTCACTCGCTGTTAGCCTTTTCGGAGATGCAAAAACTCTTTTAGGATAATAATATGTTTCATAATATCCGTCATGATACCGAAATCCCTTCTGTGTGCCTTCCTTATCCTTGTAGAATACTCCTCCACCTTCCACAATCCATTCTTTTTCTTCTTGAAGAACCTCTCGTAAGGTATTGTTTTTGCGTTTTGAGCGTGTTGGGGATTTCGGTGAGGATTTCGGTGAGGATCTTGAGGAGCGCGCGGATCTTGGTGTTTTTGGAGAAGCACGCAAGACTTTTGTAACATTGAACACATGTATACCTGGCATTACATGAATTTTGAATAAGCAACAGCCAGAATCCGCATTGGTAAATAAATTTTTGGCGGACTTTTGGGATTCGGATGTAGAAAACCAAGTATCTGACGAGATTGTTTCAGGACTTTTTACATGACCGCGCCACAGAATAATTGATTTTGTAAGAGGCGATTGCTTTTTCAGAATATCTGTTATTTGTTCTTCAACTGGCTTGGAGTTCAACGGACACCCTTCACGATTTCTCATTATATTTCGTGTGCATTCCTCCACATACCATCGCACTGCTGCAATATTTCGTTTAGTTAATTGCGAAGTCATCTCTACTTTCGTATAGACAATCCGCGCACAAGTGTCGGTTTTCCGGGTGCCGATATAACTGCAGAATCCTGTAGGGCAGCCAGGATATGTTGTTTTGCCGTCGTCTTGGCAAGGGATCGTTTTGCGGCCAACAAATCAGCGAGATCATTCAGACGGACATCCCCCTCCCCAGGTGCATAGGCTTCCAACACAATTCCCACAGTTTCACGGATTCGTTCATCCGCGTGTAGGGAGCGAAAGATGCCCTCTGGGACTTCCAGGCCACCTCCTGCTGTTTGACCCGCACGCATGAGCCGCAACAGGGATTCTACGCGCGCCTCGGCATCCTCCACGACTTCGGCCATCCATCGCGTCGTTTCTTCCAGGCGTGACCGATGTACGCGCCATTCCGTGCGTTTTCGTGTAAGATCCCCCAGAAGTCGCTCCAACTCTTTCAGGGTATCCGCCAAGACTGCGGCCGTCTCATCCTCGCGCTGGGACTCCCACCAGATTTGAAACAGAGGGAGGAGGGACTGTAGGAATTCCACGGGATCCTCGTGCATCTCAAACCGACTCACATAGACCAATAACTTCCCCTCCACGAACTCCAACTCTCGGAAGCCTTTTGCGGTTTTCCCCACAATGTCGGTTGCTTTGGAAATCATAACACCCACTTGGACGGCCTTGTTTTCCAACATATCGCGCCGAAACTTCTCCACTTCCGATTTTTGCACAATTTTGTCGTAGTTCTTGACTTCCCATAGGGTTTCATGGCCCTGAAATCGTATGAGGAAATCGCCGGCGTGACCGATGCCGTTTTTGGCCGTATCCACGATCTCAAATCCCTCCAAGATGCCAAAGGCTTTTAAGAGATGACCGCGGAATGCCTCCTCAAATTCATTGCCTTTGAGTTTGGCATTCTGAGTTTTACGGCGTACAAAGTCATTGAGGGCTCTTATCTCCTCCACCTGAGCTTTGTAGGCAGCCTCCAGTGCTTTTAGGGCCTCTTGGCCTGTGCGCACCTGTTCCTCGCGAATGACCAGCGTATGTTGGAGCAGCCCACGCACGCGTTCTTCGGCAGCGGCAATGTCGGCGGCCCGTTCGGCCTCCAGAAGTCGCCGGCGTTCCTCAGCCGCCTCGCAGCGTTGTTGGGCTTTTTCTACGGCGGCCTGCATTTCCATCTGGGTCTGCTCTTTCGCAGATCGCGTGGCATCCTGTAGGGCTTTCTGGTGTGTGGTGGCGGCTGCCATTGCTGTCGCGGTGGCCGTGGAAAGTTCGGACCGCAAGGCGGCAATGAGGGCAACCTGTTGGGCGACCTCGGCATCCTTAGTGCGCCGCAGGGCCTCCAACTCAGCCGCAGCGCGTTCCTGGGCCGCTTTGAGATCCCCCGTGGCCCGTCGCATTTGTACATGCTGTTGGACAAATGCACCGAGAAGTAGTGCCTCCGCACATTCCTCAGGGGATCCGATCTGATAGACTGTAGGGAGCGTGAAAGTTGTGGGAACTTGTATGGATATGTTCATTTTGCTTTTACTGGGGAAATGTGTCTCGTTACACTCAATTTTGAATTCATGTTATTCCTTACCGTTGGCTTTGTTGCTATTTTGCAACTTTTGAAGCTTCTCTAACATTTTCTTCTTGCCTCTAACGCTCATTGTTGCATTTGATGAGATACGATTGGTTAAATCATTCAGGTTTTCTGCAGATGCATGATGAACTGCAAATCGTTGGGCCGAAGTGCAGTCGTTTCCTGAACAAGGATGCTGGTAATTCTTGAATGCATACTTAGTCATCCAGGACATATTCATCTTCATGGCTTTTCGTTTTCCAATAGGTATTTTCCGGCTCTTGCCTTCTGGGCTTATATAGACAATGTTGTTATTTGCCACATTGCGAAACTGAAGCTTTTTGATAGGCTTAAGTTTGGGTGCAGGCTCGGGTTTGGGTGCAGGTTTAGGGGAAGGGGCATGTTTATTTCGGGCAGTTTTATTGCGTAACGCAGCGGCTTGTTTACGAGTGAGTGTTGGCATTTATTGTGGTCGTATAATTTTATTATTGAAATTCTTTGGCATCATTATGACAATTATGGACACCGTTCTAGCCGAGATGCGTGCAGAGAAAGAAACCAACACATGTTATGAAGTCCGTAATGTCCCAGGATTCCTACAAATCGTCCATGATGTCTTGACGCCCGAGGAATGCCAGGCGATTATTGATATTGCCGAGGCGCAGGGATTCGTGAAAGCCTCTATTTACACAGATGCCACGGGTAAGGAACATTTCTCCGAAAACCGGAAATCCTCGCGATGTATCGTGGATTCTCATGAATTTGTTCGGCGCTTGTGGCCTCGTCTGTTACACCATGTACCAGCCACCTGGGGTGAAACTGCCGCAACCTGTGTTGGACTCAATGAACGCCTTCGCATTCTCCGATATGATCCTGGCGACGAATTCCGACCCCATTCGGACGGGGCCTATGTATCGCCGCAAGGCGCGATTTCCAAAATTACGGTCCTCCTGTATTTGAATTCCGGATATGAAGGCGGATGGACCCATTTCTTACATGAGGATGGAGGGAGTGGTGTAGGGATTCCGCCAAGTGTAGGAATGGCTGCAATGCAGGATCAGGCGCTGGTGCACTGGGTACCGCCCCTCACAGTTGGGCGTAAGTATGCAATTCGTACAGAGGTAATGTACATGCCGAAATACACCGAGGGATCCACAAAAGAGATATTCATTTCTGAATAACATATAAATACATAGTGTATATAGAATAAATGCAGTTATATAGTATATTCCATGCATTTTCCATGCCCTATAGGCAAATAGCCGAATTGGCACCACGACTTGCCAAAATAGGATTTACACATGTACAATTCCCACCCATTCAACGAACCCGACAGTTGTGTGAATTAGATCTTGAACTATTGCACTTGCAATTAAAGGCTCAAGACTTGCAATTACGGGAGTTTGAAAAGTTATGTGCAGCAGCGGCGGATAAGAATAAGAAATATGCTCCCCATAATTTTTCTTATGTCCTAATGAAACGCATTCAATATATCAGACAACCTCTTTTACGCGATATGCATTTATCTTTACTACATGGGATTCCGTCACATGATCTATTACATCATTTGTATATGAATACAGAATATGGTATAGCAATTGCGTCTGCTGCTGGATATCCGATTGACACAAGCAAGTGTATTACTTTATCACCTATTCTCAAAACTATTGCATTAATTCATTGTGTAGGAAAGTCACATTCTCAATACGCATTGTTGGAAGCCATAGAACTGGTTTTGAAATGGTCCCCAACATCCTTTACAGTTGCGGATATGGATCGGTTAAATGAATTAAAACATAACTATGCGGCAATTCAACTTCAGCTTCGTGCAAAACGAACTAATACTAATGTTCAAAAATCCAATCAAATCAAGAAAGAATACATGCAGTTACAGGCAAAGCACAATCACCATGAAAAACAGCATACTATACTTACTTCAATAGAGTCTTTGCAAAAAACACTACATAATATGCGTTCCAGCATTCCCAACATAGTTCCTTCCCTCTCTCTCACTAGAACGTATGACCCATTGCCTAACTTGCCAATATTTGATGACAAGATTGCAAAAGTAGCAAAACACTGGCTAGATATTGCAACCATTGCAGAATTGCTGGTATATGGTCCGTGGTGGCTCATTTATCAACCGCTAGAATTGGGGATTGGAGATACTTTGTTGGGAACTGGAGAGGATATAGAACATGCCATATCCGCATGCAATGCGAATGGATTACAGGTAATTGCGGATGTTGTTGTAAACAATTTGGCCGCTACTGCTGGGGAAAAGGAATCGTGGAAGTCTTCTGCACCATTTCCTGCTGACGCTAAAACATTGGCGGATGTTGAACATCTTATTTTACCAGATACTATCCAAAAACTCAACACCCTTTTGGAACACGCATTTGGATCCGCGGATACTTCTTTAGTTACAGCACCTTATGAATGTAAAAAAGAGCAAGATCCTCAATTATGTTGGATGTCTGGTGCTTTGCCGCAATTAAATCAATCCCATCCCATAATTCATAGAGCAGTTCATACTTTTATGGACCAACTTAAATGGCTGGGTGCTTCTGGTGTGCGTATTGATGCCGCCGCTCATTTGCATCCATCGGTATGCAATGAAATAACGCGGAAATTTTCAGGATTATCATACGTTGAATATGTTGGTGAAACACCACAAATATACAAGGATAGATTAGAAGATTTTGCAATCGGCGAGGATTTGTATTCGCATATTTTTTCTGAACAAGCCCATTATACACGATTAAAGAATTATGGAGGTGATAAATTGTCAAGAGTTGAAGATGCTGATTCAGTTGTTATGATTCTAAATCATGATCATATTATGGGAAGTATTCGTTCACAAGTATTTGAAAAACTTCCATCTGAAGTAACTTATGAATTGTCGGTTGTATACTTGATTCAACGGATTTATGGAACGGTTTTGTTGATGCCTCATGACTTGGAATTCTTATCTGTGCAGAAGGCATTGCGTCTCCGCAATGAAATGAAGACTGTTGGTGTTACACATGAAAATGTAATTATTAACGGCAATTATATATGTATTGAAAAATACAATGATAACGGCATTTGTTTTATAGTTCACATAAATATGAATAATGATTCAGTAATGACTGCACACGGTATGGTTGATAAATATTCATTTGAATACTTTGCTATTGATTCATCCAATGCTTGTCAAGTGTTTAACCGTCTTACAAGGAAGCGAAACATGCGCACAAGAAAAGCCAAGAAGAGCCAAAAAGTGAAACACTTCCAGCAACCCCAGCAATCTTAACAATCCCTACATAAACTCACCCCTTCTTTTCCATTCAGAAACCAATCATGGAGATCCAGCTTTCCGATACTTCCCTATTTCGCCGGTCCATTGAGGCCCTCAAGGACTTTCTTCCGCAGGCACAATTCCTCGTAAGTAAGAGGGGCCTACAGATCCGCGGCATGGATGTGAATCATGTTGGGTTCGTGGACTATTTCCTATCCGCCAAGGATTGCGATTCATTCAAGGCACCCTGTGATTCGGTTCTTGGCATTTCTACGGCCATTCTTTGTAAGGTTCTGGGAGTAGCAGGTGCCTCTGATACATTGACGATTGCCGAGGATGGTGAGTTCCTTCGTGTAACTTTTGCGGGTGAGGGGCGTACTTCCAAGTTTGAGCTCCCTACTCTGGAGATTGACGCGGATGCCGTGGAGCTCCCCGAAATGGAGTATACGGCCACGATCAAGGCCAAGGGTTCCGACTTTGCCACAGCCATCAAGGATCTCGCACTCTTTGGGGACTCTATTACCCTGCGACTGGACGAGGAGGGATTCCATATGCGCGCGGAGGGGGATGTAGGAAAGGGGGCTATGACCCTGGAACCCACCGATGACCGTGAAATGACCCTGGAATCCGACTCGGTTGAGATGTCCTATGGCATGAAGTATCTCCAACAGATCCTCAAGAGTTGCTGCTCTATCTCTGCGGGCATGGAACTCGCCTTTGATGATACCCATCCTCTCCGCATTACGACACGATTCGGTAAAGAGAGCCACTTTATTGCTTACCTAGCCCCGAAAGTTCAGGAAAATTAACACACAAACATATAATCCAACACGCAAAAAATGAAATACAACGAGGATCCACCACTTTTTCAATGAGATATTGTAGAGTTTCCTTCTATTCCCAACATGTCCATTCCTCCTCTCTCTCTTCCTATTCCTTCTGAGTTTCCCCTACCTAGAGCAAAACGAATAGACTTATCTTCCAATGCCCCGATTCCAACATATTGTATTCATATTGTGGAATCGTCTATTGAAAATGGCATCAATATAGATACCCATTTCTATTCTTCGGAACCCCATGTATTCCTGAAAACCTTGTCAGAAGTTACGAGATTGTACGAAGAGCACAATGTTCATGGTGGGTTCGTGTTTTCCACAGAGTCCATCATACTACGAATGAAGTCTATGAATCGTGTGTTATGTTGGTTTGGATTTCGTGAAGGAAGCAAATACACATGTTTTGTGGAAAGTGTTACTTCTTCATAACGATAGCCAGGGTACCTGCTGCAGCCCCAGTACGCTTCCAATGAGCAGATCCATCAATGAGTTGTAGGATATGTTTGGATAATGCGGACTCCAAATCGGCCGCGGAACGGTATTTACCACTTTCTTTTTCGTATCGCTCCTGCAGTTTCTTTCTGTGGAAGCGAACAATATACCGATCTCCCTCCTGTTTGACATCTAGTGGGAAACGGCGCCAGAGTTCTGAAATATCGGCACCGAGGCCGGCGGCTGCTGCAGGCTTGGCAGGGGATGCCCGACGCACCTTGATATCGCTCAGGGGAGCACCCACAGTCCATGGCACACCCGCCTTGATTTTGAAGCCATCCGCGGCGGACTGTAGGAATTCCTGGGACTCTGCACGCACAAACCCGCGTTTTGCTTCCTTAGCCAGGCGTTCAATGCCAGCGGCAAGGGCCCCAAAAGTCGCGGCTGCCTCACCACCCTCGGCCACCATGCGTGCACCTCCGCGAATCAGGGAATACAGGAGTCCTTGGGCGTATCCATCATAAATGCGGTAATCCAGTTCTGCGGGGTCAATTTCCAACACCATGGAAGCAAAGTGGCGGATGAGAGGTTTGTAGGAAGCCCAGGTTACGAAGCCGTCACGGTACAGGAAACCACTCAGCAACATCACGGACCGGAAAAACCGCTTTTGCAGGCGCACCTTATCCTCAATGTTAGCATTGGCAGGTGCATTCTCCTCCTCGGCAGCCGCCTCCATCTTGGCAAATACGGGCTCCTCCATGGCACGCGCAAAAATACGCTCGGCCACCATCTTGGAAGGTTTTTCGGCATACGGCTTCTCAGCATGTCGGGCATCCAGGACATGCAGGAGATGAATCACAAGAGGATGATAGGCCTGTTGGTCCATGGCAATTTCGGCAATAATCTTGAACAACTCCTCGGTTTCCCCCACAGTCTTGGGTGAAAGTGAGGCGAATTCATGGGACAGACGATCCACCGAGGCTTCTGACATAATGTTGAGAAGGGCGCGGGCCTTGCGCAACATGGCCTCCCCCTCCAGACCTGATAAGTTTTTAGGGGCCTTTTTTGTGGCGTTGTTGGGTTTGTTGGCTGCCTTGGGGGCTTTGGCCGCCTTGTTGGTTTTATTGGCCGACCGTGGTTTGTTGGCCGACCGCGGTTTGGCGGGACTGGCTTTACGGGTCATGTTCCACCGACGCACATTGTTGGCTGCCTTGCGTGTATTGTTGGCTTTCACCTGGTTGCGAGGCAGGAATTTCATGGCAATCACGGCGGCGCATTTGGAACCGGGTGGGGGAGCTTCCACTGTCCACGCAGTAGAGGCGGAGAGGGCATGTAGGAGTTGGGGCAGCAGCTCGGCACGCATTTGTGCATCGGTTTTGCGGGCGGCCTGGGCCATTTGCCGCACCTTGCCATTGTGCCATTCTACACAATGACGATCGGCACCATTTGCCCCACGTCCCATGGAATCAACATTCACTGGGAAATGGGCCCATATATCTTTACGGAGTTTGAGGACGGGTGTTGGCATTCCGGTGTGCTCTACTCTTTTCGGCGGTATTAAAATCCACTATTACGGCCGTCAAACATATTTTCGGCGGTTTCAGTGTCTACCAACATGGGTGCAGAATAGTCATCTTGTCGCACACTCACAATTGCGGATCGTGGAATGGACCCTAGATGGCCACCACGATGTTTTACGCGCCTTGTGCGCACTGTCTTTTTGGTGCGCTTGGTGCTGCGCTTGGCACTGCGCTTGGTGCTGCGTTTGGCACTGCGTAGCGACTTTCGGTTAGGCATCTCTATTTACATATGTGAAAAATACTTACCTGTTTCATACCAATACTATTATCCATTTACGATACTAGCCGAATGCGAAATCCATTACGAAGAGTCCATTCCCGGATGCGTTGCAAATTAGACTCCGTATCATGTGTTGTGGGAATGTCGTTCTTTTTCATGAATTCCCGCATGGGCTTATCCTGTCGCGGAATTTCCAGTTCCACCTTGCGTTCACATTCGGTGCCTTCGGCACCTCGTGGCACTTCAAACTGCAGCTCTGTATGTGATGTAATGTTCCATTGCAGACGAATATCGGCGGGAATCAGTTCTTCCAGAGTTGTAGGTCGTTCCCAATGTGCCCAGGATTCCCCACATTCCGCTGCGGTATGTCCACGGCAATGGCATCGGCGACACCGAAGTGTCGGAAGAACTGGGCAGGAGTCGCGTGAATGCTCCGCAGAAATACCGGTAAAGGATAGACATGTCGCACAGACCATGAAAGAAACACGAAAGAAAGGAGTGGAAAGGGAGGGGGAGGAGGAATATGTAGGGAGCACGGAAACTTCCCAAACACCTGTGGCGGCCTTCAATTTTTCGCCTGATTCTATGAATAGAGGGATGCCTACGCCCGATAGAATAGATTTAGAACCCTATGGAATCCGCCTGGTCCTGCGCCGAGGCATGTCCCTAGAATATGAGCCTCTTGGTCCTTCACGGCTTGCACTGGGCTCATTTTCGCAATCCCAGGGACGATTGGATTTGCCGTCTGGCACTTATTCTGTGGGTGCAAGACTTGGATCCGGAACTTATGGTAAAGTGTATCAGGTAATAAATTCTATTACGAATCATGTGTCCGTGGCTAAAGTCGTATCACCTAGAGATATGAAAGAAGTTAGTGATTTTATCAAAGAGTGTATTATTCATATTGTGTTAGAAAAGGAGAGTGAACACGAAGCCGAGGGACCCTTTGTTTCGCAGTTTTATGAGATTGCCTATGATCCTGTGCGAAGTTTGTTGATACTTCGCACAGAACGGTTGAATGGTGTATTGAAAGATCTATATTATGCATCTACACCGGAACAAAACGATCTATTGGCTCCACAAACCTTGGGAGATGTATCGCATATTCTGAATTTCTTTGCTACAAAGGTGCGCTTCAATCACCGTGATCTGAAAACGGATAATATAGGATATGCCATAACACCTACAGGCAAACATGTAGTGAAATTAATAGATTTTGGCTTGTCGTGCCTGACATGGAAAGGTGTGCAGATTTCGGGCGGATACTTTCCTTTTACAGATGTGTGTTATCTGCCTTCGCGCGATCTTATGTTGATTTTATTTGAACTTGTGAGTTACATGGAAGATGTATTCACACCACGGCTTTTGCAACTTTTCAAGGACATTCTGACATTTCCCTTAAAAACGGGGGATATGTGCCGACTGTATGATGGTTGTCAACTAGGAAAGAAACGCCTAGCTGCAAGGAATTGGAAAGGGGATATTTATGAAAGTGTGTATGATTTCATTAATAACCGTGCCTTGCGGAATCCCAACACTGAACCGGCGGAATTTCATAGGCGAATGGTGGCGTTTTTGGGACAGGTGCCCCATAAACGCACGACACCCATGACTCCCGTGGATAAACTGATATCAGCACAAATCAAACATTGTTTACCGGAACAGGTCTTTAATCCAAAGACCCGGCGGTGTGTGAAACGATCGGGCAAAGTGGGGCGCAAAATCATGTGTGCTAGCAGATTGCCTACTCCTACTCTGCGGCGTCGTGCTACAAAGGACCTGAAACCCTGTAAATCGGGACAGGAACGCAATCCTGCGACACGGCGTTGTCGCAAGGCATGTGAACCAACCCAAATCCGTAATCCGGCTACTGGTCGGTGTATTCGTCGTAAATAAAATAGAAGACATTAGTATATAACAAGGATGTTTTCCATGTTCAAAGATAAGTCGGGGAATACCCAATTAATGAAATCCTTAAAGAAGGAGGCCCAATATACGAACTCAAGTAATGGTTGGGATAAGCCTTTGTCTATGAACTTTGGTGGATTGCCCGACAATAATATGTTAAATATGCCTCAATGGAAGAGCGCAAAGGGATCAAAGATGCGGAATATGTTAAGGTCTTATTCTGAGGATATCAATCAAGTAAATGCTGAGGGTGATTCGGCGCTGCATGTGGCAATTAGTTCCCAAAAGTGGGTGAATGCCATGTTGCTTTTGCGCTATCATTCTAATACAGTGAATGTGAATCTGCAAAATAAGTATGGAGAAACACCTCTGTATACACTGTTTGCCACAATGCCCTATAACGGAGGTTTGACAATTGCCCAGCAAATTGTGCCTCTTGCTCGTGAGTTACTGCGTCTGGGTGCAAGAACGGATAGTGTTGCGGGCAATGGATTTTCTCCGATAGGACTTTTACTAAGAAAACTACTTCAAGCGGATGAAAACAAACAACTTTCCAATATGGTGAATCCGTTTATGGGTATTCTTACTACAATGGATGGAACTGGCAAATTGGTGCTTGATGAAACTACGAAGCAGGTTGTGGCGAACCTGAATACCCAACAACTCTATAATAACTCTGCTGGTGATCGCATACGAAAACTTCTATCTAAGTATCTTGCATCTGCAACTGCCAACATGCCTTCTAACACATCCATGCCTGCAAACATGCCTGCCAATGTGCCTGCCGCCAATTCAGCAATGAATCCCATACCTGCTAACATGAGTGGAGGTAGAACTCGGCGTAGAAAACCCTTGCAACGCAAAAAGCGCAGAACTCTGCTTCGTAAAGGCAGCCGCAAAGGCAATCGCAAATAAATGCGTATAATTACATACTCATTTTTCGTTATTCAGTACAAATGGCAGATATTCAGGCATTTGTAACACGATTGCTTTCACAGGCCCCTCAGGCTCCCGATTCTTTACAGCTGGAGATTGATACCGGTGGTGATGTTGCGGGATTCTTTGAAGTGCTCCTTACCATCATGACCGGTATTTTGAAGGCCTGGTATGCACCGCCCATTTCCATTTCTCGGCTGACCGAGCGTGATCTGGAGAAAATTACAGCCTATTTTGCATCCTTTGGTGTACAGTTCGGATTTACCGCAGAACCTGCACCGGCCGTTCTCCGTATTAATAATAAGGAATACGAGACAAAACAACGCTTAGAAGATATGAAATTCCAGATGACGAGTGGAAATATGCTGTATACTGTGCGATTTTCATGTTAAGGAGTGTCTAGGAAATACGGAACTTAGACGGGGGATAACGGGAAAAAATTGAAATGTCGCCGGCGATTGTAGCCGGTGTGTGGTGCCCTTTCTTTCCTTTCCTTCTGTCCTTACTTTTCTTCCGTTATTTCCTTTCGTTTTTACAATTACTAACATGGCCTCCATTATTTCCACTCTGCCTATCGGCACTGTTCTGTATTATCCTGTGGGGTCCGGTTTGCAGAAGCGCGTGTATCAGTGTGTTTGGAATGCTGAAACACGCAAGATTACCTGGGATGCCCAGGAGTTTGCTTCACTGAACAAGTGGATTCGGGCTATCCGTGAACTACATAACGGTTCTGCACCACGCACAGTAAGCACACTTCCCTGCTACATTTATCATGAGGGCGTGAAGGTGCATTTGAGTGCTCTGAAGCCCGCAACACCTCCCCGTGGTGATGCGCCTCTTCATTGGATTGTGCGTGTTGGAAATGGTAGTGAGTTTTGGAGTAGCGCACCCTACAATGTATGGTGCGCTAATTCCAAGGATTCCCGTGATATTCACTTTCTTAACAATGCAAGACAGGGCGACTTCCTGTGGTTCTGCACGCGCAAGTCCCAGGGCCATCTGATTGCTGTCGCAACCTACACTGGCAGAATTCAGCGAACTGAGAATGACCTGTTGGGATTGAGCCATACCAACCAGCAGCTGGGATGGGCCGGTGATAAGCCCATGGATACCGAGATTACCTACATCAATCTCTATGACATTCGTGGCATCGGTGGCACGGGTCTGCTCTCCAACTGCAAGCACTTTTACAGCAAGAGTCGCTATGACTGCCCCAGCACTCGTTGCGATGTGGATCTGCCAATGGAGTATGTGAATATCCAGCGCTATGCACCTGTTTTTAGGATGCCGGCCTCTCCTCTTTCTCAGGAGCTAATGTCCCTGGCTTCGTTTTACACCGCTTCTGCTCCTCTTGGTGGTGTTCCCCTTGGTGCTCCGCCCATTCTCTAAGCATTAAACGCCTTTTTATGCACTAAAAAAAAGATCCCAAATGCCAACATCAGCACAAAAATATACAGTGATCGCATTGTGCTTCCAATTGCGAACCACACAAACACCAAAAATACCAAAAGTCCCGCAGCGAGTGCAATATCGCTAGGGCCATGAAAGGGGGACCGAAATCCCTCTTTTTTGCGGAATCGCTCGGGTGTTGGAATGTCGTATTTCGTATCCGCAGCAGCCTGATTCTGCACTTCGGTTGCCGTTTTTACGAGATTCATGGGATGTGTTGGGTCATTGGATGATAAGGACTCGGGTATGGGAAATCGCGGATCTAGTACGATCAATGTGGCCATTTAAGGTGGATCGCGGTTTTTTAAACAGCCCTTAAATCTGTTGCCCTGGAAATGGATCCCGGTAACAACACAAACGAATCTCGTTCTCAGAAAGTGCGTCGGCTTATTGCTGAAGCCGAAGAGGCCCTGCGCACCAAAACCCCTGCACAGGTGACTGCCGACTTTGCCGATTTCCAGACTGAGTTCCCCAAAATCTTTGAAATGGTCCTGACCCGCACCTATCCCCGTGACATTCTGGAAATGATGCTGAAACAGCTGGAGAAGATGGAAGCTGGCTCTACATCCCAACACAACGCCTCGGTAGCCGTAGGTGGTGTGTTAGTGGATAGGTTTGTCAAGCCCCAGCTGGCTGGTGTGCCACCGGATAAGAAATCACGCTAATTTGAAAAACCTATTTACTGTTTTGTATAGTTTCCTTACAAACCAGTTATTATTCATAGAATTATGACATATGTAATCGCAAGCCAAAGGCAATTTATCACCATTCATAATTCCCCAATTCCGAAACACATCCTCTCGCAGAGCTACCGAATTTAGACGCACTACTTTGCCAAATCCATCATCCTTGAACAACCAATTCGTAAATTCCGTTGTTGGAATATCCCATCCCGAAATGGATCCATCCGAAAATCCCGTAACCATATAATACTTATGGTATTCTCTAGAATTGGCATCGCTGGCTGTTGGAATTACATAGGCGCAGCCCACTTGATCACAAAACTCCCCCATAATTGCCGAAAAATCGGCAACAGCTGCGCCATCCAAGGATATATGTTGTCCGCGTTGAAGTTCCGAATTATCAATGTGCAAATTGCCGATGTCCCATGTATGTGTAATATCCCCCGCTTCACCTGGCGCATGCATAATGTATAACCAGTATCGTTGCTGAATCCGGCGTTGAACTGTGCCTATTGCATATCCGCCAACACGCGGAAGTTCCTGTTTTACCAGTTCGTTTCGGAATCCCGTAATATAGGATTCTTTGAGGCGCACATACGAATCATCATATTTTCCTGGAACATCATAGTTTTCCAGTTCGCGCAAGGTGATTGTGGTTTTCGGGAAAAATAACGGCGGCAATGTATATACTTTGTCCAAATTCTCCTCCACATGATTATATAGATAAGTTAAATCTGTATCCATCTGCATGTAGGTAGCGAGGTGTCGTTCCGCAATCTTGGTAATGGTGGGATCCAGCAAATTGGGTGGTGTAGGTCCTGTGGCATAGGATTGCACGACGCCTGACAGAAACCACGCAATAATTGGCGCACCTGGTAGCCCTTCAATGGACCCAATGAGTGAAAACGCTGAAAACAATAAGTTCCCAAATAAGCCAAGGCCGTTGTCGTGATTGTCTTCGGATTTCAAATATCCGTAGACAATTCCAATTTCATCGTGCGCAGGAGCATACGCATCGCGATTAAGATCAATGATATTTTGGAGATTATGTTGGATTTTTGGTATGTTCGCTGGTATCGCCATGTTCATGGCCATATATTCCGGGCATCCAGGCTTGCAATGGGTATTTTTCCGCACTTAACCGAAATATGCATGAACTGGTAGACTAGAGTTTCTTACTTTTTGTAGGAACTGGAGGAGCTTCCACAACCTCAATAACTTCATCGGCCTTATCCGCCTCATCGGCATTCTTAGTTTTCTCTAGTTGAACAGGAGTCTCCTCAGACTCATCAGAGTCAGATTCTGAATCATCCGATTCATCCCCTCGCGGTAACAGGAACTTCCCCTTGCTTGTAGGATAGTTTGGAGGTTCCTTCCATTGAAATACTCTTACCACTGGCGTTTGCCGTTTCGGCGTTAGCGAGTGGATCCACATACCAGATCCCCAACCAAGTTCTACCTCCCATTCCAGCTTGAACCAACATTCTGGCATACGTTCATTCAGCTTCTCCAAAAAGGCTATGGGTGGCCCCCAGGCCGTGCGAAACTTCACCTTGCAATCAAATTCCCCCTCGTATTCTACCTCAAAATCCGAGGCCTCACATTTCGTTCCCCATGCAGCATAACGCGCTTCAATGTCCTCGGCGCATGGGACATACTGTTGGAAACTCAGCTTGTTCGCTAGCACATCCTTAATATTGTCGGAGGGTCCAACAATACGCAAGGAATTATAACACCAGTTGGGCATTTTGACTGCAAAAATATATGTATATACGCTTTAATCCCCACTGCTACTACAGCTACTGCCACCAATACATACACCACTGCTGCCGCAACCACTCTCAATTCGCTGATCCCGAAATCCATGAAATGTAATGGTGGAGGGCACAGCCGTCCGTGCATACCACGAATTCGTCTGAAAACCAGGGGCAGGTGAGATGATTTGTAGGAGATCCTGGGTTTCCCTCGTTACATTCCTCTCCATATCATTGGCCCAGGACAGCGAATACGGCTCCCCAAACTCCCTACACCACTCTAACGATCGCCGAATGTTTTCACGCACTAGCGTTCGGATGCGCGGGAAATCATGGGCATGGATGAGATCCAGAGTTTTCCGAATAATCTCGTATTCCTGGTGTTCTATGCTTTCCTGGAATTCCAACACGGCGTCGCGCCACGCGCGCCATTCCGGCGTCTCCACAGTAATTAGGCGGCCCGTCCATTTCTTTTCCTCTTGGACTCGCTGTAGGAAAGCCACTGAATCCTCAATAAACGGCAGGCGTCCTTTACCCACAAAGTAGCGTTCCGCATTTCCTGCACGCGAGGTCCGCGGCTTTACGAGTACCCATTCGCGAAAACATCGTGAAACAATCCACAAGAGGTCCAGGGTTGCCGGTTCCACCGTGTCAAAACACTTAATGACCATACAGCCACCTACAGTTAGTGTCTGCAAACCAATGATGAACTCCGCCAAGAGAAGTGGGAATATGTTGTCTTCCTGGGCATTATAATCCGCCGAGAAATCAAAGCCACCATCGGCCGTATATATATGGGCACCCACAGCCACTTCTGTGAAGGCATCCTGATTCATGCGAAGCAGAATATCACCCGTGCCATCGGCGCCCTCATGAATATGGATCTGCGGTCTCTCCGCCAAGAACCGCGCCGCCTTGCGCCAGCCTGGAATATTCCGCGCATCCGATCGCAGAGTTATGGCGTCCGTTTGAACTACGGGCCAGTTCAGGTGTTTTCCCTGCTCCCAACACGCCTCTATGAATCCCCCTGGTCCCTCCGCGGAATGGGCGGTCTTTAGGCCGCCGTCGCGTGCAACGAGGGGCGCGAGCTCCGCACCGAGGCGCATGCGCCGCCAGAGCTCCACCATCTTGAAATAGGATCGGGAGAGCGGCTGTCGGGTCGCCACAGATCGGGAAGATCGGCGATTCCAGGAGAGGAATACATATTCGTAGGGATTCGTAATCTTCTTGAAGTCGTCCCATTGGGTTTCGGTTTGTATGGCGTTTTTCACTTGTTGGAGAGCGCGACCTTCGGGGCTCATTATGGTGTAATGAACCTCCTTCCAGGGGCGCTCCCATCGGCTTGTAGCCGGTCCTCCATTGCCTTGAATCTCCATACCCTCTTCGGCATGTGGGACAATTGCGTCATTTTTGGGAACATCTTCGTTCTCCTCATCATCTTCAATATAGCAGACAGGTGGTTGTCTGTTGGGTCGCACGCGTTGTCTATTTACAGTTTGCCACTCACCGTCTGAGCCACTCATAATACATCCTTGTCATTGTTCCCGAAAAAGCCCCGCGTATCCTACCCCAAGGGGTGGCTTCGCAACCCCTTTGACCCCTCCCTTTTTTTGATCGGGTTGATTCTTCATCTTCCTGCAGGAAGGGTTCCCAAAATCCCACAGCATCCTTCTCCTTTTTATCAGCGGCCAGGCGAGCCTGGATATCCGGATTTCCCACAATTCGTTCCAGCGTCTTTTGCGCTTCGGCGACCACGGCCGCCGTGACTTCGCCCGACCAAAACTGGTAACGGAATTTGGCACCCGCCCCTGCTTCTGTAAAAGCGCCTGTATAGGCGATGGGAAGGACATGTAGGTTGCGAATGGCGGCGGCAGGAATCTTGGCCTCCTCGGCCACTTCACGGCTCACACCGTCGCGCATGGCCTTCCAAAGATCCCCCACCTCCACGCGCTGCCCACGACGAAATCCGGCCCCTTTCAGCTCCTTCCACTCCATTTGGCCCTTCGGTGGCTCCCATTCCTTGTCCATCGGAAAGTCCCACTCGTGCACCAGCACGATTTTACGGGGATTTCGGGGAGCATGTAGGAATGCTATATTGCGCAGGAAGGTTTTGGTGCCGTCCTCGGCCACTATACATGCATAGTCTTTTCCTGAGGGAAACTGTTGGGAATGCAGGGTTACCTTCATACTTTCGCCACTTCTATTAAAGCCATCTGTTTTATAGAATAAAGCAGCAAGAATGAAGGTTCGTATTATTCCCGTGTTGGAAACCGCGACAGTTAAGCAATTTCTGGCGACAGCTGGTCTGCCCTACAGTCGTGGATGTGCGTTCTACCTTTTACAGAAAAAGGAGGTAATTCAGGATGCCAAGGCGATCCTTGTGCGTCGGAAATCGGATGGGCGTCTCTTGACGGGCGCAGCCGTCCGTGAAGTCCTAGGCATTCCGGCAGAAACCGCGGCATTTACTCTGAATTTTGCGGAAGTCGCGGAGTTTGATATTTTTGTTCAGAGCACATCGCCTGTGCGCAAGCTCTTGGCAGGCACCGATATGATATATGATGTTGGGGATGGGGAAGGTGTCGTTGTTGCAGAAGTTACTGGTACATCAGCATCTACAGCAGCACCCTCAGTAACTTCAACAATTCCAGCAACCACAACTCCAACCACAACTCCAATCCCAACCGCTTCGCAGTCAACAGGCCCCCTAGAAATCGTCATAACTTTTGATACAACCGGTTCCATGTATCCTTGTCTGACCCAGGTGCGCTCCAATGTCCGTACTCTGATTCGCGATCTCTTTACCGAGATTCCAGGCATTCGTGTTGGAATTATTGCACACGGAGATTATGGCGATGAATATGTGACGAAACATACGAACCTTTCCACGAATCAGGAGGAGCTGTGTAGGTTTGTGGAGACTGTCGCAGGCACGGGTGGAAGCGATTGGGAGGAGTGTTATGAGCTGGTTTTGCGCGAGGCACATACTAAAGTGTCCTGGACCCCTACATCACGCAAGGCACTCATCATGATTGGTGATGCGATTCCACATGCCCCATTGAGTCCTCGGAATGCACCGAAGATTGATTGGCGAGTGGAGGCAGCTGAACTCGTGAGCAAAGGTGTGAGCATCTATTCCGTGCAGGCACTGGGGGGTCGTCTGGCAGGCCAGAAATTCTGGCAACCTCTTGCTCATGAAACCGGCGGTATTCATTTATCTCTGGACCAGTTCTCACACGCCAAGGAATACATTAAAGCCATTTGTCTTCATACACAGTCCCAGGAAGCCCTACAGACCTTCCGAACGACTCTGCAATCCGAGGGACGCATGAACCGCTCTTTGCACGGAATGTTTGCTACCCTGCTGCGCGATGAAACTGCCTATGGTGGCGAGGATCATGGACTGACTCCTGTAGCCCCTTCGCGTTTCCAGATGTTGGAAGTAGGTGCCGAGAAAGTCAGTATCAAACAATTCGCTACAGACAATGGTCTGACCTTCAAGGTGGGGCGTGGATTCTATGAATTCACGAAACCCGAGGTGATTACGGACAAAAAAGAGGTGGTGCTCATGAGCCGGCGTACGGGCGATATGTTTACGGGTGATGAGGCAGCCCGAAAAATCGGCGCAGGTGGCACGGGCCGTATTCGGCCTGCGGATCTGGAACAATGGCGCGTATTTGTTCAGAGCACCTCGGCCAATCGGGTTCTCATGCCGAACACAGGATTTTTGTATGAAGTAGAGTAACACATTTGTGCAAAAATTGAGCTGGGTTCGGTTACCTATTGTTAATTTGTCCATTCTTAACAGCCTATATATTTCTAAACATGCAACTCCTTTCTACAAATCAATCCGGTCCTTGTGGCATATGTATGGAACATAAAGGAACTATTGTTCTTCACATGGATTCACGTCATACAGTGTGTGATTCATGCTATTCAAAAATCAATCCTACAAACAGTTGTCCATATTGTCGTGCCACACTTTCAAATCGTGTTAATGTTGGAAGCCTGTTTTATTCACGACCATATGACTATCATAGTTTGTCGTGCGATTATTCTAATAAAGTATACAAAATACTTCATTCTAAACACGACACCCATTGGTTATGTTGGTGCACGATTAATACTATGTATGATTGCATCAATTCTGATAACGTAACTGATCTTGAGAAATATTTGAAATCGCTACATATTGACTGTAAATACAGCAGTAGCAAAGTATGTAGAGAAGACATAACATATAAAACCATATATAACCTTACAAACGAAATTGCGACATTTAATAAACAGTGTAATTGTGGTGGTTTCAACTGCGAAATATATTGGGATGAGACTTACAAAAAAATCAGTTTAATAGAAACCAAAGAATACCCAACAGATGACTCAGAATATCACTATGAAGAGTATATATTGGACCATACTCCCACTTTTCGCGAGGTTATATTTGATATAATCAAGTGTAACAATTCCTCAATGCTTACAACAAAATTTAGTGAAGCTACACTTGATGATCTTGTAAATTCTGGAAAACTTGGTGAATTTGAGTATGAATTAGGCATGGAATAAGGATGCAAAAATTGAAATCTCATAATGCATACAACATAATTATGTGAAACTGCAAAACTATGACACAAATGTATTCCATTCTTTCCAGCCTACCGTTCGGATCTCATCTTGTTATTCAGAATGGGATCCAGACGATTTCTACGCCCACCTGGGGCGATGTATTTACATTCCTACAATCCCAACACTTCCATGCCGAACCGAATCGCACAACACCGCATACCGAGTCTTTATGGGAGCATTTGACCCGATGTGGGGAACTCGCACACGCCAAGGCACTCGCCATGGGTCTCTCCGCACATGAGGCCAAGAAGGCGTATTTCGCCGGATTCCTACACGACATTGGAAAACCCGCAACCCTAACACGCTCAGCTACCCATCTTGCATACAAGGGGCACGGTATCGTGGGCGGAGCCATTCTGGAGAATGCCTGGACACCGGAACTCGGCACCGCTCTCCAGTTCTCGCCTGCGGACTGGGCCGATATTTCCATGCTCGCCGATATCCATATGTGCGGATATTTCCCGCACCAAACTACGGCTCAACATGCTGTAGGATTTCAGATTCTTCCTGATTCCGTTAAACGGCTCTTGCCTTGCCTGCGTTGGGGCGATATTGCTGCCACACAGTCCTCAGATCCTGAGCGATTTCCTACAGATCCTGCGCCAGATGAGGCGCGTTTCTTGGCCACACTCTTTACACCCCTCAACATCCAAGAATTGGCTACAAAGTACCGAGGAATTCTGATCCAGTTATGTGGGTCCTCAGGTGCCGGCAAGACAACCGTTGCCAAGTGGCTACGCGATGAGCTGACAAAACGAGGATGTGCAACCCATGTAATTAGCCGTGATGTATATACTGTGCAGGAATCTATGCGGCGCCTCGGCGAGCCTTGGGATAACCATATTACACCTGCAATTTACCAGAAAGCCTATGGACATTATGTCAGCACCGGCAAGGCCTTTGCTGCTGATATCAATTCCGCAATGAAGGCAGATATAACTGCGGCACTGCAAAAGGGACATATTGTGGTGCTGGATACACTCATGACAATGTATCCGCATACACTGAAGTCCATTTTACCGGATGTGGGAAGCAAGCAACCCTACAAACTCAACCTGTGGGTGCATAGGAATTCCCTATTTACTGATGATGAGGCCAAGGGGCGTCTCGGTATGTCCTTAACTGAACAACTGGCAGTCCATGGCGATACGGGTATAGCCTGGAATCCCTTTAAGGCCGGATTATGGTGGCATACACTGATTTCTGCAACGGAGCACTAAAGCAAAAGTAAAATCGCCATACAAAGAAATGGAGGTGAATCAATACCTCGGTTATTTTTCTACTGTTCGTACAGTGGAAAAAGGCTCGCATGGGGAAGTCTTTACACCTATTCCTGTAATTGACCGGATGTTGGCCATGCTCCCTACATCAGTCTGGTCCGACCCCACGCTTCGCTGGTTGGATCCGGCATGTGGAATCGGTAATTTTCCATTAAAGGCTGTATATGGAGGTGTTGGATATCCCGGGTTACTTCAGGGACTTGCAAAACAGATACCGAATGTCAAGGCCCGTCTTCGGCATATTTGGGGCACCATGATGCACTGTATGGACATTAATGCCGACAATATTCGTGAGTTTCGCGCCTTTCTTACCAAGATGGCACCGGGAATTCCAACACGCATCCAAAGTGCCGATTTCTTGGAGGAGCCTTATGTGACCACGACCAAATACGACATAATTATGGGCAATCCTCCGTATAATGCGGGTGGTACAAAACGCGTGGGCGAAAAACGCCTACACATTCGTTTTACAGAGCTGGCACTCAATTTGTTGGAAGCGAAGGGATATCTCCTGTTTGTATGTCCTCCCAGTTATCGTGAGGCGGGCTCTGTAATGAACCGGCTTTTTGCGGATCGCGTTGGGCATTTTGCACAGATACAGATTATGGGCTCAAATGAAACACATCGTGTATTTCATGTTCAGACGCGTGTAGATATGTTTTTATGGTCCAATGGTGTCCGTGGATCCACGAAAATCCAGGACGAATTAGGGGATGCCTACACAATTCGGCGACTAGATTTGGACCGCCATATTCCGAATTTTGGATTTACCATTTTTGCCAAGTTACGCGCCAAGCCTGCTGCCTCCCTACAGCCATTTCGGAGTGCCGAGGCCACCACCATAACTTGTGAAAAAAGTGGTTACAATCCCAAAGGCCGGTATCCTACTTTGCATCTCATTATTGAGGAGGGTAAGAAAATACTGTCCCGCAACAAACCTCATTCCCTACAGACTGCACCAAAAATCCTAATGAATGGTCTCGGCATTCCCTATGTATATTATGATCGCGAGGGCACATATGGTGTATCTCAGGTCCCAATTGTTCTCTTGAATCCCACAGAAAGTTTGTACCGATTTATGAAATCTCCGCTCTTTCAGGTGATTGTGTGGGGACTCCGAATTACGGGGAATAACAATTTACCGTATTTGTTTGAGGATGTGCCGGCTGGATATGGCAAGGGCATTCAATGGTCGGCGCGGGAAAAAGCAATTCTGGCCCAGTTCCGTGCACCGGAATTTGAGGATGTGGAGCTGGATGTAGGGTGTGTCGGTACCTCCTAAGATTGCCATACGATTGAAAAAGATACGGGGATCTTTTTCGTTTTATGTTGGGATTTTTGGGGTTTTTGGGGGTGTGGTTGCAGCAGCCCATGTTATGCGGCTAGTTCCTCGGCCAACTTCTCAGTACTTACCTCCACGGTCTTGTGCACGATGGCATTCTGGAGCTTCTGGGACAGCTTCGGCAGCTTGACAACTGCCACGGAATCCTCTACTGCCAGGAGATCCGAACCCTCTACACGATCCAAGCAGCGGCGAATGCTTGTCTTGGTGTTGTAGATTGGGTTGTTGATCTTGTTCTTCTTGGCGTTGTAGGCATTCATCTTATCGCAGGTCTTGGGCACCTTCTTGAGCTGGCCATCCTTGAAATTCTTGGTTAGGCCATTCAGGAAGGCGGTAAGAGGCCTTTGTCCATGGCAGTGCTTGCAGGGCAACATTGCTGTGCCGAGAATCTTCTCCACCTGAGCCAACATCTTGGCCTCTTCATTCTCCTTCTCGGTCTCGGCCAGCAGAGCCTCCTCAATCCCTACAAACTCCTCGGGCAACGGGAGCTCCTCAGGAGCAGGGGCAGCAGTAGCGGCAGCAGTGGCGGCAGCAGTGGCAAACACATCAATGTAAATCTCAACGGACATTTTGGAAATGAAAGAAAGGAAAGGAAACTTAACACGGAAAGAAAGGAAAGGCGACACACAAATTCCTCCTTACACTCCACCAGGCTTCAATTTTTTCCACCATCCCTAGGGATTCACTATGTGTTGGGAAAAATTGAAATTCAAACAATTACTGAATGGACTCTTGTGTCTCCCTACTCCCTTGCCTTTCTATTCTTTCCTTTCTCCCTACAAATGGCCGATCTTTCCCTTTCCCTTGGCCGCGCTGGTCTGAAGCAAACCGCTATTCTTCCTTTGCTAGATACACTTGCCGAAATGTACCATGCTAGTCAAGCCTCTCCTTCTATTCCACAACTGGCCGAAACTTCCCACATGGATCTACGAACCCTGTTGGAAGTCCTATTTATCGTTGGCGGTATTGCAGCCGTCAAGGAGTTCTTTAGTGGCCATGCATATCGTGTGAGCCAGCCCTGTAAGGGCTCGGTATTTGAGGACAGTGTAGTCGGCATCAAGTATATTGATGGCCTGAACAATCTGTGGCGTCCCCTGTGGGCCCGAGAGGCGCGTGGGCGTTTCTACTATTACGACGCCGTCTCCAAAAAGGTCCATTCACTGAAGGACACACTGCAGAGGGGCGTAGAGGTTCTGACACAAGCACACACCAAGGCTGCGATTGCTGAAACGCAGGATATGAAATTGGGTGAGTATGCTCACCTGGACGATATTCAGCAGGCCTGTATTCAGAAGTTCCTCTCTCCTGAGAATGTGCCCATGAATGCCCATCTTTCAGGGAAAGTAGATGGTTCACTTCTCATTGTAAGTGTATATCCACGGGATACAGCCGAGTGCCTCATTATGGAGGAGATCTTGGAGGCATGTGGGGATTCCTTCTCACGCCAGCTTGCTACGGCTTGCGCAGAGGCCAATGCTCCCCTTGTTGTCGTGGCAACCCAGGGAACTCTGATGATTGGCTCAGATATGCAGGACTACTTTGTGACCGCTTTGCAGGCTTTGACTGGTCAGTCTTTGGCCGGCATTACCACCGTGAAGAGGGCATGGTCCCAACAGATTCCCCACTTCCTACAGTCCATCCAGGAATACATTGTCCTCACAGGTCTCCAACGCAAGCGAGTTCATCTGTGTTTTGAGGCATTCTGTAAGAATCGTCGCACTTTCCTGGGACGCCTGCATACAGAGCTCGCCATTTCCTATGACCGACACGGATTCAACCTGTTGGGAGCACTGGTAGACAATACATACATTCCCCACTTTGCCTTGCCTGCGGCCATCTTTGCCCAACCCATCTCCTTGCCGATCCGCGGCACCCAACAGGTATTTGCGATTCTGGAGGATATGGATCGCGTTGTGTTGGGAACTCTGGAAAACACAGCCTTTCTTGAAAAGTATGGGTTTCCTGCAAATAGCCTGATTCACATGGAAGGCTGGGTTCTTCTCACACCTCTTGCAGACGGCTATGATTATGCAAAGATCAAGACCAGCCTGTATTACAAGTGTCACAAGATCCGGTCTCAGAATGTCCCCGCACTCCTCACACTCCCTACATCCTGCGACGCAACCTATCCCATTCTCGCGGTACTCCGTGAATTCCATGCCAATGCTAACCAACGCTTCACGGACACCATTGCTGCCACAATCGCTATGTTGGAAGCCGAGGTTGCTTTGGAGGAAGGCTCCGCCTTTTATGCTGCCCTTCCAGCAAAGGCTCGTGTTCATTTCAACCCCGAAAAGAAGGATACACTATTTCGCATGCTCATCAATGTATGTGGGGATCTCTTCAAGGCACGCCTGCAGGACATTCTGTGCCGCGTTTGGAGCCTGGAGGAACCCCATGAGGATATGTTCCATCTCGTCAAGCAAGTTCTGACCAAGCATACACCCTGGCAGAAGCCACTTGCAGCCGAAGTAGTGCGTGAAGCTATGCGCGAACTGTACAGTATCCTGGTGGAGTCCATGAACCCTGCATAACACCCAAACGCCCACCCAAACGCCCACCCAAACGCCCAATCTAAATATTCACATACACTAAAAACACAGCACTCCCCATTTTTCACCATAATGGATACCGCTGCAGATATGGAACTGGTGCTCATTTCACGCAAAGAGTTAGATGAGCTTCTAGAACTCAAACGCAACTTGCCCGAGCTCCTACAACGAGAGCGCGAAGAGGCCCTGAAAAAGACGGAAAATGTCCGCCTAACAAACTTACATAAGAAGGATAAAGAGGATCCTACAAAACATCGCGCACGTGCAAAACGACTCTATGAAAAGAAAAAGGACATTTTGAAGGAACGGCGACAGGAAAAGAAACGTCAAGAAGCTGCTGAAAAAGCAAAGGATGCACTCTTAACAGGCGCTACACAATAAATCATACACTAGCAAGAGATGTGTTGGAGTTATGAAGTTTCCATATTGACTGGCACAACTGCCACAGCACTTTCATTATATTTATTAGTATACGGAAAGGGCAATGATATTCCCATAGCACTCGTAAGCATCACAATTGCGCTCATGCAATTTGCAGAAGCCATGATGTGGGCCAATGATACGCGAGGTGGAAAAGTGGGGCTTCTAGCACTTTTCCTGCAACCCTTGGCCCTTGGACTCGGCATTGCATGGATCCGAGGATGGATGTGGGGAGCCGTGGTGTTTGCCGGTATTTGGGCCACCTTGGGAATTCCAACCCTGCGACGACTCATCAAAGAAGACTGGCCGATTTCTGTAGGAAAGTGCGGGCATCTACAATGGTCTTTCTTAGCACCGATGTTAGAATCGGCCTTTGCTCCGATCTATTGGGCGACAATGTTGGGAGCCTGGTTGTTGTTGGAACCATTTGAGGAAGGGGCACATTATGCGTTTATGGCGTTGCTAACACTCGGAATAACTTGGAAAGTCTTTCCGGGTGAATGGGGGTCTTTATGGTGTTGGATTGCGAATGCATTACCACTTGGACGCATTCTTTTTTAAGTCCGCCTGGAACGGCGGGCATTTTTACGGTGCTTGCGCCGTGTTTTGCGTCTTCCACCGTCCTGATTTACTGCATTCGCACCATTGGGAATTGGAATCACTGTGTTGGCGGGATAGGATTCCTCAGCACCAACACTTGCTTTGCTATCCTCCAAATAACTCAGGTCGCTCAGGGTTCCTCGGGTGTTGAACTGACGAATGGCATCCAGATCCAGTGCATATTCGCGTTTCAGGTGTTTCATGGTGCGCACAACCGCATCGTGGGTTTTCTGCAGGTCTTTCCGGTGCTTTTCGTAATCAGGATCAGTCACTAACTCAAAAAGGGCGTCCTTGAGATGTGCCATGCCATTCAATGTGCTCATTGCATAAGCATATTGAAGATCAGGATCCGCCATGGAGGCAATGCGACCCACATGTTCCAACTCGGCGGCAGCCCATTGCATGGCCGATTTTACAGTAATTTCGTAACTAGGCATGTTTCTACTTTTGGACAATGGAATAAAGGTGGGCAAGACGATCATCGTTGGCCTCTACGGCAATGAACGACCGGCGATACTTCCGCACCATCTTACACACCTCCTCACCTGCAAAGGGTAGTAGTACAGTGGCATCGGGTCGGGTCATTTCTAGGAACTCATTGTAGATGCCGTGGACGGTATCCATAGTTGCATCTACGGTGACCCCATCCTTGCGAATGGCCAGAAGCTTCTCATTGCCCTGGCAAGGTAGCCACGAGGCACGGGCACCTGTAGGGAGTGTGGGAATTGTGGTCATACCGCGAATCAGAAGAACGCCATCGCTCTCCAGGACACGCAGGGACTCGGCAATCCAGACACCGGTATCCCGCACCGTATCTGCAATGGCCAACTGCACAGAGGATTCATCCAGATACCGAAGCACATTGTTCCAATTTGCGTGGAAGATATACTCATGAGAAATATTGGATACAGCTGCCTCCTCAGGTGCTGGGGTTGTAGTTGTGGGTGCTGCAATTGTCTCAGCCTTCGTATCGTTAGTGCTAGCGCTTGCGCCAGCAGCAGCACCAACACCAGCTGGCCGACCCTTCTTTGCTGCACCACCCTCCTTCTTCGGAGGATGAATGCCCGCCTTGATCAGCATATCAATGATCTCAGGCACCTTCTTCTTGCTGTGCCCCTTGACCTTGTTGTCATTGCAGAGAGCCACCAGCTCCTTCATAGTGTAGCCGGCAAAGTCATCAACAGAAGGAGAATTCATTTTGAGGGAGATAAGGAAGGGATATGTAGGAAGTGTAGGAAACTGTAAGAAATGTAGGAATGTCACAACATGCATCATCACCCGCGCTGGACCTGTCAATTTTTTGAGTCTTGCACCCCAATAGAATGGATTTACGCCCGTATGGTCTTCAGATGACCCTTCAAAAGGGCATACATCTGAATACCGCAATTAATAAAACAGTTGTGGATATCGGATACTTTTCCAGACATCGTAGTATGTTTATTCTTCCCAGTGGCCGGTATAGCATGGGGGCATTCCTCGGAAGTGGTAGTTATGGCAATATTTACACCGGTATCCATGAAACTACGAATCAATTATACTCCTTGAAGCTCATATCCATGAATCGGACCACATTTGCCAGTGTAATTCGGGAATGCATAGTCCATATCCTGTTAGAACGGGAATCCAGTGATCAACCAGACGGTCCTTTCGTGCCCCGGTTTTATGAAGTAGCCTATGATCCCTACAATGATATGATGATCCTGCGCACGGAAACAATTCAGGATATTTTGTATGATCGCTACCTAGCGAGCTCAGCGGAAGAAAACGACACCATCATTCCCAACACACTCCTTCAACTCGCTCGTATTCTGAAGTTCTTTTACAAGCGTCTGGAATTCAATCATCGTGACTGTAAGCCCAACAATGTTCTGTATAATTATGATGTCCGCACAGGCCGCATCCAAATCAAGCTAATTGATTTCGGATTTTCCTGTCTGTGTTGGAAGGGAGTGAATATTCATGCAGGTGACAGGATGGACGGGGGCTGTTTTCGCCAATCTCGCGATTTGACCCAATATGTCTATGCTACCTACACGGATTCGGCACTTCGTATGTCGGAACCCCTGAAACAGGAACTTCGTGATATGCTGACATTTCCGATTGCAGGACAAGTCTGCCGTCTCTATGAAGGGTGTAGGGCATATGGACAGAGCGTAAGCATGTGGGGACAGACCTATAGATTCCTGAACGATCCGCGAATTGAGAACCCGCAGGGCACACCACATGCAGTAGAGAGGCGGATGTTGGAATTTCTGGGATCGCGCCAGACACCTGCGGGCTTACCCCATTGTGTGCCGGAACGCGTCTTGAATCCGCAGACACGCCGGTGCATAGCGAGGGATTCCAAACAGGGCCAACGCGTCCTGCGGCTTTCTAAACGCTATTCTACGCCTTCGGCAAAGACACTGCGACAGTACCGAAATTCGCGCAAAAAATTGAGAGACTCGCGCCAGTAATGACGGGCACCATCGGATTTCTTTCGTTCTTTCTTTCGTATTTCTCGCATTCCTTTCTAAATACCATGGCTTCAACCGCAACAACAGACTGTATGGTGTGTATTGAAAAGTTCAACAAGTCTACACGGAAGCCTGTCGTATGCCCCTACTGCACTACATCTATTTGCCGCACTTGTGTTCAGACGATTCTACTTCAGGAGAATACAGCCAAGTGCATTATGCCGGAATGTAAGAAGGGGTGGTCCGATGAGTTTCTATCCGAGTCTTTCACAAAGGTCTGGATAGATACAACCTACAAAGCACACCGTAGCAAGGTACTTCTTGACCAGGAGAAGGCGCGGCTTCCTGATACTCAGGAACAGGCAGCTAGGTACATCAATGGATGGGCTATAATGGAACCAATCTATGCACGCATGCGGGCGCTGCGAGAGCAACGCAGCAATCTACCTTTGTATACACAGCTTCGGGAAATGACCAAGGACAAGGCCACCGAAGAGCGTAGGAAGATAGCGAAAACCAAGGAATACCAAGACTTGTTGAAACTTATAAGTAAGGAAGAAAAAAATATAGTGGAAGAAATAAGTAAAATATACGACAATACTGTACTTCGTGAACCAGAGTGGTATGTTAGAACTTATGGTCAGCCAAGGCAAGAATATGGTGTCGCACTAAAAAAAGCCGTTGAAAAGAAGTGGACCTTTGTAGGGAAGTGTCCTAAGGCGGAATGTATGGGCTTTGTGGATTTGGAGTACATCTGCGGCCTCTGCAAGGTAGAGGTCTGTAAGGAGTGTATGGAGCCCAAAACGGCAGCCCAAGCAACACATGCATGCAATCCTGATACTGTACTGAATGTGAAGGCGATGCGGAAGGAGGCAAAGCCGTGCCCGAAATGCGCAGCCATGATCTCTAAGATAGATGGTTGCGACCAGATGTGGTGTACTCAGTGCCACACAGCCTTCAGCTGGCGTACTGGTGAGGAGGAGACACTTGTACATAACCCGCACTTCTATGAGTGGATGCGCCGTACTGGCCAGCAAATGGCACCTGGTGCTGTGAGGGTAGGCGCTGCTGGCGCTGCTGGTGCTCCGCTAGCGCTAGCACCAGCCCCTAATCCTGCATGTGGATTCCAGCAGGTTTGGACGCGCTTTGCGAATTCAGTAGCTGCTGCGTATCCCGAAAACTGCCCAGAGGAGTTAAATGCGATCCAACAGGCTAGTGGACATATTGAAAGGCACAGTCTTGCTATAGTTCGCGATAAGATCCGCCAGAATGAGAGTGTCTGGTACGGTGGAGAGGGTCATGAAGAGCAAAAGCGCCGGCTGCGTGTTCAGTGGCTAGCCAAGCAGGTTACAGAAGAAAAGTGGACTAGCGAATTACACCGTATGGATCGCGAGCGGGAGCGTACCTATGCATTGCGGGATATTTACGACATGTACATCCAGGCTGTAATGACCATTATGGAACAATTTACTATGGATACTACTGCTTCTGATACTGCAGCAGCTACCGCAGAAGCTACAGCAGCAGCAATCCAGCAGTATACCGAGCTATCCACCTATGTGAATGAAGCATTGCGCAAGTACAAGAGTCGGTTTAGCACAAGTGCTCATATGATCCCTCCACTGCCTACCGCCACAGCCACAACATAAGCCATAAAACATACTAAGCACTAAGTTCCATCTTTAACCATATTTTTCCGGCTGCTACGCGTTTTTGTTCCCAGCCCAACTCTTTCAGGATCTCATTGAATTCCTGTTGGGTGCCAAAAAATCCTACATAATCCAGCCGATGCTTGCGCAAAAAGGCCAGGAAGGCCTCCCAAAGCGCTTTGGCAGCAACGCGGCCGTCTTCGGCCACCTTGATGCCCTCCGCAAATTGTCGCACCACGAGATGGAAGAGTTGGACTTGCTGTTGGGGATTCCGATATTCCAGAGGATATTGATACAAACTCAGGAGAACACGGGCTTCCAACAGAGTCAATCCCTCTGGACAATGCGCTTCACACAAGAAGTCTGTATTATATGCAAGCAAAGGCCAAAGAACTGTAATATTCACAGCAGTTAATACAAATCCCTGTAAATCCAGTTTAGACTTCTTATAATATTCAATGATGGGTCCGTAATTTATAGTGGAGGAACTACGGGAGGCTTGTTGTTTGTGCAACAGATAGAGGAGGAATCCATGTTGGAACAGTGTAGGGGACACCGTCAGTGAGGGAGGTGCGGGCAAAGGTGCATGCGACTCTTTGAATTCTTTCAGCAACACTTTGAGCTGCTCACGGAGTGCCTCAGGTTCCGCTGTTTTTTGCGGTGCTGCCACAATGGTCTCCCATCCACAAGCATAAGCATCTGTGCCTTCAGGTGCGGAGGTTTCTTTCCGAAATGTTGAGGCAGTTGAGGTAGTTGAGGCGTTTGAGGCAGTTGGGGCGGTTGTGTTGGAAGCCGGATCATTCGCAGCCCGAATAGCCGCACCAACAGTATTCACACCAATTAGTTGGGTGGGCCGAATTGTAGGAGCTTTCAACGGTTTTGCGACAGAAGGCATGGCAAAGAGATCATAGAGTGCCGGCAAATTGAAGGGACGAAGTTCCTTATTCGTAAAAAATGCCCGTACAATTCCCAATTGTGCTTCGGTTAGTCGTGTTTCCAACACTTCCTCTCCTCTTCGCCGCATCAGAAAAGGACCCTGTAGGGATAGTTCCATGTCCACGGTAACTTGGGGCATAGCCTCTGTTCCCAACACTTCACCCCAGACTCGGTCATACTGTTTCTCTGTTACAATATGTCCTGAAGATGTTTTGTATAGCGATTTTTTGTGTTTATTTACATGATCGTGGATTTGGCTGACCTTGGTACAAACTAACCAGCAATAGGATGCCATAGGAGCAAGGAGCTGTGGTTCAGTGGCCTCGGCATCCTCTTGACGGTAAAAGTTCGCACGATCCGCGTATTGCTTTAAGGCGTATAACCATAGTGTATAGGCCGCATGGCCTCCGCTGGGCTCAGGAGGATGGATGAGGAGGAATGTAGGGAGTTCAGAGTCTTTGTAGGGAATATCTTCGCGTTCCGGCACCAATTTGGAAGTTACAGCAAGTTCAGCCAGAGTAGGCCATTCATCTGTGGGGATCTTGGCTTCTTCGGCGGATTTTAGGAAGGGCCGAAATACGGGGCGCTGAGCCTCCACTTGCAGTGTCTGTCGCACGAATTCCAGGTACGCCAAGTAATCTTCCTGCGCTTCCAACATAAAATCATACTTGACTATGCCAACTTGTGTGGCAAAGGCATTCGGAGGAAGTAGGGACGCCTTTGTGAGAGTGGCAGGTGCCGCACCCATTGCATGGAATTCTGTACACTGATCCGCGGAGTTGATCCATCCCAGATATTTACAGTAATCCTTTTTGGAAATATGGTGGGGTGAGAAGAAAAGCCGTACATGAATGGGTTCTGTGGGCTGTAGGGGAGATAAATTGAACGCCTCACGGGTGGCAATAAATGTATGGATGTATACCTGCATCATGTGTATGTATACACCGGGAGAATACATTCTTAGGCCGAATTTACCGCAGGCTGGCGCACACCTGTTTTTTGCGCGCCCATTTTAGAATGCCTAAACGAACACGAAGACTGCGTAAGCCCAAAAGAACACGAAAATTACGCAAGCTCCCGAAACAAAGAGGTGGAGAGGATTTATGGACTGCAGCATCAGAAGGAAACCCAACGAATGTTCAAACAGCATTGGATGAAGGGGCGGATGTCAATCTGCTAAGATCAGGACGAACACCACTATCCATAGCATGTTGGAACGCAATTAAACCACAAATCTCAGTTCAGGCATACAAAAGGTATTTAGATACAATCAAACTTTTGTTAGATAGAGGTGCAGATCCAGATATACCAAATACGGATAAAACAACTATATTGCATGATATGCTTAATCTATATAGTGATCTTGTCCCATTGCGAGCAATTGAAGTTATGAAACTTCTTTTAGAGCATGGGGCAAATCCAAACCTGAAAAATAAATTTGGTAAAACACCACTTATTTTTGCTATTAGTGGTGACTATCCGATAGAAAAGACAACTTTACTCATGGAGTATGGAGCAGATCCAAACATTAAATCAAATTTAGGACAAGATGCATTTGCAGTAGCAAAGGAGATTTCAAATATAACTAAACGCACACAGGTTCTTAATATTCTAAATACTGTGAAAGCAAAAACCAATATATACATGAATGGAGATCCCAACAAGCTAGATGCTAAAGGCTTTGCACCCCTACATCAATTGTCATTTAGTTCAGAAGCCGAGGAAACTCTAATTGAAAAGGCCAAAGTCTTATTGGAGAAAGGTGCAAATCTAGAATTGGTTGGTGGCGAGAATGCTGAAACACCATTGATTTTAGCCATTGCCAATCAAAAACCAAAACTTGCCGCATTTTTCATGGATGCCGGTGCAAATCCAAATGCTCAAAATAAAATTGGTTCAACTCTACTTCAGTATGCGTCCCAATTGGGGATGTTAGAGTTTGTACAAAGATTTCAGGCTCTCGGTCAAGACATTCGTTATGCAAATGCAATGGGACAAACTGCTTTACATTTTGCATGTGATGAAGGTCACCCGCATATCGTACAATATTTAATTGAACAGGGAGCCGATATAAATGCAGAAACATCAAAAGGATATACTCCTTTAAACTGGTGCACTGATGATAATAAAAAAGAAACCCTGCAAAATCGTTTGGCATGTGCTGAGCTATTATTAAAAAATGGTGCAAATCCTGAAAAAGGATCATCACCATTGTTAGAAGCATCAGCACGTCTAATTAATCACGATTTTATTCCTCTTTTTTTGAAGTATGGAGCAAATCCAAGTGCTGTTGGCTTAAATGGGTTTAGTGTTTTAGAATCTGTTATTGTAAAGAAAGGTAGCTTGGAAATAGTCAAAACACTAGTAGAAGCCGGTGCAAATGTGAATCATATAAACACTCACAATTATACTGCACTCGTAACAGCATTAGTGTATGATCGTGATGCAGATATCGCTCGTTATTTATTGGAACATGGGGCTGATCCTAATATAGGTAAAATCACAGTAACAGTATCAAATCAAACAACACCACGACCACTTGTATTCCATCTATTTCCAGATCTATTGGACTTGCTTCCACTTTTTCTTGAAAAAGGACAGGATCCCAATGTATTAGGACAAATCAGCGCAACTGCATCAACAAGGCCTCTTCATCTGGCAATAATAACATATAATAAGAATTCAAATCAAACATTACGAAAAAATCTCTTAGAAAGTATTAAATTATTGGTAGCCTCAGGTGCTGACCTTAAATTGAAAGATTCTAATGGCTACACACCAGAAGAGTTGGTACAGGATGAGGATACCGAAAAAGCCTTAGGTATTATAAAAATGTGGGAAGGCTTTACACGATCCGATGTTGCTTTTCTTAATTCAATATTTACCAAAGAAACACGAGGAAATATACCAAAAGCCAATGACTATTCGCTTTGTCCTGTCTGCTTGAAAACTGTAGAACGACCGGAAGGATGCATGCATATGCATCACAATTGCAAAGAACAGCCTGGATTTTACCATAAAGCGTTGTACGAAAAATACAAATCGCAGGATAAAATTCATTGGTGTACAATATGCAATCGGATTGGATTTGGTCTAGGAACTTATTTTGAACATTACGTGTTGGGTATAGCAAAAGGCCCAGTCCCAGAAAAAGCAGGTCCTTCACAACTTTTTGATAATGATTGTAGTTTACGAAGTGGTGGTGGAGGTATCCCTGAAAAATACCAGCGATTTAATACACTTCGCAATGTTGCACTTTATTACAATCATCCGTCGTTTATTGGTCAGAAATCACAACGCGAGGTTATGGAGAAACTCGTAGAAGCTATGTGGAATGCACCCCTAGTAGAGAATCCATTGGCTGAACTGAAATTGGCCGAAGGCAGTTGGAATAGAGAGAATAATAATTTCTTGGCCCCTAAACCCACAAAATCTAACAACGCCAACAATTCCAATGTCCCTATTCCTAATTCAGTCCAGGACCCTATCATTCATCCTGTAGAAAATGAGGAATGGCAGAATGCAACATTTGTTTCTGATGCGAATATCATTCAATTCCAGCATCCAGGATTTGCTCATGATAAACCAGGTCAGCAAATATCACGCGACGGATTTGCTGGATGGCTTAATGCTTTACTAGGAAATCCTGCGGCAGAAGCATTTGGTCATTGTTGGCAATACATACCTGAAATAGATCGTGAATCCGCAAGTGCTGCAGAACTCGCGAATCATTGTGGGTCCCTGTTATGGCCCAGAGAAGTCCGTGTTGCTCTAGGTCTTGCCGAATCACCAACAGAAGGTGAAAATGCCGAGTATCGCAAACTGTATAATGGATATCGTAAACAATTCAACCGAAAGCAGAGGGGTACAACACAATAGATGTGCAAAAAATGACGCATGTCGGCAAACCAGGGTGGGTTGTTAGTGTTATTGTTCTTCTAAATACATTTCTTCCATACAATGTCTTCCCAAACATTCCTTACAAAGTCCGAGGTCACCTACTGGGGTTCCTCTGGACCTGGATCTTGCCGCAAGATTCTCTTTCCTACCAACAATGGTGCCCTTTATCTTGAGGAAAATTTATCTCTCACCGAATCTATGATGCGAAATGGCTGCCGTATCCCCTGTCGTGTGGAATTGCCTATTGAACTTTCCGACAGGGCAAAGATTGCACTAGAGATCTACACCACTGCCTACAATGAACTGCAGGAAGCCCAGAAACGATTTGAGGCGACGAAAGAGGCGTTCAAGCAGTCCGTAGGTGGCCAGGAACTTCTGACACTCCTTGTGCCTGAAAAGGAGAAGCTTACACTGGACGAAGTCTGGCCCGAGGAAGAGGTGAAGGAGATTGTCGGGTTTGTGGAATCTCTGGGAGCGAAAGTGGCCCATGCACAACCAGACATGCAGGGGCATTCAATTGGAGAACTCATGCTACGACTGGCTGAACCCGTTGCAGTGGACTTTCTGAAAGATGTAAAATACAAGGACTATTCCATGAAGAGTCTTTCTATTGCTTGCAAAGAGGGACACAACCACATCCAGATCTATAAAACGGGCCTGATGTATCCAGCCTTCAGAACAGAGGATTATAAGGAGATTGTGGCTGCGGAGAAAAAGGCGCTGGAGAAGTTTAACTAATTAATCAGAGCGGCCCCAAATCGCGCAGGCAATGCGTTTGCCAGAATGTCCCGTTGTTTTTGAGTCGGCGTGCAGACCGTGTCCAAGATCATCGGGATCTGCATGTACTATGAGGGAACGTCCCCATAAATCCTGGGGCTTTATGTTGGAAACAGTGTAAGTTCTGGTAAACCGAGGACCTTTGATATTGCCGAGATCGCCAGTATGGCGCTGCAGGTTTTTACGGCTTTTACGCGTTCCAGGAGGACCTCCATGATGAGCAGGCTTTCCTACATGATAATGATCACAAGCTCCTTTGCATCCGACACCCCGTAAATCACCGGCCTTATGTATATGAAATCCATGTAGGCCTTTGGGAAGCTGAGTAAATCGGACTTGGATACGAACTGCATTGCGGCGTGTTGGATGTCGTGAGGCTACAGCTTCGCCTTTCACGCGCCGTGTCTGAAATACTGCAACCGCTGACATCTCTGTCATTGGTGGCGAATTCTTAGTGGATATGTTTGCGTGTTTTGCGCACCTTGTGAGTTCTGCGGGTCTTTCTGTGTTTCCCAACACTGCGTTTACCACCACTTGTCACTTTGCGTATAGCGCGTTCTTCAAAAATAGGAGGTGGTTTTGGAGTATATTGAATTGCATAAGAAGTCCCAGGCAATACACGGGTTTTCAATTCATTGCCTGTAATCACTTCGTTGTAATATATAGTTTGGTTCTTGAGTTCGGATGTGTTGGAATTGTAGACAGTTGCAGGAGTATCTAGAAAACGAATACGGCCCATAAAGCGCTCACCACCCTCGGCATCCAAAACAAGAAATGCGAAGCTGTAGTTGTTAGTTCCTCCTGTTTCTAACTTAGAAATATCTAGACATACATGCAAAGTTGTTCCTGCACGATATGCAGTTGGCAAAAACCCCTGAGGTTGGTGTCCAAAAATATTGTAGTGCAGTGCATTTTCGGCATTGTAGGCTAATCGGAACTTGTTTGTGCGGCTGCGATTCTTTTCAATCCAATTTCCACCGCGCACTTTCACACGAATATTCTTAATCGCATTAATAGGTCGTCCATAATCCACAATCGGTGAAAATTTGTAGGGTTGATATTTATCTTCAGGACTGGAGTAGGCGAATTCTTTTGTGCCGGCCGTAAGATGTACAAATTTATCAATAATGCTGTATAGATCTGAGGAATAGGGACTTGTCATAAGAGATGCGACTGCTTGCAAGAGTTCCTCCTTTTCTTGCTCGTTCTTCAGCACAATATCCGTTAATGTTGTCTGAGAAAGAGAAGCGTTTTTGTAGGGAAGACCGAGGGGGGAAGAAAGACCACGTGTTAAGTTTCCATTTGTCTCTGCATATGGGAATCCCGCATGACTCATATAGCCCGTCTTTTCACCAATAGTAAACAATGCGCCAATGTGGGCAACTTCCAAATATTTCACATAAACGCCTACAAAGTCTTGAAGATATAGAGGCACGGCATTGCCCCATGGCAAAGTCATAACCATTTGCAATACACACAAAAACTTTGCGGCAGTTTCATCCATCAATGCACTTCCATTGACCAATTTGCCGGCCATTTCAGGAATCATTGTTTCCAATTCAGAAGCAATAGCAACCGGTCCACTCATGACACCAGGAGTGCCCGTTGCCATGGTAGGTCCCATAATTGTCTCAACGCGCAATTTGCAGTCGTTTCCTGCAAATGATGGCACAATCTTTCCATTCGGTTTTGCGATATTAGCATTCCAGGGTGCTACTGAATTCTTCATATATGTGGGAATTTCGGTTTGCCGAAACTGAACGGTGGCTCCCTGTAACCTGGTATAGAGTTCAGTAAATGAATTGGTTCCTTCCCAAGGGAGTTCATTGCCAGAGGCTGTCACAACCGATAAATATAACTCAACACCGTAGCGAATTTTGTTAAAGTCACGATTTCCAGCAATCAAAATTACGGAGTCTGGGGATTGTTCCTTCAGATGAATCATACTTAGCATGGCACGAATGCTGTGATTCTGATTGTCAATTAAATCACCCAGAAATCCCAGAGCAATACCATTCCGCATAGATGTAATCAAACCATCATCAAATGTAAATGCCTCATTTAATTCGGATAGAACTTGATTTCGGGAGTTTGTATTGGCTTCTTGAGGAAATACAAAAGGAGCACCTCCCTCTTCATCTGAAAAGCAGAATGCTTTTTTGCCAGTTAAATCATATATCGGATATGGCATGTTTCTATTTAGAACAAACATTATACATCCTCTTTCCCCCGTTTTTGTAACAATAGATTCAGCAATTCCGGCACTTCATAGACATATAGGCATATCCAATCATCTATAGCGGCCGCAGCTCCCGAAATATCCAACACTGTTTCAACAACTTGAATACATCCAGTATCGCAGGCAGCCTTGAGAAGCCAACGATCCGGTACGAATTCAGAGGCGTGTAGGAATTGCCGGAATAGCACAAGGTCTGCATCGGTTTCCAACAAACGCATATGCTCCACAAAGAAACCGTAGGCAATAAGGGAATGCCGAGTTTCCGTGAAGTATTGAAGGATCCAATCGGTATGTGTTGGGAGTTCGGCAACTAAAAGGGCGACTGATCTTTCAACAGAGGCTGCATTATCCACTGCAAATTGGAACATAGAAAAGGATTCATACATTGTTACACGAGCTGCCACTGGAAGCGGTCTCCTGCTTGAATCCCGTATTTTTCGGCGGTTCCACCGGGTAACTCTACAACATATTGAACGGCTCCCCTAGATCGGCGCAACTCTTCACTATGAGGAGGTACGGAGGAATGAATGTTGGTAATTCGGCCTGCCGAGGTCACAAACAGCATGTCCAGGGGCACCAGGGTATTCCGCATCCAGAAGGCGCGTTCCTGTTCATCTGGAAATTGGAACAACATACCAGTATTTGCAGGGAGAGATGCACGGTGCATTAGACCCTGTTCTATTTGTAGGGCCGTGTTGGCGAGTTCCAGATGGACTTTAAGAAATTGGCTACCATCTCGTGTAAATTTGGCCACAACAGGATAGTTTGAGGCAAATGCTTCTGCTTCCTTTGTTTTTACACGAAGTATAACAACAATGACAATTAATATAAAAAGTAGTAGAATATGAACGATTTTCATGACTCCTTATAGAGTGAATGGAAACAAAAGACAAACACCCGACTATTGTTAGAACATTGCGGAACAACTCAAGACTATCCAAACAGACTCGTAAGATTTTGGGGAATGTGCGCAATGCTGCTAAACGGGGTGAAAATGTGCCAAAGAAATTTCTGCAATTCCTGCAGCGAACAGTAAAGGAGGAGCGTAAGAATAGAAAAACCGCAAAACACTTTTATAGAAACTATGAAAAATATGCAGTCAATGAGATCTAGGGTTCTAGAACCATAGTTCCCTAATTTAATCAAAAAGCTCCCATAATTCGTTCCCGATGAATTGAGAATTTATTGGGAACAGTAGAAACATGTCTGCTGCGAATAGGACATTTTATGTTGGACAAGTGAATTTAGTGGGGATTGGAGGGGAAGTTGTAGGTGTGTTGGGGAGTACAGGAGGGGCCGTAACATTTGCAGGATTTTCGGGGAGTAGTGGGGCTACAGGACCTACTGGACCAACAGGAAGCGGAGGCACAGGACCTACAGGCGATATGGGGCCTACTGGTCCAACTGGATTAGGAAGCACAGGAGCAACTGGACCTACAGGTGATATTGGACCCACAGGCTCCGCCTCCTTTCCAACAGCTGGGGGGACAGGCGACTTTTTAACCTATGATGGAACACAGTTTATTGTGGAAAGCACAATTATTGGAATAGGAAGAAACGCCGGTTTGATAACACAAGGAGTAGGAAGTATTGCTATTGGATGCAATGCAGCTCAATCTAATCAGGGATCTAACAGCATTGCGATTGGAATTAATTCAGCACAATCAACACAAGGCATTCATTCTATTTCAATTGGAACAAATGCAGGTCAGTATAATCAAGCAATTGCAAGCATTGCAATTGGATGTAACGCGGGACAATCAAATCAATCAAATCGTGGAATTGCAATTGGAATGTCCGCCGGTCAGAGTTCACAATCCGCAGGTGCAATTGCAATTGGAACGTCTTCTGGATTTTACGGGCAGGGTTCTGCTGCGATATCTATTGGTAGTAATGCAGGTGGATCTAATCAAGGCCCTTGGTCTGTTGCAATTGGTATGTGGGCAGCACAAACAAGTCAAAATGCACAGGCCGTTGCAATTGGATACCAAACCGCATCTAATAATCAATCAAACTTTGCAGTTGCTGTAGGAAATGTTGCAGGTCAAAGCAGTCAAGGAACTGGAGCAGTTGCAATTGGAACTCGCTCCGGTCAGTATAATCAGTTAATTACAGCTATTGCAATTGGATCAAATGCAGCCAACTCAAATCAAGGAACTTCGTCTGTTGCAATTGGCACAAGTGCAGGACAATCAAATCAAGGAACAAATTGCATTTCATTAGGTAACAATGCGGCACAAAGCACACAGGGGGCCTCTTCAGTAGCGATTGGATCATCCGCCGCCCAATATTCACAGGGTACATCGGCTGTGGCAATTGGTCCTTCTGCTGGTAATAATCTTCAGGCAAACACAACCGTAGCAATTGGAAATAGTGCAGCGCAAAGTGTCCAAGGAATTTCGGCAGTAGCTATTGGCGCAAATGCTGCTCAGTATTCACAAGGAACATATTCAGTATCTATTGGTCCATCAGCAGGCACACTATTTCAAGGAACATCTGCTGTAGCAATAGGAAATTCTGCAGGCCAATCCAATCAGTCACAATGGACTGTAGCAATTGGGAATGGTGCAGGCCAATCAAGCCAGGCAACATGGTCCGTTGCAATTGGATCATCTGCAGGAAGATACAATCAAGCATCATCTAGTGTTGCAATCGGAAATCAGGCAGGCAATAGTTCTCAATCACAACAAACTGTAGCTATTGGGAATGGTGCAGGCCAAGCTGGTCAAAGTAATGGAGCCACATGCATTGGTTATAATGCAGGAAACATACTACAAGGTCAAAATGCCGTTGCAATGGGATATACCGCAGGATATAGTAATCAACAATGCAATGCTGTTGCATTGGGATCCTATTCAGGTCGTGAAGGTCAAAAGCTAGGTGCAATTTCTATTGGTTATGGTGCAGGATATTCCTCACAAAGCACTACAGCCATTGCCATTGGTTATTATGCTGGATGCAACTCGGCAATGAATGATGCAATTGCACTTGGAACAAGATCCGGTCAAAGCAATCAGGGAGCGTATGGTATATCAATTGGAAGTTTAGCAGGACAATTGAATCAGGGCCAAAATGCCGTAGCAATAGGTACAAATGCTGGTTGTAATAACCAGGGATCAAATTCGATTGCTATTGGAAACCTTGCTGGAAATATCAATCAATCAACAAATACAATTGTTATTAACGCTTCTAACACAGCACTGAATACAACAGTTAGTGATGCATTCTATGTTAATCCCATTCGCAATGCTAGTAATGCTAATGTTCTCACATATAATACAGGAACTTATGAAATATCATATACTGCTAAATCATTCGTAATTCCCCATCCTACCGACGAAAAACGGTGGCTCGTCCACGGTTGCTTGGAAGGCCCTGAGGCAGGTGTATACTACCGTGGAAAAGCCGAACTCCCCGCATCCTCAAGTATTCGCATCAACTTACCTGACTATGTTTCCTATTTCGCTACCGATTTTACAGTCAGTCTAACTCCAATTGGCCCTATGCCTCGTGTCCTTTCAGCATCCGAAGTTACTGATGGTGCATTCACAGTCTACGGTCCTCCTGGTCCTTTCCATTGGATGGTCCATGGATCGCGTGCGCCTCTGGAAGTTGAACCCAAAAGAGCCGATGTTATTGTGGAAGGCAAAGGTCCTTACAAATACATTCATCCCCAATCACAAAAATGATAAGTGCGTAATAAGTCCAAGAATTCTGTAGGAAACTATGGGCTGCTCCGCAAGCAAACAAATTGAATGGACCCGACAAGCAAACTCACCCATATACGGAGCAGGGTGCATGTTTATCAATGATACACATACACTTGCAGGCATTCATACACCCCGTCGGAATCACGAGGTTCGCATATGCGGTTTCGGGGGGAAAGCGGAAGGCGAGGAACCCTGGTGGCAAACCGCATTTCGTGAAACCATAGAGGAATTCTTTCATGTTACCTCCATTCCCAACACCCTCTTCCGTGCCCTCCAATCCCTCCAACCAATTCGCATTCTTCGTGCCGAGGATCCCGTATACATTACCCTCGTCTACTCTTTCGCACAACTCAAAACTTTTCTGAAACTCTGCGCCAACCATATTACTTCGCCACTTTACACAAATATGCCCAAAACGGTGGAAGACCTAGTATTTCGGAGGCAATTTGTTGGGAATGCAGGGGCTCCGCCAGAAATTATGCACATTGTTTTCTGGCCACTTCAGAATCCCTACAGACGATTCCGAATCACCAAGGACTTTCTCTCCGATATGCATGCATTAACCGTATAGAGATAAGGTGCATAAGGAGTGTGTTAGGAATCTAGGTTTTGCATTGGAAAAAATTGAAAGGTTCATTGGTCCTTAACAACCTTTTTGTGCGATCTTCGTCCTCCAAGTTTCCTTTCCTTTCTTTCCTTCTTTCCTTTCTAAGATGTCCAAGTCCATGAGTTTCAGCGCTGCGCTGTGCAAGGATATGTTTGCTCGTGATGACACGGACGATATGATCCTGGCGGCTGTGAGCAAGGATGGTATGCTCCTGCGCCGTGTTCGGCGCCAGACCTTCGCCATCTGCAAGGCGGCCGTGGAGCAGAACTGGCGTGCAATCGCCTTCGTGCAGGATCTGCACTACTCCATCCTTCAGGTGGCCCTTCAATGCAACCTGGAGGCCGCCTCGCTCCTGCCGCCCCAGGTGCACACGCTGGCTGTGGCGATTGACCTGCGGGCATTTGACTTCATCGCCAAGCCGACCATGGCCTGCTGCGAGTATGTGATCAAGAAGATGCCCGAGTGGATCACCAAGCGCCCCAACCCGCCCATGAATCTGTGCCTGCTGGCTGTGCAGGGGCGCTTTGAGGACGCCAGCTTCCGCGCCTACGCCAACTCTCCCTACCACGAGCCCGTGCAGTATCTGCGTCGCGACTACCTGGAAGGCATGCCTGTTACGGAGGAACTGCAGAAGGCGGCCCTGGCGCCTACCAAGGGCTGGGCCATCCTCAGTTACTCGCAGGCAGCCCAGGAACGCCTGGCCGAGGAGGCGGTGCGCCTCAATGTCAAGGTCTACTCTTACATGCCAGAATCCTGTCACACAGTGGCCCTGGACCGCATCGTGTGCACCGCTTACCCCGAAAAGCTGGCGCAGATCCCGCATCCTGCAAGGGACCTGGTGTGGGACATCGCCAAGCGCTGGGCACCCGCCATCAAGTACGCCGAGGAACAGGATGAGGCCCTGTGCATCCATGCAGTGCGCCACCAGTCCTCGGCTATTGCCTATGTGCGCCGAAACCGCCTGCACATCTGGGCCAAGGCGGGACACAAGACGATCCCGTCGCTCACCACCCTCTTTCCTGAGTTTGCGACGCTGATGACCCGCTCTGCGTCGGCCCGCGCGTTCTTCCACAAGATCAATGTAGCACTGCACCGCCGTGCACCCCTCAAGGCGGACGAGGAGGTCCTGGAGGATCCGGTTACCATGGATCCCGTGGTCGCCGGCACAGTGTGCGCCTTCCTGCCGGACGGCAAGGGCAACCAGCACTTCGCCGGCACGCTGGACAGCCTGCTGGATCTGCTGAAGGCGGGCTTTCACGGCTCCACGGTCCAACACCTCTTCATCCCCATCAAAAACGCCCTGGTGCCCACCCAGCAGATCAAGTGGCGCCAGATTTGATACGGTGTCAGCAGACACCGTATCCATCTGGCTTAAACCTAAAATTCCAACATATCATGCTAAAACAAGAAAACAAAAAAACCATAAATACTTTTTCATTTAATTTTGCAATCTCTTTTACACGCCACCAACACTCTCGGCCACTTCTGCAAGTACATGGAGATCCACCTCATCCCGTGGTACTAGTCGGAATCCACGCTCCTCATATTTGCGAATCCGCAGCCTCTCACGGTCAGTCATTGATTCCCGCAGCAAGTACATGATACCGAGCTTGGTGGCAGTGGCATCCTTGGTATGTAGGAATCCCTCGGAATGATGGGGATGCAGCGAGGGCACCCACCATGTTAGAGCCACTGAGAGATCAAAGGTATCCAGAATGGCATCCACGGGCACCTTGCAATGCATGACCTGCACGACGCGACCTGATTCAGCGTGTTGGAAACGCTGGATACACCGCAGAATGCTGAACACTGGATTTGATGTGTATTCGGCATCGGACTGTACTGGACGATCCACCTCCTCATACCCGTGCTGCTTCAGGAAATATGCGAACAAGAACATATATCCATGGCGTACAGCTACACTTGGATCATCGGGAGAAGAAACCAAATGCTCAGGAGGAAAGAAGTCCGAATGAACCCAAATATCCAGATCATTCGGTACGAAATAGGGAGTTTCGGCAACTAGAGCTGCCAAAGCAGCTGAGCCGGCGACAATGCCTCCTGTAGCATGCAGGAGCTCACTGAAAGTGCGGATATCTAAATGAAAGGAAGAGAGGATGGACTGCATTTTGGATCGGATTTGGAAGGATGTGTAGGAAATATAGGAACTTCTGGACTCCCAACATACCTCGCTAGCTCTCTTCAAATTTTGCCAATCTAATTTCGTGTGGGACCCATTGCACCTCCCATAGGTGGCATCATATATCCGCCATGGCTGCCATGGCCACCAAAGCCACCACTTCCCTCTCCTCTACGCATAGGAGGCGCCTGCGGCAGCGCTTGTGGCAAGTCCGGCATTTGCATAGGATGTCCCGAATGAGTGGGACGATCACGGAAGGGATGATCCATGCGACCAAAATGCTTGAAATCCCCCTCTCCTAACCAGCGACCCCCTCCCCATCCAGGGCCTACACCCGCTAATTCCCAATGTGCTGGTTTCACCACAACGGGTGGAGGTTGTTGCACAATTACAACTGGTTTGGGAGAAGGTGGAGGAGGTGTGTTGGGAGTTTGGGAATATAGAATGATTGCACCAACAAGAGCCGCGATTCCTAAAACAGCGAGCAATTCATTATTGGATGCTGTGGGCATCGTTATTCTACCTGATGCATGATGAAAAAGTTGAAGATCATCAGCCCGTTCCAATTCGTTGCCGTATGTTCTCTAATCCAAATATTCCTTCCTATTCACAATGTTCCCATTTACTTCCTTTCGTGCTGCATGCCTTCGTGCCCTGAGCTTTGATGGTTTCTTTCCAGATAGTTTGGATGATGTCAAGGATGTCTTTGCATTCATGCTTCCCAAGTCATACTTTGAAAGCAAGAACTATGAGCCATTAATTCCGTATCTACAGTCCATGTTTGCATCTGTAGGATGGTCCTGCAAATCCACTGAAGTTCTGGAACACGGAACCTATTACACAGATCATTGCGGTTCCCGATTTCGCACACATCACCTGGGGCCGCATATTCTCTTTCGTGTAGAAGTGGAAGATATGCCGCAGTCTTCCAATCCACTGCCCGAAAAGCCCGCAGTTCCAAACTGGTCCGTTGCTGAGGTTTCCTATGACTCCCTAAAACCTCCCAACTCCTACATCGGATATTATACATCTCGGTATGAGGCAGCATTTCCAGATGAGTACATGTCTACCCTAAATCGTCTGAAAGCCGAAGCACTCACAGAAATGCGCAAATACTCATAGATCCACAGCACAGTCTTTCCATAAACCAGGAACAAAAAGACCGGCCTGAATGCGCTGACACTGTTCCGGCTCAATTGTGCGAGTCTTGGTGGCCAACACCTTGCCTTCGGGACTCATAAGCGTCACAGTTTTTTGCCAGGCATTTGCTTGTTGCACTACCTCGCGCCGCAAAATACGACCACATGGCATACGCCGTTCCTGAATACTGTAGTAGTCGGAGCTGCGCATACCTTTCGCAGAATGCATGGAAATTACAAGAATGACGATAATTCCAACCAAAAGCACACCTACGCTGCGAGGACTCATGTTTCTATGTTTCTATTATCTAAATGCGGAAATTGTAAGAAGCCCATTACAATATGCATACTGTATTTATAACCACAAGTGGTCTTGGGACACGACTGGAAGGTCTCACACAATACACGAATAAAGCCCTGGTGCCCATTGGGGAAAAATACGCGATATGCCGTATTATTGAGAAATTCCCAGAAACCACGCGATTCGTTGTGACACTAGGATATTACGGGGATCATGTGCGGGACTTTCTGGAACTGGCTTATCCTGCCCGCCAATTTGTCTTTGTGAATGTAGCTCCGTTTGAAGGCCCAGGATCCAGCCAGGCCTATTCCATGCTATGTGCTGCACCTCACCTCCAAACATCTTTTTTATACCATTGTTGTGATACGATTCTCCCCGCTTCGTATACATTCCCTGCCGAATCGGAACTCACAAAATCCGCACCTTTTACGGTATTTGTATCTCCTCATCCCGATTACACGACATACAGTGGAATTACAGTCCTGAAAGACAATACCTTCAAATTCAACCGGAAACGCGAAGCAGTTCATGATTATGCATATATTGGCGTGGCGTATATTGCGGATCCTGAGCTGTTTTGGGATACCCTTCGCAATGCCATGGAGGCCGAGGGCGGCAATGCGTCTCTGGGAGATACAGATGCGTATAGGCATCTACTTGCATCAGCCGCAACACCACCGAAACCACGATACAGCATAATTCCACAGTTTTATGATACCGGTAATTTGGACAGTTATCGTCATGCATGCAATGCATTTCCCACAGGTCCTACAATCCTTGCAAAACCCAATGAATCCCTTTGTTTTTTTCCTGATAAAGTGATTAAATTTCTCCATTCCGCGACAGCCAATGCAAAGCGAATACATCGGGGCGAACTGTTGGAAGCGTGTGGAGGTCCCAGAATTCTAGGACATCGTCCTAATTTCCTGGCCATGACATACGAAGAAGGAACTCTATTGGCGGAATGTAGGGAATGGGGGCTTGTGCGAAAACTCCTAGACTGGGCCCAAACACATCTCTGGACCAATCCCCGTGAATCCGAGGAATATCCGAATGTATGCCGCAGATTCTACAAGACAAAAACTCTGGAACGACTAGCCGCCTACAAGGCCAAACATCCAGAGGATTGTACAACTATTAATAACTGCCGTGTGGGAAGTATGGAAGACCTGCTTGCTCGTGTGCCCTGGGATGACCTTTGCACCCGCCGGTTTACCGGATTTCACGGGGATTTTATTCTGGATAATCTCCTCCAACGCAAAGATGGATCCTTTGTTCTGTTGGATTGGCGGGAATGCTTTGATACTGAGACGGATGTGGGGGATCCAGCATACGACCTGGCGAAGCTACGGCATAATTTGGTGTTTAATCATGCTAAGATTGCAAAAGGAGCGTATGTAATTCAAAAAGAGGGCGATCAAATCTTTGTGGATTTGGAGTGTAAATACCTACTTGTCCGTCAATTGGAGGAGTTGGATGTTTGGATTGCGGAACACAGGGAGCAAGGATGGAGTGTGAGAAACATTCGCATCCTTCAGGCTATTATTTGGCTGAATATGGCATCTCTTTACGATGCACCATTATCTGAATTTTTGTATTATTTTGGAAAGTGGAATCTATCACTTGCTATAAGCAATCCACATTAGTACATTGCTTTACGATTGCGGCGTGTGGAACGGCGTGATTTCTTACCTGCTTTGCGTGAAGCTTTGCGATGTTTGCGGCTCTTAGTGCTGCGCTTAGAGCGGCGCTTTCCTCCATTTGCAATAATTTGACGATTAACAACGAGTGTATCAAAAGTTCCCACATAGTTAGTACCAGGAAATGCAGCATTCATGCGATGTCCAGTCACATCAAACTCCTGAGTCATGTCCAGACTGTATGAATTTGTGAATATATCGGCATTGTGTGGCAAATCATATCCTGCCTCAAAAAACTTAGGAACAGCTTCTGATAGATCAGTCACAGTAAAGTTCACAACAGGCTGTGCAGGTGTTTCATAATTATGAACATTGGCGACATGTGCCATAAATTGAAAGGTGGGCATTTTCTACTCATAACATATATTTTTTAACGGACTTTACGCACGCCCATATGCATCCTGAAGGCGAACAACATCCCACAACTCATTCGTACTCGTTTCATAATATACCGCATCCTCAACACCCTCCATCTTATGGACCGTGTAAGGTTGAATTGTCACGGTCTCACCGGGACCATAAACACGAGACTCCAGCGCATCCATTGACGGTCCAATATAAATGCGCAGCTGACCCGAGAATACCAGAATCGTCTCGCGCTTGCATACATGATATTGGGTGCTGCAGGAATGTCCCGCTTTCATAAACAACTTCTTGACAACATAGGCGGAATTGACGTCTATGAGCTCCTCGTAGCCCCATGGCTTCTCAAAACGACCCGATGCAGGTACATACCGATCCCCAAGCGTGACCAAATCTCCTGTAATATCCTGGTTCACCAGGCCCGCATTGCGGGCCGGACTCACAGCATAGGCCGTGGCCCGAACACCTTCAGGTTTACGATCATTAATGAGCACACGATCCCCATTAGGCAGTCCCATCAGCAAAACATCGTAGGGGATATGTAGGGAATGCAGGATTTCCTCGGTCGCCTTGCGCTGACTCTCCTTACGACCAGTAATTAGCACAATGCGGTAATTGCGCCGCTCCCATTCCTTGAGGGCATCATATACACCTGGAAGGATCTCCGCACCTGCACCAGCAGCATTCGCAAAAATATCCCCGTGATGTTTCAACAGGGTGCCGTCAATATCACAAAACACTGTTTTGGGTGATGTTGACATTTCAATGTAGCTCTAAATACATTACAGTCCATACAATTCGTTTAGACGACGGAGGATAGCCTGTTGGGAATCCGAATCGGCTGTAGGATATTTGGCTTTCAGGGCCATAAAGGCCGGATCCGAAAAGACATAATGGCCGCAAATGAGCACTAGGCGCTCTTTATTTGCCTGAGGATCAAAATCGGCCGTAACCCATTTCTCCCATTTTCTGGATTTCCAACAGATGTCAAAAAATACCTCACGATCCTCGGCATTCATTAGGCCCCATACCGTGCGTGACTCCATTTCGCCGAGCTCGGGCGCGATATTGATATGTTGGAGTCCCAGAGCAGCTTTAGCAGCCACGGTTTCTGCGGAAATCCAGTCCCCATTATGCTCTTTTGCAGTCTTCCCATATTTATCCACAACTTCCAACATCCGCTGAAGACGCTCTGCGTCAAATGCGCCTGTATTGGCACCTTCTTTGAGAGCCGTGCCACATTGCACAACAACAAAGAGAATGGACTCAAATTGTTCCGGATTCAGGCGCTCCTGTAAATCTGAAAGTAGTTTATCCACCTCATGGACTTCAAACCGGCGAATGGATTCCTCCGTTCCAACCTCAAATCGGATGTAGGGATTTACGGATAAGGTCATAACAATGGCGGCCACCGTCCAATCCAGACCCTCTTCATAGGTTGGATGCGCCTTCCAGGGATCAATGTGTACAATATCTGCATATTTAATGTCCTCAACGAGAGACTCCCAACCACTATCGGCCTCTGCGCCTTGCATGGGTCCGCCATGATCCCGCTCAATAAGCGCATCCTGTCCCACATATTCACGCAGTGTTTTCATGGTAAAGCCATTCACATAACCGCCTGTATAGTCTACCTGACGACGGCTGGGAATAAAGGTGAGCGGTATATCAGGATTGATGGTATGAAACTTTGTTGCAGCATCAATGACATTGCGGGACATAGGTCCCAAATAAAAGTGGACCATGCTTTGTCTTTCAATATGTAAGAGTCTTTTATTTAGACGAAAGGCAGCCCTAGCCTCTATACATTGAAGCGAATACATGGTTCGCTTTGCTCACAGGCGCAGACAAGTTCCTAGATTCCAACATATATATTCATAGAATTTTATGAAATTCATAACCATGCATTTCATAAAATTCCTATATATTCATATAGCCATTTCTAGACACACCTGCATGGGACTTTTTAGGTTTTTGGAACATAAATGTAATTTCTGAACTCCTACACATGCCCTCCAAAACCTGTTGAATTCCAAGGACTTTTGAGGATGTATGTTGGTGGTTTGGAACATAAATGTAATTTCTGAACTCCTACACATGCCCTCCAAAACCTGTTGAATTCCAAGGACTTTTGAGGATGTGTGTTGGTGGTTTGGAACATAAATGTAATTTCTGAACTCCCTACACATGCCCTCCAAAATCCTAAAACCCCAAAACCCCAAAACCCCAAAACCCCAAAAAGTCCCATGCAGGTGTGTCTAGAAATGGCTATATGAATATATAGGAATTTTATGAAATGCATGGTTATGAATTTCATA
>JACCDY010035285.1_pt1 | contig 82015 bp, 76 predicted proteins | sample 7446391 | NCBI WGS metagenome assembly JACCDY01 (sample SAMN15323451, study PRJNA562643) | freshwater metagenome | isolation source: river surface water | place: USA:Blue River Watershed | collected 2017-08-18
CGCCGGCGAGCAGTGCAACCCCTACTTCTTCAGCGTCTCCTACCAGAACGACAACCAGCACGAGGCGGTGGGCAAGACGGTGCAGGACAAGGGCTTCAAGAAGGTCGCCCTGATCGCCCCCAACTACCCCGCGGGCAAGGACGCCCTCACCGGCTTCAAGCGCTACTTCAAGGGCGAGATCGCCATGGAGAGCTACACCCCGCTGAACATGCTCGATTACGGCGCCGAGCTGTCCAAGCTGCGCGCGGCCAAGCCGGACGCCGTCTACATCTTCCTGCCCGGCGGCCTGGGCATCAACTTCATCAAGCAGTTCGTGGGCTCGGGCCTGTCCAAGGACATGACCCTGTTCGGCCCGGGCTTCTCCGGCGACGAGGACGTGATCAGCGCCGTCGGCGACCCGATGCTGGGCATGTTCAACACCTCGCAGTGGGCGCATGACCTGCCCAACGCCGCCAACAAGCGCTTCGTCGCTGACTTCGAGAAGGAATACAAGCGCCTGCCGTCCCTGTACGCCTCCCAGGGCTACGACGCGGCCCGCCTGATCGACGCCGCGGTGCGCGACACCAAGGGCAACTTGGGCGACAAGGCCGCGGTGCGCAAGGCCCTGGCGGCTGCGAAGTTCGAGTCGGTGCGCGGCGCCTTCAAGTTCAACAGCAACCAGTTCCCGATCCAGGACTACCACCTGCGCGTGATCACCAAGAACCCGCAGGGCCGGGTGACCAACCGCACCATCGGCACGGTGTTCAAGGCCCACGGCGACGCCTACGCCAGCCAGTGCAAGATGCCCGCCCTCTGACCCGCGAGGCGCTTGCATGACCGGGATCCTGCTGCTGGAGCAGTCCCTCAACGGCCTGCAGTTCGGGCTGATGCTGTTCCTGCTGGCCGCCGGCCTGACGCTGGTGTTCGGCATCATGGACATGATCAACCTGGCCCACGGCTCGCTGTACATGGTGGGCGCCTACCTGGCCGCCAGCGCCGCGGCCGCCTCGGGCTCCTTCGTTCTCGGCGTGGCCGGGGGCGTGGCGGGCGCGGCCGTCTTCGGCGTGCTGCTCGAGCTGTCCGTCCTGCGCCGCCTCTACGCCCGTGACCACCTCTCCCAGGTGCTGGGCACTTTCGCCCTCCTCCTCATGGCCAACGAGGCGGTGCGCTTCGTCTGGGGCTCGCAGCCCATCGCGCTCTCGCCGCCCGAAGCCCTGGCCGGCCCAGTCGAACTGCTGCCCGGGTTCACCTACCCCGCCTACCGCCTCCTGATCATCGGCGTCGGCCTGGCGGTGGCCCTGGGCCTGTGGCTCCTCATCACCCGCACCCGGGTGGGCATGCGGGTGCGCGCCGGCGCCTCCAACCGCGAGATGGCGATGGCGATGGGCGCCGACGTGCGCCGCCTGTTCACCGCCCTCTTCGCCCTGGGCGCCGCGCTGTGCGGCGTGGCCGGGGCGCTGCTCGGACCGCTGCTGGCGGTGCAGGTAGGCATGGGCGAGAGCATCCTCATCCTGGCCTTCGTGGTCATCGTGATCGGCGGCATCGGCTCGATCCGCGGCGCGCTGCTCGGCGCCCTGCTGGTGGGCCTGGTGGACACCGCCGGCCGGGTGCTGATTCCGCTGGCCTTCGAACGTTTCCTGAGCCGCGAGGCGGCCGACAACGCCGGCCCGGCGGTAGCCTCCATGCTCATTTACCTGCTGATGGCGGCGGTGCTGTTCTGGAAGCCCCGCGGGCTGTTCCCCTCGCATGGCTGATCCCGCTCGCCCCGCGCAAAGTCCCATGGACCACCGCCTCGGCGGCTGGCCGGCCCTGCTCGTCGCAGCCGCCTTGCTGGCGCTACCCGCGGCGGCCCAGGCGCTGGGCGGCGAGTTCTACATCAGCCTGGCCACCCGCGTCCTTATCTTCGCCCTGGCCGCCACCAGCCTCAACCTGGTGCTGGGCTTCGGCGGCATGGTGAGCTTCGGCCATGCGGCCTTCATCGGCCTGGGCGCCTATGCGGCGGCAGTGACGATGCAGGCCGGCGTTACCTCCGCCTGGGTCGCCTGGCCGGTGGCAATGGCGGTCGCCGCGCTGGCGGCGCTGGTGATCGGCGCGATCAGCCTGCGCACCCAGGGCGTGTACTTCATCATGATCACGCTGGCCTTCGCCCAGATGCTGTACTTCCTCATGGTCTCCCTCAAGAGCCTGGGCGGGGACGACGGCATGAACCTGGCGGGCCGTCCGGGCCTGCCAGGGCTCGGCGCCTGGGCCGACCTGGCCGACGACACCCGCTTCTATTTCGTCGTCCTGGCCGCCTGCGCCCTGGGCTGGCTGGGGGTCTGGCGCCTGGTGAACTCGCGCCTGGGGCACGCGCTCCAGGCCATGAAGGAGAACCCGGCGCGCATGGCCGCCCTGGGCTTTCCGGTGCGGCGCTACCAGCTCGCGGCCTTCGTGGTGGCGGGCGCCCTCGCCGGCCTGGCCGGCGCGCTGCTGGCGGCGCAGGGCAGCTTCGTGAGCCCGGCGCTGATGCAGTGGCACCAGTCGGGCGTGCTGATGGTGATGGTCATCCTGGGCGGCGTGGGCCGCCTGTGGGGCCCGGTGGTGGGCGCGGTGGTCTTCCTGCTGCTGGAGGAGGTCCTCGGCCACACCACCATGCACTGGCAGTTCTTCCTCGGCGCCATCCTGCTCGCGGTGGTGCTGCTGGCACCCCGCGGGCTCGCGGCGCTGGGCGAGAGGCGACCCCGATGACCCACCCGCTCCCTCGCCCCCTCCTGCAGGTGCAGGGCCTGGTCAAGCGCTTTGGCGGCCTGGCCGCCACCGACGGCTGCGACCTCGTCGTGGCCGAGGGCGAGATCCATGCCCTCATCGGCCCCAACGGCGCGGGCAAGACCACCCTGATCCACCAGCTCTCGGGCGCGCTCGCGCCCGATGCCGGCCGCATCGTCTTCGACGGCCAGGACCTCACCGCCTGGCCGATCCACCGCCGGGTGCGGGCCGGCCTGGCCCGCTCCTTCCAGATCACCAGCGTGTTCCGGTCCCTGCCGGTGCATGACAACCTGGCCCTCGCGCTCCAGGCGCAGGCCCCCCGGCCCTGGCACCCCTGGGCGCGGGGCAGCGCCGACCGCGAACGCCGGGCCCGCGCCGAGGCGCTGGCCGCGCGCATCGGCCTGGGCCACCGCCTGGATGCGGCAGCCGGGGCGCTCTCGCACGCGGAGCAGCGGCAGCTGGAGCTCGGGCTGGCCCTGGCCACCGGCGCGCGCCTCTTGCTGCTGGACGAGCCGATGGCCGGCATGGGCCCCGACGAATCGGGCCGCCTCGTCGAGCTGCTCGAATCCCTGCGCGGCGAGGTCACCCTGCTGCTGGTCGAACACGACATGGACGCCGTCTTCCGCCTCGCCGACACCGTCTCCACCCTGGTCTCGGGCCGGGTGGTGGCCAGCGGCACGCCGGCCGAGATCCGCGCCCACCCCGAGGTGCGCCGCGCCTACCTGGGCGACGAGTTGCCGGAGGAGGCGCCATGAACCCGGCGATGCCGCATCCACCCTCCGACGCGGGGGCCGCAGCGCGCGAGCCGCTGCTCGAGATCCGCGGCCTCGAGGCCGGCTACGGCGACAGCCAGGTGCTGTTCGGGCTGGACCTCGACCTCGAGGCCGGCCAGGTCGCCACCCTCATGGGCCGCAACGGCATGGGCAAAAGCAGCACGGTGCGCTGCCTGTTCGGGCTGCTGGCACCCCGGGGCGGCGAGATCCGCTTCCAGGGCGAGCGCATCGACGGGCTGTCCCCCGACCGCATCGCGCGCCGCGGCCTGGCCCTGGTGCCCGAGGGCCGGCAGGTCTTTCCCAACCTCACGGTGGAGGAGAACCTGCTCGCCTTCGCCAGCCGGCGCGCCACGGGCGGACCGGAATGGACGCTGGACGCGGTCTACGACCTGTTCCCGCAGCTGCCCGGCCGCCGCCGCCATGCCGGCGGCCAGCTCTCGGGGGGCGAGCAGCAGATGGTGGCCATTGCCCGCGCGCTCATGACCAACCCGCAGCTGCTGGTGCTGGACGAGGCCACCGAGGGCCTGGCGCCCCTGGTGCGCGAGACCATCTGGGCCTGCCTGGCCCGCCTGCGCGAACGCGGCCAGTCCATCCTGGTGATCGACAAGTACGTGCGCCGGCTGCTGCCCCTGGCCGACCGGCACACCCTGATCGAGCGCGGGCGCGCGGTCTGGCAGGGCGACTCGCAGGCCCTGGCGGCCGACCCGTCCCTCTGGGAGCGCTACATCGGGGTGTGAGGGTCGGCGCGTGGAGGTCGGCGTGTAAACTCCACCGATGGATTACCCGGGTAACTTGTTCGTCGTCGCGGCGCCCTCCGGCGCCGGCAAATCCAGCCTGGTCAAGGCCCTGATGGAGCTCGACGCCAAGCTCCAGCCCTCCGTCTCCCACACCACCCGGGCCCCGCGCGGCCAGGAAAAGCACGGCCGCGAGTACTTCTTCGTCTCGCCCCAGGAATTCGACGCCATGATCCTGGGCAGCGCCTTCGTCGAGTGGGCGCATGTGCACGGCAACCGCTACGGCACCTCCAAGAAGGCGATCGAGGAGCGCATTGCCAGCGGCGGCGACGTCATCCTCGAGATCGACTGGCAGGGCGCCCTCCAGATCAAGAAGTCCTTCGCCAACGCGGTCCTGATCTTCATCCTGCCCCCCAGCTGGGAAGAACTGCGCTCGCGCCTGGAGCGCCGGGGCGAAGACGCACCTGACGTGATCGAACTGCGCCTCAAGAACGCCGCCGAGGAGATGGCCCAGGCCCAGGAATTCGACTTCGTTATAATCAACGAGTTATTTGAACGCGCCTTGTTCGACCTCAAGGCCATCGTCCACGCGCAGCGCCTGAAGTTCACGGCCCAGCGGCGCGCCCGGGCCGACACCTTCTCGGCCCTCCACATCATCTGACCCGCCACCGGAGAAGCACCATGGCCCGCATCACCGTCGAAGACTGCCTGCAGAAGATCCCCAACCGCTTCCAGCTGGTGCTGGCCGCGACCTACCGCGCCCGCATGCTGAGCCAGGGTCACACCCCCAAGATCGAGAGCAAGAACAAGCCGGGCGTGACTGCCCTGCGCGAGATCGCCGACGGCAAGATCGGCCTCGAAATGCTCAAGAAGGTCCCGGGCTGATCCCCGTCCGAATCCCCTTCGCGACAGAGCACCGCCCCGGCGGTGCTTTTTTCATGGTGCCGCCTCACGCTACATTTGAGGGATGAGCGCGGTGCTCGATTCCTCTCCGGGACGGCGCAAGCCCAAGCCCACCCTGCCCAGTCCGGCCGAGGCCAATGCGGCCGCGGCCAGCTTTGCCGCGCTCACCGCGAAACTCGACTACCTCGACGCCGGCGACATCGAGCAGGTGCGCCAGGCCTACCGCTTCGCCGACGAGGCCCACCTGGGCCAGATGCGCGCCAGCGGCGAGCCCTACATCACCCACCCGATCGCGGTCGCCGCCCAATGCGCCGAGTGGAAGCTCGACGCCCAGGCCCTGATGGCGGCCCTCTTGCATGATGCGATCGAGGACTGCGGCGTCACCAAGCCCGAGCTGATCGAGCGCTTCGGCGCCCCGGTGGCCGAACTGGTGGACGGCCTGACCAAGCTGGACAAGCTGCAGTTCAACACCCGCGAAGAGAACCAGGCCGAGTCCTTCCGCAAGATGCTGCTGGCGATGGCGCGCGACGTGCGCGTCATCCTGATCAAGCTGGCCGACCGCTCGCACAACATGCGCACCATGGGTGACATGCCGCGCGCCAAGTGGGCCCGCATCTCCTCGGAGACGCTGGAGATCTACGCGCCCATCGCCCACCGCCTGGGCCTGAACCAGACCTACCGCGAGCTGCAGGAGCTCGCCTTCCGCCACCTGCGCCCCTGGCGCCATGCGGTGCTGTCGAAGGCGGTGGCCAAGGCCCGCAACCGCCGGCGCGACCTCATTCAGAAGGTGCAGCGCGAGGTCGAGGCCGCCTTCGACGGCGCCCGCATCCCGATCCGCCTGGGCGGGCGCGAGAAGACGCTCTACTCCATCTACCGCAAGATGGACGACAAGCACCTGAGCTTCGCCCAGGTGACCGACATCTACGGTTTCCGCATCGTCGTGCCCACCGTGGTCGACTGCTACACCGCCCTGGGCGTGCTGCACCAGATGTACAAGCCGGTGCCCGGCCGCTTCAAGGACCACATCGCCATTCCCAAGGTCAACGGCTACCAGTCGCTGCACACCACGCTGGTGGGCCCTTCGGGGGTGAACATCGAGTTCCAGATCCGCACCCAGGAGATGCACCTGGTGGCCGAGTCCGGCGTGGCGGCGCACTGGCTGTACAAGGCCGGTCCGCAGGACGGCGACGGCGGCGAGGCCGCCGACCGCCTGGGGACCAAGTGGCTGCAGTCGCTGCTGGACATCCAGCACGAGACCCGCGACGCCGCCGAGTTCTGGGACCACGTCAAGATCGACCTCTTCCCCGACGCGGTCTACGTCTTCACGCCCAAGAGCCAGATCATGGCCCTGCCTCGCGGCGCGACCGCGGTGGACTTCGCCTACGCGATCCACTCCAACGTGGGCGACCACGCGGTGGGCGCGCGCATCAACGGCAGCCAGGTGCCCCTGCGCACCGAGCTGAAGAACGGCGACGTGGTCGAGGTCGAGACCGCCCCCGACGCCCTGCCCGATCCGGCCTGGCTCGGCTTCGTGCGCACCGGCCGGGCCCGCTCCAAGATCCGCCACCAGCTCAAGACCCGCGCCGGCGCCGAGTCGCAGGCGCTGGGCGCGCAGCTGCTCACTCAGGCCCTGCGGGCCGAGGGTATCGAGCGCGTGCCGGGCGTCGACGCGGCCCACCAGCCGGTGTGGGAAAAGCTCCTGCGCTTCACCGGCAACCGCAACGCCGAGGAACTGCTCACCGACCTGGGCCTGGGCCGGCGCATCGCCTCCATCGTCGCCAAGCGCATGGCCACGCTGCTGGCCGAGGCGGGCGAGAAGCCCGACGCGCTCCTGATCACCCGCGAGCGCTTCGCCGCCGCGGCCCAGCCCGCCCAGTCGGCGGTGGTGCTCGATGGCAGCGAGAACGCCTCGGTGCAATTCGCCCGCTGCTGCCGGCCGGTGCCGGGCGAGGCCATCGTCGGCTACCTGGGGCGCGGTGAAGGCCTGGTGGTGCACACCGCCGACTGCGCGGTGGCCCGCAAGCTCCTGAACAAGGACAGCGAGCGCTTCATCGGCGTCGAGTGGTCCGACGAGCCGGTGCGCGCCTTCGAGACCCACCTGCTGGTCACCGTGGCCAACGGCAAGGGCGTGCTGGCCCGGGTCGCGCAGGCCCTGGCGAGCGCCGAGGTGGACATCACCCATGTGGACATGGGCGAGGAGCGCGCCCAGGACGCGGCCGACCTGCGCCTCATCATCGCGGTGCGGGACCGCTCGCACCTGGAGTCGGCGATCCGCATGCTCAAACGCACGCCCTCGGTGCTGCAGGTGGACCGGGTGCGCCCGCGCGGCACCGCGCAGGCCGAAAGCCCAGGCAGCGCCTGAACCTGGCTGTCCTCCGCGCCTGAACCCGGACCTGTCGGTCCCTAGGCGCCCGGCGCCGGGTAGCGCACCGCCAGCACCTCGATCTCCTGCAGGCCCGCGGGCGTCTGCAGCTTCACCAGGTCGCCCTCTCGCGCCTTGAGCAGCGCCCGCGCGATGGGCGAGATCCAGCTGACCTGACCCTGGGCGCTGTCGGCCTCGTCGATGCCCATGATGGTCACTTCGCGCTCGTCCCCCGCCTCGTCGGCGTAGCGCACCGTGGCGCCGAAGAAGACCTGGTCGCGACCGTGGTGCACGCTCGGGTCGGCGACCTCGGCGATCTCCAGGCGCTTGGTGAGGAAGCGGATGCGGCGGTCGATCTCGCGCAGGCGCTTCTTGCCATAGAGGTAGTCGCCGTTTTCCGAGCGGTCGCCGTTGCTGGCGGCCCAGTGCACCACCTCCACCACCTGCGGCCGCTCCTCGTCGATCAGGTGGAGCAGCTCCGCACGCAGGCGGGCGTAGCCCCGCGGCGTGATGTAGTTGCGGGTGCCGGCGGGCAGGGGCGGCAGGCCGCCCTCGTCCTCATCGTTGCCGTCGCTTTCGCGGGTGAATGCCTTGCTCATGGAGCCGCCAGCATAGCGGCCCCGGCCTCCTACACCGGCGGCTGCCCGCGCCTGACAGGACCGGGCGACCGGCCTTCCAAGAATCGCCCGATGCTCACGGCCCTGATCGACACACCGACCGCCGCGCCGGATGCGGCCTTCGCCCCCGCCGCAGAACCCGGCGCAGACGGCCTGCCCGCGGAGGCCGAGGCCGCGCGCTACGCGCTGCTGCGGCGCCTGGGGCCCGCGCTGCGCCACGACCTGGTGGTGCACCTGCAGGCGTTGGCGATGATGGCCGAGGTCCTGGGCGCGCGCCTGGAGCGCGACCCGCAGGACAGCAGCCTGCCGCAGCAGCTGGGGCGCATGCACCTGCTGGCGCGCGACGCAGTCGCCGGCGCGCTGCAGGTGGCCGGCTGGCTGCTGCCGCCGGAGGACGACGCGATCGACCTGCGGGACGGCCTGGAGGAGAGCCTGGGCCTGGTGCGAAGCAGCCTGGGCTTTCGCGGGCTGCAGCTGCAGGCCGACCTGCCCGAGGCCGGCCTGGCGGTCTCGCGGGACCGGCTGCGGCACCTGCTGCTCGGGGGCCTGCTCCATCTGAGCGACCTGGGCGGCCCGGCCGGCACGCTGCGGGTGCAGGCCCGCGCGGATGCGGCGGGCGCCCGGCTGCGGCTCTCGCTGGAGGCGCAGGACCGCGGCGCGGACCTCGCGCGCATCCGGAGCGAACCGGAAGGCGCCGAAGATCCAGGCGATGACGATGCCTCGGGCCAGGACGAGGAGACGGCAGCGGTCTCCACCGACACGCGGATCACCCCCGACGAAGAGGCGGGCTACCGCGCCCTGCGCTGGGCCGACGTGCAGGCGCTGGCGGGCGAGACCCAGGCGATGCGGCACTTCACGCCACCCGTCATCGAACTGCGTCTGCCCCGGGTGGAGGCGCGGACGCCGCTTCAGGTCGCGCCGCGCTGAGCGGTGGGATGAACAGCGGGTTAAAGGTCGGATTGAACGTCGGGTTCCACGGGCTGATCGAGGAAGCGTTCGAGCGCCGGCACCGGCAGCGGCGGGCAGTACAGGAAGCCCTGGAAGTAGCCGCAGCCCTCGCGCGCGAGGAAGTCGCGCTGGGCCTCGGTCTCCACCCCCTCGGCCACCACCTCCAGCCGCAGGCTGCGCGCCAGGGCGATGATCGTCCGTGCGATCGCGGCGGCGCTCGGGTCGGTGAGCAGGTCCTTGACGAACTCGCGGTCGATCTTGAGCTGGTCCAGCGGCAGGCGCTTCAGGTAGGAGAGCGAGGAGTAGCCCATGCCGAAGTCGTCGAGCGCGAGACCCACCCCCAGGGCCTTGAGCCGGGCCATCTTGCCCGCCATGTCCTCGAAGCCGTCGACCATGAGGCTCTCGGTGAGCTCCAGCATCAGCCGCCCCGGGGCAACGCCGGCACGTCCGATGGCCTCGGTCACGCCGTCGGCGAAATCGGGATGACGGAACTGGCGCGCGCTCACGTTGACCGCGATGGTGAGGTGGGCGCGCGCCGGCTCCCCGGCCCAGCGCGCCAGCTGCGCGCAGGCGGTGTCCAGCACCCAGCGCCCCAGTGGCAGGATCAGCGCGTTCTCCTCGGTGGCGGCGATGAAGTGCTCGGGCGGCACGCGGCCCCGCACCGGATGGTCCCAGCGGACCAGCGCCTCGACGCTGGTGACCCGGCCCGCCGCGTCGACCTGCGGCTGGTACTCGAGCAGGAACTGCTCCTCGCGCCAGGCCTGACGCAGGTCGGCCCCCAGCGCCGCGCTGGCGCTGGCCTGGGCCTGCAGCTGCGGGTCGAAGAAGCAGGCGGTGTTGCGGCCCTGGCGCTTGGCCTGGTACATCGCGAGGTCGGCCTGTTTCAAGAGCTCGCTCACCGCGCCGGCGTCGCGGTCGAACACCGTCACGCCGACGCTGCAGGTGCTGTGGTGCGCGGTGCCGGGCAGGGCATAGGGCTCGCCGAGCGCAGCCAGCACCCGCTCGGCCACCGCGCGCGCCGCCTCGGCCAGGGCCGCCGGGTCGCCGGCCTCGCCGGACCGCGGCTGCAGCAGCACCACGAACTCGTCGCCCCCCAGGCGGGCCACGGTGTCGGCCTCGGAGATGCACCCGCGCAGCCGCCGTCCGACCTCCTGCAGCAGCTGGTCGCCCACCTGGTGGCCCAGGGTGTCGTTGAGGATCTTGAAGTTGTCCAGGTCGATGAACATCAGCGCGCCGCCGCCGGCCGCGGGCGCCGGCGCCAGCATCGCCTGCAGCCGCTCGAGCAGCAGCTGCCGATTGGGCAGGCCGGTGAGCGCGTCGTAGAAGGCGAGGTAACGAATCCGCTGCTCGGCGGCCTTGCGCTCGGTGACGTCACGGCCCACCGCCACCCAGTGGGTGAGGCGGCGCGCCGGGTCCCAGACCGGCGAGATGTCCAGGTCGACCCAGAAAGGCTCGCCGTCCTTGCGGTAGTTCACCAGGTCCACCCGCACCGGCTCCCACTGCTGCAGCGCGCTGCGGATCTGGTCCAGCCGCTCGCGCTGGGTGCGCGGCCCCTGCAGCAGGCGGGGCGAGCGCCCCAGCACCTCGGCGGCGGCGTAGCCGGTGCGGCGCTCGAAGGCCTCGTTGACGAAGACGATGCGCGGGCCTGGCTCGTGCAAGGGCCCGGCCTCGGTGATGATCACGAGGTCATTGAGGCGGGCGATGCTGTCCTCCAGCAGGCGCAGCTGCTCCTGCGAGCGGTGCGCGCCGGTGACGTCGCGCAGGCGCAGGGCCAGGCCCTGGCCGAAGGGTTCGCCCGCGAGCGAGAGCCACCGCGCCTGGCTGGCGTCGGCCTCTTCCAGCACCAGGGCCTCGCGCCGCGCCAGGGCCGCCCGCACCCGGGTGGCCAGGCGCAGGCGGGCGCTGCGGGTGAACAGGTCCCACAGCTGCCGGCCCTGCAACGCGATCGCCGGGCGGCCCAGCAGGCGCTCGGCCTGCGCATTGAGGAAGTTGATGCGGCCCTGTGCGTCCAGGGTGATCAGCGCCTCAGCCTGCAGGCCCTGCGGCTCGATAAGCTGGACCACACCCTCGACGCGCCGCACCCGGCCGCCCTCGTCGCGCAGGGCGTGCCCCAGCATGCGCGCCCACAGCCGCCGGCCACCGGCCTGCACCTGCGCCTCGTGGTCGAAGGGCAGGCCCAGCTGGATGCAGCGGCGCACGAGCGACTCGACCTCCTCGCGCCAGGGCGGAAGCACGAAGCCGAAATCGGCCGGGCCGGCCGGGTCCTCGCTCGCCAGGAGCAGCAGCAGACGCGGCGAGGCGTGCAGACGCGGCACCCCGCCGACGGGCGCGAGGTCGAAGCGCCACAGCCCCGCGCCCGCGGCCTCTTCGAGCAGGCCGGCCACGCCCCCGTCGGGGGACGGCGAGACGGGTTGGGGAAAGGTGGAAGATTCGCGCGCCACGGCAAGCACGGAAGGGGCAGACACGCCGCATCGTAGGCAGGCCGGGGAAGGGCCGGAGGCCTTGCGGCATGCGGTCGGCAGCGTCCTACAGCAGCCGGCGACAGCGTCCGAAAGGGGCGCCCGTACGTCTGGATAAAGTGGTAACGCCTTGCTACGACTGCAGCCCTTCTCCAGCCTCTCTCCTGCCTCTCTCCAGCCCGTCCTCTGCCGCCATGAACTTCGCCACGAACGACCCCCCCTCCCCCACGCTGGATGCCGACGTGCTCCACGCCTACATCGTCGAAGACAACCCCATGCTCTGCGAGAGCCTGGTGGGCACCCTGGAGGAGCTCACCTGCGTCAAGGTGCTGGGCACCACCGGAGCCGAGGGCCGCGCCCTCGCCTGGCTGCAGCAGCACCCGCACGACTGGCAGCTGCTGGTGGTCGACCTGTTCCTGCGCAGCGGCAGCGGCCTGCACCTGGTGCAGCAACTGCCCCCGCGCGGCCCCTGGCAGAAGGTCCTGGTCTTCAGCAACTATGTGAATGCCACCGTGCGCAAGCGCTGCGCCCAGCTGGGCGTCGACGCGGTGTTCGACAAGTCCACCGAGATCGACGCCCTGGTCGACTACTGCGCGCGCCAGTGCTTCCTGCAGTCGGCGGCCGGGCCAGCCACCTCCTGGGCCACCCGGCGCGCGCCGCTCACTGGCCGGGCCTGACGGTCGAGGGCGGCCCGCTCTTGTGGACGCCGGTCGCGGGCTGGCCCGCGCGCTCGAGGTTGGTGTCGGTCTGGTTCACATCACCTGGCGCCGTCCGGGGCCGCTCGAGCCGGGACCGTTCACGGTCAGCGCCCTCAGGCTGTGAGACCCCGGTGTCCGTGCTGTCGCCCGGGCCACCCATGCGGCTGGAACCGGTCTGGGCGCAAGCCCCCAGCAGCAGGGCGAAGCCAAGGAGGGCAAGGCCAGCCCCGCGGCGGCCTGGCGCCACCGACCCACCGCGCGCCAGGGAGGAAGAGGAGGAAAAGATCTGCATGCGTTTCTCCTGAGTGGATGCATGCAGGACCTCGGGCAATCGGTGTGCCCGCGCGCCTGGTTCAGGCGGAGGCCTGGCGCTCCCGCCAGCGCCGCACCTGCTCGGCCACGTCGCTGGCCTGGCGCAGCACCGTCACCCGCCCCGGCAGGCTGCGTCCCCGCAGGGTCGCCGACGCGCCGCCCGCCCAGATTTCCACCGGCTCGGGCAGCTGCTCGGCCAGCTGCTGGAGGCTGTTCAGCACGTCGCGGCGGGTGGCGTAGGCGCTGAAGCTGAGGGCCACCAGGTCCGCCTCAAGCTGTCGCGCGGCCTGGACGATGTCGGCCACCGGCGTCGACACGCCCAGCACGAAACGCACGCAGCTTTCCAGCGCGAAATGGCATTCGGCCATCAACAGGCCCAGGCCGTGCTGTTCATTGGGCACCGTGGTGAGCAGGACCCGCGGCGACCGCTGCAGCGCCTGTCCGCCGGTGTCGACCTGGGCGATCGCTTCCCGCAGCACGCCTTGCAGGGTCTCGGTGAACAGGTGCTCCTGGTAGACCGAAAGCTCGCCGCGCATCCAGGCCTCGCCCACCTCCACGCACAGCGGGCCGACCAGGTGATCGACCGCCGTGCCCAGACCCAGACGCAGGATCTGCTGCTTGAGCGCCTGCTTGACCTGGTCGGTGCGGTCCTCGGCCAGCCACTGCAGCCAGGGCGTGTCCGCCTCCGACGCCGGCAGGGACTTCAGGGCCTGGCGGGCCAGCGGCGTCGGCTCCGGCGGCGCGGCGGGCGCACGGCTTCCCGCCGGCCGGCGTCCGGTCACGCCCCCCGCGTTCACCAGGGCCTGCAGCTGCAGCTCGGACAGGGGCACGACCTTGCCCGGCCGGTGGCCGGCGTCGAGCAGGCGCTTGATCAGGCGCAGCCGCTCCACCTGGGCCTGGGGGTAGACGCGCTCGCCCAGGGCGTCGCGGTCGGGGACCGGAAAGCCGTAGCGGCGCTCCCACACCCGCAGGGCGTCCTTGCCGAGGCCGGTCTCGCGTTCCACCTCGGCGATGGACCAGGTGGCCAGGGAGACGGCAGGGGCGGATCGGGGGGTGAAAGCCTTGTCCATGAAAGAAACAGCGGAGCCGGGTTTGGGTTCGACAAAAAAGGCTTTACCCCGGATGGGCAAAGGGACGGACTCGAGCATACAATGAATTTGTCTAGGACAAACAAAGAAAAGGCCGTCCGTGAAAATCGCCATCGTCGGATCCGGGATCTCCGGCCTCGCTGCTGCCCATCGGCTCAGGGGCCAGGCCCACGTCACCCTGTTCGAGGCGGGGGACTACTTCGGCGGCCACACCCACACGGTGGACGTGACCCTGCCCACCGCCCCAGGCCCCGCCACCAGCGGGGTCGACACCGGCTTCCTCGTGCTTAACGAGCGCACCTACCCGCAGCTGCTGGCCCTGTTCGCCGAGTTGGGCGTGCCGACCGCGCCCTCGGACATGTCCTTCTCGGTCCAGGTCCCGGGCACCGCCGGCCAGCGGCCGGTCGAGTGGAGCGGCAGCAACCTGGCCACCGTGTTCGCGCAGAAGCGCAACCTGCTGAGCCCGCGCTTCCTGGGCATGCTGGCCGACCTGCTGCGCTTCAACCGCCTGTGCACCCGGCTGGCGGAGTCGGGCGAGGACGCGGCGCTGATGGAGCCCCTCGGCGCCTTCCTCGACCGCGAGGGCTTTGGCCGCCCCTTCCGTGACTGGTACTTCCTGCCGATGCTGGGCTGCATCTGGAGCTGCCCCACCGACCAGATGCTGCAATTTCCGGTCGCCACCATGATCCGGTTCTGCCACAACCACGGCCTGCTGCAGGTGAATGACCGGCCGCAGTGGCACACCGTGGCCGGCGGCGCGCGCCAGTACGTCGAGAAGATCGTCGCCCGCGTCGACGACGCCCGCCTGTCCACCCCGGTGCGCCGCATCGACCGCGACGCCGCCGGCGTGACGCTGCACACAGACGCCGGCGCCGAGCGCTTCGACCAGGTGGTGCTGGCCACCCACTCCGACCAGGCCCTGGCCCTGCTCGCGCAGCCGAGCGAGGACGAGGCCCGCGTGCTCGGCGCGATCCGCTACCAGGCCAACCGGGCGGTGCTGCACACCGACACCTCGGTGCTGCCGCAGCGCCGCGCCGCCTGGGCCGCCTGGAACTACGAGCGCGCCGCCGACGACGGCCAGGAGTCCGGCCGCGTCTGCCTGCACTACCTCATGGGCAAGCTGCAGCCCCTGCCCTTCACCCAGCCCCTGGTCGAGTCGCTCAACCCGGTGCGGCCGATCGACCCGTCCAAGGTGCTGGCCGAGTTCGACTACAGCCACCCGGTGTTCGACCTCGGCGCCATCCAGGCCCAGCGCCGCGTGCCCGAGCTGCAGGGCATGGCCCACACCTGGTACTGCGGCGCCTGGACCGGCTACGGCTTCCACGAGGACGGCCTCAAGTCCGGCCTGGCGGTGGCCGAGGAGCTGCTGGCGCACACCGCCGCGGCGCGGAAGGCGGCGGCATGAGCGAGGGGCGCGTCGACCAGCAGGCCGGCGCGACTGCCGTGGCGCAGATCGGCTTCGGCCAGGTGCGCCACACCCGGCTGCGCCCCCACCGCCACGCCTTCGCCTACGACACCTTCTTCCTGCTGCTGCCGATGCGCCGCCTGGGCGACGCCCGCGCCATGGGCGGCCTCGCAGTGAACCGCGCCGGCGCCCTCTCCTTCCATGACCGCGACCACGGCGACGGCCGCGGCCCCGAGGCCGGCGGCGCCCTGGCCTGGCTGGAGGAGATGCTGCGCGGCGAAGGCATTGACGACGTGGACGGCGAGGTCTGGCTGCACACCTACCCGCGTATGCTGGGCTACGCCTTCAAGCCGGTGAGCTTCTGGTACTGCCACCGGGCCGACGGTCGCCTGCGCGCGGTGGTGGCCGAAGTGAACAACACCTTCGGCGAGCGCCACTGCTACCTGCTGGACCAGCCCCGCTACGGCGTCGAGCAGCAGGCGGCCAAGTGCTTCCACGTCTCGCCCTTCTGCCACAGCGAGGGCCGCTACCGCTTCCGCTTCCTGCGCACCGAGGGCCGTGCGAACCCGCGCACCGTGGTGCGGGTGGACCTCGACGACGACACCGGCCCGCTCATCGCCACCAGCGTGAGCGGCGCGCTCCAGCCCGTGTCTCCCGCCGCCCTGCGCCTGGCGCTGTGGCGTTACCCGGCGATGACGCTGATGGTCATCGCCCGCATCCATTGGCAGGCCCTGCAGATCTGGCTGAAAAAGGTGGACTTCCACCGCAAGCCGCCGGCGCCTGACCGTTTCGTGACCCGCTGAACCTTCGCTCTGGACGACTCCGCATGAACACCTTGACGGCTTCCTCCCCTGCTTCTTCCTCGGAGCAGGGCCACGCGCCGGCTCAGGCGCCGGTCGCGCGCGCGCCCGCCGCCGCCCGCTCCGTGCTGCGCCTGCTGCAGGGCCTGCGCCACGGCTCGCTCACCCTCGAACTGCCCGGCGGCGAGGTCCGCAGCTTCGGCGACGGCCAGGGCCCGCAGGCGCGCATCCACCTGCGCAACTGGTCGCCCTTCGGCGCGGCGCTGCGCTCGGGGGACATCGGCTTCGCCGAGGGCTACGTGGACGGCGACTGGACCACGCCCGACCTGCCCGCGCTGCTCGGGCTGCTGGTCGCCAACCGCCAGGCCCTGGACGCCGCCATCCATGGCTCCTGGATCGGCCGCCTGGCCTACCGCCTGCGCCACCTGCTCCATCGCAACACCCGCGCCAACAGCCGCAAGAACATCCACGCCCACTACGACCTGGGCAACGACTTCTACCGCCTGTGGCTGGACGAGACGATGAACTACTCCTCGGCCCTGTTCACCCGCGACGAGCACGGCCGGCCGCAGGAGAGCCTGCCGCAGGCCCAGCACGCCAAGGTGCGCCGCGCGCTGCACATGGCCGGCGTGCGCGCCGGCCACCGGGTGCTGGAGATCGGCTGCGGCTGGGGCGCGCTCGCCGAGAAGGCCACGCGCGAATTCGGCGCCCACGTGACCGGCGTCACCCTCTCGACCGAGCAGCTGGCCTGGGCGCAGCGGCGGCTCGCCGACCAGGGCCTGGCCGACCAGGCCGACCTGCGCCTGCAGGACTACCGCGACATCGACGACGGTCCCTACGACGCAGTCTGCTCCATCGAGATGCTGGAGGCGGTGGGCCGCGAGTACTGGCCCACCTACTTCAACGCGGTGGCCCGGCTGCTCAAGCCCGGCGGCCGCGCCTGCATCCAGACCATCGTGATCCGCGACGCGCTGTTCGAGCGCTACATCGGCTCGACCGACTTCATCCAGCAGTACATCTTCCCCGGCGGCTGCCTGCCCAGCCCCTCGGCCTTCAAGCGCGAGGCGCAATCGGCCGGCCTGCACCTGGTGGAGGAAATGTCCTTCGGCCAGGACTACGCCGAGACCTGCAGGCGCTGGCGCGAGGACTTCCTCGCCCAGCGCGAGGCGGTGCTGTCGCAGGGATTCGACGAGCGCTTCATCCGCCTGTGGGAGTTCTACCTGGCCTACTGCGAGGCCGGCTTCGCCGCCGGAGACATCGATGTGGTGCAGTACACGCTCCAGCGCTGAACGCGCGCCCCGCGCACGCCGCCCCGGCGCCGAGCGCGGCTTCCCCGCCCTGCCTGCACTGCGGGCCCTGTCGGCGCTGGGCGCGCTGGCGGTGGGCCTCACCCTGCCCCGCCCGGGCGCGGCTTCGACCGACATGCCGGGTGAGCCCGGCGCCCTGCCCGAAGCGCGCCAGAACGCGAACGCCAGCGCGCACCCGCAACTGCCTGGCAGCCGCCTGCGGGGCCAGGCGCAGCTGCGGATCCTCGGCCTGGGCATCTACCGGGCGCGCCTGTGGACGCTCCCGGGCTTTCGCGCCGATCAGGCCCTGGAGCAGCCGCTGGTTCTGGAGCTGGCCTACCTGCGTGACTTCCAGGGCAGCGCGATCGCGCAGCGCTCGCTCGACGAGATGCGCCGCGCCGGTCCGCTCGCCGACGCCCAGGCCCAGCGCTGGCTGGCCGAGATGCGGCGGCTCTTTCCCGACGTGCGCGCCGGCGACCGCATTGCCGGCCTGCACCTGCCTGGCCAGGGCGCCCGCTTCTGGCGGGACGGCCAGCCCCTGGGCGAGGTGGCCGACGCGGAATTCGGCCGGCGCTTCTTCGGCATCTGGCTGGCCCCGAGCACCTCGCAGCCGGCGATGCGCCTGTCCCTGCTCGGGCTGGCGGCGGCCGGCAGCCTCTGAGGCCCCACCAGGCCTGCCCCCCCTATCGGACTTCGAGGAGAACGCCATGTCCACCCTGACCTCTTTTGCCTCCCGCAAGACCGGCGGCCATCGCGGCTTCCGCGGCTTCCGCGTCTTTGCCGCACTCGCCCTGGCGGCCAGCCTGGCCGGCCTCGCTGGCTGCGCCAGCCCGCGCGTCGAGCAGTACGCCGCCGAGCGGCCCGCGCTGGACCTGGCGCGCTACTTCAACGGCAAGGTCATCGCCCACGGCATCTTCCAGGACCGCAGCGGCCAGGTGGTCAAGCGCTTCACCGTCGACATGGACGGCAAATGGGAAGGCAACCAGGGCGTGCTCGACGAGCGCTTCACCTATTCCGACGGCAGCACCCAGCGCCGCGTCTGGCGCCTGACCCGGCACGCAGACGGCCGCTACACCGGCACCGCCGACGACGTGGCGGGCGAGGCCAGCGGCCGCACCGCCGGCAACGCCTTCCAGTGGTCCTATGTGCTCAAGCTGCCGGTCGACGGCACCGTCTACGAGGTGAGCTTCGACGACTGGATGTACCTGGTGGACGAGCGGGTCATGCTCAATCGGGCCACCATGAGCAAGTTCGGCGTCCGCCTGGGCGAGGTCACACTGTCCTTCCAGAAACTGCCCTGAGCGCCGCGCCATGAGCCTCAACCCGAAGATCCGCGACTGGCGCGGCAAGCGCGTCTGGCTGGTCGGCGCCTCCAGCGGCATCGGCCTCGCCCTCGCCAGGCACCTGCACGGCCTGGGCGCGCAGGTGCTGGTGTCGGCGCGCCGCCCCGGGCCGCTGGAAGAATTTGCCGCCGCCCACCCGGGCAGCGTCGCCCTGCCCCTGGACGTCACCGACCGCGAAGGCGTGGCACGGGCCACCGCCCAGGCCCTGGCGGGCGGCCCGCTGGACCTGGTGTGCTACTGCGCCGGCCACTACCACGCCATGCGCGCCACCGCGATGGACCTGGACGACCTGCTGCGCCACCACGAGATCAACACCGTGGGCGCGCTGCACCTGCTGCACGCCCTCACCCCGGCGCTGCTGGCACAGGGCCACGGGCACATCAGCCTCGTGAGCAGCGTGGCCGGCTACCGCGGCCTGCCGCAGGCCCTGGCCTATGGCCCGACCAAGGCCGCACTGATCAACCTGGCCGAGATCCTCTACCTGGACCTGCAGCCGAAGGGCCTGGGCGTGAGCGTGGTGAACCCCGGCTTCGTCGAGACGCCGCTCACCGCCGGCAACCGGTTCCACATGCCGGCCCTCATCACCGCCGACGAGGCCGCGCGCGAGATGGTGCGGGGCTGGGAGCGGGGCCAGTTCGAGATCCATTTCCCGCGCCGCTTCACCCGGGTGATGAAGCTGCTGCAGCTGCTTCCCCATCGCCTCTACTTCGCGGCGGTCCGCCGCAGCACCGGGCTCTGATCGCATGAACGCCACATCTCCCGGATCCACCGCCGCCTCCTCGCCCAGCATCGACGCCGCGGTGCGCGCGCTCGCCCGCTTCTACGAGCAGCTCTCGGAGGCCGACCTGCCCCGCCTGCACACGCTCTACGCGCCGGACGCCCGCTTCAAGGACCCCTTCAACGAGGTGCAGGGCGTGGCCGCCATCGAGGCCATCTTCCGGCACATGTTCGTCTCGCTGGAGAGCCCGCGCTTCGTGGTGACCGGCCAGGTGCGCCAGGGCGAGCAGTGCTTCCTGCTGTGGGACTTCCACTTCCGCTTCCGCCGCTTCGACACCCACACCGAGCAGCGGGTGCGCGGCACCTCGCACCTGGTCTTCGACGACCAGGGCCGGGTCACCCTGCACCGCGACTACTGGGACGCCGCCGAGGAGCTGTACGAAAAGCTGCCGGTCGTCGGCGGCCTGATGCGGTGGCTCAAGCGCCGCGCCAATCAGTGACCGCCAGCCCCCGAGGTCCGGCCCAGGCCTCGCGTCGAGACAGCGCGAGCCCGCAGGGGCGGGCGAGCCAGGCGGGTCCCACGCTGCGCCTGGTCCTGGGCGACCAGCTCGACCCGCAGCATTCCTGGTTCCGCGAGGTCCGCCCGGACGTGGTCTACCTGCTGATGGAGGTGCGCGCCGAGACCGACTATGTGCGCCATCACGCGCAGAAGGTGCTGGCGATCTTCGCCGCGATGCGTGACTTCGCCCGCCGGCTCAAGGCCGCCGGCCACCGGGTGCGACACGTGGCCTTGGGCGACGCGAGCAACCGCCAGGGCATTCCCGCCAACCTCGACGCGCTCGTCGCTCACTACGGCGCCGCCGAGGTGCAGTACCAGTTACCCGACGAATGGCGCCTGGACCGCGCGCTGGCCGACTGGGCCGAGCGCGCCCGCGCCCAAGGCATCTCGGCGACCCCGGTGGACACCGAACACTTCCTCACCGCGCGCGAGGACTGCCAGCGCCTCTTCCAGGACAGCCGCCAGTGGCTGATGGAGCGCTTCTACCGCGAGCAGCGCCGCAAGCAGGGCGTGCTGCTCACGCCAGACGGCAAGCCCGAAGGCGGCCAGTGGAACTTCGACGCCGACAACCGCAAGCCCTGGAAGGGCCAGCCGCCGGCCCCGGCCGACACCCGCCCTCGCCACGACCACACGGCGCTGTGGCAGTCCATCGAGGCGGCGGGCGTGCACACCATGGGCGACCCGCAGGCCGCGGCCCTGCGCTGGCCCCTGCACCGCGAGGAGGCGCTGGCCCAGCTCGATCACTTCATTGCCCACGGCCTGCCGCATTTCGGCGACTACCAGGACGCGCTCTCGGGCCGCAGTGACTATCTCTTTCACTCGCTGCTGTCCTTCGCCCTCAACACCAAGATGCTGCGACCGCGCGAAGTCATCGCCCGCGCCGAGCAGGCCTGGCGCGAGGGCCACGCGCCGCTGCATGCGGTGGAGGGTTTCATCCGCCAGATCCTCGGGTGGCGCGAGTACGTGCGGGGCTTCTACTGGGCGCACATGCCGGGGTACACCGAGGTGAACGTTCTGGGCCACGAGCGTCCGCTGCCCGAGTGGTTCTGGACCGGGCGCACCCAGATGGCCTGCCTGGCCCGCGCCATCGGGCAGTCACTGGAGACCGCCTACGCGCACCACATCCAGCGCCTCATGGTGATCGGCAACTTCGCGCTGCTGGCGGGCCTGCAGCCCGAGGCCCTGCATCGCTGGTACCTTGGCATCTACATCGACGCCTTCGAGTGGGTGGAGGCGCCCAACACCCTGGGCATGAGCCAGTTCGCCGACGGCGGCCGCCTCGCCACCAAGCCCTACGTGAGCAGCGCTGCCTACCTGGGGCGCATGGGCGACCACTGCGCCGGCTGCCGCTACGACCCCAAGCAGAAGACCGGCGAGCGGGCCTGCCCCTTCAACGCGCTGTACTGGGACTTCTTCGAGCGGCAGCGGGAGCGACTGGCCGGCAACCACCGACTGGGCATGGTCTACCGGCAGCTCGATCGCTTCGCGCCGGAGGACCTGCAGGCCCTGCGGGCGCAGGCGGCCTCTGTCCTGGAACGGCTGGACGCGCTCTGACGCCGCCTCCCGGGCCGGCTCGCGGGGCGCTGCAAGGCGCTGCGTGGTGCTGCGGCCCGCAGCGACGGCTACTTTTTCAGCGCGTAGTGCTGGATCCAGGCGACCAGCTTCATCGCGGCCGGGGTGAGCGGCATGTCGTGCCGCCGCACGGTGCAGATGATCGGCGTGGGCAGTTCATCGCGCACCGGCACGACAGCCAGCTCGTCGCGCACCGCGGAGTGCTCATACACCACCCGCGGGATGGTGGCGACCCAGTCGGGGGAGGCGGCGATCAGCCCGGGCAGCGCGAGGAAGGACTCGCACAGCATCTTGACCCGCGGCGCGCCCAGGCCGGCGCGCTCGAAGGCCTCCTCGATCACCGCGCCCGGCCCGCGCGACGGGCTGGAGAGGACCCACTCGCACTCGCGCAGCTGCGCCAGCGAGGTGGCGCCGGCCAGGGGGTGGGCCTTGGGCGCGACGATCAGGACCTGGCTGCCATAGAGCGGCTCGGCCACCAGGTCGGCCTCCAGGTCGACGCGGTGCACCGGGGTCAGGGCAAAGTCGATGCTGCCGTCCCGCAGCAGGGGCGCGACCCCGGGGTAGAGGCCGTCACGGCAATGCACCTGCACCTGCGGATGCTGCTGGCTGAACTGGTGAATGGCCCGAGGCAGCAGGCCCAGGCCGATGGCGGGCGAAATGGACATGCGCACCGCGCCTTGCCACAACCCCCGCATCTGCGCGATCTCCTCGGTGGCGCGCTGGCTCTGGGACACCATCTGCTTGGCATGGCGCAGGAAGGCCTGGCCGAAGGGGGTGAAGCTCACGCCCTGCTTGCTGCGCACCAGCAGGGGCGCCTGCAGCTCCTGCTCCAGCTGCTGGATCGCGGCGGTCAGGGCCGGCTGGGTCACGCCCATGTGCTGCGCCACGGCCCGCAGGCTTCCATGGGTCTCGACCAGGACCAGGGCCTCGAGGGTGGTGAGCTTCATCGGGGGGACGGGGGCTAGGGTTACTACGGTGATTAGGCGATTTGATCACTGACCTGAAAAAACGAATTTTCAGGCGCAGCCCCGGTTTCTAACATCGCCGGCGAACTGGCTCAAGGAAGGCCTTGACCGGACCCGAACGAGGAGACCGCACACATGTTCATCAAGAATTGCTGGTACGTCGCCGCCTGGGACATCGAAGTGCCCCAGGACGGCATGCTGGCCCGTACCCTGCTCAATGAGCCGGTGCTGTTTTACCGCACCGGCGCGGGCCGGGTGGTGGCCCTGGAAAACCGCTGCTGCCACCGCTCCGCCCCGCTGCACCTGGGGCGCAAGGAGGGCGACTGCGTGCGCTGCATGTACCACGGGCTCAAGTTCGACCCGACCGGCGCCTGCGTCGAGATTCCGGGCCAGGAGACCATTCCGGCCAAGACCTGCGTGCGCAGCTACCCGGTGGTCGAACGCCACCGCCTGGTCTGGATCTGGATGGGGGACCCGGCCCTGGCCAAGCCCGAGGACATCGTCGACTACCCCTGGCACGACTCGCCCGAGTGGAAGATGAAGCCGGGCTACATCCACTACCAGGCCAACTACCAGCTGATCGTCGACAACCTGCTGGACTTCACCCACCTGGCCTGGGTGCACCCGACCACCCTGGGCACCGAGAGCGCCGCCGCCCTCAAGCCCGCGATCGAGCGGGACACGAAGGGCCTGGGCACGCTGAAGATCTCGCGCTGGTACCTCAACGACGACATGCCCAACCTGCACAAGTCGGTGGCGCGTTTCGAGGGCAAGGTCGATCGTTGGCAGATCTACCAATGGTCGCCGCCCGCCCTGCTGCGCATGGACGCGGGCTCGGCCCCGACCGGCACCGGCGCGCCCGAGGGCCAGCGCGTGCCCGAGGCGGTGCAGTTCCGGCACACCTCGATCCAGACGCCGGAGACCGAGACCACCAGCCACTACTGGTTCTGCCAGGCGCGCAACTTCGCGCTCGACGACGAAGCGCTGACCGAGAAGATTTTCCAAGGGGTGGTCGTGGCCTTCGAGGAGGACCGCACCATGATCGAGGCGCAGCAGAAGATCATCAGCCAGGTGCCCGAGCGCCCGATGATCCCGATCGGCTCCGACAGCGGCATGAACCAGGCGCGCTGGCTGATCGAGCGGCAGCTCAAGGCCGAACAGGCCGCTGCCCAGGTCGCGGCCGAGGCCACGGCCCCGGCGGGCGTCCGCCCGGTGATCCCGGTGGTGGTGGCGTGACGCCGCTGCGCGTCTCGCTGATGCAGCTGCGTGTCTCGCAGGTGCGCGCCGTCGCGCGCGACATCCTGCTCGTGACCCTGCAGGCGCCGGACGGCAGCGCCCTGCCCGGCGCACAGGCCGGCGCGCACGTCGACCTGCACCTGCCGGGTGGCCTGGTGCGCCAGTACTCCCTCACCAACGCGACCGGCGAGACCGCCATGGCGCACTACCAGGTGGCCATCGGCCTCGACGTCGGCAGCCGGGGCGGCTCCGCCTGGGTGCACGCGCAGCTGCGCGTGGGCACCACGCTCGCGGTGAGCGAACCGCGCAACCTGTTCCCGCTCGACCCCGCCCACCGCCGGGTGCTGCTGCTGGCCGGCGGCATCGGCATCACCCCGGTCTACGCGATGGCGCAGACCGCCCAGGCCCTGGGCCTGGACTGGCAGCTGGTGGCCTGCGCCCGCTCGCTGGGGCGCATCGCCTTCGCCGAGGAGCTCATGACCCTGGCCCCAGGCCGGGTGCACCTGCACGGTGACGCCGAGGCCGGCGCGCGCCTGGACTTCTCCCATTGGCTGGAAGCCCAGCCCTGGGACGGCGTCTACGCCTGCGGCCCGCAGCCGATGCTGGACGACCTCCTGCAACGCACCGCCGCCTGGCCGGCCGGGCGCTTCCGCCACGAGAAGTTCAAGGCCGAAGCGGTGGACACCACCGGCGACCGCGCCTTCGAGCTGGTGCTCGCCAAGAGCGACCTGGCCACCACCGTCGCCGCCACCGAGCCGGTGATCGACGCGCTCGAGCGCCTTGGCATCGACATCCCCTTCTCCTGCCGCGAGGGCCTGTGCGGCACCTGCGAATGCGGCTGGACCGAGGGCGACCCGGACCACCGCGACAGCGTGCTCGACGCGCCGGCGCGCGCGAGCGGCCGATTCATCCCCTGCGTCTCCCGCGCCCGCGGCGAGCGCCTCACCCTGGACCTCTAGAACATGAACCTCGAATCGAAAATCGCTGTCGTCACCGGCGCCGCCTCCGGCTTCGGCGCGGCCACCGCCCGGCGCATGGCCGAGGCCGGCGCCCGCGTGGTGGTCGCCGACCTCCAGGCCGAAGGCGCCGAGCGCATGGCCGCCGAACTGCGCGCCGCCGGCGCCCAGGCCGTGAGCTGCGCGGTCGATGTCGCCTCCCAGGCCGACTTCAGCCGGCTGGTCGACCAGACCCTGCAGGCCTTCGGCGGCCTGGACATTCTGGTGAACAACGCCGGCACCACCCACCGCAACAAGCCGGCGCTGCAGGTGACCGAGGACGAGTTCGACCGCGTGTATCGGGTCAACGTGAAGAGCCTGTTCTGGGCCGCGCACAGCGTGCTGCCGCATTTCGTGAAGCAGGGCCATGGCTGCATCGTCAACGTGGCCTCGACCACCGGCGTGCGCCCCGGTCCGGGCCTGACCTGGTACAGCGGCAGCAAGGCCGCGATGATCAACCTGACCAAGGGCCTGGCCCTGGAATTCGCCCGCTCGGGGGTCCGCATCAACGCGGTCAACCCGATGATCGGCGAGACCGCCATGCTCGGCGACTTCATGGGGATGGAGGACACGCCCGCCAACCGCGAGCGCTTCCTCCAGCGCATTCCGCTGGGCCGCTTCACCCGTCCCGCCGACGTGGCCTCGGCGGTCACCTTCCTGGCCAGCGACGAGGCCAGCTACCTCACCGGCGTGTGCCTGGACGTGGACGGGGGACGCAACATATGAGCAGCACCTACAAGGCGCCCCAGTTGCTGATCGACGGCCAGTGGCGCACGGGCCGGCACACGCTGACCCACCCCATCGTCGACCCGGCCGACGGCCAGACCCTGGACCAGCTCTCGCTGGCCAGCGCCGAGGACCTGACTGACGCCCTGGCCGCCACCCAGCGCGCCTTCCTGCAATGGCGCGAGGTGCCGGCGCACGAGCGCTGCGCCCGCCTCGAGCGCGGCGTGGCCCGCATGCGCGAGCGCCAGGAGGCCATTGCCCTGGCCCTCACCCAGGAACAGGGCAAGCCCCTGGCCGAGGCCCGCGCCGAGTGCGCGATGGCGGCGGACCTGATCAAGTGGTACGCGGAGGAAGCGCGGCGCGTCTATGGCCGGGTGATTCCCTCGCGCCAGGCGAACAGCCGCATGACGGTCCTCAAGCAGCCGGTCGGCCCGGTGGCCGCCTTCGCGCCCTGGAACTTCCCGCTGGTGCTCTCGGCCCGCAAGATCGGCGGCGCCCTGGCCGCCGGCTGCAGCATCGTCCTCAAGGGCGCGGAGGAGACCCCGGCCTCGGTGGCGGCGATGGTCGACTGCCTGCAGCAGGAGCTGCCTCCCGGCACGCTGCAGCTGGTGTTCGGCGTGCCCTCCGAGGTGTCGCAGCGCCTCATCAGCGCGCCCGAGATTCGCAAGGTCACCTTCACCGGCTCGGTGCCGGTGGGCCGGCTGCTGGCGGAACTGGCGGCCAAACACCTCAAGCGCATCACGCTCGAACTCGGCGGCCATGCGCCGGTGATCGTCTGCCGCGACGCCGACATCGAGCGCACGGTGAACCTGATGGTGGCCCACAAGTTCCGCAACGCCGGCCAGGCCTGCCTGGCGCCCACGCGCTTCTATGTGGACCAGGCCGTTTACGGCAACTTCCTCGACGCCTTCACGGCGGCCAGCTTCAGCCTCAAGCTGGGGCCGGGCCTGGCGGCGAGCACCCAGATGGGACCGCTGGCCAACGCCCGCCGTCTGGCCGCGGTGGAGGAACTGGTGCAGCAAAGCGTGCACCACGGCGCGCAGGCGCTGCGCGGGAACGCCCCGGACAGCGGCTTCTTCGCCCCGCCCACGGTGCTCACCGAGGTCGCGCCCGACAGCCCCGTGCTGCGGGAGGAGCCCTTCGGGCCGGTCGCCGCGGTGATTCCCTTCGAGGGCATCGACCAGGCCATCCACCTGGCCAACCAGTCCCGTTTCGGCCTGGCCGGCTACCTGTTCACCGATTCGGCGCGCGCCATCGAGCGCGTGTCCGAGCGGCTGGAGGTGGGCAGCCTGGCCATCAACGGCCTGGCGGTCTCGGTGCCCGAGGCGCCCTTCGGCGGGCTCAAGGACAGCGGCTACGGCAGCGAGTCCGGCGTCGAGGGCATGGAGGCTTTCCTCGAGACCAAGTTCACCCACTACTTCGCCTGAGGGCCTTGCACCCGGCGCTCGGCGACTCCCTTTTCCCACCGGCGGGCCTTGACCGGCCCGCCTTTCCCCCTGTTCGACAATCAGACCCAGGAGACAAGCATGCAACGACGCACCCTCATCGCCTCCATCGCCGCAGCCGCGGCCTTGGCAACCACGGGCACGGCCTCGGCCCAGTCCGACCGCACCCTGCGCATCCTCGTCGGCTTTCCCGCCGGCGTGTCCATCGACGTGGTGACCCGCATCATCAGCGAGAAGATGAAGGACGAACTCAAGCGTCCGGTGATCATCGACAACCGACCGGGCGCCGGCGGACGCCTGGCTGCCGACCTGCTCAAGGCCGCGGCCCCCGACGGCAACACGGTGATGGTCACGCCCATCGTCGTGCCGGTGCTGGCCCCCATGGTGTTCAACAAGCTGAGCTACAACCCCGAGGCCGACTTCGCCCCGGTCGGCCGCGTCTGCGATTTTTCCTTCGCGCTGGCCGTGCCCGCCACCTCGCCGGCCAAGACGGTGAAGGAATACGCCGCCTGGCTCAAGGCCAACCCGACGCAGGCCAACTTCGGCTCGCCCGCGGCCGGCAGCCTGCCGCACTTCTTCGGCATCATGTTCGGCAACGCGGTGGGCGTGGACATGGTCCATGTGCCCTTCAACGGCGGCGCGGCGCTGCAGTCCGCGGTCCTGGGCGGCCACGCGCCGGCCGGCTTCGACGTGGTGATGGAGTGGCAGCAGAACGCCAAGGCGGGCAAGGTCCATGTGCTGGGCACCTCCGGCGCCCAGCGCAGCAAGGTGATGCCCGACGTGCCCACCTTCCGTGAGCAGGGCTTCCCCGACCTGGTGGGCCAGGGCTGGTTCGCGATGTACGCGCCGGCCAAGACCCCGGCCGGCCAGGTGGACGAAATCAACCGCGCCCTGAACAAGGCCCTGGCCGCGCCCGAAGTGCGCGAGCGCTTCGCCGCGCTGGGCCTGGAGCCGGGCGGTGGCAGCGCCGCCGACCTGCAAAAGACGATGGCCGAGGACACCCGCCGCTGGGGCCCGGTGGTGCGCAAGTCCGGCTTCAAGGCCGACTGACGCGGCGGGCTGCTGCGGCAGCCCGCGAAGCGGACAAGGAAAAAGGGCCTGTTCCTTTCGGAACAGGCCCTTTCCATATTGGCGCGGCTGGCAGGATTCGAACCCACGACCCCTTGGTTCGTAGCCAAGTACTCTATCCAACTGAGCTACAGCCGCTGAGCCGGCAAGTATAACAGGAAAAAAACCCGTCTCGCCTCTTTCTGTCCCGGACCCGCCAGACGGGTCGGCACGGCCCGGCTTCCCGCGCAACTTCACTTCGGCATGCCCCGGCTCCATACAGGCGGTTACTGATCAAGGTGATAATCAGTGCGCCCCGGAAGCCGCCCTCGGCGCCACGTCCCGGGACGCCCCACACCATCCCATGCGCGACGCCACCCTCCTGGGCCACTACATCGACCTGACCGCCAGCGACGGCGGCATCGTGCGCTCCTACGTGGTCCAGCCGGCCACGCCGGCGCGCGCGGTGGTGGTGGTGCTCCAGCACATGGACCAGCGCATGCCCGGCTGGCAGGGCGGCTCCGGCCGGCCCAAGGTGATGGCCGAGGCGCGGCCGGGCGTCAACCCGCACGTGCGGCAGATGGCCGAGGCCTTCGCTGCCCAGGGCTACCTGGCCATCGCGCCGTCCACCTTCAGCCGCGGCCACTCGGGCACCGACTACGGCTACCGCTTCGAGCAGGGCCGCTGGGGCCAGCGTCTGCTGCGGCCGCTCGAGCCCCTGCCTTCCGACAAGGTCATGCTCGACGTCGAGGCCGGCATCGCCCACGGCCGCAAGCTCGCGCCCTACGCCCGCATCGGCGTGGTCGGCTACTGCTGGGGCGGCCTGCTGGCCTGGCGTGCGGCCTGCGAACTGGGCTACGTCAGCGCCGCGGTCTGCCACTACGGGGGCGGCATGGAGGCGCCCGAGGACCGCGAGCGCCAGCCGCTGTGCCCGACGCTGGTCCACTTCCCCACCGATTCCCGCTGGATGTCGCCCCAGGGCATCGAGGGCTTCCGGGCGGCGCATCCGCCCGTGGCGCCCGGCGCCCGCGGGACCGAGGTTCTGGTGCACCCGGGCCGCTACGGCTTCATGCAGCACCACCACGCCGCCTACGACGAGGCCCTCGCCCGCCAGGTGCAGGCTCGCACGCTGACCTTCCTCGAGCGCGAGCTCGCCGACACGCAAGACATCGACTGATTCGCGCCCGCGTGCGCCTCGCGCCGCACGCCGCACGCCGCACGCGAGTGGCCCGCTCAGACCGGGTCGTTCGAGGCCACCGGCGCCGCGGCCGGCTCCAGCCGCTCGGCCAAGGCCAGGGCCTGATCCACCGGCATGGCCTTGGCGAACAGCCAGCCCTGGGCGCGGGTGCAGCCCATTTGCAGCAGGGCCTCGCGCTGGGCCTCGGTCTCCACGCCCTCGGCGGTGACCTCGAAGCCGAGCACACGCGCCAGGTTGACCACCAGGCGGGCGATCTTGGACTGGCGCTCCTGCTCCAGGCCCGACACGAAGCTGCGGTCGATCTTGAGCCGGCTGATGGGAAACTGGGTGAGACGACCCAGCGAGGAGTAGCCGGTGCCGAAGTCGTCGATCACCAGGCGCACCCCGAGCTCGGTGAGGGCCTCGAGCTGCAAAAGCAGGTGGGCCTCGCCCGCCGCGATCTGGCTCTCGGTCAGCTCGATCTCCAGGCCGTCGAGAAGGCCCGGCTGCTGCGCGAGCTGTGTCCGGATGAATTGAATGAGGCCCGACCCCAGAAACACCCGGGGTGCGATATTGATCGCCAGCCGGGCCTGCGGAAAGCGCGCGAGCAGCCGGGGCTTGTCGGCCAGCACCCGCTCCAGCACCAGCTGGCTCAAGGGGTCGATCAGGTGCGCCTCCTCGGCGACCGCGATGAACTCCGAGGGGGAAACCACGCCCAGCTCCGCGTCCGTCCAGCGGGCCAGGGCCTCGAAGCCGATCACCGCGCCGCTGCGCAGGTCGACCTCGGGCTGGTAGTGCACCTCGATCACGCGGTCCTGAATGGCCTGGGCGAGCCGGTTCTGGAGCATGCGGTGGCGGTAGACCCGCTGCCCCAGCTCCGCGTCGAACCAGGCCACGGTGCCCCGCTGGCGCTGCTTGGCCTCGTTCATGGCCACGTCGGCGCAGATCAGGAGCGATTGCCAGTCCTGCCCGTCCTCCGGGAAGCGGCTCACGCCGGTGGTGACGCTCACCTGCAGGCTGCCACCGTTGGTCAGATCGACCTCGAGCGGATTCAGGCGGTCAAGACCGCGCTGCAGGTAGCTCCGGCTCTCCGGCCCCGGCAGGTCGACGACCGCGATGAACTCGTCGCCCGAACGCCGGCACAGGAGATGGCCACGCGGCAAGGCGTTGCGCAGGTGCGCGGCCAGGCTCTTGATCACCAGGTCGCCGGTCTCATGGCCGTAGTTGTCATTGATGAACTTGAGCTGGTCCATGTCGAAGAACAGCACCGCAAAACCCTGGCGGCTGGCGCCGGCCCGCGCCAGCAGGGTACGCACCTCGTCGGACATGCGGCGGAAGTTCGGCAGGCCGGTCAGGCTGTCCCGGTAGGCCAGGTCACGCAGCTTGTTTTCCGCCTCCTTGAGACGGGTCACGTCGGTGATGACGGTGACCGTGCCCTGGTTCGCGCCGGCCTCGTCGCGGATGCGAGAAATGGACACGGTGGTCGGGATCACCCGGCCGCTGCGGGCGAGGAAGCTGGTCTCGCCGCTCCAGCGCCCCTTCTCGTCGAGGGACTGGGCCATCGCGCGGCTGGTGTCGTCACGGCCCACACTGCGATAGAGGGTGCCGGCCTGGCGGCCGATCAGCTCCTCCCGTGCGTAGCCGGTCATGGCGCACAGCGCCGCATTCACGTCGACGATGGCGCCCTGCGGGTCGGTGACCAGAATACCCTCGGCCGAGGTCTGGAACACCAGCGAGGTCTTGCGCAGTTCGTCGGTGAACTGCTTCTGCCTGCCCAGCATGGTGCCCAGGGCCTCGGTCACTTCGGAGAGCTCGTCCCGGGGCCCGGACCTGCGGACCTCGAGGTCGTCCACCGGCTCGCCTGCCAGCAGGCGCTGGCAGTCCACCAGAAGCTGCTCGTAGCGCTGGGTCGTGCTGTTGGCGAAGCGGCGCGCCCAGGCCACGACACGGCCGATGGTCCACAGGCCGAGGGCGGCGACGGCCGCCACGGTGCCGATCAGGATGGCGATGGCGTCAGTGACCGGATTGCCGACCCACACCCGCAGCAGCGCCTTGGAGTCGCCGAGATTCACCTGGTCCTCACCCTCGGCAGTCAGCCGCCAGCCGATCGAGGGCTCGGGCATGTAGGGCCCGCTGCCCAGAGAGAAAGCCAGGGCCATGTCCGGGTCCAGGCGCAGGTCGCGCACCAGGGCCAGGGCGTCCATCGAGACCACGAGGAAACCCACCGGCGCCTGGGACATCGGCGACATCACCCGGCGCACCAGCAGCAGGTGGGTGCTGCCGTCGTCGTCCTGGTGCGCGCCCACGGTGTTGCGCCCTTCCTGCACCGCGGCCTTCACTTCGGGCAGGTCGAGGAGGGGCGAGGGGTTGGCGCCACCCGGCGCCATGAACAGGCGTCCGCGGTAATCGAGGAGGATCAGCCGGCGGTCATTGCCGCGGTTGAAGCGGGCCAGCAACGGCTCCAGGTAGGCCTCGCGGCCATAGCTGTCGGTCAGGCCCGTCCAGACGACCGGGGCCGCGGCCAGCGACTCCATCTCCGCGCCGGTGTTGGCCAGCTCGGTGCTGACCTTGGTGAGGATCAGGTCACGCTGGTGCAGCGTCTCGTTGCGGAAGTAGGCCCAGCCCGCCAGGACCATCACCACCATCACCAGGGCCGTGAGCAGCAAGACATAGGTGCGCATGATGCGCACCAGCTGCCGGCTGATGCGGCGGCTCAGCGAGGGGGGCCGCTTGACCTCCGCTTCGGACGGCGCGAGCTGAAGGTCCGGGGGCGGGAAGTTCACTTGACCGGCACCAGGTCGCCGCCCGGCTCCATGCGCACAAACAGCACCTCGCGCGGGCCCAGCGCGTCATGCCGGGTGGCAGTGAAGGCCGGTTCATAGCGACGCACCGCGCCGTCGAAGGGCGGCAGGCTCTCCAGCGCGCGGCGCAGGTCCTCGCCGCGGGTGGTGCCGGCCTTGTTGATCGCCAGCGCCAGCAGATGGGTCATGTCGTAGGCGTGAGCCGAGCCGACCGGACTGGGGATGTTCTGGACCGCGGTGGCGCCGGTTTCCTTCAGGAGGGCCGCGGCCAGGCGCTGCGCCGCGGGCCGGCGGTTGCCGACGAAGGTGAAGGTCTGGATGATCTGCATGTCCACCTTGTCCAGCGCATCGCCCACCAGCGTGTGCAGCGCACCCCCGGTGATGCCCCAGTGCGCCACGATTGGCAGGCGCTGGCCGGCGGGCAGCTTGGCGATCTCGGAGACCACCATCGCGCCTTCCCGCTCGTTGGCCACCATCACCAGGGCCTGGCCCTTGGCGGCGCGGCAGGCCGTCACATGCTCGGCGAAGTTGGAGTCACCCCAGTTGTACCAGCGCACGGAGGCCAGGGTCGCCCCCAGGGCCTGGGCGCGGGCGCTCAGGACCCGGTCGGCCGACCGGCCCCAGGCGGTGTTGGGCAGAAGCGCGCACACCCGGGTCGCCTTGTAGGCCTGGCGGACCCGCTTCAGCAGGGCCTCGACGCCCCAGCTGTCCTTGAGCGAGAGGCGGAAGACGTAAGGCGGCACCGGCTCGCCCTCGGTGATCTGGTCGGCCGAGCCCCAGACACTGACCAGGGGCACCTGGAGGCGGTTGGCCTCGGCCAGGGACTCGACGATCACCGGGCTGTACTTGCCGCCGTAGACCGCGGCGAGGCCGGGACGGGCCGCCAGTTCGACGAAGTTGTCACGGCCCCGGGCGGACACACCCTGGTTGTCGGTGGTCACCAGCTGAAGGGTCCGACCGCCCAGCACGCCGCCACGGGCGTTGATTTCGGCAATGGCGACGCGAATGCCGCGCTCGATCGCCTTGGGCGAGGTGCTCGTCGAGATGGAATAGGCCTCGTCGAGGCCGATCAGGACGGGCTCGGCAGCGGTGGCCGGGTTCGCGACGAAGGTGGCCAGGGCCAGGAGTCCCCCGGCCATGCATCGCGAGGCCAGGCGATTCGACATGGTTACAGCGACCTTCAGCACGACACCCCCACAGATAAAGAGCAAAAGGAGAACTGATTGTTGCAGAAACGGCGCAGGCACAGACGATTTGGGCCGCTCAAAGTCTCCAAATGAGAAAAGCCACCCGAAGGTGGCTTTCTCGCGGCATGCTCTGGCCATCGGACGGGCATGGCCGCAAGGGAGGCCCTGGCGCCCGCGCTGGCACGGGGGCCGCACCGGCCCCCAGGATCAGGAGTCGGCCTTGAAGTTCAGGGCCGTGACCAGGCGCCGGCCCATCTCCGAATCGGCGGCCAGCCGGCGGGCGTGATCGGCCGTGGAGCCAGCCTCGATGTGGCCGGCCAGGGGCGTCACGAAATCGCGGATGTCCTGCTGGCTCATGGCGGCACGCAGCGCGGCGTTGAGGCTCTCCCGCACCGGCTCGGGCGTGCCGGCCGGGGCGAAGAAGCCGAACCACTCTCGGATCACGAGTTCGCCGAAGCCCTGCTCGCGATACGTCGCGACCTCGGGCACATAGGGCGAGCGCTCCGGGCCGGAAGTGGCCAGGATGCGCGCCTTGCCGCCCTTATGGTGCTGGGCCATGTCACCCAGCGGGGAGGACATGCCCGCCACCTGGCCGCCCAGCACCTGGGGAATCGCCGGGCCGGAGCCGGCGAAGGGCACGTTGGTGATCGGGAAGTTGGCCAGCATGGCCAGCCGGCCGGCCAGCAGGTGCGGCATCGAGCCCGAGCCGGGGTTGGCGATGGTCGCCTTACCCGGATTGGCCCGGGCCCATTCGGCGAAGTCCTTGATGGTGCGCACCGTCTCGGGGACGGCCGGGCCGACGGCAAAGGCATGGTCGGTGGCATGGCCCAGGCCGATGGGGACGACGTCCGAGGCGGCGTAGTTCAGCCTCGGGAACGAGTGCGGGAAGATGGTGAACATCGACGCCGGCGTGTACAGGATGGTCGAGCCGTCGGCCGGTGCGCCCTTGAGCGTCACCACGCCCACCTGGCCACCGCCCCCGGGCTTGTTGTCGACGATGACTGCATTGGCGAAGGAGCCGCGCAGCTTGTCGCTCACGCGCCGGGCGAAGGAGTCGGTGGTGCCGCCGGGCGGGAAGCCAACGATGATGCGCAACGTCTCGGGACGCGACTGGGCAAAGGCGGCCATGGGAGCCAGGCCCAGCAGGCCCGCGGCAGCGGTGGCACCCTTGATCAATTGGCGACGGGTAGTCATTTCGGCAATCTCCTGTACAACGGACAGCCACGGATGCTGAACGATTCGGGGTTGTACAGGCCCGGCAGGGGACGGCCTACAGGGGTTTTCACCATGCGGAGGCTGGGTGGGGCAGTACCTCACAGCGCGGCATCAGGGTTTACCTTCAAGTGACGCACTTGGCTGGACCTGACAAACTGGAAACGCCCTTTTCGCCAAGGGCGTAGAGCGCCTCCATGGCGGTGGGCCTTGCTCGCCATTTGAACAACTTCACCCAAGCGCGCCATCCCATGAACCCCATCGCTTATGCGGTCCCCGTCTTCTTCCTGCTCATCGCGATTGAACTCGGGTTTGCTTACGCGCGCGGCGCCAAGGTCTATCGGTGGAAGGACAGCCTGACCTCCATCAACGTGGGGATCATGAGCGAGTTCTCCAAGGCGATCGGCGGCGCGCTCAGCGTGCTGATGTACGTCCTCATTAGCGACCGCTTCGGCGCTTTCGTCTGGGACCTGCGCAACCCCCTGACCTGGGTCAGCGCCCTGCTTCTCTACGATTTTTGCTACTACTGGGTGCACCGGACCGGCCACGAGATCAACCTCCTCTGGGCCTCTCATGTGGTGCACCACAGCAGCGAGGAGTTCAACCTCTCCACGGCGCTGCGGCAGTCATCCACCGGTTTTTTGTTCCGCTGGATTTTTTATATCCCGCTGGCCTTGCTCGGTTACCCGGTGCAGGTCTTCGTGGTGGTGGGCCTGATCGACTTCGTCTACCAGTATTGGGTGCACACCCAGTTGATTGGCAAATTGGGCTGGCTGGAATATGTGCTGGTGACCCCGTCCAACCACCGAGTGCACCACGGCCAGAACGACTACTGCATCGACAAGAACTACGGCGGCATCTTCTCGTTCTGGGATCGATTCTTCGGCACTTATGCGGACGAACGCGACGACGAAGTGCCCGTCTACGGCATCCGCAAGCCGCTCGAGAGCTGGAACCCGCTCTGGGCCAACGTGCACCATTTCGTGCAGATCTGGCAGCAGGTGCGATCTGCGCAAAATTGGCGCCATCGCCTGATGTACGTGTTCGCCAAGCCGTCCTGGACGCCCGACAAGGAAGACGCCACCGAGGTCTTCCAAGCAGACACGTTCAGCCGGTTCGACACGAGGGCCGGTACACGCCTCAAGGTGATCGCTTTTTGGTCGACAGTCATGGGCGTCTTGCTCTTGCTGGCGTACTTCTACTTTCAGTCACGCCTGCCACAGCCCTGGCGCATCGCCTACTGCTCGCTCATGGTGCTGGCGCTGGCCGCTGTCGGCGGGATGATGACGCGCACCCGCAGGTCTGCGTCGCTGCAAGCCGTGGAGGCCTGAGCGCATGTCAAGTCTGGCTCTGACCGATGCAGCGCTTTTTCTGGTGGCAGCCTGGCTGGCGTCGAGAAGCCGCTTCGCTATCGGCTATCGGCTGGCATTCGCCGGGCTGGCGCTCCCGGCGCTGCTCGGGTTTCTTCGCTTTTCAGAGATCTACCCGCTCACCGACTGGCACCAGCTGTTCACCCTCCTGAGCGCCAGCGCCGCACTGCCCCTCTTGGCAATTTGCGTGGTGGCACCGGCATCGGTGGTGGCCCAAAGCAAGCAGTTTGCGCTGATCTTCCTGTTCGGCGCCATGCTCATGGGCCTGCTGGTCGCCGGCCTGGGCAAGATCCGCCTTTATGACCAGGCGCTGGGACTGACGAGCATGCTTGTCGTCCTGGCGGTCTTTCTCAAAACGAAAGCCACGTCGCGAGCCATCGGTGCTGTGACCATGCTCGCGGGGTCGCTGCTGTTTGTCGCCAAAGTGGCCGTGCCGCCCTGGCTGGTTCCAGGCGACTGGCTGCACCTGGGCATGGCGCTGGGCCTGCTCTTGCTGGCGCCCCCGGCAATGACCCTGGCCGAGAGCAGCCGCTCATGAGACAGGGGCAGACCGAGTCTGCCCCTGTCTCACCCAGCGCGCCGGAGGAACCGAACCGGGCCTGGCTCACACGGTGAAGATCTTCCCCGGGTTGAGGATGTTGTCCGGGTCCAGCGCCTGCTTGATCGCGCGCATCATCGCGATGGCCCCATCCCCTGCCTCGTCGCGCAGGAAGTCCATCTTGTGCAGGCCCACGCCGTGCTCGCCGGTGCAGGTGCCGCCCAGGCGCAGCGCCCGCGACACCAGCTTGTGATTGAGGTCCTCGGCGGTGGCCAGCTCCTTCGCGTCGCGCGGGTCGACCAGGTAGCCGAAGTGGAAGTTGCCGTCGCCCACGTGGCCGACGAGGAAGTACGGGATGCCGCTGGCGTCGGCCTCGGCCGCCGATTCCAGCAGGCAATCAGCCAGGCGGCTGATCGGCACGCAGGTGTCGGTGCTGATCGCGCGGCAACCCGGCTTGCTCTGGATGCCCGCAAAGTAGGCGTTGTGCCGCGCGGTCCACAGGCGGGTGCGCTCCTCGGGCGTGGTCGCCCACTCGAAGTCCTGGCCGCCGTGCTCGCTGGCCAGGGCCTGCACCGTCTCGGCCTGCTCCTTCACCCCGGAAGGGGAGCCGTGAAATTCCATCAGGAGCATGGCCTCCTCGCGCAGGGCGAGCTTGGCATGGCGATTGACCATCGCCACCGTCTTGCCATCGAGCAGCTCCACCCGGGCAATCGGCACGCCCAGCTGGATGATCCCGATCACCGTGTGCACCGCCTCGGCGATGCTGGGGAAGGAGCAGATGGCCGCCGAAATCGCCTCGGGCTGGGGGTAGATGCGCAGGGTGATCTCGGTCATCACGCCCAGGGTGCCCTCGCTGCCCACCATCAGGCGGGTGAGGTCGTAGCCGGCGCTGGACTTGCGAGCCCGGGTGCCGGTGCGAATCACCTCCCCGCGGGCGGTGACCACCTCCAGCGCCAGCACGTTCTCCCGCATGGTGCCGTAGCGGACCGCGTTGGTGCCGCTGGCGCGGGTGGCGCACATGCCGCCCAGCGTGGCGTCGGCGCCTGGGTCGATGGGGAAGAAGAGGCCGGTGGACTTGAGCTCCTCATTGAGCTGCTTGCGGGTCACACCCGGCTGCACCGTCACCGTGAGGTCCTCGGCGTGGATGGCGAGCACCCGGTTCATGCGCGAGAGGTCCAGGCTGATGCCGCCCTGCACCGCCAGCAGGTGCCCCTCGAGCGAGGAGCCGATCCCGAAGGGGATGATCGGCACCCGATGCCGGGCGCACAGGGCCACCGCATCCTGCACGTCCTGCGTGCTTTCGGCGAACACCACCGCTGCCGGGGGTGGCATGTCCACATAGACGGACTCGTCACGGCCATGGTGTTCGCGCACGATGGCGGCGGTGGAGCATTGCTCACCGAACCGCGCACGCAATTCGGCGAGGAAGGCCTCGGGAACGGGCCGCAGGGCGATGCGGGGCGCCAGTTCGGCGGCGGTGGCGGGTGCGTTCATGGCCAGGACGGTTGCAATGGACCTGCGCATGATATCGACGAGCGCCCGAGGGGGACCGACGGGCATCGGGAGTCCGGGCGGTGCCCTTGGGGAGTCCAACCCTTGGTGGAGGGGGCTGCTTTTCGGGGGACGTCCTGGACCAGGCTGGAGCGGCAGTGCGGCCTGTGCGCGTGTTGCGAAGTGGTAGGGCGTCTTTGATAAAAGTGACTTTTTCTATTCACACTCAATCATGGATGAGAGGAATAGAGCGTGAATGAGCGGCATCTGGCGCCCTGCTGGACCAGATGCTCGCCCGAGGCCTTGCCGTCCCAGGCCCCGCGGGCAGTCTGCAACGTCGGGATGATCCCCCTTCGGATCGGATCGAGGGCTTCCTGCAATCCCTCCGCCCGCGTGGACAGCGAGCGCTAAGCCGCCTCGGCTAACCCGCGTCTTTCCAAGAAGTCCAGGGCGGCGCGGTTGAACGCCTGCGGCTGGTCGCGGGTGACGGTGTGGCCCGCCGCGGGAATCACGATCTTGTCGGCGCCTGGCATCTGTTCGACGACACGCAGAAAGACTTCGCGCATCAGCGGCTGCGTCCGCGCTCCGGTGACGAGCAGCGTCGGCATGGACAAGGCCTGCACTCGCTGTGGGTCCAGGTCCGGCGATGCGCGCTCCGACAGCGTCAGCACCCGCATGGCACGCGCGTTTCGCAATCGCACGGCCATTTGCTCAGGCGAGCCCTGCGTCAACACCTGCTGGCCGAGGATGCCGGCCGAGAGCACGGCTGTGGCCTGCACGTCGTCGCCCCGAAGAAAGGCCTCGCGGGCAGGCGCACGCACATTGCGCTCGTTCTCATCGAGCAGCTTGCGCCCGCGCTCGGTCATTCGGGCCCATGGCGTGAGCGCTGGTTCGACCAAGACCATTGCCCGGACCATCTCTGGCGACTCGAGCGCCAGCATGAGGGTGATCAGGGCGCCGTACGACGACGCAACGAAAACTGCCGACTCCACCCCCCAGTGCCGCAGCAGGGCCTGAAGATCGCGAACCTCCTCGGCCGGATCGTGCGGCGGCGCGTCGGGCCCGGGCAGCGGGTTGTCATTCGGTTGGCTGTAGCGACGGCTGTAGGCAATGAGCCGGAAACGGGACGCAAAGTCGGGCCACTGGCCTGCCGACGACAGGATTTCACCCGCGCCACCGTGCACGAACACCAACGCGGGTGCATCGGCGCCGGTATCGGCATAGTGGAACTGCAATCCGTTGTCCAGGCGTACGGACTGCAGTGGCATCGCTGCCAGGGGGGTCAGCGAGGCGTCTGTCATTCGAGTTTGAGTCCCACTGCCGCTTGGCGCGCCACAGTCTCGGTGCGTGCGAGGTAGCGCGCAAAGTCGTCCGGCGAACCCGGCGGAACCGGCAGCGAGCCAGCCTTCTTCTGGAATTCCTGGTAAACCGGGTCACGCAGCGCGTCCATCAAGGCCCTGTTCAGGCTGTCAACGACTGGTTTCGGCATCGCAGCGGGGCCTACCAGGCCCACCCAGAGCTCGAAGTCAATGCCAGACACACTGCGCGACTCGTTGACGGTCGGCAGGTCCGGGAAGTTGGGGTTGCGCCGTTCGTTCATGGTGCCGAGGAATTTCAGCTTGCCGGCGCGCACGTTGTCGACCCCCACCGACAGCGAGGTGACCAGAAGATCGATCTGCCCACCGAGCAGGTCCGTCATTGCCTGAGCGCCACCCTTGTAGGCGATCTTGTTCAGCTCGATCCCGGCAGCTTTCTCCATGGCGATGATCGACATCGTGACGACGGATGCCGTCCCGGTCATTCCGACGGAGAACCCGCCGGGCTTGCTGCGGGATTGCGCGATCAGCTCGTCGACGTTCGAAGCCGGCAGATTGCCGCGAGCGAAGAGCCCCAGCTGCCCTGCGCTCATACGACCGATCGGCGCGATGTCCTTCATGGTGTAGCGGGCGTTGCGCAGCGTGATAGCTGTCGTGACCAGGTCGTTATTGGCCACCATCAGTGTCTGGCCATCGAGCGGCGGCCGCAACAGGCGCTGGACGGCAAGCGCGCCGCCCGCGCCGGGGATGTTCTCGACCACGACTCGCTGATCGAGCCTGCGGGCCAGCAGCGTCCCCATCAGCCGGGCGCTGTTGTCCAGTGCGCCACCTGCCACATTGGGCACCAGCAGGGTCGTGGTCCGCTCGGAGGACGATTGCGCCCGGGCAGCCAGGCTGGCCAGGCCGCCAGTCACCCCGACGATCCAGTCGCGTCGATTCTGCGAGGGCTGGGACAGGTTCGGAATGCTCATAGAGTGTCTCCTTCACGGTCGATGCCCTGTCGGGCGTGTTGTGCTGGAGCGCACTCTACCCACGCAGATGGCACCTGCGATTCGTATCTCGGAAGCTCACTCCTCGCCAAACGTGAGTCGTTGCACTCAGCCAGGCCGACCGGCGCGCTCGCGGTCGATGAGGAAGTCGATCAGGGCGCGAAGGTGACGCGCGGGCGGAAACCGGTTATTCAGGAAGAGGCCAAAACGACGGCTTGCCCACGGGTCCTCCAGTTCCACGGACACCACGTGGTCCGCATCCTCAAACGGCCAAACCAGCGCCACAGGCAGGACCGTGGCGCCGAGCCCGGCCCGCATCAGGCTACGTGCGCCCTCGAGGGTGGAGGCCCGGTACTTCGGTCGGAATGTGCGGCCCATTGCGCGCGCGGCCTGATCGAGTTGTCGACCCACCGAGGTGAGTCTCGGCCCCCCCACCAGGTCGGTGTCGAGCAGTTCGGCGAAAGTCACGCTGCGACGCGCCGACAGCGGGTGGGCATGCGTCATCGCAGCGACCAGCCGGTCCTCGCGATAGGCGATCAACTCCACGCCGTCCAGCGCCTCTGTCGAGACCACGCCGATGCCCAAGTCCGCGCGGCCGGCCGCGACCGCCTTGGGAAGGGCGAGGCTCTCGGCCTCTTTCACTTCGACCGACACCTCCGGAAAGCGCCGCAGGAACTGCGCGATGTCGGCCGCGAGATCCTGCACCAGCGACGACACGTTGCACCACACCCGCAGGTGACCCCGTACATCCGCAGCGGCCCCACCGAGATCTCCCTGCAGGCCATCGAGGCTGCGCAGGATGTCCCGAACGTGCTGGTCAACGATTCGCCCTGCAGGCGTGGGCACCGTGCCATGGACACCACGCTCGAACAGCTTGGCGCCAAGCTGGTGTTCCAGGTCGAGGATTCGCTTGGTCACCGCCGATGCCGCGATGCCCTCGCGCTCGGCCGCGCGGCCGATCTGGCGCTCCTCGACGATGGTGGCGAACAAGCGCAGCGTCATCAGGTCGGTGGACCTGATCAGCGAAGGCACGCGCGGTGGGTTGGACTGCGGTTTGGCCATGGGTCAAGCATACGGGCAGGGACTGATCCGCCCCGAAGATGCCCTCACCGACCCGCAAGAACCAGGCTGTCCACCCTTCACCTCCCCGGCGCTGGGATCAATGACAGCGGCTGGTTCGCGCGCAGGCGACTCCGGAAGAGCCTCAATCGCAGGACGTCTGGCCGCACACGCGGGCCAGCATCGGAATCCAGACCTCGTAGTCGCGCTTGAGCTGCTTCTCAAAGGCGTCGAGGCCGCCGTTGAATGGCGCAATGCCCTGCGAGGCCAGGGCAGATGCCAGCTCAGGGTTGGCCTTGACCTTCTGCACAGAGGCGCGCAAGCGCGCCAGCAGCTGCGGCGGGGTGGCTGCGGGGGCGAAAGCGGCGTACCAGGTGTCCAGCTTCAGATTGGGAAAGCCGACCTCCGCCGTGGTCGGCACACCGGGCAACATGGTGCTGCGCTCACCGCTGGCGATGGCGATCACACGGATGCGATCGGATCCGATCATGGGCTTGACCAGGGTCAGATCGACCAGGGCGATGTCGACGTTGCCGGCGGCCAGGTCCATCAGCGCCGGGGCTCCACCTTTGTAGGGAACGTGATTGAGTTCGATACCCGTCTCGTTTTGCAGCATCACGCCGGCCAGGTGCAAGGTGCCTCCCACGCCTGCGGAGCCAAAGCTGAGCTTGCCAGGCTGCGCCTTGGCCAGGGCGATGAGCTCGGCAAGTGTCTTGGCCGGCAGGCCCGAGCGGACCGCGATAACGGTGGCGGCATTGCCGACCGCGCCCAGGGGGGTGAGGTCCTTGGCGGCGTCGTACTTGATCTTGCCCTTGTAGATCACGGTGGGAAAGACGATGGATCCAAGACCGCCCATGACCAGGGAGTAACCATCCGCCGGCCCGGTGGCGACCGAGCCGACGCCCACGGTGCCGCCGGCACCGACACGGTTCATGACCACCACCGCCTGGCCCAGGTCGGCCTCCATTTGCCGGGCCACGGCCCGGGAGACCACGTCGCTAGTGCCGCCAGCAGCAAATGGCGAAACCAGGGTCAGGGGCTTACTCGGGAAGGTCTGGGCCTGCGCGCTGATGCCGGCGACAGCCAGGGCAAGGCCCGCCAGGGAGGTAGCCAGGCCGCGGCGGCGGACGCTCATGGGGGTAGGGTTCGGGGTCATTTCTGTCTCCTGTGAAAATTGGCGTGAGGGGAAGTTGCCTTTGCCACCTCGGCAGCAAAGTTCATTTTCCTTCTATATGGGAAATCAGTACACATGATGATCTAGACTGGGCTCGGTGACAAGCGCATAAACCGCAGAAAGCACCAGCCGATCAGTTCCGGCGCCACCGGGCGCCGCAAACGCATGACTACTCCTGCTCGCCGTTCGACAGCCGCCGCCAATTCCCCGCCAGCCGGGAGCAGTGCGCTCACCCGGATGCTGGGGTTGCTGGATTTGTTCACCCTCGAGCAGCCCGTCCTCACGGTCGATGAAGTCATCGGCCAACTCGGTCTGGTGCAGTCCACCGCCTATCGCTATCTCAAGGCGCTGAGTGACAGCGGCCTGCTTGTGTCCCGAGGCAAGGGGGTATACGGCCTGGGGCGGCGCGTCGTCGAACTTGAGCGATTGCTGCAACTTTCCGACCCACTGCTCCACGCCGGCCGGATTGCCATGGCAGGCCTGAGTGAGCAGCACCCCAACCGCACCTTCCTCCTTTGCGCCCTGTACAAGGACGCCACCTTGTGCGTCCACCAGGTGGGCCCGGATGAGATCCGCTTTCAGGGACGCCACCTGCAGATCCTGCGGGGCCGGGGGGCGGTCTTATCGCTCTTCACAGGTGCGGGCTCACAGGCCCTGCTCGCCTACCTTCCCACGCGTAAGCTCGTGTCTCTCCACCAGACCCACGCAGCAAGCATTTCCGACGCTGGCTTGGGAGACGACTGGAAGGAATTCCGCAGCTACTTGGCACAGATCCGCAGGCAGGGCTACGCAGAAACGACGGGGCGCGCGAACCCTGGCATGCACAGCCTCGCCGTCCCCGTGCTCCGCCCCGACGGCAAACTGGCCGCCAGTCTGCTGATGCTGGGGCCAGCCAGCCCGGCGGAGATGAAGCGGTCCGTCGCCCTGGTTCCCGCCTTGCAGGAAAAATCGGCGGTGATTGGCCGCTTGATTGAAGGGAGCCCTGCCGAGGGAGCGCCATCACCCAGCGCAGTCGGGCGGGCCTGACTTCGGGCCCGCCACCGTCCTCAAACGCCTGCGTTATTGGGGTTTTTGTAGGCTTCCTTGACAGCCGGGGTCATCGGGAAGTTGAGGTTGACGCCCTTGGGCGGCACCGGCTTGGTGAACCACTTGTTGTAGATCTCGGCCAATGCACCCGACTTCATCGCGCTGGTGATGGCGCCGTCCACGACCTCCTTGAACTTGGGGTCGTCCTTTCGGTACATGACGCCATAGGGCTCGTCACGCAGGCGTTCAGGCAGGATCTTGAAATCAGCGGGGTTGGGCGTGGTGGCGATCAGGCCTGCCAGCTGCACGTCGTCCAGGATGAGCGCGACCGCACGGTCACTGGTCATCATGAGGAAAGCCTCAGAGGTGTCCTTGCCGCTGAGCTCCTTGATATCCGCCTTTTCCATGCGTCGGTAGGCTCGCAGCAGCTGGATGGAAGTGCTGCCCGCAGTGGTGGCGACGGTCTTGCCGTCCAGGTCGGCGAAGGCATCGATCTTGGAAGCCTTCTTGACAGCGGCGCCGACACCAGCCACGAAGTGGGTAGGCCCGAAAGCGACCTGTTCCTGGCGCTGCTTGGTGTTGGTGGTCGTGCTGCACTCGAGGTCAATAGTGCCGTTTTGCAGCAGGGGAATCCGATTGGTCGGAGTGACCATGGTGTAGCGGACCTTGAGCTCTCGCATCCCCAGCTTGGCCTTCACCGCGTCGACCACGCGCTGGCACAAGTCGACGGAAAAGCCGATCGGTTCAGACCCGCCAGCCAGGTAAGAGAAGGGGAAGGATGCCTCCCGCCCCCCCAGCTCGATCACACCGGTGTCCTTGATCTTCTGCAGTGTGTCACGCGGCTGCGCCTGGGCGGGGAGCGCCTGCATCAGGCACAGGGCCAGCGCGGGGAGAAGGGACTGAGCGAGGGTCTTGCGCATATCGGCTTCCATCATTTTGAACAGAATCCCATTCTAGAAATACATCGAAGAGCAAAAACAATAGAATTTGCTGATCGAATTCAATCGCCATCGGACATCTCATGGACCTGAAGCAGCTGCGCGCCCTCCTGACCGTCGCCGAAACCGGGAATGTCACCAAGGCCTCTGCGCTCCTGAACATCGTCCAGCCCGCCGTGTCCCGGCAGCTGCGCCTGCTGGAGGACGACCTGGGCACCACCCTGTTTGAGCGCGGCCGCCACGGCATGCACCTGACCGATGCCGGCAAGGCCATGGTCGAATACGCCCGCCGCATCATGAACGAGGTCGAGCGGGCGCGCGCCGAGATCAAGCCCGACCAGGGGCCCATCAGCGGGCTGGTCACGGTGGGCCTTCTGCCCAGCACCTCCGACCTGCTCGCCGGCGCCCTGCACGAGGCCGTCCGGCAGCAATACCCGGGGATCCGCCTGCGTATCGCAGTGGGCTACGACGGCTATCTGCAGCAATGGCTGGACTCGGGCGAGGTGGACATGACCTTGCTTTACGACCCCAAACCCAGTCCGACACGGGAAACCCTGACCTTGCTGGAGGAGGAGCTCTGGGTGGTCGGGTCGCCGGCCCACAAACTGCGGACCAAAAAACCAGTGCCCTTTGCCTGGCTGGCCGGCCGACCCCTGGTGCTGTCCAACGCACCCCACGGGCTGCGCTCCCTGGTTGAGCAGGCAGCCGTGCTGACCGGCACGGCGCTGAACGTGGTGGCCGAAACGAATTCGATGAACGTGCAGAAATCACTGGCGCAGACCGACCAATGCTTCACCGTTCTACCCTCGATCGCCGTAGCGGACGACGTCGCGAGAGGCGCCCTCTCGGCGGCTCCGCTCAAGGACCCGCCCATTCGCCGGCGGGTGGTTCTGGCGCTCCCGCGCGCGCGCCAGGTGACCACACCTGTCCGATGCGTGCATCCCCTGCTGGAGCAGTGCATCCGCAAAGCGGTGCAGAGGCGGGTTTGGCCAGCGACCTGGCTGGCCGAGGGCAAGCCCTGAGGCTTACTCGACCGTCACGTTGGCCGTCTGGATGAGGCTGCGATAGCGCGCCACTTCCTGTGCCCAGAAAGCCGTGAACTGCTCAGGTGTGCTGGTGCGGGGCTCAGCGCCCATCTCGACCAGTTTGCGCTGGGTCTCGGGCTGCTTCATGGCGGCGGTCAGCGCCGTGGACAGCTTGCTCACGATAGGCTGCGGCGTTCCGGCCGGGACGGCCAACCCGAACCAGGTGTTCAGGTGTACGCCGGCGAAGCCTTGCTCCACCAGGGTCGGCAGCTCCGGCATGGCCTGGATGCGGGTCTCGGAAGCCACTGCCAAGGCGCGCACCTTGCCACCCTTGATCAGGGGAATGGCGCCGTTGTCGAACATGAAATCGATCTGCCCCCCCATCAGGTCGGTCAGCGCCGGGTTGTTGCCCTTATAGGGAATGTGCACGGCCGAGAACTTCGCGACCGACTTGAACAATTCGGCGGTCAGGTGGCCTGAGTTGCCGTTGCCGCCGGATCCGAAGGACAGCTTGCCCGGGTTGCGGCGCGCGGCCTCGGCCAGGTCCTTGGCTGTCTTGTGGGGAGAGTTGTTATTGACGACCAGGATGCTGGGCACGACGGCAGCCATGCCGACCGGCTTGAAGTCCTTGATGATGTCGAAGCTGGGCTTCTTCACCAGCAGCGGGCCGGCCACGTTGCCGGAGCTGGTGGCCAGCAGAACGGTATAGCCATCGGCCTGGGCGCGCACCATCTGCTGGGTGCCCAGGGCGCCGGAAGCACCAGCCACGTTCTCGACGACCACATTGCCACCGAGCTCGGCGGCCAAGGTGGCGCCGATCAGGCGCCCGATCGCGTCGGCCGAGCCGCCGGGCGGCCAGGGCACGATCAGGCGGATCGGACGCTCAGGGTAGTTCTGCGCCTGCGCGAACAAGGGCAGCAGCAGGAAGGCCAGGGAGAGCCGTGCCAGCAGTTTTTTCATGGGATGTCTCACTTGGAATTGAAGGAACTGCGCAGCCTTGGGTCTGCGCATGTCGGGATGCTATAGCGCTATCGCATCCCGTTTCCAATGCCATTTCGGCATCTAATCGATCGCAAGCTGCAATGACCGCAGATGCCCGATCAGCAGATCCCGCAGCAGCGGCAGGCGGCCAGTGAAGACATGGTCGGCACCGGGCACGACCGTCACCGGCTGGTTCTGGGGACGGGCCCAGTCGAGGACAGAGGCCAGCGGCACCCGTTCGTCGCGCTCCCCGTGTACGACCATCATGCCCGGCACCGCCGGGCCTGTGTCGTAGCGACGCCCGCCTTCCACCTCGCCCGCGGGCAGGCCGGCCACCATGACGGCCCGGAGAGGCAGTCCCTGCGCAAGCAGGCGGGCAGCGACCCGAGACTGGACAAAGGCGCCGAATGAGAATCCGACCAGGACCAAAGGCAGCAGGGGCATGTCGGCAGACGCGGCCACGGTCAAATTGAACAGATCATCGGTCTCGCCCAGGCCCTGGTCATGCCGACCCTCGGACGCGCCAACGCCGCGGAAGTTCGGGCGCAGGACCAGCCAGCCACGCTCGCGCAGGGCCCGAGCCAGGAACTGTGGGACCTTGTGCTGCGCGGACCCGCCCAGCAGTGGCTGGGGATGGGCGACAACCGCAAGCCCGCGAGGCTGAGGTGGATCGGGGGTGTCCACCACCACCTCAAGCCGCCCGACGCCTCCATTCACCAGGACGCTTCGCGTGGACGCCTCTGCGGCGAGCCAGGGTTGCGTCATCGGCTCAACGCATCACGAAGGGATTGCCCGAAGGCGCACCGGTGTTGATCCAGACTGTTTTGGTTTGGAGGTACTCACGGATCGCGTCCTGGCCGTTCTCCCGGCCGATGCCGGAGTCCTTGTAGCCACCGAAGGGCGCCATGAAGCTCACCGCCCGGTAGGTGTTGACCCATACCGTGCCGGCCTGCAGCCGGTCGGACATGCGCACGGCGCGGCCGATGTCACGGGTCCAGACGGCGGCGGCCAGGCCGAAGCGCACGTCGTTGGCGATGCGGATGGCATCGGCCTCGTCCTTGAAACGGATGATGGAGAGCACCGGCCCGAAGACCTCCTCCTGGGCGATGCGCATCTCGTTGTTCACGTCGCCGAAGATGGTGGGTTCGACGAACCAGCCCTTGCCGCACTCGGGCGCGCTGCCCGCGCGGCCGCCCAGCAGCACCTTGGCACCTTCGGATTTGGCCACGTCGATGTACTCCAGCACCTTCTGGTACTGGGGCGGCGTGGTCACCGGCCCGACCTGCGTGCCCACATCCATCGGATCTCCCATCTTGGCCGTCTTGGCCACTGCCACCAGTCGCGCGACGACTTCGTCGTACACGCTGTCCTGGACCAGCAGCCGGGAGCCAGCAATACAGGTCTGGCCCGTGGCCGCAAAGATGCCGGAGATGGCGCCGAAGGCGGCCTGCTCCAGGTCGGCATCCTCGAAGATGATGTTGGGCGACTTGCCCCCAAGCTCCATGGCGGTGTGCTTGAGGTTGCGGCCCGCCTGCTCGTTGATGCGGCGACCGGTCAGATCAGATCCGGTGAAGCTGATCTTGCTCACCAGCGGATGGTCGACCAGGGGCGAGCCGACGTCGGCGCCAAAGCCCGTGACCACGTTGATGACACCGGGCGGGAAACCGGCCTCCTCGAACAGGGCCGCGAATTCCAGGGTGGAGGCCGAGGTGAATTCCGAGGGCTTGACCACCACCGTGCAGCCCGCGGCCAGCACCGGCGCGATCTTCCAGGTCGCCAGCAGCAGCGGCGAGTTCCAGGGCGTGATCGCGGCGACCACGCCGATCGGCTCATGCCGGGTGTAGCTGAGGTAGCCCTTCTTGTCCAAGGGCAGCACCTGGCCCGAGATTTTGTCGGCGAGACCGCCAAAGTAGCGGTACCACTGCGGGATGTAATTGAGCTGACCGAACATCTCGGCGAACAGCTTGCCGTTGTCGCGAACCTCGATTTCCGCCAGACGCCGGGCATCCCGCGCAATCAGGTCGGCCAGCCGGTACATCAGGAGGCCGCGCTCGGTGGCGGACATCTGCGCCCAGGGTCCCTCGGTCAGCGCGGCGTGGGCCGTGCGCACCGCCAGGTCGACGTCCTGCGGGTTGCCGCGGGCCACCTCGGCCCAGACTTCGCCAGTGAAAGGGTTCTGGGTCTCGAACCAGGCGCCGCTCTGCGGCTCGACGGGCTTACCCCCGATGTAATGTTGATAGCGTTTCATATCGTCAAGAAGTTGGTGGCAGCGTGTGCCAGGAGGGCGCAGTCGGCCCCTTGCCGACAAATATTACTTTGCGATCAACTCAGTGCACCAATAACATTTTGAGATTGTGCCAATCAAGTTTCCCGGAAGGGGAACTGCAGTTGCAGGGCCTGCACGCCGCCAGGGCCGGCCTGGAATACAGCCTCGGACTCATGTCGGTCCAGGAAGACGCAGGCACCGGCACCGAGCGGCTCCCCGTCGACCACCAGTTCACCCGAGAGCACGTACCAGAACTGGCCCTGGGGACCGCTCGAACCGGCCGGGAGCATGGCAGCGGGGCCGGCGCGCCAGGACCAGACACCAGCGCCATTGAACTTGGCCGGTGGCATGACCTCAGTGGCACTCGCCCCCTCGCAGACGGCGGTGTCGCCACTCGTATCGATGCGGCCCGACACGAAGGCGACCTGCTTGCGGTCGGGAATGGCGCGCAGCTGCGGGGCCGACTCCGGCATCCACTGGGCACCCGGGTCCCAGGACGGACGCAGGGTCAGGTAATCCGCACCCTCGGGCCCCGCGAAGATGGGCCCATAGGGCGAGTGCGGTCCGGCGAAATGCACGGTGATCGGCTCGATCGGGTGGACGCCAACGCGCCCCCCTCCCCCGATGAAGACCTGGAACTGGTCGACACCGTGGAAATGCGGATCGACCACACTCGAGGCCTCCTGCTCGACGACGTTGGCCATCGGCCCTGGCGGCGGCCTGTCCAGGCCCAGCGCCTTGAGCTCGAAACGATTGGTTCCCATGTAGGTACGCACATGGCCTCCCCGGCCCTTGGGCGTAGCGAAGGCATGCCTGCGCTGGAGCGACTGTTCACGCGTCACTTTGATGATCATGGCTTGACCCTGGCCGATCAGACTCGATGGCGTGCATTGGAGCCGCCCAGGCGGGCCCTGTCCAATCACGATTGGCTCTTCTGCGATCAGGCCGCCTTATGGGGCGAGCGAGGCGGGCGGTCCGGTCAGCCCTGAAGAGGGCACCCTGAGGTGGGCCGAGCAGGGTCCGCGATCAACCCGACTGATCGCGGTATCAGCATTTTCGATTTCCGCTCTCCGCGGCGGGCTCCTAGGATCGCCAGACGCGATAAGACCGAACAACAAGGAGACACACATGGACTTCGGACCGCACATCACCCATGGCGCCCTCGGCACATCCGACAGACGCCGATTCCTCGCCACGCTGGCGGTCGCCGGCTCCGGCACCCTCGCCGTCCAGGCAGCGATGGCCTCCACCGATTACCCCGTCCGCCCTATCCGCTGGGTCTCGGCCTCGCCGGCAGGCAGCGGCGGCGACGTGATCGCCCGCCTTGTGGCCACCGAGGTGGCCAAGGCTCTGGGGCAGTCGATCGTGATCGAAAACAAGCCCGGCGCCGACGGCATCATCGCAGCCCAATCGGTGGCCACGGCCAAGCCCGATGGCTACACGTACCTGTTCAACTACACCAGCCACGTCACCAACCCCAGCCTGCGCTCCCAGCCCTTCGACTCCGTCAAGGATTTCACCCCGATCTCCATGGTGTCGACCAACTGGACCATCCTCCTGGTTCGCAGCGAGTCCTCGGTGCGCACGGTCAACGACTTGATTGCCGCTGCGAAGAGGAAGCCGGGGGGACTGTCGGTGGGCTACCTGCCGGGTAGCGTCACGCACCTGGCCGCCGAGTTGCTCTTCTCGGAAACCGGCATGGATGTGCTCCGCGTCCCCTACAAGGCCAACAACGACGCAGTCAAGGACCTGCTGGGCGGGCGATTGGACTTCGCCTTCAGCACGTACGCGCCAGTGCAGGGCTTCATCAAGAACAACACCTTGCGCGCCCTGGCCGTCTCCGACCCCAAGCGCTCGGACCTGCTGCCCAACATCCCGACCATGGCCGAGACCCTTCCTGGCTTCGTCGCCACAGGCTGGTACGGCCTGGTGGGCCCCAAGGGCATGCCGGCCGACGTGGTGGGCGTCATGAATCAGGCCCTGCGGCGCGTCCTTTCGGATCCGGAAATGCGCGACCGCATGCACGGCCAGGGCAGCGACCCCGCGCCCAACACGCCCCAGGAATTCGCGGCCTTCATCGCGGCAGAGATCCCTAAATGGGAAAAGGTGGCCCGCAAGGCCAAACTGCAAATGCAGCCCTGAACCAGGAGCGCCCTGGCCGGCCGCGAGGCCGGGGCCAAGCGAAAAGCCCATCCGTCGCCAGATGGGCTTTTCATGAACGGTGGCCCCAAGGCCAGCATCAGCCTCAGAAGGGCTTGAGGCCCAGGTGGGCTCGGAAGCGGTTCTTCACGTAAACGCCATCTCGCGGCGGCAGGGCGCGCGGCGGCTCGTCGGGACGGATGTAAACCTGGAACAGCGCCGTGCCCTTGCGCGCGTTGACGCGCTTGGCAACTTCGGCGAAGCCTTCGACCTTCTCCACGACCTGGGCATCCTCGATGCCACAGCCCTTGGCAACGGCCACCAGGCTGGTGCCCAGGCTGGTGTGACTGCGCTGCATGCCGGTTTCTCCGAAGTGGCCGTTATCCAGCACCACCACGGTCAGGTTCTTGGGCTGCTGCACGCCGATGGTGGCGAAGCTGCCGATCCCCATCAGGGCTTCGCCGTCGCCGGTCAGCACGAGCACAGAGCGCTCAGGCTGGGCCAGGGCCAGGCCCAGGCCGACGGAGGCCGCGCCACCCATGGCACCCCAGAGGTAGAAGTTGCTGTCGCGATCGCCAGCGGCGTACACGTCATAGGAGGGCGAGCCCAAGCCGGTCACCACCAGCGCATCGGGGGCTTCCTTGAGCAGCTTGGCCACGAATTCGCGCCGATCCACGGCGCCTTGCACATGCGTTCCAGACATCAGTTGCGCTCCCACTTCTTGCGGCCGATCAGGCTCTGCGACAGCAGCACGGCGACCTGTTCGCCAGCCACGAAGGCGGCATCGAACGCCGCGCTGGTGATCTCCTCGACCTCATCGGGATCGGAGACGCGGAACACGGTGATGCCCATCAGCTCCAGCGCTTCCTGCGTCTTCTTGCCCATGGGCCCCTGCCAGGGGTTGAACTCGGCGTACTCGCCGCGCATGGTCACCAGGGTGAGGAAGGGGAAATTGCAGCTACGAAGCAGGGAGAACATGTTCACGCAGTTGCCCACGCCGCTGCTTTGCATCAGCAGGACGGCACGCTGACCTCCCAGCCAGGCGCCGCTCACAACGGCAACGCCCTCTTCCTCCGTCGTCAGAACGACGTCCCGGATGTCGGGGTCAGCGACGGCCGCGCGGATCGCGAAAGAGTGACCGGCATCGGGAACGTAGGCGATCTGCTGGACGCCCCCTTCCTTCAGCACCTTGAAGACGGCCTGCTGCCAGGCAGGCGCAGACGCAGTGGGTTGACTCATGAATGGTTCCTGCTCGAGGTTGAAGTTGGGATCCTAATATCTGATGGAGAAAGACTTCCAATAGAGTTTCGTGATTTCACTGATCACTTCTTCGCATCGGCCCGACGGCAAGTGCCCGGGCATCGCCGTTCGCTCAGAATAAGCGCGGCTTATCGGAGAATGGGTACAACATGAAGTTGCGTCACATCGAGGTTTTCCATGCCCTGATGACCTCCGGCAACATGACAGAGGCCGCGGCTCGGCTGCATGTCTCGCAGCCCGCAGTCAGTCAGGTGCTCAAGCATGCAGAACAGACCCTGGGACTGACCCTGTTCCAGCGCTCGCGCGGCCGCCTCCTGCCCACCCCCGAGGCGAAGGCCCTGCTGCCGGAGGTCGACGACATCTTCAACCGCCTCGAAGCGCTCAACCGGTCAGCGCAGAGCCTGCGCAGCAGCGCGGCCGGCAGCGTGACGGTTGCCGCCCTGCCGGCCATCGCCAGCTTCGTCCTGCCCCGCCTGCTCAGCTCCTTCGCCAAGAAGCGGCCGCAACCGCACATCGTCCTGCGGGTGCTGTCGAGTTCGCAAGTGCAATCCAGCGTGCGGGAGTGGAAGTCCGATTTCGGCCTGATCCACCAGCCCGGCGGGAGCCTGGACCCCAGCCTCCACGCGGAGGTCCTCCACCGGGGCCGGGTCGTCTGCGTGCTCCCGCGCAAACACCCGCTGGCGCGCCGCAGCCGCATCGGCCCGGCAGACCTCGCCGACACCCCGATGATCACGGCGGGCCCACAGTCAGAGCTGCGCGCCCGGATCGAAGCCAGCTTCGCGGCGCAGGGTCTGGCGCACCAGGTCCGCATCGAGTCGAGTTCTTCATTGGCGGCCATCTTCATGGTGGCCTCCGGCCTGGGCGCCGCCTTGGTGGAGTCGACCGGGATGGTCGAGAACTTTCCCGACCTGGTCGAACGCGACTTCGAGCCCGCCATCGAAACCCGCATCCTGCTCCTCGAACGCGGCGATCGGCCCAAGACCCGACTGGCCTCGGCATTCCACAAGCACCTGGCCGACAGCCTGGCCACTGAATAAGTCCAACTTATAGGGCGCACCCAATAAACGATTGGCGAGCAGCCTTTCGGCCCGTTACCTTCGACGGTGAGCCGTGCCAACAACAGCGGCCATGGAGACACCCGATGGACCGATTCGATCGTCGTAGCGCCCTTCGCCTGCTGGCCGGCGCACCCCTGCTGACCAGTGCCATTCACCCCGCGCTGGCAGCTGATCCCTATCCCTCCCGCCCGATCCGCCTGATCGCGCCCTTTGCCGCCGGTGGCGGCAGTGACACCCTGGCCCGCCGCATGGTCCCGCTGCTGGGCGAGGGACTGGCCGAGCGCATGGTGGTGGAAAACAAACCCGGAGCCAACTCCATCCTGGCCACCATGGCCGTGGTGCAGGCGCCCCCGGACGGCTACACCCTCCTGCTGCAGCAGAACACCATCCTGATCAATCCCTTCTTGCAGAAGGACCTGCCCTACGACCGCGACCGCGATCTGGCACCGATCAGCCTGGTGGCACGCACCCCCCACGCCCTGGTCGTCCCCAACAGCCTGCCGGTCAAATCGGTCAAGGAACTGGTGGACTATGCGAAAGCCAACCCGGGAAAGCTCAACTACGGCAGTGGCGGCATTGGCACCAACAACCACCTCGCCGCCGAGATGCTGCTGAAGGCCGCCGGCATCAAGATGGAACACGTGGCCTACAAGGGTTCGGCCGAGTTCATGCGTGACCTGCTCCCCGGCGTCCTGCAAATGGGTTTCCCGGGCGTGGATCAGGCGGCACAGGTCGCCAAGCAAGGCAACGCCCGCGTCCTTGCCGTCACCTCAGCGCGCCGCTCGAGCCTGTTACCGGACACGCCCACGCTGACCGAACTGGGCTACCCGGTCGAAATCGCCTCCTGGACAGGCTTTTTCGCGCCGGTCAAGACGCCCCTCGACATCCAGCAGAAACTTTCCCGCGCGTTCCAGGGTGTGGCCCGCAACCCGAAGTTCCGCGAAGTCACGCCGTCCTATGAACTGGTCGGCTCAACCCAGGAGCAGTTCGCGGACTTTCTCAAAAAGGAAAGTACCGCCATGGCCGCCTTGTTGAAAAACATCGACCTCAGCCCCGCCGCGGTCACCAGTCGTTAACCCCGGCACCGGCAAGCCTCAGCTCCCCCGCCCACGCGGCACTCGTCGCGAGGGTGTCTCTTTGCTCAATTTTTCAGCGTGCAAGCCAAGATGATTTCCAACATGACGTCGCCCCCCTCCACAGGCAGTCCAGGTCCGCTCGCCGGCCTCAAGGTCCTCGAAGTCGGCAGCATGTACGCTGGCCCCTTCTGCGGCCAACTGCTGGGCGATATGGGCGCAACGGTCACCAAGATCGAGGCGCCGGGCAAGCCCGACACCCTGCGCACCTGGAGCTATGCGGACAAGGATGAGGTAAGCTTCTTCTGGGGCCACCTGTCCCGCAACAAGCGCTGCATCACGCTGGACGTGAGCCAGCCGCAGGGACGCGACCTGTTCCTGCGCATGGCCAAGGACTACGACGTCATCGTGGAGAACTTCCGCGGCGGCAACATGGAGAAATGGGGGCTGGGCCCGGAGGATGTCTTCGCCGTCAACCCGCGCATCATCTACGCCCGCGTTTCCGGCTTCGGCCAGACCGGCCCCTACGCCAACAAGCCGGGCTTCGGCATCATCGCCGAGTGCATGAGCGGCCTGCGCTCGATCACCGGCTACCCGGACCTGCCGCCGGTGCGAGCGGGCATCAGCATCGCCGACGCGGTCGGCGGCATGTTCACAGCCTTCGGCGTGACCAGCGCCCTGCACGAGCGCCAGAGCAGCGGGCGGGGCCAGGTGATCGACACCGCCCTGTACGAGGGCCTGTTCATGCTGATGAACGACTTCGTCGCCGTCTATGAGGCCCTGGGCGTGGTCAAGAAGCCGGTCGGCGCGCGCAACCCGCGCGTGGTGCCCACCAACATCTACAAGACCAAGGACGGCGAGTACGTCGTGCCCGCCGCCGGATCGGACCCGGTCTTCAAGCGGATTGCCGCCGTGATGGGCCGGCCTGACCTGGCCGAGAAGTACGGGCGCGCCCAGGTGCGCGCCGACAACGAAGAAGTCGTCGACGGCGAGGTGGCCAACTGGATCGCCAGCCATACGGCCGAGGAAGTGCTGGCCCGCATGAACACCGGCGATGTGCCGGTGGCCAAGGTCTACCGGGCGCCCGACATCCTGAACGATCCGCAGTTCAAGGCGCGCGACATGCTGCTGCCCATGGAGTGGCCTGGCATCGGCACGCTGCACTACCCCGGCATCGTGCCCAAGCTTTCCCGAACGCCGGGCTCGGTGCGCTCCGTGCTCCCGCAGATGGGGCAGCACAACCAGGAGGTCTATGGTCAGGAACTGGGCATGAGCGAGGCCGAGATGGCCAGCCTGTCCGAAGCGGGGGTGATCTGATGAGCATGGGAGCAGTCATTTCGGGAGTCGGCCATAGCGAGTACGCGCTCAAGTCGCAACGCACCGCGGCCGCCCTGATGGGGGATGCCCTGGTGGCCGCACTCGACGAGGCGGGCCTGACCAAGAAGGACCTGGACGGCCTGATCGTCCAGGGGGGGCTGGACTACGACATGATCGGCTTCGACTTCGGCATCGAAGCGCGCTACAGCCTGCAGACATGGGCCCACGGCCGCATGACTGGCCCGGCCGTCATGACGGCGGCGGCGGTCGTGGCCGCGGGCCTGGCCACCCATGTGCTGTGCATCCACGCCCGCTCGGGCGTGACCCAGTTCGGCGGTCACAACGACAAGGAGTCCAGCCGCGAAGGCGGCGGCGCCCACGGCGAGGTGCCCTACTACGGCATGACGGCGCCAGCCAATGCGGCCGCCCTGAGCTGGCGCCGCTACGTCCACCTCTACGGAGCAGATCCGGATGCTCTTCAGCATGTGGTCACCAACCAGCGCCGCAACGCCGGCCTGACCGAGCATGCGGTGCTGCGCCACAAGCCGCTGGACGCCGCGGCCTACCTGCAGGAGCGGGTGATCATCGAGCCGCTGCGCCGCGCCGATTTCGCGCTGCCCAATGACGGCGCGGTGGCCGTCATCGTCAGCCGCGACACGGCGGCACCCAGGGGGGTGCGCATCCTCGGCGCCCAGGGCCTGGCCACCGGCCGCTCGGAAGCGGTGTTCGCCATCCCCGGCATGGGCCTGGCCTACCAGGATGAGCCGTGGCAGTGGCAGCCGGCACCGGTCTTCGCCATGGCAGGGCTGGAACCCAAGGACGTGGACGTGGTCGGGATTTATGACAGCTTCTCGCCCTCCATCCCGATGGAGCTCGAGCGCTATGGCCACTGCCCGATCGGCCAGGCCTGGAAATGGATGGCCAATGACCGCATGGCACCCGACGGCGAGCTGCCGGTCAACACCGGAGGCGGTCATCTGGCCGAGTCGGGCATGTCGGGCTGGAACCATATGGTTGAGCTCTACCGCCAGCTGCGCGGCCAGTGCGGCGCCCGCCAGGTGCGTGGCGCCCGGATCGGACAATTCATCAGCCCCAATGGCTGCTCCCTGCTTCTTGGAGCCCCCCAATGACCGGGACGACCCTCTCCCCCGATTTCTGCCCGCCGGAGTCGCTACTGCCGCGTCGCACTCCCGACAACGCCGGCTACTGGGATGCTGCCGCGCGTCATCACTTCGTCGTGCCACACTGCGGCAACTGCGGACGCGACTTCTTCCCGGTCTCTCCGCGCTGCCCGCACTGTCTGAGCAACCAGGTGCAATGGCGTGCACCCCATGCGGGCGGCACGGTAGCCAGCTGGATCCGCTACCGCAAGGCCTACTACCCTTGGGTTGAAGCGCATCTGCCCTATGTCGGTCTGGTGGTCGACGTGGTGCCCGGCGTGCGTATCCCCATGCTGGCCTGGCCCACCCCGACCCGGGACCCGAAGATCGGCGACCGGGTGGAAATCGGCTTCCTGGACGTCCGAGAGGGCGTCTCGCTGCCCGTCTGCCGCCTGGTCGACTGAGCGCCCTGGATCCCCCGCCGCGGCCTCTGCATCGGCTGCGCGGGGAGTCGTCCAATAAAATGCCGGCATGGATCTGAAGCAGTTGCGCGCCATGCTGGCGATCGCCGAGACCGCCAGCGTGACACGGGCGGCCGACATCCTGCATGTCGTGCAGCCAGCCATCTCACGGCAGCTCAAACTGCTGGAGGAGGAGCTTGGCGTCGCCCTGTTCGACCGGGAACGGCACGGCATGGTCCTCACCCCGGCCGGCCGGCGTTTCGCCGAGAGCGCGCGCCGCGCCCTGCTCGAACTCGACACGGCCAAGGCCGCCATCAGCCCCCGCTCCCAGACCATCGCCGGCTACGTGGTGGTCGGCTTCTTCCCCAGCGCTGCCGACCAGTTGGTCAGCAGCCTGATGGGGCGTGTCCGCCAAAGCTACCCGAATGTTCAGGTGCGCAGTTACATCTCCTACCTCTCGGACCTCGAACAGGCCCTGGAGAAGGGGGAGGTTGACCTGGCCCTGGTCTATGTCCAGGACGAGTCCTCCGCCCGCTTTCCGCGCGAGGCGCTGCTGGAGGAATCCCTCTATCTGGTGGGAGCGCCCGACGCCGAACTGGACATGGACAAGCCGGTCTCCCTGGCCCAGATCCGAGAGGTTCCTCTCATCCTGCCAGCGCGACCCCATGCCGTGCGCGAAATGGTCGACCGCGAGTGCGCCGCCAGCGGCGTCACGCTGAACATCACCGCCGAAACCCGGTCCATGGACGTGCAAAAAGGCCTGATCAAGAGCGGCGTGGGCCTGTCCATCCTCTCTGGCTTTGTGGTCGCCGAGGACGTCAAGCACGGCTTGCTGACAACCACCCCGATCGCCTCCGCCAACCTCCGCCGCAAGCTCTACCTGGCTCGCAGCGCCGGCCGGGTGGCCTCGCCCGCCGCCAACTGCGTGCTGGAAGAGTTGCGCGAGCTCGTACGCGACTGCGTTCGGCAGGGGCTGTGGCCCGGTTCTACTCTGCTGACCTGAGGACCTGCTCCTCCGCCCCGGACAGTCGCGAGGGCCTTGATGGGAGCATCAGGAATTAGCATTTCCGCCGCCGACCCATGTGGACCTAAGCTCGCCACTCTCCAACGTTCCGGTCTACAGCCATGTCTCTGCGTACTCCTCACCCCCGCCGCCTGTTCTTGCTGGGCACCCTGGCCCTGTCCTGCCTGACCTCAGCCTGGGCCGCCGAACCCGCCTACCCCAACCGTCCGATCAAGCTGGTGGCCCCCTTCGCCGCCGGCGGAGCCGCCGACGTTCTGGCCCGCACGCTGGCCGATTCCCTGCGTCTGGAGCTGGGACAGCCGGTGGTGGTCGACAACCGCGGCGGCGCGGGCGGCACGATCGGCGTCGGCGCAGTGGCGACGGCCCCTGGCGACGGCTACACCATCCTCCTGGGCGGCAATGGCTCCATGGTCTTTACCGAAGGCGCCTACAAGTTGAGCTACAGCGTGCTGAAGGACCTGCGCCCGATCGGCATGGTGGCGTCGGCCCCGGCCGCCGTGGTGGTTCGCACCTCCCTGGGGGTCAATAGCCTGCAGGACCTGGTCCAGCGCGCGAAAAAGGCCCCGGCCCTGACCTATGGCTCGCCCGGCGTGGGCTCTGCCTCCCACCTGGCGGGCGTGCTGTTCGAGCAGATCACCGGCACCGACATGATCCACGTGCCCTACAAGGGCCTGGCTCCCGCGCTCACCGACATCCAGGCCGGCAACGTCGACCTGGCCATCGGCAACGTGACCACGGTGGCGCCCTTCATCCAGTCGGGCAAGCTCAAGGCCCTCGCAATCGCGGATACCCGTGAGTCCGCTCAGCTGCCCGGCATCCCCACCTCCGCGGCCGCCGGCCTGCCCGGCCTGCAGATGTCCACCTGGTACGGCGTGATGGTCCCGGCCACCACCCCGGATGCCATCGCCAGGCGCCTGGAGCAGGCCCTGGCCGCCGCCATGAAACGGGAGGCCTTCGTCAAAACCCTGAATTCCCAGGGTTTCGATCAGGTGTCCGATCCTTCGGCCGCGCCCTTCGGCAGGATCATCAAGCGCGACTACGACCAGTGGGTCCCCCTGATCCGCAAGATGAACATCCAGATGCCCTGAGCCCGGGCGATGACCTGGTAGCGCGCCCTCGCACACACCCCAGGCCTTAGCAAAAAGCCCCCGCGATGCGGGGGCTTTTTCGTGGCAGATCGATCCGGCAGAGGCGGTGCGTGCGCGCCCCGGCCGTAGCCCTCAGGCCGCAGCGGTCAGCTGGGACGCGGCCTGATAGCCCTCCTGGATGGCGTTGGCGAGCCGGCGAGGCGCAAAGGCGTCGCCCACGATGTGCACTTCCGCCTGACCGGCCTCGCGCAGCGCCAGGGCGATTTCGTCATTGGCACGCTGAGCGCCGATCCAGACCAGCTGCTCCACCCCCTCGATGCGCTCCTCGCGGTCGCGGTTGTAGAAGTGGCGCAGCACCACCGCGCCGCCCTCACAGCGATCGACGAAGGTGTTGGGGAGCAAGCGCACACCCAACTTGTCCAGCTCGCGCAGGGTGCTGATGCGGGTGACCTCGGCCAGCTCGCGCAAGGGCTCCAGAAAGCGGGTAACGTAGGTCACCTGGCAGCCGCGGCGGGCCAGGAACTCAGTGGTCGTTGCGCCCCAGAAGAAGCCATCCTCGTCCATCACCACGACACGAGCGCCCGGGTTGGCGGTACCCATGGTGACGGCCTCGACGCTGCCGTCGTTCGGCATCTCCGGCACATAGGGCGAGGCGCCTGTGGCGACGATGACCGAGTCGGCCTTCTCGGCCAGGACGGTCTGGACGTCGGGCGCACTGCGCAGGCGCACGTCCACGCCCAGCTGATGGACCTGCCGGACCAGCCAGGGCAGGGCCAGGCTGGACTCGTTGTAGGGCTGGTGGCCCTTGGCCCAGACCAGCTTCCCCCCCAAGGCAGGGCCCTTCTCGAACAGCACCACCTCGTGGCCGGCTTCGGCGCTGGCGCGCGCCGCCTCCAGGCCGCCGGGGCCGCCGCCCAGCACCACAATCTTCTTGCGACGCTTGGGCGTGGGAAAGGGCACCAGCTCCTGACCCACCGTGGGATTGATCGCGCAGCGCAACGGCTGAGCGGCCGTGATCCAGACCCAGCATTTCATGCAGCCAATGCAGCGACGGATGTCTTCGTCCTGGTCCGCCTCCGCCTTGGCCGCCCACTCGGGGTCAGCCACCAGGGCGCGGCACATGCCGACCATATCGGCCTGGCCCGAAGCGATGATGTCCTCGGCCTGCTGGGGCGTGGTGATGCGCGCACTGGCAGCCACCGGGGCCTTGAGCACCGGCTTGAAGGCCGCCTGCAAATCGTTGAATGCCGGTGCCTTGAAGTGGGCATCGGGCAGGTGGTAGTCCAGGGTGTTGAAGTTACCCTGGGCCAGGGAAAAGTAGTCGATCATGCCCAGGGCGTCGAGCATCTGGGCCGCCTCCAGGGTCTGCTCCAGGTCCAGCGCGCCGGGCCAAAACTCGTGCACGCCCATCCGGTAGCCCACCATGAAGTCGGCGCCTACCCTGTCGCGGACCGCTTGCACGATCTCGCTGGCGAAGCGGACTCGGTTGCGCATCGAACCGCCGTACTCATCCTCGCGGATGTTGCTGAACGGCGAGAGGAACTCCTGGATGAGGTGACCCTGGGCGCCGTGGATCTCGATGCCGGCGCAGCCAGCCGCCTTGGCGTTGAAAGCAGCCTTGGCGAAGCCGTCGACCACCTCGCGGATCTCGCCCTTGGTCATCGCATGCGGAACGCCGCCGCTGTGCGGACAGGCCAGGGGCGAGGGCGCCCACAGGGTAGGGTGCTCGTTGGCATGGTGCTGGCGGCCTCCATGATTGAGCTGCGCGACGAACAGCCCGCCCTCAGCGTGCACCGCGTCGGCCACCTTGGCCAGGTGGGGGATGGTTTCGTCGCGGTAGATCACCAGCGACTCGCTGCGACCGCGCATGCTCGGATGCACCCGCATGGACTCGCTCACCACCACCGCCGTGCCACCGCGCGCGAGGCGACGATGCAGCGCGATCATCTGCGGCGTGACCTGGCCGTCCTTGCCGCTGTTGGTCCCGGTGGCCACGCGCATGACGCGGTTGCGGGCCATGTGCGGGCCGAGTTTGATGGGTTGAAACAGATGGGGGAACTTCATGGGAAGGTCATGCTAGGGAGGGGCCCGGACAACGTCCAATACCGATTGGCAATGCTGGCATCAGCCCGAAGCATGTGCCGACGACATAGAGGGAATTGATGGCAGGAGACCCAATTTCGATTGGACGCTGCCGCCTTGACCTCCCTACGATCCCGCCATCGTGAACAGCCTCCACCCCGGACCTGCGCAGCTGCGCGCCGAACTGCTACGCGTCCTGCCTCCCGATGCGGTGGTCATGGGCCAGGCGGGTGAGACAACCTACCGCCGTGATGGCCTCGGCCATGCCGAGGGCGACCCGGCGGGCGTGGTGCTGCCGGCCACCAGCGAGCAGGTGGCCGCGGTGATGCGCCTGGCCCACCGCGCCGGCGTTGCGGTGATGCCTCGCGGTGCGGGCACCTCCCGCTGCGGCGGCGCCATTCCCCTGGGCCGCAGCCTGGTCATTGGCACGTCACGGCTGCGGGCCATCCTCAATTTCGACCGTGACCTGGGCACCCTGCGCGTCCAGACCGGCCTGCGCAACCTGGCCCTATCCGAGGCAGTGGCCGAGGCCGGCTGGTACTACGCGCCAGACCCCTCTTCGCGCCGCACCTGCACCATCGGCGGCAACATAGGCTCCAACGCCAGCGGCGCCTGCGCGCTGCGCCACGGCACCACGGCCGACCAGGTCCTGGGCCTGAGCGCGGTACTCCACGACGGCCGACTCCTGCATCTGGGCTGCCATGCCGAGGCGGGCACCGACCCGGCCCACGATCTCATGGCCTTTCTCTGCGGCTCGGAGGGTCAGCTGGCATTCGTGACCGAGGTCACGCTGCAGCTGCAACCCTTGCCCGAGGCCCGGCTCGGCCTGCTGCTGTCCTTCGACACCGAGGCCCAGGCCCTGGAGGCCGCGGCCGGCGCCCTGGCGGCCGGCGTGCTGCTCCAGCGCCTGGAGTTCATGGACGCGCACGCGGTGGCTCTGATGGAGAGCCTCGCCCCCAGCGGCCATGACACCCGCGCCGGCGCCAGCCTGCTGCTCGAGCTTCAAGGGCTGGCGGCGGAGGTCGCCGCCGACCGTGCCGAGCTGGAGGAACGGATCCCGGCCTGGCGACCGCGCACCTGGCAGGCAGCGTCCTCTGAGGCGGCGATCGAGGCCCTGTGGCAAGGGCGCAGCAACATCTATCAGGCGGTTTCCCGGGCAGGAGCCTTCGAATGTCTGGACGTGGGCGTTCCACTGAGCCGTCTGAGCCAGGGCCTGGAGGCCGTCCGTCGCTGTGCCCAGGCCCATGCGCTGCACCATGCGGTCGTGGCCCACGCGGGCGACGGCACGCTACATGCCTTCATCGTCTACCCCGTCGGCGATCCGACCGCGGCGATCCAGGCGCGCACCTGCGCCGACGACATTCGCCGCGCCTGCGTGGCCCTGGGCGGCACGATCTCCTCGGAATACGGAGTCGGGCTGGCACGGCGCGAGCTGCTGGGCCTGGAATTCGACACGACCGCCCTGGCCCAACAGCGCCTGGCCCGGCGCGCCTTCGTGCCCGGCGAAGGCCTGAACCCGGACAAGGTCCTGCCGCCGGAGGGCAGACCTTGACTCCCACCCTGCTCCTGCCCGGCGACGAGACCGAGGCTGCGGACATGATCCGCGCCAGTCCGGGCCTGGGTCGACGCTTGCGCCTGGCCGGCGGCGGAACCCGGTCGGCCGAGCCAACGGCGCAGGCCCAAGGCCAGCCGAACGAATTGGCGAGTCCGACCACCCTGAGCAGCCAGCTATTGACCGGCGTGATCGATTACGAGCCCGCCGATTTCACTTTGCGCGTGCGCGCCGGCACCCCTCTGACGCAGGTGAACGCGCTGCTCGCCGGAGCAGGCCAGCGACTGGGGTTCGACCCCACCGAAGGCCCGACTTCACCGGGCCGGCTGGGGCCCTCCACCGTCGGCGGTTGCCTGGTGGCCGGCTACGCCGGCCATCGCGCCGTGATTCATGGCGGCCCGCGCCGCCATCTGCTCGGACTGCGCCTGGTCAACGGGCGAGGCGAGACTCTGCGCTGCGGCGGCACCACGCTCAAGAGCGTCGCAGGCCTGCCCCTGCACCAGCTGGTCGTCGGCTCCCAGGGCGCCCTGGGCCTGGTCACCGAACTGGTCCTGCGCACCCAGGCACGCCCGCCGGCCGAGCGCAGCCTGGCGCTGACCCTGCCCACCGGCGCCCCCGGATTCCTCCCCGCACTCATGGCCCGTTGCCGGGCCCGGGGACTGCGCCTGGCGGGCTGCGCCTGTCTGGACGGAGCGCAGGCCCGCAACCTCGGGCTGGCAGACAGCGTCCATGGCGCCCTGGCCGTGCTGCGCCTGGAGGGACGCGACGCCAGCCTCGATGGCCAGGAGGCAACTCTCACCGAGCTACTCACGACGCTGGCAGCCGAAATCCCAGGCTCCACGCGAAGCCGATCCAGCCTGCCTGCGCTGGAGCCCCTCGCACCCGCAATGGCTGAACAGGCCTGGCGTCTCGCGCCTGCGCCGGCCGATGCCGCGCAAGGCGGGGGGCTGACTCCCGAACCTCTCGCCAGCATGCGGGCGGCGCTACGCCGAAGTTTTGACCCCTGGGAGGTCTTCGAGGCCTCCTCCACGACCGCGCGGGGCATACCCGCCTAGGAACCGCAAGTGAGAACCCGATTTACCGACGAACAACTGGCCCAGCCCGCCGCCGCACAGGCCGAGAAGATTCTTTCCAGTTGCACCAACTGCGGCTGTTGCAATGCCGCCTGCCCGACCTACGAGCTCACAGGCGATGAGCGCGAGTCACCCCGCGGCCGCATTAACCTGATCCACGAGATGCTGGCCCAGGGCGGTGCGCCCAAGCCCGACACCGTCACCCACCTGGACAACTGCCTGTCCTGCCTGTCCTGCACCGTCGCCTGCCCCTCGGGCGTGGACTACATGCACCTGATTGACCAGGCCCGCGAGCATGTGGAGCAGCACCACCGCCGGCCGATCGCCGACCGGTTGATGCGCGTGCTGATGGCATGGGTGCTGCCCAGCCCGACACTGATGCGCACCAGCATGGCCGCCGGCCGATTCGCTCGCCCCCTGGCCGGCTGGCTGCGCCGCCACCGCGCGACCCGGGCGCTGGGCGCCATGCTGGCAGCCTTGCCGGCGCCCTCGGCGCTCGAAACCGAGCCGCCCCGGCGCGGCGTGCATGCCGCCGTGGGCCTGCGCCGCAAGCGGGTCCTGCTCCCTCTGGGCTGCGTGCAGCAAGTCATGGATGCCGCGGCGCTGCACTCGGCGATCCGCCTGCTCACCCACCTGGGTGTCGAGGTGATCGTGCCTGCGGGCGACGGCTGCTGCGGTGCGATCGAATACCACTTGGGCAAGACCTCACCTGCCCTGGCCAAGGCGCGCGCCAATGTCGAGGCCTGGCTGGCGGTGGCCAACGAGGTGAAGGTCGATGCGATCATCGTCACTGCCTCCGGCTGTGGCCATGCGGTGCAGGACTATGGGCACCTGCTTCAGGACGACCCGGTCCACGCTGCCGGCGCCGCCCGGGTGGCGGACCTGGCCATGGACCTGGCCACCTTCCTCGGCGACGGGCCGCTGCCGGCCCCCAAGCTGCGCCCCGGCCTGCGCGTGGCCTACCACGCCGCCTGCTCGCTGCAGCACGGTCAGCGCCGCCTCAACGAGCCCAAGACGCTGCTGCGTCAGGCAGGCTATACCGTGCTCACGCCGCGTGACGAGCACCTGTGCTGCGGCTCCGCAGGCACCTACAGCCTGCTGCAACCGGACAACGCCGACCGCCTGCGCGAACGCAAGGCCGGCACGCTGGCCGCCCTGCAGCCCGACGTGGTAGTCGGCGGCAACATCGGCTGCCTCCAGCACCTGGCACCGGTCCTGACCGCGCCGGTGGTGCACACCGTGTTCCTGCTGGAATGGGCCTGGACAGGCGTTCGCCCGCAGGCACTGGCGGGCCTGCAGGCGCGCGACGCGCAAGCCTGATGGCGAGCCCCGCCTCATGAGGGCTGGCCTGCTATCCCTGCGGTACCATCAAGGGATGGATCTGAAGCAACTGCGGGCGCTGCTGGCCATCGCCGAAACCGGCAGTGTGACCAAGGCGTCCGAAATCCTCCACATCGTGCAGCCGGCAATCTCGCGCCAGGTCAAGCTGCTGGAGGAGGAGTTGGGCGTCGTCCTGTTCGAGCGCGAGCGTCATGGCATGGTGCCCACAGCCGCTGGCCGCAAGTTCGTCGAGAGGGTGCGTCGCGCCCTGCTGGAGATCGACGAGGGCCGCCGGGAGATCAGCCCCGGCAAGCAGGAGTTCTCCGGCACCGTGGTCGTGGGCTACCTGCCCAGCACCGCCGAATTCCTCTCGTCCTCGCTGATGGCGCGCCTGCGGGAGAGCTACCCGCACATCACCGTGCGCAGCTACGTCACCTACCTGGACGATCTGGAGGCCAGCCTGGAGCGCGGCGAAGCCGACATCGCCCTGGTCTTTCCACGCCCGGACAGCGTAAGCCGCTATCCCAGCGACAAGCTGCTGGAGGAGTCGCTGTATCTGGTGGGACCGCCCGACTCCGGCCTGGACATGGACACGCCGGTGGCCCTGAGCGAGCTTGGCCAGGTGCCCCTCATTCTTCCGGCGACCTCGAATGGCATCCGCGCCTTGGTGGAGCGCGAGTGCGCGGCATCGGGCGTCACCGTCAATGTGGCGATCGAAACCAATTCGATGACGCTGCAGAAGAATCTGGTTCTCCAGGGCATGGGCATGTCCATCGTCTCGGCCTTCATCATCTATGACGAGGTCCGCCGTGGCGAGTTGTGCGCGGCCCCCATCGCGAGCGGCAACCTGCGTCGCAGCCTGCACCTGGCGCGCACAGTTGGCCGCAACCTGTCGCCGGCGGCGGCCAAAGTTGCCGATGAGCTCATGCTGGCCGTCCGCACCCTGGTGGCCGAGGGGCGGTGGCCGGGCGCCCGGCTAACCTGAGCAGACAGGGCTTCCTGAGGAAGCTCAGTAGCCCGCGGCGCCTTTCTGCAGCGCCTCGAGGTCGGCCTTCATCGCCTTGAACAACGTGGTCATGTCGTTGCCGGCGATCACCATCCGCGAGCCCAGCTCATAGGTCCGGATGATGTCCTCCTGCTTCTTCACGCCACCCAGGCGCAGGCCCTTGCCATGCTTCTTGGCGGCGGCAGCAATGCGCTTCCAGGCGTCGATCACACGCGGATGGCCGAAGTCGCCGCCAACGCCCATCGAGCCGGTCAGGTCACTGGTGCCCACGGAGATCACGTCCACGCCCGGCGTGGCCGCGATCGCTTCGACGTTTTCGACCGCCTCTTCGGACTCGATCATCACGGTGAGCATGAGGATGTCATTGAGCGCCTCGACCAGCGACTTGCCGCCGGGTGGCGGGTTCCAGCCAAAATGAATGCTGTTGTCGCCGCGGTAGCGATCGCCGATGGGCCGGTACTTGCAGTTGGCAACCGCCTCGCGCGCCTGTTCGGCGGTGTCGACGTGAGGCACGACGATGCCCTGCACGCCACCGTCGATCAGGCGGCCGGCCATGCCCCAGTCACGCTCGGGAATTCGCGCGATTGGCGTCACGCCCGCCTCGACGCAGGTGATGGCCAGGCGGCCTGCATCGGAGACATCCAGCGCAGTGTGTTCCAGATCAATGAAGGCGAAGTGGAAGCCGGCCGCCGCGATGGCACGCGCCAGTTCCTGCTCGCGAAAGACGCGGACCTGGAAGCCAAAGGTCATCTCGCCGCGCAGCAGGCGCTCCTTGGCAACGTTTCTGTACTCTTTCATTGCTCACCCTCCTTGGCGAGAAGCATTTCGAAATTGGCAAGGCCATCAGGCCGGTCGATCGCCAGCACTGCGTCGGCGATGGCCGCAGCCCGCTGGGGCGAGGTGACGCGCTGCGCGTTGTCCATGAACTTTCGCAGCAGCTCCTCCTCGGTCAGGGGCCGGTCTGGCGAGCCGCGGTTGATGCCCTCGCGATGAGCAAACTCGCGCCCGTCCTTGAGTTTGAGCACCAGCTCGCCGGAGAAGTATTTGGGATAGGCGGAATTCGGGTCGACGGCGTAGTCCACCTTGTCGGCCAGCGTGTGGACCCGGCCGTCATTCAGGGCCTGGGCGTCGAGATCCTCCAGGGTGAAGCGGCGGCGGATCAGGGCCGAGGCCACCGCATAAGGCAGGCTGGTCTGGGCCGTGTAGGGGTTGGCGGGGCGCCGGCGCGGCCCGATCGGCTCGCACACCACCGGCAGCGCCTGGCGAGGAAGCAGGGCCGTCACCTTCTCCACGTCCTCCGGCCGGAAGGCATGGGCCTCGCCCAGGGCTACCGCGGCATCGATGACGGCATGCAGGTGCAGGCAGGCGGGGATGGGCTTGAAGGCCACGGCCAGCGTCTCCCACACCTCGCCCAGGCCGGCGGTGGCCTCGCCCATGTCGCACTGGGGGTAGCGAGCGCCCAGGTGCGTGGGGTAGAGCCCGTACTCGCCCTCGTAGGCGGCGCGCGGGCCGGTCAGACCCGCCTTGGCCAGGGCGGCCGCAGCCAGGCCGGCCGCAGCCCCCCAACCCGGGTGGAGGCGCTTGGTCCCTGCCCCCTCGCGGTTGAACTGGCGGCTGCTGCTGGAGCCGGTGCTCAGCGCGATGCCCTGCGCCATGGCGAGCTGGTCCTGGTCCAGGCCATAGAGCCTGCCGGCGATCAAGGCGCAGGCGAAGGGTGAGAGCGTGCCGGCCGGGTGAAAACCCGCTTCGTGGAAGGCGCCCCTGGCTACCATGCCCAGTCGGGCCGAGACCTCGGTGCCGATGACGAATGCGGTGACCAGGTCGCGTCCGGTGGCGCCAGCATGCGCCGCAGCGCCCAGGGCAGCGGGGAAGCAGCTGGCAGTGCTGTGGATCACGCCTTGCGGGTGCGTGTCGTCGTAGTCGAGCCCATGCACCAGCACGCCATTGGCGGCGACGGCGTCGCGCACACCCAGGCGCTCGCGCCGTCCCATCACCACACCCGGCCCCGGGCCGAAGGCCGCGAAGCCTGCCACCGCCGCGTCTGCGAAATCCTCCCGGCTGGCGGCGAGGGCGACGCCGACCGCATCGAGAATCAGGAAACGGGTCCGCTCACGCACGGTCCGCGGAATGTCTTCATGCCGCAGTCCGACGGTGAAGCGTGCATAACCGTCCGCGATCGTCCCAGCCACAATTTCGCCCTCGGTCGGTTCAGTCGGCCTTGATGCCGTTGGTCTTGACCACGCGCGCCCACTTGGTCACCTCATTGGCCAGATAGTCCTGGAACTCCTTGGCCGTCCAGGGCAGCGGGGAAACGCCCATGGTGGCGAATTCCTTCTGGATCTCGGGCGCCTTGAGGACAGCGTTGATCTCGCGGTTGAGCCGCTCGACGATGGGCTGGGGCGTGCCGGCGGGAGCCAGCAGGCCTTGCCAGATCAGAACCTCGTAGCCGGGGACACCCGCCTCAGCCACCGTCGGCAGATCCGGCGCCAGCGGGCTGCGCTTGCCCGAAGAAACCCCCAGCCCGCGGGCCTTGCCTGTGTTGACGAACTCCAGCGCCGTGGAGGTCGCGTTGAACATGACCTGCACTTCGCCGCCGACCAGGTCCTTGGTCGCCTCGCCGCCGCCCTTGTATGGCACGTGCTGGATGTTGGCGCCCGTCTCGGCCTTGAACAGCTCCATCGCCATGTGCGCCGTGCTCCCATTGCCCGGGCTCGCGTAATTGAGCTTGCCTGGGTTGGCCTTGGCCAGCGCGATCAGTTCGCGCACGTTGCGCGCCTTGACCGCGGGATGGACGATGAGCGCCATGGGCGATGAGGTCAGCATGGCCACCGCGGCGAAGTCCTTGAGGACGTCATAGCGGGGCTTAGCCATCAGGCTCATGTTGACCGCGTGGCTGGGCGCCGTCAGCACTAGGGTGTAGCCATCGGCCGGCGCGCGCATGGCGATTTCAGCTCCGAGGTTGCCACCGGCCCCCGGCTTGTTGTCGATCACGATCGACTGGCCCAGGCTGATGGCCAGTCGCGTGGTGACCTGGCGAGTGACCAAGTCACCGTTGCTTCCGGCTGCATAGGGCACGATGACGGTGATCGGCCGTGACGGATAGCCACGGGCTGCATCCTGGGCCAGCGCCGAGCCCCCTCCCAGGAAGGCGCTGGTCAGGAGTGCGATGACGCCCGTCAGGGCGCTTCGGCGGTTCACGCAAAACTCGTTTTTGAACATGGCTGTCTCCTCTCGGGGTGCACGGGGATCGGTTGGCTGCTATTGGTCGACGAACCTCAATCGCGCCAGTACAGGGCGTTCGGGTTGTCGACCAGCAGTTGCTTGCGCAGGGCGGCGTCGGGCAGCCATTGGGCGACCTGATCGAACAGCTCGGCGCCGTTGGGGCGCTGCTCCTGGGTGGCATGGGGCCAGTCGGACGCCCAGACCAGGCGGTCGGGCCGCAGGGCGAGCAGGTGCTTGACCAACGGCACGTAGTCGCCGTAAGTCACGCCCTTGGCTGCGTCCTCGTAGTAGTGGGAAAGCTTCACCCAGGTGTTGCCCGCCTTGAGCAGGCGTTCGAGCACTCCCGCCACCGGGTGGGCAAGGCCGCCGGGCTGAGGCGCGCGGCCGATATGGTCAATCACCAGGGTGACGGGCAGGGAGGCCAGCAGGGCTTCGTTCTCGACCAGGGCATCGGCCAACATGTGGGTCTGCAAGTGCCAGCCCAGGGGCTTGATCTTCTGCGCCAGTTCCATCAGGTCAGAGGCGACGACCTGGACCCGGCCGAAGTTCACCCGGATGCCGCGCACACCGGCGGCGTGCAGTCGACGCAGTTCCTCGTCGGCCGTGGCACGGTTGATGGTGGCCACGCCACGCGCCTTGTCACCGAACTTGCCCAGGGTATCGAGCAGGCAGCTGTTGTCCAGGCCGTGGCTGGAGGCGCCCACCACGATGCAGCGGGACAGGCCCAGACGGCGCTGGAAATTGCGGTAGTCGTCCGCGGTGCAATGATCCGGATTGCGCCCCGGGATGAAGGGGTAGCGGGGATCGAACACGTGCATGTGGCAGTCCACGGCGCCGTCGGGCGCGGCCGTCTTGGGCGGCTCGGTGCCCATCGAATGCAGTACGGCCAGGGCCTCACCTCGGATTTCTCTCACTGGTTTCTCCATGCAAATGAAAACAGGGCGCCAGCGTATGCCGGCGCCCTGCCCTATAGCAAATCGAAATTAGTGATCTGCCGATTACCTGCGCTGATCGGGCTCAATCTCCCGAGGAGGCCACCTTCACGGGAATGGCCTCGACGGTTTTTGCCTTGGGGCCGATGGCCCCTTCCTTCTCGAGCAATTCGTAGATGCCGCCGGCGCGCACGATGTTCACCAGTTGCTCGGGAACGCGACTCGCCTTCAGCTCGGTGCCCTTGGTCAGGTTGCGAACGACGCAGGCGTCGAAGTCGACTTCGGCCTCGTCACCCTCATCGAACAGGTCCTGAACGCCCGGGCACTCCATCGCGGGCAAGGCCCAGTTGACGGAGTTGCGGAAGAACAGTCCGTTGATCGAGTGCGCGACCAGGCATCCGACCTGCAGCGTCTTGAGCGAGCGAGCGGCCGGGCGGCTGGAGCCCATGCCGAAATTCTTGCCGCCAATGATGATGTCGCCTGGCTTCATCTCGTCGACCCAGCCGGGTCGATTGGCCTTGAAGACATACTTGATCTGCTCCTCGTGCGGCAAGTAGAACGCAACGATGGGCAGAATGAGGTCGGTGTTGATGTTGTCACCGAATTTCCAGACTCGGGCCTTGTATTTCATTTTTGCTCCGGGCCTCAGTGGATGAACTCACGCGGGTCGGTGATCACACCGCGGACCGCAGAGGCGGCCACCGTCGCGGGTGATCCCATGTAGATCTTCGCGCTCGGGTCGCCCATGCGGCCCTTGAAATTGCGGGTCGTCGCCGTGATGCAGGTCTCGTCGGCACCGATCACGCCCATGCTGCCGCCGCCACAAGCGCCGCAGGTAGGCGGGGTGATGATGGCGCCGGCCTCGGACAGCGTCGCCAGGATGCCGGTGCGAGCCGCTTCGCGGTAGACGTTCTGCGATCCCGGGGTGATCAGGAGACGGGTGTGGGATGCAACCCGTTTGCCCTTGACGATCTCGGCGGCCATGGCCAGATCGTCAAGGGTGCCGTTGGCGCAGGAGCCGATGAAGGCCTGGTTCACCCGGGTGCCGACGGCGTCGCCGACCGGACGGGAGTTCTGCACCACGGAGTCCGGGAAGGCGACCAGCGGCTCCAGGGTGGACAGGTCCACCTCGCGCACCGCGTGATAGCGCGCGTCGGCGTCGGGGCGAACCACTTCGAAGGGCTTGGGATTGCGCTGGCGCACCCAGTCGATCAGGGCATCGTCTGCCTCGAAAGTCGCAAATTCAGCCGACAACTCGGCCGACATCGTGGTGAGTGTCTTGCGGGCGTTGATGTTGAGGGAGGCGATCCCGGAGCCACCGTACTCCACATTCATGGTTGCATGGTCGCCCCACTTTCCAGCGATCTGCAGGAAGGCGTCCTTGGTCGTGACGGCGCGGGACAGCTTGCCCGTCAGCTCGTAGCGGACGGTCGCACCCACCTTGAACCAGGCCTTGCCGGTCACCGCCGCGAAGATCACGTCGGGCGTGCCGACGCCACGGGCCAGGCAGTTGAAGACACCCGCGCTGCAGGTGTGGGAGTCACCACACAGCAGCACGCTGCCAGGCAGCGCATAACCGTAATCAGACACCAGTTGGTGGGCGATGCCCTGGTCGGCGCCGACGTCGTGAAAACGCTTGATGCCGAACTTCTCGACGAACTTGCGGCCTACGTTGTGTGCCGTGGCGCTGGCCAGGGTAGAGGCCGGGGCGCGATGGTCGAAGGCCACGATGATGCGGTCCGGGTCGGCGACCCGCAGCACGTCACGCCACTGATTGGGCATGAAGTTGTTGTCGATCACGATCACGGTGTCGACGTCGACGGTCACCAGGTCACCCGGTGACACCTGGTCCAGGCCGCTCTTGCGCGCCAGGATCTTCTCCGCAATGGTCATTCCCATGGCTGCGTCCTCTCAGTGCGCGCCGCGAACGACCAGGTCGACGTTGCCGCCGAAGCGCTTCTCCAGGTCCTCCTCCAGGGAAAAATCCTGCTCGAGCTGGTTGATGCGCGCGTAACCCATGAGCGCGGTCACATCCTCGATACCCATCATCATGTCGGGTCGGTCGTAGAGCTCGCCGGTCTCGATGCTCTTTTTCATCAGGGCCAGTGCGTTCTGCATGGCCATCAGGGCGGCCGAGGGCAGCAGGCGCGGCAGACTGACGCGGGCAACGCCCAACTCGGCCAGGCGCTTGACGGAAATCAGGGGGGTGGTCGGACGCGAGCGAATACCGAAGCCCTGATTGACACTGATCACGCCGGGGCCGAGGGCATCGACCAGGCGCTTGACCTGGTCTTCCGTCTCGATGGCATCGGCATAGGCCAGGTCGGCGCCGGCGGCCAGGTACATCTTGCAGCGCTTGACGGCGGCGTCAAAGCCCTCGACGGCGATCGCGTCGGTGCGGGCGTTGATGATGAAGTCCGAGTCTTTCTTGGCGCGGGCGGCAGCCTCGAGCTTCTTGCACATTTCGCGGGCATCGATCACCGCCTTGCCGCGCATGTGGCCGCAGCGCTTGGGGCTGACCTGGTCCTCCAGATTCATGCCGACGACGCCGGCAGCCTCGAAGTACTGCACCGCGTGAAACACGGTGACCGCATTTCCGTAGCCGGTGTCGGCGTCAGCGATGATGGGCAGGTTGGTGCTGGCGACGATGTTGCGGCAGGCGTCGACGTTCTCCATCATGGACAGGATGCCGACGTCGGGCAGGCCCAGAAGCGTATTGGAGAGGGCGGCGCCGGAGGTATTGGCCGCCTCGAAACCCATTTTCTCCACCATGCGGACGCTGTAGCCGTCGTAGACGCCGGGCGATACGACGGTGCCCTTCTTCAGCAGTTCGCGCATGCGACGGGCTTTGGTGATGGCGGGGGTGCTCATGTGGGTTTCCTCTCTTCTGACTTGTCGGTGTGGGGTGGACGGGGCGCGGTCCGCGCCCCAGGGTTCAGATGTCGCCCTTGATGTTCATGGTCTTGACCAGGACGCGCCAGCGGTCGGTCTCGGCGGCGATGTGGCTGGCGAACTGCGCCGGCGTGGTCGAGAGCAGCTCGCCGCCCAGCCCGCCCAGGGCCTCGCGAGCTTCGGGCGCATTCATCGCCTTGACGATTTCCGCGTTCAGCCGCTGCACGACGGCCTGCGGCGTGCCCGCGGGTACCAGCGCGCCGAACCAGCCGGCCACGTCGTAACCCTCGACGCCGGATTCGGCCACCGTCGGCACCTCAGGCATCATGGGCGAGCGCTTGGCTGTGGTGACCGCCAGGGCGCGCAGCCGGCCCTGCTTGACCAGCGGCATGGCGGTGTTGGGGTCGGCAGTCGCCAGTTCGATCTGGCCGGCGGCCAGGTCGGCCAGCGCCGGCGGGCCGCCCTTGTAGGGCACGTGGGTGATGAAGACCTTGGTCTTCATCTTCAGCATCTCGATGGCCAGATGCGGCGCGGATCCGTTGCCAGGCGTGCCGTAGTTGAGCCGACCGGGCTTCTGGCGGGCCAGGGCCAGGAACTCCTTCAGATCTTTCGCGGGTGTCTGCGCGTTGGTCAGCAGCACAAAGGGCTGCTTGGTCAGGAGGGAGATGGGCTGCAGGTCGCGCTGAGGGTCATAGGGCATCTTGGTGCCCAGGGCCGGGAGCACCGTCAGGGGGCCCGCACTGCCGATCACGATGGTGTAACCATCGGGGGCAGACTTGGCGACCGCATCCACGCCCAGCATGCCACCGGCACCGGCGCGGTTCTCCACGATCACCGACTGGCCCAGTGCTGCTCCGAGCTTGACGGACAGGTAGCGACCGAGGAAGTCGCTGCCGCCGCCGGCCGCAAAGGGCGAGACCAGGCGGATAGCGCGGGTCGGAAATTCTTGGGCCCGCACGCCCTGTGCGGCCAACAGGGCGCCCAGGGATGCCAGAAGTGCATTGCGTCGTTTCATCGTTGTCTCCTTGGTGGCGTCACTATTGCAGGCCACCTCGAAGATGTGAAATAGCTTTTCAAGCTCGATGCATGCCGGTACGGCATGAGGCCCGCCCGACGCCAGCGGCGCGCAGCCTGGCGTGCACCGAAGGAGAAAGGGGGCGATGAAACGAGGCCGCCCCGGGAGACCGGGGCGGCAGGGAAAACCCGGAGTCTTCCGGGGGCAACAGGAGCGTCCAGCGCCAAGGCAGGACGCGCGCCGGTCAGGAGCGGGGCAAGGCCGCCTGCAATTGACGATCCCGATCGGCTTCGCGCGCAGCGATGCGCTGCGCCTCGGCAGTCACCACCGCAGCGTGCTCGGCAGGCACACACACCACGCCGTCCTCGTCGAAGACGACCAGGTCACCGGCGCGGATCACCACGCCCGCGAAGTTCACCGGCTCGCCCAGCGTCACGGTTTCCAGCCTGCCCGAGCTGCGCACGGGCGTCATGCCCACGCAGCCCACAGGCAGCCCGCGCTCGCGCAGGCCGTTGCCATCGCGGGAAGCGCCATGCACCAGCACGCCGGCCAGGCCGCGCGCCATGGCGCGCAGCGTCTGGGCTTCGCCCCAGGTGCCGATACGCGGCTCGCCGCCCACGTCGATCACCAGGACCTCGCCTGGCGCGGCCAGCTCCCGAGCGGCATCGGCATGGCGGGTGACCGGCTTGACGCCCGGCTGGGGGTCATGGGTGACAACCGACTGGCGCAGGGTGTAAGCCGGTCCGATCGCGGTCGTGCCCGGGGTCCCCAGGTAGACCGGCACGGGGGAGCGGCCCCCGGGCAGGTTCAGCTCGTCAAGCGCATCTGAGAAATGGCCGCTACGCAGCCTCTGCAGGTCTTGCTGGGCCATCGCCGCCTCAGACTTCCCAGTCCAGCGCCTGGCTCAGGGCACGCCACATCACCCATTCCTTGTCCTCGGTGCTGAGGAAGTCCAGAGCCTCGGTGAACAGGCGCAGGTTCTCGTCGTAGGTGCTATCGAGGCGGGTGAAGTCGCTGCCCCAGTGCATGCGCTGCGGACCGAAGTGGTCATAGATCGCCTTGATGTGACGGTGCAGGTTCTTGAACGGATAGGCCTCGGTGGTGAAGCAGGGCAGGGATGAGACCTTGACCGAGACGTTCTTGAAGCGAGCGAGCGCATACATCTGGTCGGCGTCCGCCCAGGAGGCGTCGTCCTTGGCGCCGCGCGGATGCCGGCCGGCGTGGTCGATGATCAGGTGCAGGTCGGGGTGACGCTCGAGGATGGGCGCGAAGCCGCCGATGTTGCCGGGGATGTGGCTCATCAGGGGCAGCGCGGTCTCTTCGGCGATGGTCCAGAACCAGTCCATCTTGTCGGTCAGCAGCTGCATCCAGGGCTCGCCCATGATGAAGGGACGCACGCCCAGCATGCCGGGCTGGTCCTTGCGCCAGGTCTTCAGACGCTCAGCTGCGTCCGGGGCCACGATGTCGAAACGGCCCATGACGCCGAAGCGCTTGGGCATGGCGCGGGCGGCGGCGAGGGAGTACTCGTTGTCCCAGCCGTTCCAGCTCGGCGGCACCAGCACTGCGCCCTGGACGCCGTGCTTGTCCAGCAGTTCGATCGCGCTCTCGATGGTGAACTCGGGGCCGTGAATGGGGGTGGCGCCAGCAGGCCAGGGATGCTCGGGCGTGTCGGCGTAGAAGCAGTGCAGTTGGGAGTCGATGATTTTCATGGTGTGGTCGCGGTTGCCGTTGGGGATCGGGTGGGTGGAGGAAAGGAATTGCCGGCGGCGCTCAGGGCTGGAGGTCGGCCAGTACGGTGCGGATGTCGGGACAGGACTCCAGGTCACGCAGGCGCTCAAAGACACCGCCGGCGCGGTCGGCCGGCATGCCACAGCACTGGGCACAGTCTAGGAATTTGGCGTTCAGGTCGTCCCAGCTCAGGGGCTTGCTCGGCGCGCCAGGGTGCACATCGACACGCGCGACCAGCACGCGGCCGTCGGCCAGGGTCGCCGTTGCCCGGACGTAGCCGCGGTAGCCCCAGCTGCGGTTGGCGGACACCGGGTCCTCGATCGCCTGCATCGGGTCTTCCCAAGCATGAATACGCGCGAGCAGCGCATCGATCTCGGCCCGTTGGGTCGCAGGTGTCTCGAAAGAAGCGATGCACAGCTTGTCGTCCAGCACGGCGGCGGCCAGCGCGTAGGGCATGCTGAACTTGCTCTCGAAGCCGTTACTGGGGCGCGGGTACATCATGGGGCGCAGGGCTCCCGGCGCGACCGCGCAGTCGAGCTTGACCAGATTGGCTGCGGTCAGGCCCTGGGCCTTGAGCTCCAGAACGGCGGCCATGCCGCGGTGCCCCGCCACCGAAGAGGCGAAGCGCTTGAGGGTCGAGCCCGGATCGATGACGGACCAGGGCTGGCCCAGTAGGCCCGGCAAGCGGGTGGCGTCGGAGCTCTCGCCGCCATAGGCTTCGAAGTACCCGCGCCGCCCCTCGAGGGCCTGCTGCGAAGCGGTGACGCCGTGCGCCGCCAGGCGCTCGGCATCGATGGCAACCCGCGCCGCCAGGCCCGAGTGCAGGGGCTTGGTCATGGTGCCCAGCTGGCACAACACACCGCCGGACTGGGAGGCGACCAGGCTCAGGCCGGTAGCGACCTGATCGACTGGCAAACGTTTGAGTCGCGCCACCGCCGCGAATGCCGCAAATCCGGACAGGGTGGAAGTGGCGTGGAAGCCGCGTCGCGGGTGATCCGGGCCCAAGGCCACGGCCATCTTGGCGCCAATCTCCAGCCCGATGATGTAGGACTCGACGAAGTGCCGCCCGCTGACAGGCACGGCGCCGACTGCGGAGACGAGTGCGGACACGATCACCGAACTCGGGTGCAGGGACCCGATCAGGTCGTCATAGTCCAGGGCGGCGCCAAAGGCACCGTTGACGAGCGCCGCGGCCTGCGGTGAGGCTGAGCGCCCCGTGCCGATCACGGGCACGGTGCCCACGGCGCCGTCGTCCAGGTAGGACAGCATGGCATCGCGCAATTCACTGCCCGCGCCAGCCAGCATGCAACCGAGAGAGTCGGCAATGACCTGGCGGGCCTTCTCGAAGACGGCCGCCGGCACACCGGACATGTCGACTTCGGCGATGAAGGCCGCCACCGCGCGTGTCACGTCCTGGACCTGTACCGCCTCGGCGCGCACGGTCTCGCTCGCTTCAGCACTCACGCACCCGCTCACTTTTCTTTCCGCATACTGGCGTCGGCGGCCACAGCGCGCCAGCGATCCAGGTCGGACTTGACGTAGGCGGCGAACTCGGGAACCGACCTCGCGCGGAAAACGAAGCCCTCGTTGCCCCACTTTTCCGCGCGGCCGGGCGCCTGCTGGAAAGCCGCCATTTCCCTGTTCAGGCGAGTCACCATGTCGGCGGGCAGGCCGGCGGGGCCCCAGAGGCCGAACCAGATGCCCACTTCGAAGCCGGGGTACTTCTCGGCCACGGTCGGCACGTCAGGCAGCAGCTTGGAGCGCTCACGCGAGGTCACGGCCAGGGGGCGAACCATCTTCTGCTGCACATTGCCGATCACGATGGACAGCGAGCTGATGCCCATGTCGACGTCGCCCCGGCCAATGTCCAGCACGGTCGCGCCGAACTGCTTGTAGTTGACGCTGCGCGTCTGGATGCCAGCCGCCTTTTCCAGCATGTTGCCCACCAGGGCGGTGGAGTTCCCCACCGAGCCGAAGGTGTACTTTCCGGGGGCGGACTTGGCCCTGGCGATCATCTGCTCGAAGTTCGCAGTGCCCATCGAGGGACCAGCCGTGAAGATCATGGGGGTATCGCCGAAGTAGGCGATGGCGCTGAAGTCCTTGATCGGGTCGTACTTCATCTCCGAATCAGTGGCGGGCCCGACGGTGTGGGTAGATCCGCCGCCAATGAGCAGGGTGTAGCCATCCGGCGCTGCGCGCCGCACCGAATCCACGCCCACGACACCGTCGCCGCCTCCGCGGTTCATCACCACGATGGGCTGGCTCCAGCGCGTGCGCATGAACTCGGCGAAGTCACGGGCAAGGCGGTCGATGGTGCCGCCGGCCGGATATGGCACCACCAGGGTGACGGGGCGGCTGGGATAGTCATCGGCCGCGAAGGCTCCCGGCGTGACGATACCCAGGCTGAACGGAAGAATAGCTAGGACCTTAAGCAATGATTTCATGGTCAATCTCCAAACTTAGTGAGCATCAGCCGCCGACAAACAAACAGCGCGCAGGCCCAGGGGGCGGTCATCCCAGGACTGCCAATCCGACTCGAGCACACCCTGCAACGCCTCCACGCGCGCGCCCTTCATTCCGGCGTGACGGGCGCAGATCGCAAACTTGTCACTCATCTCCGGCCCGGTCAGCTCGCGCACCGGCGTGCCGGGCGCGTGGGCAACCTGCTGGACCAGGCGACGGCCGTCCTTGAGGATCAGCGTGATCTGGACATGGCCACGGGCACCGGAGACGGAGCCACTGGCCTCACCGATACCCTCCTCGCAAGCCGGGTCCTCGATGCAAGTCACCATGCCCAGGTGGGCCTGGATGAGGGGCCGCAGGACCTGCGCGTCGGTGAAGGTCGACAGCTCGGGCTGACCATCGACCAAGGTGGCCAGGAAGCAGTACTCCATGCTGAACTTGGCCTCCAGGCCGGTCTGGGGCCGGTGATGGACCATGTTGACCAGGCCCTTGGGCGGCAGCCGGCACTCGATCTGCGCCACCTCCTCGAAGGTCACGCCGTGCATGCGACGGAGGTCCAGAACAGCCTCGATCCCGCGGTGCGCCGCGAAGCAGCAGGGGTATTTCTTGAGCGAGACGCCGGGCTCGACGATGGCCCAGGGGTTCGCGATGTTCTCCATCAGGCGCTCGACCTTGGAGGCGGCCGTGCCGTAGGCGTTGTAGAAGCCCTTGGGTGACTCCAGGATGTCGGCGGCACCGGCGATGCCGGCAGCGGCCAGATCGGCGGCGGCGACGGCGTTGCGCGCCGCCCAGCCCGAGTGCACCGACTTCATGGAGGTGCCCAATTGGGCCAGGATGCCGGAGGCAAAGGAGCCGGCCACCGAAAGCACGTCGACGGTCTGGTCCGTCGTGAGTCGGCGCAGGCGCGCCAGGGCGGCCACGCCGGCGAACATGCCCAGAGTCGCAGTCGCATGGAAGCCGCGATCACGATGATGTTGCAACGTCATCGAAATGCCGAAGCGGGCGCAGACCTCGTAGCCGATGATGAAGGCGTCGCTCAGCTCCCGGGCGCTGACCGGGCGAGCAGCCAGGTCAGGGATGAGGGCAGCGATGATGATGGCCGCCGGATGGCCGGGCAGCATCGAAAAGACATCGTCGTATTCGAGCGCATGGCCGAAGGCGCCATTGACCAGGGCCGCCGCTTCGGCAGAGGCCGTGACCGCAGTGCCCAGGATGGGCACCGAGCCCGGGTGGGCGCTGGCGTACTTCAGCAGGCCGGGCGCCACCTCGCTGCCCGCGCCGGAAACGATGCTGGCCACCGTGTCGGCAATGATCCGCCCGGTGTTGCGCCGGAGGACTTCAGGCACATCCGACAGGGGATAGGTGGAGATGAATTCGGCGAGTTGCCGGGTGACTGATTGCATGTCGTGCGTGACCTCGAAGGAGGCCTGAAGGGCTCGGAAATGGCCCGGCCGGTCTTCCGGCCGGGCGCGCGGGCTCAGGCCTGGGGCGGACGGGTTCCGGCAACCGACTCCCGTGCGTGCTGGGCGTCGAACCAGGCGGCCGCCTTCGGGAAGCGGCTGCGCCACTCGACGCTGGGCGCGCGCGCATCCAGCCAGCCCAGAGCACACAACGCGCCGACGGTACCGATGTCGAAGGTCTGGCCGCGGGCCTGGACGCCACGGTCGATCGCAACCAGGCAGTGCTCCACCTTGGCCCATTGGGCAGCCTCGAACTCGGGCCACTGGCGCTCGGCAGCCTTGCCGCGCTCCAGCATGGCGAGCACGCCCGCGACGATCAGGCCATCGGCAGCAGCGTTGAGCGTCAGGGCGGCGGTGCGCTCCTTGGCATCCTGGGGCAAGGCCCGGGGTTCTGCGACAACGGAGTCCAGGTAGTCGCAGATCACCAGCGAGTCGTAGACGGACTGGCCGTCATCGGTGATCAGGGTAGGGATCTTGCCGGTGGGGTTCAGACGCAGCAGGTCTTCGTTGATCTTGCCCTGGCCGACGGCGGCAGGCACCACCTCGACGCGGTCTTGCAGACCCTTTTCGATCGCGAAAATCATCGCCTTGCGGACGAAGGGCGACACTTTTCCATGCATCAGCTTCACTGCGGGAACTCCTTGGCTATCCAGTCGATTTGCGGAAGCCGATTCTAGGAACCGCCCCTCGTTCCAGAAAATGCTAATTCTTGATCCAGCCATCAAGCTCCAAGCTGGGAGATGCGCCTCGCGCGGGGGTAGAGTGAGGGCTGCGGCCGGGCCCCGCCCGCCGCCTTGACACGGTCCCACCGATGACGCCGCCCGCTCGCTCCCCTGCCCCCGCCAACCCATTCAAGCGGCGCCTGCTGGCCGGCGAGGCCTGCACCATCTTCGGCGTGCGCTCGATCCGCCACCCCGGCATCGTGGCATTGGCCCAGGCCTCCGGCCAGGACGCCATCTACCTGGACTTCCAGCACAGCCCGATCGATATGGAAGCGGCAGCGGGGATCTTCCAGGCCGGCCTGCTGGGCGGGGTGAGCGTGCTGGCGCGCCTGTCCCACCTGGAACCTGCCCTGATCGGCCGTCTCATCGACTCCGGGGCTCACGGCCTGCTGGTGGCCGACCTGCGCAGCGCGGCGCACGCGCGCGAGCTGGTGCAGGCGGCACTGACGGCGCCGCGCGGCGACCGCTCATTGGGCCTGCCGATCGACCCGCGCTTCCCCGGCCTGACCGGCCCGGCCCTGATGCAGGCCATCAACGACGCCACGCTGCTGGTGGCGATGGTCGAATCCCCCGAAGGCATTGCAGCCGCGGAAGCAATCGCCGCAGTCGAGGGCATCGACGCGCTGATGGTCGGCAGCTCGGACTTGTCTGCCGCCCTGGGCGTGCCTGGACAATTCGATCACCCCCGCATGCTGGAGGCCTACCAGGCCTTGGCCGCCGCCTGCCGCGCGGCACGCAAGCCCTTCATCGCCGGCGGCCTGCGCCAGCCGGCCGACCTGGCGCGCTGCCTGGCGCTGGGCGCCGCCCGCTGCTACTTCACCGGCAGCGACACCCACTTCGCCCTCGAGGGTGCGCGTGCCGCGCGCGCCCGCGCCGAAGAAGCCGACAGCCAGGCCACGCGTCTGGTCACGCCCTCTCCCTGATCCCCATTGACCGAGCCTACCGCCTCATGAAACTGCTCCACGGAACCGTCTCTCCCTTCGTCCGCAAGGTCATGGTGACCTTGCATGAACTCGGCCTGCAGGACCGTGTCGCGCTCGAGCCCGTCACCGTCTCGGCCACCGCCCCCAGCCCCGCGGTCGTGGCCCACAACCCGGTCGGCAAGATCCCGACCCTGATCCTCGACAATGGCGAGGCCCTGTATGACTCCACGGTCATCTGCGAATACCTGGCCAGCCTGGCCGGGGACACCCGCCTGTTCCCGGCCGCAGGCGACGCGCGCTGGCAGACGCTGCGGCTCAACACCCTGGCCGACGGCCTGGTGATCGCGGGCGTGCTGGCCCGCAACGAGCTGGGGCGTGAGCCGGCCAAGCGCTGGGACGCGGTCTACCAGGCCCAGTGGACCAAGGTCGAGAACTGCCTCAACACCCTGGAGCAACAGGCCCATCTGCTGGCCGACACGCCGACGATGGCCGAGATCAGCGTGGGCTGCGCCGTCGGCTGGGTGGACTTCCGGGTCACCGATTACGACTGGCGCACGGGCCGCCCCCGCCTGGCCGCCTGGTTCGACCGGATACGGGAGCGCCCCTCCTTCCAGGCCAGCGCGCCGCGCAGCTGAACGCGGAGCCTCCGCTGCGGGCTGGCCTCGAACCTGATCCGTTCAGGTCCCGGCAGTGACCTGCCGGGCGAAGGGGCTGGCCAGCAGGGCCTGCGCCGAGAGGATCACGGGCAGGTCGACCATCTTGCCCTCGAGGCTGAAGGCCTGGCCGCCCTGCTGCGCCGCCGCCTCCACCACACGACGCGCCCAGGCCAGCTCGCTGTCCG